>Ga0302281_10000244_pt1 | contig 41915 bp, 35 predicted proteins | sample III_Fen_E1_2_FD_198762 | JGI IMG/M metagenome (GOLD analysis project Ga0302281, IMG submission 198762) | Peat permafrost microbial communities from Stordalen Mire near Abisko, Sweden - III_Fen_E1_2 | ecosystem: Environmental > Terrestrial > Soil > Wetlands > Permafrost | place: Sweden: Abisko...
CTACCAATGCCTCGGGGTGTACTGCTACAGCTAGCGGCACGGTCACGGTCAATGCCTTGCCAACACCTACTGTAAATAATGCAGCGGTCTGCTCGGGCAATAATGCAACACTTACAGCAACGGGAGGTAATAGTTATCTGTGGAGCACCGGAGCAACTACCGCGACCATCACGACCGGAACTGCCGGCAACTATACCGTCACTGCCACCAGCGCAGCCGGAGGATGTACGGCCACGGCGAGCGGAGTGGTGACTGTTGGTGCATTGCCGACACCTACAGTGAATAGTGTCGCTGTATGTGCGGGCAATACAGCCACCCTGACAGCTACCGGAGGCACCAGTTATGTATGGAGCACCGGAGCCACCACCACGACCATCACGACCGGCACAGCCGGCAACTATACGGTCACTGCTACTAATGCGGCAACATGTACTGCTACTGCCAGTGGCACGGTCACAGTCAATGCCCTGCCAACTCCGACGGTCAATAACGTAACGGTATGTGCGGGCACAAATGCAACACTGACGGCCACCGGAGGCACAAGCTACCAGTGGAGCACAGGCGCTACCACTGCCAGTATCACGACAGGCACTGCCGGCAACTATACGGTCACAGCCACTAATGCCGCAGGATGTACAGCCACAGCCAGTGGCACAATTACTGTCAATCCATTACCGACACCAACTGTAACAAGTGCCGCTGCATGTGCGGGCAATACCGCTACGATCACCGCCAGCGGCGGACTGAGCTATCTCTGGAGTACAGGTGCTACAACAACCAGCATCACTACAGCCACAGCAGGCAATTATACCGTCACAGCTACCGATGTCAATACATGCTCGGCCACAGCCAGCGGCACGATCACGATCAATCCATTACCAACACCGACGGTCAATAATGCCACTGTATGTACAGGCAATCCTGCCACCCTTACTGCTACAGGGGGAACAAGTTATCTTTGGAGCACCGGAGCTACTACTCCGAGTATCAGTGCTGCAACCACCGGAATATATACTGTCACTGCGACAAGTGCTGCAGGATGTACAGCATCAGTGACAAGTAATGTCACAATAGGCGCTCCGCCCACACCGACGGTCAATAATGCCACAATATGTGCAGGCAATACTGCAACGCTGACAGCCACAGGGGGGGTAAGTTATCTCTGGAGCACAGGAGCTACTACAACAAGTATCACCACCGGCACGGCAGGCAATTATACGGTCACCGCAACTAATGCCGGTGGATGTACAGCTACCGCCTCAGGCACCGTCACCGTCAATCCATTACCGACACCGACTGTGACAAGTGCAGCTGCATGTGCGGGCAATACCGCGACTATCACGGCCAGCGGAGGACTGAGCTATCTATGGAGCACAGGTGCTACAACCACCAGTATCACGACGGGCACTGCCGGCATTTATACCGTCACTGCTACCGATGTCAATACCTGCTCTGCCACTGCCAGTGGTACGATCACGATCAATCCATTACCAACACCTACGGTCAATAATGCCACCGTATGCGCAGGCAATCCTGCTACCCTTACCGCTACGGGAGGCAGCAGCTATCTATGGAGCACCGGAGCTGCTACTACCAGCATCACTACGGGTACAGCCGGCATTTATACGGTCACAGCTTCGGATATCAATAGCTGTTCTGCTACTGCCAGTGGCACTATCACAGTCAATGCCCTTCCGACCCCTACGGTCAATAATGCGACAGTATGTGCAGGCACCAATGCCACCCTCACGGCCACAGGAGGCACCGGCTACCAGTGGAGCACAGGGGCTGTCACCGCGACTATCACTACCGGCACGGCAGGCATCTATACCGTCACGGCTACTAATGCCGCCGGATGTACAGCCACCGCCTCAGGCACGGTCACTGTCAATCCATTACCGACACCGGGCGTGACAAGTGCAGCTGCATGTGCGGGCAATACCGCGACTATCACGGCCAGCGGAGGACTGAGCTATCTATGGAGCACAGGTGCTACAACCACCAGTATCACGACGGGCACAGCCGGCATTTATACCGTCACAGCTACCGATGTCAATACATGCTCTGCCACTGCCTCAGGTACGATCACGATCAATCCATTACCAACACCTACGGTCAATAATGCCACCGTATGCGCGGGCAATACCGCTACCCTAACCGCTACGGGAGGCAGCAGCTATCTATGGAGCACCGGAGCTGCTACTACCAGCATCACTACGGGTACAGCCGGTATATATACGGTCACAGCTTCGGATATCAATAGCTGTTCTGCTACCGCCTCAGGCACGGTCACGGTCAATCCATTACCTACACCAAGTGCGACCAGTGCCACTGTCTGCTCGGGAGATAATGCAACCCTGACCGCATCCGGCGGAGTAGGCTACCTGTGGAGCACAGGCGATGTCACCCCAAGTATCACCACTGCTACGGCAGGCATTTATACCGTCACAGCTACCGATATCAACGGCTGTACTGCCACTGCCACGGGTACGGTCCAGCTCAATCCATTGCCCACGCCTACAGCGACCAGTGCTACGGTATGTGCAGGCAATAGCGGCACACTGACCGCATCGGGAGGCGTCAGCTATCTGTGGAGCACAGGAGATGTCACAGCAGGCATCAGCGTCAGCACAGCAGGCATTTACACCGTCACGGCCACGGACGGCAACGGCTGCTCGGCCACTGCCTCCGGCACACTCACCGTCAACCCATTACCGACACCAGGTGTCAACAATCCCGCAGTCTGTACAGGCAATAATGCCACGCTCACCGCTACGGGAGGAGTGAGCTACCAGTGGAGCACAGGTGACCTCACACAGAGCATCACGACCGCCACTGCCGGCACCTATACCGTGACCGCTACCGATGCCAACGGCTGCTCGGCCACTGCCTCGGGCACGGTCACGCTCAACCCGCTGCCTGTGGTATCGGTCAATACCACTCCTGCTGTTTGTACTACAGCCAGCGGTACGGCTATTGCTATCGTCAGTTCAGGTACACCCGGCTATGGCTATGCATGGAGCGCTCAGGCAGGTACAGATGATACCCTGTCAGGGCTCACAGCAGGCACTTATACGGTGCTTGTGACAGATGTCAACGGATGTACGGCCACAGCCGCAGGTATCGTATCCCAGCTCTCGCCCGGTATCACCGTCAACGAGACCAGCCAGCATGATCTGAGCTGTAATAATGACGCCTCCGGTGCCATCTATATCAGCGCTACTGACATCGCGGGCCCCGGGCCATTCAACTTCACTTATAACTGGGGAAGTTCAAGCAGTCAGGACCTGACCGGTGTACAGGCCGGCAGCTATAGCGTGACAGTCACCGACCAGTTCGGATGCTCAGGTACGGCCAGCTATACGCTCACACAGCCGACACCGCTCACAGGCAGCACCACCTCGGTCAACCCGGCTTGCTTCGGACAGTCAAACGGCAGCGCTACCCTGACACCTTCGGGAGGTAGTCCTAATTACACTTATGCATGGAGCACTACTCCTGTTCAGACCACTGCACAGGCCACGGGCCTTCCGGCAGGTACCTATACCATAGTCCTGACAGATGACAGCCTCTGCCAGGCCACTTTCACCGTCACCCTGACAGAGCCTCAGCAGATCACTTTCGGCGATTCCACTATCACTAATCCGAGCTGTTTTGCTGCCGGTAACGGGTCGGCACAGGTAGCCCCTCAGAACGGCATCGGCAGCTATACCTATCTATGGAGCACCAATCCTGCCCAGATGGCCAACCCTGCCACAGGCCTTGCCTCTGGCAGCTATATCGTCACCGTGTCAGACAATAATCTCTGCACGGCCTCGACCACCGTCACGCTCACTGCGCCATCACAGGTCAGTGTCGCTGCTGTCTCCACCAATGTCAGCTGTGCAGGATATAACAATGGTACAGCTACAGCTACAGCCACCGGCGGCACGCCACCATATAGCTATATCTGGAACGATCAGGACAGCACAGCCGGTATCTCCGGCCTGCCGGCCAGCACCTACAGCGTCACAGCCACAGATGCCAACGGATGCACGGCTAACAACTCCACCACCCTCACAGCACCCGTTGCCATAAGCGAGAGCCTCACATCGGTGCGTACCAATTGCCCTAACACAGATGACGGCTCCATCACCGCTATGGCGAGCGGAGGCACAGGCACACTCAGCTATACCCTGGACAGCGGCACTACCGCCATCCAGTCAGGCAATACCACAGGCAGCTTCACTAATATAGGCTACGGCCTGTATACCGTGGTGGTCACAGATGCCAACGGATGCCAGGTATCTGACACCATCACCGTACCGAGGGCTCCGTTCAACTACTATACCGACACAGCCACCGGCACCTCCTGCTATGGCAGCCAGTATACCGATGGTACTATACACCTGCAGGGATACAGCATCCCTAACGGGCCATTCAACTACTCTATAGACGGGGGTAAGACCTTCCAGTCTACCGCTGACTTCTTTAACCTGGCTGCGGGCACATACACCATCATCGCTCAGGATGCCTACGGCTGTGATACCTCTTTCAGCATCGTGGTGCCTGAGCCCCTGCCTGCCACCGTGCAGATACTGCCCGGCGACAGCACTATCACGGCAGGCACTACCCTGCAGCTTTATACCAGCTTCGGGCCATACAGCATCGACAGTATCCGCAGCTACAGCTGGTCACCGGGTACAGGCCTGAGCTGTATAGACTGCTCCGGCCCTCAGGTGAGCCCTTACAGCAATGTGAGCACCTATACCGTCCTTATTACCTACAATCAGGGATGTACCGCCAGCGCTTCTGTACAGATCACTGTCAATGGCGAACCTCCTGTATATGTGCCTAATGCCTTCACACCAAACGCTGACGGTGTCAATGATGTATGGTATGTATACGGCACAGGTATCAAAGACATGAAGGCCATGATATTTGATCGCTGGGGTGAGAAGGTATTTGAATCCGATGACCAGTCCATAGGATGGGACGGGACCTTCAGAGGACAGATGCAGTCTCCTGATGTATATATCTATCTGGTCAATATCGTCTACCTCGACGGTACTACGACCTCTAAGCAGGGTAGTGTCACCCTCATCAGATAAAAAGCACGATCCTCACCAAATACTAAAGCCCGATAGTTATTTCTGTCGGGCTTTTTGTTCGGTGTGATAATTTTAAAAACCAAAACGTCTATGTATTATACTTATTCATGGCGCGCTCCAATCCTTCAAACATAAAACTGTTGGTAGCTTCGCAGGCCAGATCGATCTTAGTATGTAGTTCTTTCATTTCTTCCACACTCCATTTACCTAATACATAATTGACCTGTGTGCCTTTTTGAAATGCATTGCCTATACCAAACCTCATGCGCGGATAATTATTATTTCCAAGTGTGGCATCAATATCTTTTAATCCGTTGTGCCCGCCATCACTTCCTTTGGCCTTCATACGCAGTATACCGAATGGTAGAGCAAGGTCATCGAGTATCACGAGCATCTGTGGTGCTGGTATCTTGAGTTCCTGCATCCAAAAGCGGATGGCTTTACCACTGAGGTTCATATACGTAGTCGGTTTGATAATATGTACATTCTTGCCTCGGGTTTTATAGCTGGCATAGTGCGCCAATCGGTCCAAAGCAAATGATGCTTTATTCTGACCCGCCAATGCATCGACTATCTTGAAGCCCACATTATGCCGGGTCTCCAGATACTCCTCTCCTATATTGCCGAGTCCTACGATGAGAAAATTCATACTGCGAATATAAAAATTAGATCAACAGACGATAGATGTTAGACATTAGACCAATACAAATAAATAGACAATGCGATGCTAAAATAAAAAGCCTCAAAGAATAAATCCTTGAGGCTTGAATTGTGTTTTTGTATTCCCTGACACCAGACAACCGTCAACTGCCAACTGAATATAATTACTTCTTAGCTGGTGGTGCAGCAGCAGCTGGTTTCGCAGCGCCGGCAGCAGCAGGTGCAGCAGCAGCAACAGGTGCAGCAGCAGCTTCTTCTTTCACTGCGCGTGTCACCATCAGACGAGCTACAGGAATATTAGGTGAGTGCAGGATCTCTACTCCCGGCAGGCTCAGCTCTTTGATACGCTTGATAGAACCAAAATCCATATCAGACACATCCATAGTGATGACACTAGGCAGGTCCTTAGGGAGTGCCAGTACTGTCAGCTTGCGCATGGTCTGCTCTACCTTACCACCCATAGCCGCAGCTATAGGAGTACCGGTGAATTTCAGTGGTACGTGTACCTTTACTTTCCTGTCTTCTACGAGCTCCTGAAAATCCAGGTGATTGATGTGCTCATTGACCGGATTGGCCTGGAGATCTTTCAGGATAGCGCGGTATGTTTTGCCATCGACAGTGATCTCTGCAAGTTTGAAATCAGGCGTAAAGATCAATGATCTGAAACTAGCATAAGGTGCGTAGAAATTCAGATTTTCTTTACCGCCATAAAGATTGCAAGGGATCTGCCCTTGATTGCGCAGGGTTTTTGCAGCCTTCTTGCCAAGGTCTGTCCTCTTTTGCGCTTCGATTTTTACTACTTCCATCTTTTACTTCGGTTTTATGATTAAAAAATAAATAAACAAATTTAAACTACACACTAGCTGTAATAAAGAGGTCATTGATCGACATGTGCTCATGCGTATTGCGAATCGCCTGTGCGAACAGCGAGGCTACTGACAGCTGTATGATCTTAGCGCTCTGCTGCTTCAGCGGCAGAGTATCTGCCACTACCAGTTCTACGAGCGATGACTTCTCTATATTCTCATATGCCTTGCCTGATAGCACCGGGTGCGTGATCATAGCGCGAACGCTCTTTGCACCCTTCTTCATCAGCAGATCGGCAGCACTGCATAGAGTGCCTCCCGTATCTATCAGGTCATCTACTATTATTACATTCTTTCCTTCCACATTTCCTATCAGGGTCATCTCAGCTACCTCGTTGGCACGTTTGCGATATTTGTCACAGATCACCATATCTGACTGAAAGAACTGAGCATATACTCTCGCTCTCTTCACCGAGCCTACATCGGGCGCAGCAAAACAAAGATCAGTGATGCCTGCTTGCTTAATATATGGCATGAATATCACTGAACTGCTCAAGTGATCTACCGGTATGTCAAAGAATCCCTGTATCTGGCCAGCATGAAGGTCCATGGTCATGACACGGTTTATACCGGCTGCACGCATTAAATTTGCTACCAGTTTGGCTGCTATGGCCACACGCGGGCGGTCTTTGCGGTCCTGCCTGGCATAGCCGAAATATGGAACTACGGCACAAATATAGTCTGCCGATGCTCTGCGTGCCGCATCCACTATCAGGAGCAGCTCCATCAGATTGTCAGCAGGAGCCGGTGTATTCTGTATAATAAATACAAAACCACCCCTCACAGACTCATGTATCTCCGGCTGCATCTCACCATCACTGAAGCGGTGCACGTCCATTTTTGCCAGAGGGCTACCATAAAGCCCGGCTACCTCCTCAGCTAAATAACGAGAGCATGTACCTGCAAGTAACTTGACATCTGTGCCCATGAAAAATTGTTTTTTTTAAAAGGATTGCAAAGATAATTTTTTTCTGTTAAAAATAAACTTACTTTTTAATTAACTATGCCTCGAAAAGTGAAAACATTAGGCTAATTTTAACTTTGAAATTTAAACTTATATTTATGATGAGAGCATTTCTACCCAATGTTCATTTGAAAGCGTGTCTTATTACCTTAGTGATGTCTTTGCTAATAACTCAGGCTCATGCGCAGTGCCCTAATGCAACCTTGCCTTTAGCTCAGGGCTTCAATACCGGTACATACCCTTCCTGCTGGTTTGAACAGTATGTGACAAATACAGATGATATTCAGTTTGTAACTACTTCTACATTTCCGACCACCAATCCGGAAGAAGGTACCGGCTTTGTCATGTGGAATTCATTTAATTATGCCGATGGTGATGAGACCAGACTCGTATCGCCTCCTATCACCACTACAGGTACACCCAGTGTGGATGTCAACTTCTACTGGTTTGCTGAAAATAGTCCCTCTTATAACTTTGGAGACTATCTGCTGGAGGGTATGACCGTGGAATATTCATTTGACTCGATCAATTGGGTTGATGTACAATTCTATCCTCGTCAGGATAACACTCTTGGTTCAGGCATAGGCATATGGGAAAACAAGATATTGACTCTCCCTTTAGCAGCAGCCAATCAGCCTACTGTATATATCGGGTTTAAATTTCACTCAGGCTTCGGAGATAACTGCAGCCTTGACAACCTTCATATTCAAGCAAGTCCTGCATGCGCGGGTGGCCCATCGGCCATCAATGCCACTAACGTCGGCCCCTACTCTGCTACGATCAACTGGACTGCAGCACCCGCTACTCCTTCGAATGGATATACATGGCGGGTCGTGATTTCAGGAGATAGTGTCAATGGAGTGGCAATAGACTCCGGCACTACCAACTCAAGCACATTCACAGCTTCTGTGACAGGCCTGAACCCCAATACTTCATATGATATTTATGTTCAGTCAAACTGTGGCGGCTTAGGTGTGGGATACTGGATAGGGCCGACGACATTTGTGACACCATGTGTCGCTATCACCTCTTTACCATGGACTGAAGGCTTCGAAGGGCTCGGCACCAATGTAGGTGTGAACATACTTCCTCCATGTTGGTTTGGTACTCCTTCATTCAGATGGACCACCGAAAACGGACCTCAGGTATTTCCGGCAAACATTGGCCCTCGTACGGGCACAAACTACTTAATTGACAGTTACAATTCGCTGGATACGGTTTTCACTCCGGGCTTCACACTCACAGCAGGTGTGACTTATGAGTTTTATTATTATTATGAGACGGATGGATTTCAGGGCTGGGACTCTATCAAAACCATGTGTGGCCAATCTCAGGATGCATCAGGCATGACTACCATGCTAGGTAGCAATATATATAGTCCTACCAATACGACCTACGTAAAATTTGTAGCACAATATACACCGCCTACTTCCGGTACTTACTATTTTGGAGTAAATGTGAACTCAAGCTTCGATCCGGATATGATCGCTTTTGATGATTTCGGACTAAAGATAGCTCCGGCATGCCCGGGGCTCGTATCAAACGAAGCTGCAACCAACCTTACGTCTACATCAGCCACACTCAGCTGGACTGCTGCGACGCCAGCTCCGGTTAACGGATATAACTGGGAGCTCGTAGCTACAGGAGACAGTGTAAACGGGACAGTATTATTCTCAGGCAGTACCGGAGCGGGGGTCACTACAGCCAATGTAAGCGGCCTATCTCCTAACACATCATATGACCTATATGTAGAGACCAATTGCGGTGGTATAGGTGTGGGAGACTGGACCGGCCCATTGACATTCGTCACTCCATGTGCGGCTATCACTACGCTGCCATGGCACGAGGGCTTTGAGGGCCTGGGCAGCAATACAGGTACTGACCTACTGCCTCCATGCTGGCTGCCTACACCTACACAGCGGTGGACCACATCCAGCGTACCGCTGACATTTGCCAATGTCGGCCCGCGTACAGGTACTAATTTCCTATATGATTTCTATGGTGCAGATGATACGGTATTCACACCCGGTTTTGATCTGACAGCGGGCACGCAATATGAGTTCTACTTCTACTACCAGACAGACGGCAGTACAGGATGGGATTCCTTATACGCTATGTACGGCAACTTCCAGAATCAGGCATCTATGACCACTCAAATAGGACCTGTAGTACAAGGGCCTACCAATACAACTTATCAAAAGTATTCTGCCATTTTCACCCCCGCCACGTCGGGCACTTATTATTTTGGTGTGAGGCTGGTTTCGGAATTTACAGTAAATGATATTGCATTTGATGATTTTGGATTGCAGAAAGTCGTACCATGTCCTAACCCTCCACAGGCAGGTACCGTAGCCGGCCCGAGCACAATTTGCCCCGGAGCGACGGCGGGCCTGACTCTGACAGGTTATTCCCCTTATACCACATTGCAGTGGCAGACATCTACTGACTCGATCAATTTTACCGATCTGGTCGGCGAGACCCAGGATTATGTCAACGTGACCATTTCATCCGTTTCTTATTTCAGGGTAAAAATACGTTGTGCCGATTCTGTCTATACTTCTGTATTCCCGATTTACCTCAATACTCCTGTTTATTGCTACTGCAATAATGTGGGCGGCGCTTGCGGGCTTTACAATATAGATACAGTGAGCATATTAGCCACCAGTTTCAATGTTCAGGATCCTCCGTGTGTATACAATAGCCAGGCAGCTGCTTATACTCAGTTTCCGGATACAGGCAGTGCCACTACCAGCATTCAGCGGGGGTATACTTACACTATATCTGTTTATCTGGAGCAAGCTACAGTTTCGGGTGCATGGATAGATTACAATCAAAACGGATTTTACGAATCATCAGAATTCATCCCGATCACGACTTTTTCATCAAATGGTACAGCGACATTCACAGTGCCCGATACGGCAGCGCTTGGCCTCACAGGCATGCGGGTCAGAACCAATTATTCTTTTGGTACAATAACAGGTACCAATGCATGTACCAATTTCTTTGACGGAGAAACTTTTGACTTTCTTCTTAATATAAAAGATAGTGTATGTTCAAATTTGCCCACAGTAATTGACACTGTTACTAATGTATATTGCTATGGCGGTACCGACGGTGCTATATCTCTTGGTATCTCAGGTACCTACGGGCCATATACCAACCTCTGGTCAAATGGCGATACCATGCCTGCAATATCAAACCTCCATGCCGGAAGGTTTATTGATACTATAGGATATTATAATGGCTGTAGATATTTCTGGTCTACCGACACTGTAGCACAGCCTGCGGAGATCCTCGGACAGATCGATAGCTTTGTGAATGTACCATGCTTCGGTGGTCTTGGAGCTATTTATCAAACCCCTGTAGGCGGTATACCGGGATATACTAATCACTGGAGTACAGGTGAGACCACAAACTACATCACCGGCTATCCCGGCGGTCTGTATGCAGATACCATCACTGACAGCCGCGGATGCAAAAATGTAATAATCGACAGCCTGCCCGGCCCACTCAGCGGACTAGTGATCAATGTAGACTCAATCCATATGGTATCATGTAACGGACGCAGCGATGGTGATATCTTTATCAATGTAACCGGAGGCTCATTGCCATTCCAATATAACTGGTCCAATAGTACCACCGGCAGCGATCTGCTAAACGTGCCTATTGGTACCTATACTCTCAATCTCACTGATACCAATGGATGTACGACGACCCTATCCAGGACCATATCTGAGCCAAATACACTGACCGTCACGACTGACAGTGTGGTCAATGCAAAATGCAACACCTCAAGTGACGGGTCTATCTATGTCACCGTGACAGGTGGCACATTGGACTATGAGTACCTATGGTCAGGTGGTGTATATACATATAATCTCTACCTCGTGGGTGCCGGTACATATACACTGACAGTCACCGACGCCAACAATTGTTCTGCCACTGTCACTAATACAATAACCGCACCTTCTCAACTGACCCTCAGCAGTGCGATCACAAATCCTGGTGGCGGCGTCAGCACCGGCTCGATCACTACTACAGTGAGTGGCGGTGTAGCTGGCTATAGCTATCTGTGGAGCGATAGTGCTACTACCAGCAGCCTCTCAAATCTCGGACCGGGTATATACATAGTCACGGTCACAGACCAAAACGGCTGTACCATATCAGAAAGCGATACGATAGCCTTCCCGGCTTCAGTCATTGAGATAAATGCAGACGTAAGAGACTTCAGTATCTATCCAAATCCATCGTCAGGTATATTCAATGTATCTCTAGTACTCACTCATATGGTGCCCGTGCAGATAGAGGTCTACACCATAACAGGTCAGCTGGTACCTATATCAGCACAAGCCGGGCAATTAAATAATAGCTATCAACTCGACCTCACTGAGCAGCCTGATGGTATATATATGGTCAAACTGATGGCCGGAGAGTATACTATGACCCAAAGGATCACACTGGTGAAATAATCGATTCATCTAATCTAGTAGCAAAAGCACCTCAAATGGGGTGCTTTTTTTATGCCCTATCAAATCATCCGCAACAGTGATATATTCTTTTTTCTTAGCTTAGGCTTCTCTATCTAAATAAATACTGATATATGGGAAGATTCACGGGGCTATTGGGTATAGCATTGATCTTAGGGCTGGCATTTTTGCTTTCCAATAACAGAAAAGCTATCGACTACCGGTTGGTCTTGAGCGGACTTGCACTTCAACTGTTTCTTGCTATCATCATCCTCAAAATTTCTCCTGTCAAAAACTTCTTTCAGCACCTCGGGCATGGAATGGAGAAGATCGAAGGCTTCGGGCGCGAAGGCGCAAAATTTGTATTCGGCGATGTGCTGGCAGACAAGACACAACTCAGCAAATTTTTCGGCCCGGGCAACGGTTTCATCTTTGCGTTTAATGTTCCTGCTACCATTATACTCGTCTGTGTCATCATAGCTGTGTTATATCATGTCGGCATCATGCAGCGTGTAGTAGCATTCATCGCCCGGGGCGTACACATCATCATGCATGCCAGCGGCTCCGAGGCATTGAGCAATGTAGCCAGTGCTTTCGTCGGGCAGATCGAGGCACAGGTCATGATACGCCCCTATCTCGACGGCATGACCCGCAGCGAACTCCTCGCATCTATGTCGGGCAGCATGGCATGTATCGCAGGAGGCATCCTGATAGTCTATGTCAATATGGGCATACCGGCAGAGTACCTCATAGCGGCCAGTATCATGGCTGCGCCCGCATCACTCGTCATATCAAAGATCGTCTATCCTGAGACGGAGGTGTCGCAGACAAAAGAGCACGTCAGCCTCGAAGTAAAAAGCCAGTACGCCAATGTGATCGACGCCATCTCTCACGGTGCATCAGACGGTATGAAAATATCTGTCAATGTCATCGCAATGCTCATCGGCTTTATCGCTCTAATAGCCTTTATTAATTATATTTTATTCAAGATAAACCTGCTCTGCGGCAGCCCTATCGCTGATCTGAGCCTCGATAAAATATTCGGATGGATATTTTTGCCGTTTGCATATGCTATGGGGGTGCCATCGAGCGATATCAGCACAGTAGCGCCCCTGATGGGACAGAAACTGGTCATAAATGAGTTCGTGGCATACCTGCACCTGAGTGCTATCAAGACTACCCTCACGCCCAAAGGCCTCGCCATAGTGAGTTTCGCGCTGTGCGGTTTCGCCAATTTCGCCTCGGTGGGTATGCAGATAGGCGGTATAGGGGCCTTGGCACCCGGACGCAGGGCTGATCTGGCTCGGTTGGGGCTACGGGCGCTGGTTTGCGGTACGCTGGCGTCCTATCTCAGCGCCACCATAGCAGGAATATTGCTTTGAGGGTTGTCACCCTGAGCGTAGCCGAAGGGTGACGGGGGCCATGGTTCGGCTACGCTCACCATGACCATACTTATTGTGATTTTTTTTAATTCGGAAATAGTAAATGTGTAAATAATCCAAATATTCGCGGTATTCCGTTTGAATTATTCGGCGTAAGGGCTACATTTGCGCCGAATTTAAAATCATAAACTAACATAAATGGCATCAAATATCACATTGACTATGATCAAACCCGATGCAGTAGCTGCGGGACACTCAGGAAAGATAATCGACCTCATCATTCAATCAGGATTCAAGATACAGGCTATGAAGCTCTCCCGCCTGTCAAAAGAAAAGGCAGAAGAGTTCTATGCGATACATAAAGAGCGTGGCTTCTTTGGTGACCTTATCAAATTTATGACCGAAGGCCCTGTCATCGCCGCTATACTGGAGAAAGACAATGCCGTAGAGGACTTCCGTAAGCTGATCGGCGCGACCAACCCCGCTAATGCTGCTGAAGGCACCATCCGCAAGCTATATGCAGTAGACATCGAGCGCAACGCCGTACACGGCTCTGACTCTGATGAGAATGCTGCCATCGAGGCCTCATTCCACTTTAGTGGGCTGGAGAGGTATTGATACTTCTCTGAAACTTCTAATACATTTTTTACCGCAGAGTCGCGGAGACGCAGAGAATATTTATCTCTCGCAAAGACGCTAAGGCGCAAAGGAAAGATTTCTCAGCAGGCCGAGACGGCTGCTACGAAATGACAGCCGTGCTTATAGCTCCGCCCCTTTTGTCATCCTATGTTTGTGACCGGAGGGGGAGACAAGTTTTCAGTCGTAACATCTGAAGTAACTATAGTTGGCGGGCTTATAGTTTCTGATGGGACAATTGTTTCAGCAACTGGAACTACATCATTTTTAGGCGTTTTTATTTCACTATCAATATCTAGTTTCTCGGATTTCTCCATGCTTTCTGACAATTCTTCTGTTAACTGATTGATAATAGTCGAGTCCAGTTTGTCCTTTTCGCTAGGTAGAGAGTTATTTTCTTTGTAACCATCTTGATTGAAAAGTTTTATGATATCACCTATCCATGCAGGTTCTACCTCTTTGTTCATCTTGCAATAGTTATGAGAAATCAAGAACTTATTTCTGTCTATAAAGTCGATGATTAACTTTTTGTCACTTTTGTAATTCCTTTCAACATTTGATTGTGGTAGGAGTATGCTCAAATCACCTTTTACAAAACTAAATTTAGAATCATCATCATATTTGAAATAGGAGAATGCTAATTTTACATTTTCATCATTTGATGCTTCTATAGTCTTTTTTAATGCCAAATAAAATTGATTCGGAACTAATACATCTTCTATCTCGGTTGGTATAAAAACTGCATTATTAATCTTGACTAATTTAATTTCCTGAGTCCCACTATAGGTTCCCAATTGGAATCGACGAATCCTCAATTTGCCATATTTGCTATCACTATCTTTTATATCGAGACCTTGATTATCTGTATCAACAAGGCAAAAAACACGTCCTTTAAAAGTACTAGAATCTGATTTTACGGAAAAAGGTATAGACATATGCTGGTATAAGAGTTTAACGCTACCACTCCCGCCCACAGGTAAGATTTTTAAATTAGTAATTTGCCCTTTGAGATAATAATCTAAATAGTTTTTATCTTCTGGTCCTTCCACTATAATCCAATTCATTTCTTTACTCCTAATAGAGCTTAAAATAGATTGGGATAAATCCGAAAAACTTTTAAAATAAATATCATTGGGGTCATTTTTCCTATCTTCAAAATAATAACGTGAATTATATAATCTGATAACGGGTAATCCATCCTCACCTATTTCTATGTGGTGAATTATCCCTTGTTGAATTATTGGTAATGATCCATACCAGTGTGTCGCAATAAAAATTTGATGATCTTTTGCTAATTTCTCTATTCTTTCGAATTGATCGTATCTTATGGACATGTCCAGCGATGCTTCTGGTTCGTCTATAGCAAGTATAATTTCTTTTTCTTGCGCACCTCTATCCTCTTGACTGAGGAAAGAATATGTAATATCTATAAGAGCCTTTTTCCGTTCCCCAGAACTCAGATCAGCTATTGATTTTCCATCTTTTTGAAGCTTTCTTTTTGAATAAAATGCATTTATAATTTGCCTGCTAATATCCTTGGTAGTAAGTTTTGCAGTACCCTCGGCCTGGAATCGATATTCAATATCAATTTGTTGAATTATTCTTTCCACTTCCGCCACATATGGTTGAAGCTTTTCATTTATTAAATCAAGAATATTCTTCTTTTCAGAAATTTCTCCATTTTCTTGAGGTACGCTCTTATTAGTTAGGATTACATCTATATTATCAATAATTCTTCGATCAGTAAGTTCTTGCATATCTTTTGATTCCAATCTCAAAAAATTTGCAATATTAGTTTCAGTAGGGATATATATGTAGGTATAGAGATCGTGAACTTCAGTAAATAGTTTATTCAGCGGTTTTTGCTCATTTTTCTTTAAGTTGTTTTCTTCATCAAAAGTCAGATTCAAGACTGTCTTTTTAATCTCAGCATCAAACGTGGCAAAAGATATATCTCTTAGATGTGGCGTAAAGCTGAGAAGTAATAAATAATAGTCTTGTTCACATGTTGACCTTATCTTGTCTTTAAATTCTAGGAAATCCGAAATTGTACTATAGACTAATTTATTGTCTGCAAGTTTTACGTTCCATAAAAAAGCACTGATCTTTTCAATATATTCCTTTGATGTAGTTGAAAAATGTTCTACTTTTTTCTTTTCAATCAAAAATATGGGAGCAACATAAGCATGTTGACTACCCAAACTTATTGTCCATTTCGCATTATTAAAGAATGTATCCAATGCTTCTAATATTGAGCTTTTGCCAACACCATTTGGGCCAATAAATAGATTCAAATTTTCATGATCGCAATCAAAAAACGGTAGAAACTTTACATTCTTATATACTTTATAACCTCTTAAAAATAATCCAGCTAACATATTTCTAATTTTATATAAAACTATAGAAATATCTCCAATATTTCAACAATGTTATTTGAACTTTATTGAATCGACATATGCTGTGAATATAAGCTCTCTTGCTTTATTAACTTAGCATTACTGCATAACTCGCAGGATACTTACTCAACTACCCGCTGGGGGGCAAACAATCAAAACAAATTTTGCGAGTTCGCAATTATTTGCCATATTTGTATCATAGAACTTATTAAAGCAAATTAAATATCAATTATGCATATTTTAATTTAAAATGAGAAATTGGTCTATGTGAAATAGATTGATCTACAAACTCTTGACTTTTTTTGAAAAAGGGGGGTTAAGGTGGTAAAAAAGAAAAATTTGTAATACATAAGTGATCCTTCGGCTACGCTCAGGATGACATTGTTTTTGGGGATTATTCCACCCCTTACCCCTCGCCCCACCGTCGGCGGGCAGGCAGCGGGGAACAAAAAGTCAACGGCAAGCTGCCGAATACAGATTGCTTCGCCAATATCATAAAGACCTTTTACGGGAATTGGCTCGCAAAGACGGCTTATTTGGGGCAGGCTCACGTCAAAAGTGCCATAATGTCATAAAATAGATGTTGGCACGCTTTTTAACGATATCATAAAATATATCTATTCGGTGTACGTCTTAATATCATAATTCATGCAGAGCAAAATGACAACCTCCCTAACCCTACCGATGGCCGAGCAGCAAAGCAACGTGAAGATCGTTCAGACCTTCAGCAAAGAGAGCAAGAGACTGCTAAACTTCATAAAACAACGAGTACCAACTAACGAGGATGCCGAAGATATCCTGCAGGACGTGATGTACGAGTTCGTCAATACATTCCGCGTGATGAAGCCTGTGGAGCAGGTGGCATCGTGGCTATTCACCGTAGCGCGAAACCGCATCACGGACTTCTACCGTAAGAAGCGTCCGGACCTGCTCGACGACCAGACCTTCAGCTATAAGGATGACGGCGAGACACTGTCTCTCTCTGACATGTTGCCAGCCAGCGACGGCAGCCCCGAGAGCAAGATGATGAACGACCTCATCATGACCAATGTCACGGAGTCACTCAAGAAACTCCCCAAGGAGCAGCGCGAGGTGTTTATCATGCATGAACTGGAGGACAAAAGTTTCCAGGAGATCGCCGAAATTACCGGAGCTAATGTAAATACTTTACTTTCGCGTAAGAGGTATGCGGTCATATTCTTGCGCTCAGAGCTGCAGGGGCTGTATGAAGAATTATTTAAAAAATAAACGCAATGTTAAAGAGTATCCTGAAAGGGGGCGGTTTTTTTGTAGTGATGGCAGGTTTATTCCTGCTACTGGTATATGGATTTGAGATACTTTGGAATATCACAGTACCAGAGCTATTCGGTCTCAAAAGCATGACTTATGGCATGGCATTCAGAGTACTTATCATCTCCCGCATACTCATTGGAGGTTTTGGATTCAGGTGGTCTAACAATAACGAGAAAGGCAAGTTCTGGCGCGAACGCATGAAGATGAAAATGGAAACTATGTCTGAAGAAGAAAGATCTGAATTCAAACGCAAGCTCTGGCATAAGTGCAAAGACTAGACCTCAATCTCCACATTGCAATTTACGGAATTACAGATTTACTATTTACGGATTTGAATGCAGATCATTAAATTTATTTATTTTTTAAATTAAGCACTGAATATTTCTTCCATGCTTTACTAACCTGCTAATTCCTATATTTTGTATTTCCTCAAATCCGTAATTCTGTAATACCGTAAATCTGTAAATCTTACATTTAACACATTTACACATTGGTGCATTAGCACATTCGTTTTTTCTCCGTTACATTTGCCGTAAACAAATACGCATGAATCGTTTTATTGCAATTATCCTCGGGCTCGTTCTCTTTCCTTTATTTTCTGAGGCGCAGGTCCCATCTCCTACCATCAAACAGATCGGAAAAGGCTGGGATTCTTTCATCCCCAAAGATTGGAACATCATCATGGCAGACTCTGCCGACTTTGACAATGACCTGAGGGAAGATTATGTTTTCATCCTCCAGGCCGATGGCGACTATCTCAATAGCCTGCACTTTGATACTAAGTTTAACGCGCCTCCGCGTGTGCTGGTCATACTGATGGGCACAGGGACTGACTCGCTGGAGTTTGGCATGAAGTCTGACAGTGTGATCCTGCGTGCCGATGGTGGCGAGGGCGATCCGCTCACTCAGGGCACAGGTATCAAGACCGACGGCAATATATTTGAGATCAACTATGCAGGCGGCCTGTCAGTTCAGTGGACCGGGCAGTATAAATTCGCCTATAGTAAAGCCAAAGAATGGTCTCTGTCATATTACCGAGGAACAGAGTACAACAGCACTGACGAAGATGCCCCTATCAAGGTATATGAAGTCGACTTTAATAAGAAATATATGAAGCTGGATAAGCTAAAAACCTCAATGCCCAGCCTGCCCAAACTCTACATGGACAAATTCAAACCTAGGACCGTGACGATAGCTCCGGGAGTGGTGCTGTAATGTGCTAATTAGTTAATATGCAAATGTGCTAATAAAACGCAGTAATTGCATTCAATTAGCACATTAGCAAATCAGCACATTAATTTATTTATTTCGCTCCTCCATACAGCCCTTTCCAAGGCTCAGGATATTCCCTTTCGAATTTGATAGGCTTGGTCAGGTCCATACGCAGGCCGGAGTTAGGTCCTATATATTGATCACGGTTGGTTTTGTCGAGGTTCTTATGCGCCGTGATAGACCAGCAGGTAGAACTGCCAAACGCGGCTATATCCACGCTCCAGCGCAAGAATAGCTGCCATACACGAAACCACTTCTGTCCATAGTGCTCCATGATATAAGCCTCATTGCGGATCCAGTTGTAGTACCATTTGTGAATGGTGTGCGAATAGTGAATACCCACGTTCTCGAGGTGCGCTACTTCAAAATTCGCATCCTGTAGCGACTCTATGAGAAAGCCCAGCGGTGTCGAAGCATCTGCCCCCGGGAAGATATACTCACCCATAAACATAATCCACACAAGATCTTGATAGTGAGGGCCCTTCTTGAGGATACCCGGATTGGCACGTATGCCAGCCTGCTGGATGTAGAATTTCCCGTCATCTGCTAGCCTGTTATATATCATCTTGAGAAAACCCGGAAACTTGCGTACACCTACGTGTTCACCCATTTCAAGGCAGGATATTTTATTAAATTTCAGGTCAGCTGGTATATCGCGGTAGTCCATGCGCCATGCCTCTGCCTGATCTTTGGTCATGCCGTGATCAGCGATCTGCTGGTTTGCCCAGTCGGCGCCTGCCTGTGCTATTGTTACACCTGTAGATTTAGAGCCAAAGTTCTTCGCAGCATAGGCTATCAGCGTACCCCAGCCGCAACCTATATCGAGGTGGGTTTCGCCTTTTTTCAGGTCCAGTTTTTGGCAGACCATCTGCATCTTTCGATCTTGTGCTGTCTCCAGCGTTTCATTGGCAGGGTCCATAAAAAATGCGCTCGTGTACACCATCCTTGGCCCCAGAAATGATGCGAAGAAGTCATTGCCACGGTCATAGTGATCACGTATGATACGCTCATCCTGACTTTTGGAGTGGATAACCAGCTGTGGTACAAACTTGGTAAACAACCAATTGAAGTGGTGCGCAGTGGCGCTATAATTAAAGTAATCACCGCGAGTTTCCATAAATTCCTCAAAATCACCTTTTATGTCGACCTTTCCTTGTGTAAAATCTTCTACAAAATGGCCAAATGAAGGCCTTGCACCTACTTTATACCTGGCTCGGGTAGCATCTGTCTTTGGAACGATGAAATCTAATGCGTTTTGCTTCATTTCTGTGATTGTTTATTGAAATAATGGGTCGCAACATAATTAATTATATTCAGACTACAATTTAATTTTCGATTAAACGTCACATATTTTTCTTCCAACAGCAGCAATATCCAGTAGAAATTTATCTAATAAACATTTGTCACATCCAGATTCAAATTGATACAGGATGGCTGGGTTTGTGTTCAATGTATTGTTTCTTTTCCTGTATCCATCTGGCGCTCTGGTCTATTATGCTCCCTCATCGGACATAATACGTCCATATTTTAATATAGATTGGACTATGGGCATCTTAGATATTTAAAATATATTTGACCTTAACGCAGGATCAATGGATACAAGGTTATTTCACAAGAGGGTACTCATTCTCGCATTTTTTGTTTTTTCGCTCACCGCCTATTTCAGCAAGGGGTTTCATCACTTTGATGAACACTTTCAGATATTTGAGTTTGCCGGTCTCAAACTCGGCCTGAATGATGCCAGCAACCTGCCATGGGAGTATGATGCGCAGATCAGGTCGGCATTTCAGCCGGCGATCGTCGTGGTGATGGTCAAGATAATGAAGGCAGTCGGTATCACATCTCCATTTGACTGGGCTTTTATCGTACGATTGCTTGCAGGTTTTTTCTCTCTGGTATGTATCTACTTCTGCTGCTCAGCACTCAGTCGCCACCTACTCCCGGAAAACAGAAAACTATTCATCCTCCTCTCCTATTTCCTTTACTTCATTCCCTATATAGCCGTCAGGTTTTCGTCTGAGACATTGGGCAGTTGCTTTTTCATATTAGGATTCAGTCTGCTACTCAGTGTATCCTATAAGCAGCAGGTGGGCTCTCTGTCTCTGTGGCTGGCGGTCGGGCTACTCTGGGGGCTGTCATTCATATGCAGGTTTCAGTGTGGTATCATGATAGCCGGAGGGCTGGTATGGCTGCTATTTATTTATAAACTTCCCATCAGCCGATTGCTGACGATAGTGAGCGGGATATTGGTTATAGTAGGCATAGGAATTCTGATCGATCATTGGTTCTACGGTCAGTGGGTATTCAGCGCGTACAATTATTTCCAAACAAATATCCTCCACGATGAAGCGATGAAGTTTGGCGATTCGCCTTGGTACTTTTACCTCAGCGAACTCTACAAGGGAGATACAAAATCTGCTATCAAGCTTATCGTATTGCTCGGCGCGATCCATTATATATACCGGAATCCCAAAGACATCATCACTTTCATCGTCATCCCCTTTGTATTGATACATTTACTGATCGGGCACAAGGAAATGAGATTTATGATCCCGGTGGCTTTCTTTGCTCCGTATATCACGGTGGTCTTCTGGCAGTTTTTTACTCAGAGATATACGAGTGAATGGTCAGGACAGATCCGACGACTAGTTGTATATCAGGCACTCTTTATCAATATGCTCTCGATGCTGGTCAATGTATTCAAACCTGCAGACGGGCAGCCTCTGGTATACGAGTACCTCTACCAGCGATATGGCAATGCGCCCCATAATATCTACTATCTGCAAAAGGGTAACAATTTTTTCTGGACACAGGCGCTGCTGCCCATGAATTTTTACAACCCATCAAAAAGCACATTGAATAGGATCGATGCACCAGGGATATTAAAACTATCAGCCAATGCTGACAGCAGCAAGAGTGTACTCATAGCAGAGAGGAAACTCGACCTTTCTAATTTGCCGCTGAAGGCCCTGTATATCGTCAGGCCTCAATGGCTGCAAACACTGGACCTCAATGACTGGATGAAAATAAAGAATGATGACTGGGTAGTCTATCAGATACTTCCGCCTAAACCGATCAAACTAAATGACCATACAATACATCACGGACCCTCTATATAAAATCGCAGAGTACTCAAAAGTGAAGCTAACATCGGTAATAGATCAAATACCGCTGAAGCTATACGGCATGCACTTTTTTATCCTGTTTGTATTATACCAGGTCTTCAGCCTCACAGGACTCACCGGCACTACCCCTACCAATAGCAATCTGCTGCAGTGGGACACCGGATGGTATGTCTCGATCATGCACGGTGGATATCATTACTACCCCGGTCAGCAATGCAATCTGGCATTCTACCCTCTTTTCCCATATCTATGGAGAGTGCTGCACCTATCGGCGGTGGGCATGAGTATTTTCAACCTGATACTGATGCTATCAGGGCTCAGCCTGCTTAGGCAGTGTTTTCATATCAATTTACGTACACTGCTGCTGGCACTATCTGCGCCCTGCCTGTTCTTTTGCTACGTGCCATACTCTGAGGGCCTTTTCTTTTTTTCCTGTTCTTTATTTCTCTACGGATTGAAATATGACAAGGCACACTGGACCTGTATCGGTCTCGCCATAGCCTGTCTCACCCGCTCTGCCTCTCCTACACTCATACCTGCTATACTCCTATGCATGATCCTTAATATGAAAAGAGAAACGCTGGTTAGAGACATAGCAAAAACCTCATTACTTCTGCTAGTCAGTATATCCGGCATCATGATCGTGCAGATCGTACAATACTGGCAAACAGGATATTGGTTCAAGTTCTTCGAAGTGCAAAGCCGCTGGGGCAGGATATTTAATCTGCCTGTCCTGTTTCTTACTACATGGGGTGATAAGGATTTTATTTGGCTCGATGGTCTGGCGTTTTTTGTCGGGGCATCCAGCCTCGCGGCTATCATATACCTCATACGCCGCAAGCTCAAAAACAGATCAAAAACAATAGACCGAGTGATACTCTTTTCGATGGGCTATCTCATGATGACCATGTTTGTGGTTTTGTTTTGGGGGCCGGTATATATCATGAACTATGGCACCTCCATCTATAGTCTCAACAGATTCGTATTTGCCACCCCTTTCTTTACCGTATTCCTCTGTACATTCCGGCGCTATATACGCTTCGAGTACCAAACTATCTTAGTTTTTCTGCTCATGGCAGATGTCGTGGGCTTTCTGTTTGGTGCTTTCACAGGCATACAGCAGTTCATGTATTGGGCACTCGCTACAGGATATGTATTTCTGTATTTGTGGTTGGGACACTCCAGGATCAATAAAGAGATATGGACCTTTCTGTATATCCTCAATATCATTTTCCAGTTATGGCTATTCAATAGCTTTCTGAATGGTGGTGGGGTGATTTAGATGCCCAGTGTAGGTTCGTAATTGCCTACCTCATCCCTACCCTTCAGACTACGAACAGCATCTTTAGATTTAAACTCAGAATATAGGGGCCTACTCTTTTACGACTTTCCCTGTTTTGATAATTGTATTATTATCTATCACCCTCCATGTATATATCCCCGATGCGAGTTTTGAAACATCATGCGTGCTCTCGCTCTGTGTGATGGTCGATGAATAAACCTCCTGCCCTAAGATGTCTGTGATGATAAGTTGTGTGTTAGATAGTCTTGCACCTGAGATCGAGAGATGGAGCTGGTCGCTAGTGGGGTTTGGATAGACAGCTATATTTACTTTATCCGCACTTGCATTACTAATACCAAGGTAATCGTAGTATGGAGTGCCATAATGGTCTATGCCGTTTGAGAAATATATTAGCTGTATTGTTTCCGTATTAAAACTACCGCCACCATTGTCAATACCACTTGTCTGATTATATGTTTCGCCCCATCCTGATGTGACCTTATATGAAAATCCACCCTCCCCAAAACCGGATGAAATATCGTTTGATATCGCTCCCGGAAAAATAAAACTAGTGGTGTCAAGGAAATTAGTTTGAGTCATCCATTGCATAGTATCACGGTAATAAGTGTCAATCTGAAATGCTGCAATGCTATCGAGGTTTGTTATTACCCAGTTACCATTGTAGATGATGCTGTCTTGTCCAGGGCTTATTACTTTCTGTGATATCACTGTCCTATAATACCATGTAGTGAATATCTGTAGGTCATAGTTGGTGATATTATGTGAATAATCAAACGTATCTCCTACGCTGAAACTGAAAACCTGCCTCACCGTGAGAGTGTCGGAAGCCTTGATTGATAATGTTGAGGATAGAACAAAAAGAAAAAGTAATATTTTTTTCATAAGGTATTTATTTGATATAAATTTACAGCTCCTGATCGAAATAAAAAAGCACCTGCGAGTGGCAGATGCTTTTGTGACAGTATTGTGACAATTCAATAATGATGTTTGCAAGATGCAATGATTATATTATCTGTTGTAACCTGATATACCAGTCGATGCTCCTCTGTGATCCTTCTGCTCCAATATCCTTTTAAATCGTGCTTTAATGCTTCGGGCTTGCCAATCCCTTTAAATGGATCTCGCTGACAATCGGTAATTATAGTAATGAGCCTTTTGAAAATTTTTCTATCTTGGGTTGCCCATTCATTATACTCTTCAAAGCCTTGAGGCGTAAATGTGATTCCAAGCATATTTAGCCTTTCTTTTTGCCTGACAGAAGTTCTTTATTCAGTTTCTTGAACTCAGTCGGAGAAAATGTGATAAGGTCTTTGCCTCTCTTCACCTCTTTCACTGCCTTTAGGAGTCGCTTTTTATTTGCAGGAGACTTAAGTAGGTATTCAGTTTCATCCATTGCTTCACTTACGACTATTTCTATATTCTTCTTTCCAAACATGGTTTTAATAGAAGCAATGATATCATCATTAAGTTCTTGTGTATTGAGATGGAATGTGGTGGTGTACATAGCTAATGTTATAATGTAAAAATAGCAAAACCGTCATCAAATAAAAAAGCAGCGGCGAGTGGCAGATGCTTTTTGTGACAGTATTGTGACAATTCTTTAATCTTTAAATAAAAGTAGCGCCTTTGCGAGGAAATACCCCTAAAAAATAAAATGATATTGACGAAGCAATCCCCGCCAGCATAGATGATGAAGCCTCTTGCTATTGGGATTGCTTCAGCTTTATCGTGTATATTTTTTATATTGGAAAAGCTTCGCAATGACGTGCGGGATAAATAAAAAAGCACCCGCTTTCGCAGATGCTGTAATGTATTTTGTATTAAAGTCCTCTCCTTCGGAGAGGATTTAGGAGAGGTTGTATTAATACCTATAGTGGTCAGACTTGAATGGCCCGTTGACTGATACACCGATGTATTCTGCTTGTTCCGGTTCGAGTTTCTCCAGCTTAGCGCCGATATGAGCGAGGTGCAGGAATGCTACCTTCTCATCGAGGTGCTTAGGCAGTACATATACTTTGTTCTCGTATTTCGCGTGGTGGTTCCAGAGTTCGATCTGAGCGAGCGTTTGATTTGAAAATGAGTTGCTCATCACAAACGACGGGTGTCCCATCGCACAGCCGAGATTGACCAGACGGCCCTCGGCGAGGATGATGATCTCTTTGCCATCCAGTGTATATACGTCCACTTGCGGTTTGATCACGTCTTTAGTTTTTCCATAGTTGCTATTAAGCCAAGCCATGTCGATCTCATTGTCGAAGTGGCCGATGTTGCATACGATCGCTTTGTCGCGCATAGCCTTAAAGTGCTTATCGCGGATGATGCGGAGATTGCCTGTAGCTGTCACGAAGATATTAGCACGTGTAGCTGCTTCGTCCATCGTTACCACTTCGAATCCGTCCATCGCAGCTTGGAGAGCACAGATCGGATCGATCTCAGTCACCAGTACGCGGCAGCCAGCACCACGGAGAGATTCCGCACTGCCTTTGCCTACGTCGCCGTAGCCTGCTACTACTGCTACCTTGCCGGCCATCATGATGTCAGTGGCACGACGGATAGCATCTACCAGAGATTCCTTGCAGCCGTATTTATTGTCAAATTTAGATTTGGTCACAGAGTCATTTACATTGATAGCCGGGATATGCAGTGTACCTTTTTTCATACGCTCATACAGACGGTGCACTCCTGTAGTAGTCTCTTCTGACAGGCCTTTGATGCCCGGGATCAGCTCCGGGAAACGGTCGAAAACCATATTGGTCAGGTCACCACCGTCGTCGAGGATCATATTGAGCGGCTGTCCACCTTCGAATGCATGGAGTGTCTGCTCAATACACCAGTCAAAGTCAGTCTCGTTCTGGCCCTTCCAGGCGAATACAGGGATACCTGCAGCGGCGATAGCGGCAGCGGCATGGTCCTGTGTAGAGAATATATTGCATGAAGACCATGTCACCTCAGCACCGAGAGCTTTCAGCGTCTCGATGAGGACCGCGGTCTGTATGGTCATGTGGAGACAGCCTGCTACGCGTGCACCTTTGAGAGGTTGCTGCGCGCCGTATTCTTTGCGTATAGACATCAGTCCCGGCATTTCTGCTTCGGCGAGTTTGATCTCTTTGCGGCCCCACTCAGCGAGTGAGAGGTCTTTTACCTTGTACTTCAGGGTTTTTTCTGTTGATGTAGTTGACATATTTTGTTTTTTGTGCGGCTCAAATATAACACATTTTCTCCTGAAAGGTTTAGGATGAACGGTTAATATTTATAGATGAACAGGAATTGCGGGAATATATTGGGGTGATGTTGATAGCCGAGAGATATACTATGCCTGAATCGGATTAGTCAGTAGTAAGTATGAAAAAGGCAGTCCTAATAGTTTAGAACTGCCTTTACAATGTGTTATGGTTGTTGTTTTTTCGATTAAGCGCCGCCGCCCTCAGAGTTGCCGCCGCCGCCGCAGTTGTTGCCACCACCGCCATTGCAGTTGTTGCCGCTGCCACAATGACCTGTACCATGGCAAACGTTGCACTGGCCCGAGCCCTGACATGCACAGCAGTCATTTGAGCCTTCGCCGCCACAGAGTGGACACGGTTGGCCCCAACAGCCGCCATGGCCGTGACAAAGATTGCATTGCTGCTCACCGCAACCTCTGCACACATTACAATTGCCGGTGCCGTGACAGGCTGAGCAGTTGTTGTTATTATTGCCGCATGCTACAGTAGTGTGAGTACTGACTTTTGCATGTGCATTGTAACCGGTCAATGCAAAGACTCCAACGATCAGGGTAAGTAAAATTCCCCAAAATTTAACTTTTTTCATTTGATTTGGATTTAGATTGTTAATAATATTGACAAAATTAAGTTGTTTACTGAAACAATCAATGATTAAAATAGTATATTAGTGCATAATTTATGCTCTTTATGAATATAGGTGACAAATTGAGGAAAATACGCGAGGCAAAAGACTATTCTCAGGAATATCTGGCTACTAAGCTAAAGATCACTCAGCCCAGCTATGCCCGCATCGAAAATGGATGCACCAGACTATCTACTGACCGTTTAGAGAAAATAGCTGAGGTCCTGGGCATCAGTCCAGAACTGATCCTGAATTTCGAGGATAAGTATATGCTCCATCGCTCTATTGAGCAGTCTACAACAGATCATACTAATCAAGACCATAACGGTCATAACCACGCAAAAACTATCGAGCTGCTTGAGCAAGAGGTAAAAGACCTCCGCGAAGAACGAAACAGGCTCCTCGGAATCATTGAGGGGTTCTCTAAATAAGAATTCTCCTGTTATATATTTCCCTTTTTAAATTCATTTCAGACTGGTTTTCTGGATTTTCTTTATAAACAGTATATGATCGTATCATAGTATGACTACAATCATGTTTTTACCTGCTCCAGCTTATGTACATTGCTTTATAAATCAATTAAAAAATTGCAAGAAACTGAGTTAGACTATCGTATACTGATGGAGCAGTCCGCAGATGGGATCTTCATAAGTGATGCACAGGGAAATTACATCGATGTGAACCTGGCCGCCTGCGATATGCTGGGATACAGCCGCGAGGAACTCGTAGGCCTGCACATTACTGATATTATTGCTGAAGAGGAAATACCGCGCCTGGCCGGCGAAGTTGGAAAATTCTCGAGTGGCAAAATTGTCAACTCCGTGTGGCTATTTAAACGCAAAGATGGCTCCCTGTTCACAGGCGAGTTGATCGGGCGGTCGTTGCCTGATGGCAGACTGCAGGGTATACTGCGCGACATTACAGAGCGGAAGAAGGCGGAGGTAAAGATCATGAAGGCCAACAGGCTCTATGCCCTCATCAGTCAGGTCAATCAAAGTATAGTTCAGATAAGGGATGAACAGCAGCTTCTGGATAAGGTCTGCGACATAGCTATCGAGTTTGGCAAATTTAGAGTAGCGTGGCTGGGCATGGTCGATGAGCAAAGAAAGATAAATTTAGTCAGCCTGAGTGGGGATAGCATATTTGCCAAAAGAATTTTACGACTAAACGGGATATCGATCGACGATCCTATGATCAAAGTAACCCCTACAGGTAAAGTGCTGCAGAGTGGCAAATATGACTTTAATAATGATATCGAGAACGACTCAATGCTTGACTGCAATTGGAAAGAAGAGTTGATATCCCATGGTGTTTATGCCAGTATTTCACTACCCATTTTTAGGTCAGGCAAAATATCGGGTATTTTCGGATTGCATGCTTCCAGCAAGGATTTTTTTGATGAAGCTGAAATAAAACTGCTCGAAGAGGCGGCTGGAGATATTTCATTTGCCCTGGACAACTTTGACAAAGAAAAACAACGTCAACTGATCGAAGCAAAACTTCTCAAGAGTGAAGAGCGATTAAATCAGGCACAGAGAGTAGCACACATAGGTAGTTGGGAGCTTGATCTGCTTACCCGTACCTCCTTATGGTCGGCAGAATTATGCGAGATATTCGGCCTGGAGCCGGAAGATAACCGGCAATCGACCAAGTTGTTTTTATCTTATATACACCCCGATGATCTGGATTTTGTAAGCAAAGCTGTCGCTGAATCGAATGCCGATTTTTCTGCCTGCTCAATAGAGCACCGCATAATTCGCAAAGACGGAGCAGTCAGGTATGTACAAACAGAACGCAGATTTGAATTTGATGCAGAGGGCAGGCCTCAATATTTGCATGGTATAGTCTATGATCTCACCGAAAAGAAAGAAGCTGAAAAGCAGGTAAGTGATAACTTCGCTATGTTCCGTGGTTTTTTTGAATCAGCTCCTGAAGCCGTCTTTATCGGTGATTGCGATTCCGGCAAATTTATAGATTGCAACGATAATGCTATTTCCTTATTCGGATATACTCATGAGGAACTATTGGAGAAAAATCCCGGTATGCTCAGCCCCGAGTTTCAACCTGATGGCACCAATTCAGCAGAAGGATCGGGCCAAATGGTGATGCGAGCTATGGGCGGTGAGAAGGTGATCTTCGAATGGGTGCACCTGAATGCAGCGGGTAAAGCGATAGACTGTGAGGTGCGTCTCACCAGACTCGATATATCGGGCCGTAATCTGGTCCGCGGCAGCGTGATCGATATCAGCGAAAAAAAACAGGCAGAAATAAAACTGAAAAGAGCAAACCGCCTATATGCATTCATCAGCGCTGTCAATCAAAGCATAGTTCATATCAAAGACCAAAAACAACTATTGGATAAGATATGCAACATAGCTCTCGACATAGGAGGGTTTAAAATGGCATGGATCGGCCTGCTGGATGCAAACAAGTATCTGCAAATGGCAAGCGTAAATGGCTATCCACAGGGGATCAAAAGAGTGATGAAGCACTCCGGTACGCATATGGATGACCCGATAGTGAAAAATACTCTCACAGGCAGAGTACTAAAGACCGGAAAATATCTGTATTGTAATGATATGCAGACCGAGCCGGCCTATGCCCTGTGGCGGGATGAGTTCATTTCGCAGGGCTTACTCGGGAGTATAGCCATGCCGATCATGCGGTCCGGAGAGGTGATGGGAGTTTTCAGCCTTCAGACCGGGGCAAAAAACTTTTTTGATACAAGTGAAATAGCTCTGCTTGAAGAGGCGGCCAGTGATATCTCATTTGCATTGGATAACTTCGAAAAAGAAAGTAAACGCCAACAGGCAGAAGATAAATTGATCCATAGCGAGGCTAAATTAAAACAGGCTCAGACCATAGCGCATGTGGGTAGCTGGGAAATGGACATGGCTGAGGGTATCGTCATATGGAGTGATGAAGCCTGCCATATATTCGGAGTATCAACTGCAGACAACAAGCAATCTCTCAAAGCATTTCTGAAATTGGTTCATCCTGATGACATAGGGTTCGTGTCAAAAATAATAGATGAATCTAATGCTACGCACACGGACAGCTCTATCGATCATCGCATAGTGCGCAGTGACGGAACGGTCAGGTACCTTCATACTGCACGCAGGTTTGAGTTTGATAATGAAGGCAGGGCCATTCGACTATATGGAATAATTCACGATGTGTCTGATAAAAAGCTCACAGAAGCACAGCGCGAGTTTGATAAGAATAACCTCGATGCCCTGATCAATAATACGGGGGACTATATGTGGAGTGTCGATAGGGATTACAAGCTCATTACCTACAATAAACCGCTGAGAGAGATCATAAAGACCGTAACAGGCAAGACGCTTGAGAAAGGCACTAATATGCTTTCTTATGCGTTTTCTCAGGAGCAAGCTGTGGTATATCGGGACTTTTATGAAAGGGCCTTTGCCGGTGAGGCTTTTACTGAGATCGAACACATCCAAAGTCCTTTCGAGTCATGGACTGAAATTTCTTTCTACCCGATCCGTGAGGGAGATAAAATAATCGGGTCGGCATGTCACTCACGTAGTATAACGGAAAGAAAACAAGCAGAAAATCTGATAAAGGAGCTCAACGAAAACCTGGAAAAAAAGGTACTGGAGCGTACAGCCGAGCTCACCAATGCCAATAAGGCACTGGAGGCATTCTCCTACTCTGTATCACATGATCTGCGAGCTCCGGTAAGGTCTATGATGGGATTTGCAAAGATACTGGAGGAGTACCATTTCACGCGTGCAGATGATGAGGCTAAAGAACTCTTCAAGTTTTTAAATGAGAATGGCAGGCGTGCAAATACGATCATCGATGACCTGCTGAAATTCGCTAAGTATGACCGGATCACACTCGCTAAGGAACAGGTGGATATGAGGCAAATGATAGAGGGCGTGTGGTCAAATATGAGCCGCACCAATCCCCATCATGCCGCACTCACCCTATCAGATCTGCCGATAATGAATGCCGACCGCTCAATGATCGAGCAGGTGATCATCAATCTGATGTCTAATGCGATCAAATACTCATCAAAAAAGGAAAAGCCGCAGATCTCGATATGGAGCGAACAGAGCGATAATGGGGGTACTCTGTACATTAAGGATAACGGGGCCGGGTTTGACATGGAGAGTTCTGACAAGCTATTCGGCGCTTTTCAGCGGCTTCATAGTATGAGTGATTTCGAAGGGACAGGAGTGGGACTGGCACTCATCAAAAAAATCATCGAAAAGCATGGCGGGACCGTCGGGGCTGAGGGTAAGGTCGATGAAGGAGCTACTTTTTATTTTACGCTGCCTGTGGATAGCAGAGGGTGAACAGAAAAATATGCAGGGATCAGAAGGCTGTAATGTCATGCTGAGCAAAGTGAAGTATTTGAGCTTTGGAGCATCGATATCCTTCGTTACACTCAGGATGAAAAAAGTAGCATGAGGCTGTGATTTTTTGAATTAATATTGCTATATTTGCATTATTACATTAAAAAAACAATATGGATCCGACACAGAAACAACCCAACGCAAAAAAATGGACAGAAGAGATAGTATCCGAGCACCTGCTATTCATAGAGCTGGATGTATCAGCTGGTCGTGTATTCTTTGTCCGGAGTATACTAGCCCGTCGCGGACTCAAAAGCGATGTATGGAGATACTGGAAGAGAATTTTCGCAGATAACGATGATATAATGGAACAGATGCTCGTGATCGAGAGTCACCTGGAGGCCAATCTTCTGGAATCCGCACTCAAAAACGAACTGCCGGCGCGATTGGCAAAGGTTACACTATGCTACCATTACAACTGGTATGATAAACCCCAACGTACCAAGATGCAAATGTCTTTGCTCAAAAAAATTGTTCCTCCGCCAGGAACTTACGAGAGGTTGTTAAAATTCGGTTATATATTTTAATAAAAATAATGATAAAAATATTCATGTATAATGCTATTGAATTTAATCAGAAAGGGAAATGACAAAAAATCGCACAATATGCGTAAATATGGATTAAAAATATGTGTAATGGAGAAAATGCAGACCTGGATTTATGGGATTTTTATGATTATAGGGTTGAAAAAATAAATAGGAAAATGCAGACCTGGATTTATGGGATTTTTATGATTATAGGGTTGAAAAAATAAATAGGAAAATGCAGACCAGGATTTATGTGATTTGTATGATTGTATGATTGAATAGAATAGCCTAAAATCAAATGAGGGGCTGTTTTGATTTGTATGCAATGAAACCCTCAAAGGGTTTTGAACCCTTTGAGGGTTGTCGGCGCTAATTTATTTTCGGAGTGAAATCGAAACAACTGCTATGGATTTATGAGATTTTCAGGATTTTTAAGGACCTTAATTAGCAGTAAACTTATATCCTACGCCGCGTATGCTGTGAAAGTACTCGGGATTGCGGGCGTCCTTTTCAAAGTATTTGCGGAAGGAGAGGATGAAGTTGTCGATGGTGCGGGTAGAGGGATATACATCGTAGCCCCAGACATACTGGAGGATATGCTGACGGGATACCACACTATCTTTGCGGTCTATGAGAAGTTTGAGCAGGGTGATCTCTTTTTTTGTGAGTTCGTATTCGGCACCTCCTGAGCCTTTGGCCTTATAGGTGATGAAGTTGACCTCATTGTCGCCAAACTTGAAGGTTTTGAGGTCTTTTTCTTCTCTGGAGCCCTTCATACTATGCTTGACCAGTACTTTGACCCTGAGTAGCAGCTCCTCCAGATTGAAAGGCTTGGCCAGGTAGTCATCTGCGCCGAGCTTCAGGCCGGTCACGCGGTCTTGGCTGGTATCTTTGGCAGTAAGAAAGAGTATAGGTGTCTCGGAGTCTGTGAGGCGTATTTTTTCGCATACTTCGAAGCCGTTGAGCTCAGGGAGCATGACATCGAGGATAAAGAGGTTGAAGCGCTGCTCGGCGGCTTTCTTGATAGCTATAGCGCCATTGTCAGCTACCTCCACTTCGAATCCCTCAAGCTCAAGATTGAGTTTAATGGCTTCCTGAAGATTTTCTTCGTCTTCGACGAGTAGTATGCGAGTAGTCATGGTGTAGGTTTAGCGGTGAGCGATCATTTATAAAGTAATATTACGTACAAAATATTTTCTAAGTGTCACGGCTTTGTCAAAAATAAAAATCCCCTGCCGAGATCGACAAGGGACAATATGATAGAAACGTAAAAGGGAAGAAATTATTTCTTTTTCAGTCCTGATACTCTTTTAGTAAGTTTAGATTTGAGGTTCGCGGCCTTATTCTTATGGATATTGCCTCTTTTTGCGAGTTTGTCGAGCAGGGCTATTACTTTAGGGAGGGCTGCTTTAGCCTCGGTCTGTTTGTCTGTAGCACGCAGGTCTCTGATGAGATTGCGGGTTGTTTTGCTGTAATATCTGTTTGCCAGCCTTCTTTTGCTGTTTTGACGGATTCTTTTTTCTGCTGATTTGTGGTTAGCCATTGTCTATTTTTTCTAAAGGATTGCAAATATAAAGGTATTTTTTAGAATACCAAAGAGATAAATGAGGTTGTTAAAATAAAAAGCTTTTTATTTCAGAAAATTTACATTTTTAAAATCTTCATTTATATTTGTCATGTTTTGGTAAGTAGTCCATTTCCGGCTGTAGTTTAGCAGATTTGGTTTAGGTCTATTTCTGAAAATATTTATTAATCAATCTGTTAATCTCTTATGAACATCTACGTTAGTAACATCAACTTTCGCGCACGCGAAGAAGACCTTCAGGCTGCTTTTGAAAAATACGGTGAAGTATCTTCAGTAAAAATCATTAAAGACAAAGAAACACACAGGAGCAAAGGCTTCGGTTTCGTCGAAATGCCCGATGACAATGCAGCTCGTACTGCTATCGAAGGGCTAAATGGCTTTCTGCTTTTGGACAGAAACCTCCGTGTGAACGAAGCTAAGCCAAGGCCGGAAGAGTAAGCTATAACTACATGTAAGTCAATATCTTAAGCCTGTACCATCAATACGGGCTTTTTAGTTTAATTTAGGGCTTGATGAGGGTTGTTATCCTTTCTTGCCTACGATCCTGATATCGCTCTCTCAGTATAGATATTATCCGTAGATAGAAGTCAGCGTCAAACAGAGGCGAGTCATTAGCGGCTTTATAGGTCAGGAATATGCCTACAGGGAGCAGGACTGCGGTCGCCAGCCACATCCCCATGAAAGTGCTTACTACGAGTTTCTCAGCCATCTTCTCACCGATGATAGAGGTGACATGATAGAGGATAAAGAACAATACTGACCAGAACAGCGGCCAGCCCAGACCGCCTTTGCGGATGATAGAGCCCAGCGGAGCGCCGATCAGAAATAGTACCATACAGGCCACTGATAGGGTAAACTTGCGATAGACCTCGATCATGTGCTGTACCACATCTACATCTTTAAACTCTAATTGTTTGACTACGATGTTAGAATAGTTCTTGATATTCCTCGCCTGAGCCAGTGCCCGCTCCATGATGCTGTTCTTGTCAGTATTATTGAATGTCCGTAGCATATCAGCTGTGGTTTTAAAGTCAGTAGGGAAGTTGACCGGCTCCACTTTTGGACTGGTTTTTAAGGTGTCAAGGCCCGTCCTGCTATATCCATAGTAAGGAACGACATAGTTATGCAGTCCCTTTGCTAGGTTGCTCTTGTCTATATTGATCGTATCGATCTGATGCACCAGCTGCGTGAAGCTCATCATCTGCTTCATGTCCTTAAAGAAGTTCTCATCTGTACGGGTCAGTTTAAACTTTGACAGATCGAACTTCTTTTCCCATGATCCGAACGTAGTGTGGTACATCTCAAAGTTCTGCTTGTCGGGAGCTTTGGGTGGCAGTTCTTTATATTGCTCACCATCCTCCAGCGTCAGTGTGAGTGCCATCCCTTTTTCATCCTGTGTCATCTTGCCCTTATGAGCTGTGACTATATGATCGTCTCCTTGCCCGCTGGTGTGGTCGTAGATGAGGATATTGTATAGAGACAGTCCATCGTCGCCTTTTCTTTCCACACGCAGGTTAAAGCCATCTATCTCGTTGTAGAAGATACCTTCCTTGATGGCTACTGTGGGCTTCTGATGTCGGATATCATATAGCAGTGCAGAGAACTTCAGGTTGGCTAAAGGTAATAGGTTATTTGAAAAGAAGAACGCGAATATGCTGATGAAGAATACCGTCACCGCCAGTGGGCACATCATACGCAGCAGCGAGATACCGGCAGACTTGGATGCAGTCAGCTCCATATGCTCGCCCAGATCGCCGAAAGTCATGATAGATGCCAGCAGTACAGCCAGAGGCAGCGCCATCGGTACCAGACGGGCTGATGCGTAGAAAAGCAGCTCACATAACACCCACGTACTCAATCCTTTACCAACCAGGTCATCGACATACTTCCATAGAAACTGCATGACCAGTACGAACAGGGCTATAAAGAAGGTAAGGACGAATGGCCCAATGAAACTCTTTACCAGCAGCCAATCAAATTTTTTGATCGGAAGGTATTTGTTGAAAGCCTTATTAATATCTGATACGTCCAAAATGATAGTTAAAAATTAAAAATTGAAATTTAAAAATGAATAAAGTCAACTAATAATTCTTAACTCTTAATTATTAACTTTTAACTTCCTATCCTGCTCCCAGCTGGTGCTTGAGTTCTTCGATCTGGCTATCCCATAGCATGATCTGGTCTTTTACTTCTTTCTCATCAGCGAAATCTGTGATCTCAAGGATCGTATCATTGGCGATATCAGATTTGTATATCCTGAAAGAGAAAAACTCACCTGCTTTGCCGTCCAGCCAATGGTATTTCACGAATTCATCTTCTATGAACTCCACTATCTGGGCCTGCTCTCTGGAGCCACCCCAGCCGAATACTATATAGTTATCATTTGCATCACAATAATCTGAGAACCATTGTGCTAGGTTGGATGGATTGGTCACAAAACCAAACAGGATAGCTGGTGAGGAGCGGACTATATATTCTGTAGTAAATTTTTTGCGGGCAGTACTTTTCATCTTTTATTTTTATGTCTAATGGGGACAATGATAAATAAATATTTTGTTTCTCAAAATTATAGATATACTTTTTGTATAATTTTGCCTTTAATTAATGTACACATGATTAATATTATCAGTGTGTTGTCCTGTTTTACATATTTACATTTCAGTTTCTCAGGAAAATAAGGTCTGAGGATGTTTCCGATCTTTCAGATACCCACATTGGCACATTTTACTTATTCCCTGCAATAATTATATTTGTCCGCTCTTCAGGGCAAATAAGACCAATCTCATGTACGACATCAAGTATCACAATAAAGACATCGACGGCTATTCATTTCTGGTCACCGGCGGGGCGGGTTTCATCGGCTCCAATATCGTCGAGTACCTCCTGAAATACGGTGCCAAAAAGGTCCGCGTACTTGATAACCTGCTCACCGGCAACTATATCAACCTCAAACCTTTTGAGAATAACCCAAGGTTTGAGTTCATGGAGGGTGATATCACAGACTCCGATACCTGCCACCGTGCATGCTCGGGCATAGACTATGTATCACATCAGGCTGCCCTCGGCTCTGTACCCCGCTCTATCAAAGACCCCGCGCGTACCAATCATATCAATGTAGCCGGCTTTCTGAATATGCTTATCGCGGCTAAAGACAGCCAGGTGAAGATGTTCGTCTATGCCTCCTCATCGTCGGTCTATGGCGATGAACCCTCTCTGCCTAAGGTCGAGCAGCGCATCGGCAGCCCCCTGTCTCCATATGCTGTGACCAAATATACCAATGAGCTCTATGCTAAGGTCTTTCATGTCAACTTTGGGCTGAAGGTCATCGGGCTGAGGTACTTCAATGTATTCGGGCCCAATCAGGACCCTAATGGACAATACGCTGCCGTGATACCGCTATTCATAGACAAGATCACCAGACGCGAAGAAGTATTTATCAATGGCGATGGAGAGCAGACCCGTGATTTCACCTTCGTGGAGAATGCCGTCCAGGCCAATGTCCGCGCTATGCTAAGCGAAAACCCCGAAGCTGTCAATCAGGTCTACAACATAGCCTATGGGGAAAACTACTCTGTCAATCAGATGTACGATCAGATAGGAGCACTGCTACAGAGCGACCATCGCCCGACCTACCGCGCACCGCGCGAAGGCGATATCCTCAACTCGCTCGCTGATATTACAAAGGCCCGTACACTCCTGGGCTATGATCCACAGTTCAGTTTCGCAAAAGGCCTCGCCATCACGGTGAAGTACTTCACTAAGTAGTCGAAATTGCAGGTGTAAAAATTTTAGTTATACATATATAAAATCCGGCAATGACATCGCAGATGGGCGTAGATAATATACTCTTTTGGCTATCAGGCTATTTGTATAATTTTTTAGCCTTTCTTTTTATCTGCCTTTGTCGGTTGCTTCTTATCCTTTAGAAGCCCTAGTGACGCATTAATCACATCAATGAATTTAACGCCCTCTTTTACTATGAGTTTCGGCTCGTAGGATTCAGCACGTTTCTTTTTTTCCTTTGCCATATTATTGATCTTCTCGACTCCAAATTTCAAATTTGTTTCCTATTCCCCTTTGTCTAACAGCAAAAACGCCAGTATTATCCGTTATTATTTGTTTTATTTCTGGCCAACAATCAACCATGTTAGTAAACTGCTTCCAAAATCCCATGCCTGATTTTGGCATATGTAAAAATACCATTCCTACACCACAATTTTTATAAAGTTCCCTTTGGTGTCTATCTCTTTGTATCCTTTGATCAAAAGTAATTACTACACCATTTTCTTTTCCTACTATTGGTATCCACTTTTCATCTAATGCTCCCTTTCCAAAAATATCAACAATAGATGTTATATCAATTTTGTAATTCTCTTTATTATTCAAATGAGATTGAATCACATGAAGAGAATGTGCAATTTGGTGAGGCATATTTTCATCTAAGAAAACTCTACGCGGCTTTTGAACCATAGGTTATTGCGTCATCGACCTGTTTAGGAGATATGTCATATATTCTGGCTATTAACTCTTTACTATCGCCTCCATCGTACAGGCGTTTCACTGTCTCAGCTAAAATATTAGTACCATTAATTACAGGTTGCCCAAATTGTCTTTGGGGGTCGCAAACGATTTCATGTTTTCTGCCCAATGGCCAAAATCTCACAGCTAAATCATCTTTGCCGAAGTCAAGTTTCTCAAAAAATTGCCTGATAAATGTAAAATGCAATTGCAATTTTTTGTCCAAAGTAAACACAACATCCCCATCATCAAATACAACTTTCTTGCCCACTACCTTTACTCTCTCAATAATATGTTTGCTTGCAAACGGGTAAGGTGTTTTGTATCTCTTTGATAATATCTTATGTGCTTCTAATAATTGCGCAGGGGATATTGCAGATTTGCTTAAATGATAGAATGTATAAATCTCTATAAGAGTATGAAAATTTACAGCCCTATTAAAATCAATATTCCATGAGTATTGGGACTGATATTCTTTGCCTAATCTATCATCCCAAAATTCACTTATCCATCTTCTTGCTTTAGTCGTGGGGATACCTAATAGCATAGCTATATCAGGTATAGTATAAATACCTTTGCCCAATACAGGCCTATTTTCTATTTTAAGTTCTTGTTTCAATGCCTTACAAAAATAATGGTATTTCGACGTTAAATGTAATTATATAAACGAGATAACAAAGTTTTTGTTATCACCCTGTATCTATCTAGTTGACCTCCAATTAAGTCACATGTTATTGTAATGATAGCATAATAATAAACACACTTAATCAGTTTCTGGTCTAAATTGAAAATAATCAGGTTTTTCATCTTCTTTAGCAACCAGATCAGCATATTTCAAACGTCCTTTAGATTGTCCAAGTGCAACAAATAGCCTTGATGAATCAGCAACACCCCTATTGTTTTGACGGTATGCAAATTCGTCACAATAGCGGTCTAAATGTTTTACAGATACATGGTGATAAATACCTATTACGCCTCTTTTAAATTGGCTCCAAAAATTTTCAATTCCGTTCGTGTGGAATTTTCCAAGATTGACATACTCCCCGACACTATGGTTTACACTCTCATGGTTATAGCCGTGCTTTACCAATCCTTTGTAACCCGGAGCTTCGTCTGTGACCATAGTCGCGCCTTTGGCTATATTGGATAGTATAAAGCCTTTAAGCTCCTTAGATTTGACGTTAGGCACTTTCTTTGCCCTAACTTTGCCGTTAGCATCTTTAGCCCCCATAACAGGCGTTTGAACGCTTATAGCATGTCCATTCTCATTGCGCTCTATCTTACTTTCGTGTTTATTCTTTGTTTTAGCTCCAATCCACGTTTCATCAACTTGCACCTCACCTTCCAATAATACTGGAGCATCGTCTTTCAGCATTTCACGTACACGATGTAAGATAAACCATGCAGTGCGTTGTGTCACTCCAAGATCGCGAGCTAATTGGTGCGAGCTGATTCCTTTGCGATGCGTAGTGATTAAGTACACGGCTGCAAACCAGTAGCGCAATTCTATTTTGGTATTCTCATATATAGTGCCTGTGATAACGGTAAATTTCTTTTGGCATCCTTTAGCTTTGCAACGGTAGCCCCTGTTAGTCTTATACGCTCCAACACTTGCACAGTGAGGACATACAGGTTCACCACCGCCCCACAGTTGTTGGGCTAAAAGGGCTTCACACTTCGCCTTATCGTTATAATAATCTAATATTTGAATTACGTTTTTGAAATCTGTTTGCATTGTATTATGAATTAAACATAACAAAGATAATCTTTCGCCCAATAAATAACTAATTTAATTTGTTAAATATTTAAACTATTCATTGAGAATATTCGCTATTGGAGAAATTTCGCTTAAATTGGATGTGTAAAAAATACATCAACACTATGTACATATAGTTAATTAGTGGAGTGTGGTATTAATTATTTTTAAGACATTGGCTCTCTAGTAGATTTTATGGATAGCTTCAAACGAATACAAACAGGGTTAAAGTTGCAGGATTTATATCCTGCAAAGAGAGGGGTTTGCGCTTGTGGATGTGGCATTCAATTAAAGGGGAAACAAAAGAAATGGGCTTCTACCGAATGCTGTGCAAATGCCTATAATGAGTTTGCTGTAATAAAGGGAAATACAGGAATAATAAGAAAGATTTTATTTGACTTAGAAGGTGGTTATTGTAGGATGTGCGGTGCGTTTGATGAAAAGTGGCAAGCCGATCACATTTTGCCTGTGCATGATGGTGGTGGTGCATGTGACATATCAAATTATCAAACTCTATGTTTAGATTGCCATGTGAAAAAGCACAATATTAAATACTACCCCAACGTAGAGCTATTTCTTCGCACGATGCCTCTAATGCTGAAATCCTGCGCTTAAATGAAGCAGCTCCTACGCTATACTGCTTTTGAAATATATCAAATGAAAAGCAAACGTCATGGTCAATTAATTTTTCATTCACTCCATATTCTACATAGGCATACTTCAATAAAGTAGCAGCATAAATTCTATTATCATCTGCTAACCTATTTGCAGGTGTTTTTGCAATATGTATTTTAACCGCTCCTACCTTGCCGCTCTTGTGTTTCAAATATATTTCTGGCTTAATAGTGACATCTACATTGGCTAATTTTACCGATTTCAAAGCTAATGCACTTGTGATTATTTTGTAGTCACCCAAATCCGGCCAATCCGTATCCAGCATACATTCTAATGCTTCTATTGAGTTGGCATTGTCGGACGCATCCCAATCAGTTATCGCAACCTTTTTTCGTATTTTTTTTATTGCATCCTCCAAAATAGCCAAATCAAAATCCGATTTAAAAAAAGGTACGATTATGTTTTTTACCTCCGAATAATAAACCTTTGTAAAATCACTATCCTTTTTTAAGCTAGTAATAATTTGCCTTCTCCGAATTGCATCGGCTGACATATATTCGGCAAGTTTATTAATAGATATATATGGTTTAGACGATGATGGTTTTGCAACAGCCGCCCGTTTAGAAGATGCTATGATTGGCATAATGTTATATTTTATATATCTCCAAAGGACTGGATATTAATTCACATAAACAATACCCATAAATAGAGATATTTCATTTACAACATTTATCTTGTATTATTTAATTATCATTACCAATGCCAAAAAAGGAACCACCTGTATTGAGTATCTTACTAATGCTTTGCTGTGGGGTATATTTATTATTTTTCATGTATGAATGTCTCAAAGCAATAAGTGGGATAGTAGATGCACACATTTGGTATGTAGTATCTGCGATTGTTTGTGGGGTTATTCTTTGGCGATTAGTTATTTATTACGAATAATGGTTTTTGCGCCCATCTGCGATGTCATTGCCTAAAATCCATATTTTACAGTATGGTACCCCACTAGGGTCAAAACGCTAAAAGCTTAATTATGTATTCGGAAAGCATATTTTAAATTGATATTTTTTAAAAAAATTATGCATAATTGATATTTAATTTGCTAATGACTATCCGTATGTATACCTAGAATTGTTATTACTGCGTAAATAGATTGCGTTGTGCGTCAATAATTTTGGTTGAAAAATAAAGGATATGAAACTATCAGAAATTTTCACCAAATATTCCAGC
>Ga0302281_10000256_pt1 | contig 40699 bp, 51 predicted proteins | sample III_Fen_E1_2_FD_198762 | JGI IMG/M metagenome (GOLD analysis project Ga0302281, IMG submission 198762) | Peat permafrost microbial communities from Stordalen Mire near Abisko, Sweden - III_Fen_E1_2 | ecosystem: Environmental > Terrestrial > Soil > Wetlands > Permafrost | place: Sweden: Abisko...
ACCTATAGCGTTGCGAGCGGTTGGCAACGTGGAGCTTTCAGTTAAGATTGAAAGTTTAGACGAAATAGTAAACTCGGAAACTTGGTCGGTGGCGAGCAAGCTGGTAGAGTCCGCCGCCGAGTACGCCAAGTACCCCGCCGAGTCCGCCGCCTACGCCGCCGAGTCCGCCGCCGGGTGCGCCGAGTACCCCGCCGCCTACGCCAAGTACGCCGCCAAGTACGCCGGGTGCGCCGCCGAGTCCGCCGCCTACGCCGCCAAGTACGCCGAGTCCGCCGCCTACGCCGCCCTTGCCGCCATCGCTGTTCGTAAGGAGATCGCGGATTCTGCTATCGCACTCTACGACAAAATGCTATCACTCTGAAGGAGATGAATACCAGATGAGAGCGATACCTGAAGGATTCACGTTAAAGCTGTCGTCGCACGGATGTGGTGTATTTGGCGATGATCCTGGCGACTGCTGCTTACTAGAAACGTGCGCGTGGAGATGCGGCATTGAGTACAAAACCGACAAGCCGGCCTGCGTCGAAAGCGCAGTATTGCGGAGCATGGGCATCTTTTTGAACGACGAGTATGCCTTAACGCACGGACCGCAACTGTTAGCGTTAGTCGATCCATTAATTGCCGCTGATGGATCTCTCGAAAAAGAAAAAATTCGCGCTTGGATGTGCGCTGATTGGGCGATACGAACTTGTTTACCTATAGCGTTGCGAGCGGTTGGCAACGTGGAGCTTTCAGTTAAGATTGAAAGTTTAGACGAAATAGTAAACTCGGAAACTTGGTCGGTGGCGAGCAAGCTGGTAGAGTCCGCCGCCGAGTACGCCGAGTCCGCCGCCGAGTGCGCCAAGTCCGCCGCCGAGTGCGCCAAGTCCGCCGCCGAGTCCGCCGCCTACGCCGCCGAGTCCGCCGCCTACGCCGCCGCCTACGCCGCCGAGTCCGCCGCCAAGTACGCCGCCGAGTCCGCCAAGTGCGCCGCCAAGTGCGCCGCCGAGTCCGCCGCCGAGTACGCCGCCAAAATCGCTGAATCTGGCATCAGCCTATTAGCACGGATGGCGGCATTATGATCCGCGTGACCGGCCCACTGCCACCGCGTGCGTTAGGTGGCAACGCGCCTTCCCGAAACAAGTTTCAACAGATCTTAATCGGGGAGGCGCGAGCCGCATACCTGTGGGAATGGCATTCCAAGTTAAAAGGGTGTCCAGCCTTCATAACTATCAAATTGACGGTTGATTACTACTATGGGCGCGATAGGCTGAGGAGCAATCGCAATGAGTATGCGCCGCTTGACACGGACGGCGCGTTAAGATCGGTCAAGGTGGCAATCGATGCCCTTGTTTCAGCAAGAGTTCTGAGCAACGACACTTACAAACAAATACCTGAAATCACAGTTCGGCTGCATAGGGGTGATGCGGCAGGAAAACGGTTTGAGGTAGTTTTCACAATCGAGGAGTTAACGGATGTACACCCCGAAGACAGCGATGGAGAAAGATAATCAACGCAAGTTAAGAATGTGCGGAAATAAACGGCGGTTTGGCACACGCGCAACTGCCGAGTCAGTGATACGGAGCTTGCAGGCCGAGGGGCTTCTGGAACCTCTCGGCCCAGGACTCGAATATCAAGTATACGAGTGTGAGTACTGTACATGGATCCACTTCGGACGCCATACCAAGGAGATTCAATGACCGAAGATTTAGTACAAGTTAAAGAGCAGTCGGCGCATATCACTTTCACGCCGACACAGGTAGACCTGATTAAAACTCAGTTCTGCCAGGGAGCTTCCGACGATGAGTTAAAGCTCTTCATGGCCGTTTGTGAGCGGCGGCAGCTTGATCCGTTCGCAAAGCAGATCTACGGAATTATGCGCTGGAACAAGGCTGCGAAAAAGAAAACCCTGACAATCCAAACCAGCATAGACGGGTTCAGGCTCATCGCTCAACGATCTAACCAGTACCAAGGGCAGGATGGCCCTGCGTGGTGCGGTCCAGACGGTAAGTGGGTGGAAGTATGGCTACGCAAAGAACCGCCGCGTGCGGCCCGCGTAGGCGTTATGCGGCAAGGTTTCTTCCAGCCGTTATACCGCGTAGCGCACTGGAATGAATACGCGCAAACAAACGCGGAAGGCCAATTAACAGGCCAGTGGGCAACAATGCCGTCGCTGATGCTTGGTAAGGTCGCGGAAGCACTTGCGCTGAGGGCCGCATTCCCCGAAGAACTGTCAGGTATCTACACCAACGATGAAATGGATCAGGCCTGGAAGCCTGTCAACGTGGAAGTTAAGGATGTTTCACAGGGCGAAGAAGAGAGCGGAGAGTACGAACAACAGCTCGAAAGGCTGCTATCGCTCTACGTGGCACGTATCAAGGAACTAAATGGGCAGCGATCGGCGGCAGGTAAAGCTCCAATTAGCTTCGACGCGGCAACCGTTGCTCAAATATTCGGCATTCCTGAACCGGAGGCCGATAAGAAGTACTTCAGCCACCCCGAGGGCAAGAAGCCGATATTCCAGCCGAAGTCTAACTTCGTGAAAACGATCGAGGAAGCCCTGATACTTTGGTATCCACTGCTCGAACGTGGCGATTGCATGAAAATTGAGGATCATGCGGCAGTAATATCGATCTACGGCGCACGTTACGAGAGCCTGCTGATAGGCGACACGGAAAGCCTGATCCATCCTGTTGCTGAAGTTAAAGATCCGAAACCGGCAGGTGAGCCTGCGGAAGAACTTGACCCATTTGCCGACGAATAGAGAGGAGGTTGAAACTATGAATGAGTACGCCGTGAACTTTTGGAAATCTATGGAACTTCAGTACGGCGCTCAAATAGCTACCGAAGTTAGGCATCGTGCCGAGGCCGGGTTAAAATCCGGCCAGATACATGAACTCGGATACTGGAAATGGGCCGAGAAGGTTTGCCAGGGCGAATACGAAAGGGCCGGACGTGTACAGGACATGCTGCTTCCGGCCTCCGAGATCCCGAGCAGGGAAAGTGTTGCTCAGATGTGGGCGAAGCGTGAGGCTGAGGCCGCAAGTGCGGACGAAGTTCTTGATGTGGTACGCCGGGCACGTGTCGAGTTAAAACGCAAGGCGCAACTTGCCGAGGAAGAACGCATAAGACGCGAGGAGGAGTACCGCGCGGCCCATCCTCCGAGGAAACATAATGCCACCAATCTCGTTCCTGATAGTTCGGGCTGCGATCAGAGCGGCGAATCTGAAGTTAGAGGAAGGAGCTTGGCTATCAGAGTATGACGCGCTGGCATTGGTGTGGCAGGCTACTGGAATCCCGACAGGTTATATCGGGGTTCCAGTAGCAGGCGATGAACCTTCAATCGCTACGGAGGGATGGCCGAACACGGATAAGTTCATGACCATCCACATCACGACTGTATTCGCGCATGGTAGTTTTTGGATGCTCAGGTATCGATCGGCAATGGAAACTATAGCCGCAAGGCTCGAACCATCGCTAAGAGGCCGTGTCGAAAATTGTATGAGCACACCGGACGCCACACTTAAACCGAGAGTCGCGCTGCAAGATCCAGCGGCGGAACACAGAGCGCGTAAGGCAGAAATGGAGGCGGACGCAAAACAGAGCCGCGAACAAATAACCAAGTTGAACCAGGCGGTCAAATCGGTCGCCAAGTTAGAACCTAAGTTAGATATTGAGACACAACAGCCCGACCACTTGAGGGCGTTCTTTGGAGGATGAGATGAGCGTTGCGATTACCTATTGAGAAGGAGCGGAGGATAAATAATGACATGGCTTGATTGGTTGCTCGCTTGCATATTCAGTTTCTTGGTGGCGGAGACTATGCGCCGCAATTTCATCAAGATGCTGGAGATCCGCAGGCAGATCGAACGTGATCGGCGCAGGGAGAACTTGGAGTATAACCTGCAACAGTTGCGTGACAGAGAGGTAAGCAGTCTGCACAGAGAGGTAAGCAGTCAGCCCGTACTCCTTAACTTGCGGGGAACTCCTGAAGAAACGGAGTACGCGATAGACTGGCACATCAGGCGAGTTAAGGTGCTGGCCCATATGGAGCAGTCCGGAAATCAACATCGCGTTCTTGATTGTGAGGAGATAGAATAATGAACCAATCCGATTATGATACGAATGCAACTTTAGCGGCCACCGGTTGCATTGGGTGCGTATCGTTCTTGTGGTGGCCTACCATCATTGTGCTAACTTGCTGGTGCATCAAACACTTCATACTGAAGTAATCGGAACTTAATCGCCTCCTGACTTGTCTATACAATAGTACAGAGCCAGGAGGCGATTAAAGTCGATAAGAAAGCCACCTCGTACTAGGCCCCAGGAATGGCTCTTCCTGGGGCCACAGTTTTACTCAGCCTTGTACGATGGCAGCACGTAGCAGGCGCATACGTTCATCAATATCGGATCGTCCCACGGTCTTGAACAAACCCCTTCGCTTCCGCAACATTCCCGCGTGGAACCTTGGCGACATAGCCATACATGACCGGGCACACCGCCGGACGGGGCTATAAACGCAATGTAGAGGCCCGTTCCTTCGGCAACGTCCGCATAAGGGCATTGTTGGAGGTTCGCAGCGGCCCACGCATGGATTCCTACAGACCCGTCAGGGGTGATAAGCCCTTGTGACGTTGACTTCGCCAGGATGTACCGCACGAACCCTGAGCAGTCCAGTTCGTGAATTTCTGACGTGTCGCAGTCTAACGTCGGGGCCTTCGCGCCCATCGAATATTCGACACGCCCTTCCAGCCTGTCGAATACCGTCTGTAGCGTATCTAGGTCTACCTCAACCATCACTAAACCCTCCGCGCCATGCGATTCCTGAACCTGTGCAGGATATTCTCATACTCCGCTTCGACCATAGATTCGAAGCGGTCTACAAGTTTGGGTTGGCTGACCCCGGCGTATCGCTCGAAGGCGTTGCCACATTCTCGATTGAAGTAGCCTGTGACGAAACAGGAGGTGGTGCGTTAATAACCGCCGAGGCCGGAGCGGTGTTTGTAGTTGTTGCGCCTGTGACGTGCAGTAATGCCGCCGTGAGGATACTTAATCCAGCTGCGCCGGTAGCGTCAAGAAGGGCCTGTGACGTGCCAGCCGGAACCTGAAGCGCGGCGTCAACCGACGGAGCCTTTGCAGCCGGAATCTTGAGAGCGCGGTTAAATAGCCAGTTCTCTGCCGGACCAAGCAGATCGGTGAGTAGCGGGCCAAGTAGATCACTGAAGTTAAAGAATGCAGCCATTTCAAATCCTCCTTAGTTTTTCCAACTCATATGACTCAAAATCCATGCGATGAAGACGGATAATGATGCCAATGATGCAAGCGTGAGGTTGCGAGACTGTTTCGCGGAAGCGGCCTCGGTCTCTAACTTGGTGACACGCGTCGTAACGTCGTTCACGCTTGTTTCAACGTGCAACAACTTTGCCGTGTATTCGGCCTCTCTATCCTTCATGGACAGTAGGCGCTCCATTATAGTAGCGATATTTGTTGACATCTTTCGGGACTCTTCCTTGATTTCCCGCATATCAGCTCGCATCTCCTGAAGGGAGTCTGAGTTCATAAACTCGACCTGTCCTATCGGTTGTGGTGTGTTTGGCATCTCGGTCAAATTCCCATCCTTTACGGTACTGAGATCTTGATATCTGATCCGAGTACCGTGACTGTACAGCCTCCTGCGCTGATTATGGTAGGTGTACCGCTCAGTCCGTTGATGGTGTTTACTCCGGTGATTGCCCCAGTTGAACCATTAAAAGATGACACACCTGCGTGTGTATGATCGTCACGAGATGGAATTATTGAAGACCCATGCGCCCCGGTAGCCGCAATAGCTCCTGGCGTGGCCGTTGATAACGGAACTGTCAAAGTTAAAGTTGTTGGAGTGGCGCCCGATTGAGTGCCTACTAGCATCCCCGCCGGAGCTATGGTTAAGTCGCCAGTCTCGGCAGCCCCTCCTACGTTAAGAGAGCTGACGCCAGCGACAAAGGTCTGCGTTGAGGTTGACGCCTGGGCCGCAGTCGTTGTTCCAGCAGAGGTCGCCTGAGTCGCTTTTTCCAATACCGATAGACGCTTGTTGATGTCATCAAGCTCTTTATCATGCAGCGGGTCGCCGGTTGTTTGCAACCACTTAGGCATTTAGCCTCCGTCCGAATCAACTTTAACGCGGCCCCACATGGCACGCCGTACTGAGTTAGTATTGCCGCCTGCGAGAACCAATCGCCACTTATATCCTACCACAGAAGCGGAGAAAGGTAGCTCGTGCTCTCCAGAGTTCCCGAATGTCACAGTCGAACCAAAAGAAGTTGTGTTGTCTTTATAAGCAGAAGCCACAACGCCAGAGGAATCAGTATCCAGATAAACAGAACGGACATGAGTCTTAACATCGGCGTAGCCTGTCTGCATTGTGAACATCGGCTTTAACGTGAAGCCTGTCGAGTAGTTCCAGCCTGGTATCGCGGTCCCGTTGTCCGATGTGGCTCGGTTCGTGTCCGTGAAACTCACCCCAGGTTGCCACCTGTGAATAAGTCCATCCGATCCGAAATACCGTAGCTGATAGTACAGCCCGGTAGGATCGCGGTAGCTCTCAGAATGCAGGAATCCCACGTTAAGAATATGCGTTGTCCAGGTTTCAGTCACGAAGTCATACCGTAGTTGGTAGGTTCCACGCGTTGCATACAGTTTCCTGTCCTGATAACCGAGAACTATCGTAGTATCCGGCGCGAACCATGACCTGTAAGTTGAGCGGATTGACTGCGTTAACTCGGTCGGTTGAGCACGCGCTTTGGATATGTATATGCCGTCGTTGCTCGCCCATATGATCGAACTTTCCGCCCAACACATAGACCGGCGCGACATAACTCCCTTCTGGTAGATAAGGTATGGATCGCTGTCAGGGTCGAGATTAGGCATGAAGTACACGGCCTCATTGGTTCCAATGTACAAGGCATGGTCGCCAGTTTGCAGCGCGAGTATTTGTTCAGAGTTCGTTTCGGATATATCAAAATACCAACCGTCGGATGGCTGTAGAGCGATGGCTGGAAAGAACGGAAAGGGGTCCGTTGTGGCCCCAAATGCCAGATAGCTGCTAATCGTGAGTTGATTAGGGGCATTAGGATCGCCTCCACAAACAAGCCTGCCGTTGCACGCGGCCATAGCAACACAAGCAGGCGGCGTACCTGTTGCCTGCAAGAAGCTCAAGTTAGCCAGGGTATTCTGACCTTGATCGTCGGTTACAGTGATGGTAGTTGCGCCGGTAGAGTAAGTTACAGACTTCACAAGGCGCACGCCATTAGGGGTATTCTGCCACAAGTTAAACGTGTCAGCGAGCGGATATTGGTTCGCGGTCGGTATCGCAAATGTGAACGTAGCAAGTTCCGAGAAGTCGGAGTTTTGCGGCGATGACTTTCCCGCTGCCGTGTTCCAAAGGCCCGACCTGCTGAAGTTCTCCGGGTTAGTACTCTGCGTACCTACTACCTGTAGGTTGTTGTAATTCCACTGAAGCGCATAGTAAGTCGGCGCGTAGACATTTGCAGCCGTGTAGAATACGGGGAACGAAGGCGATAGGTCTCCCTGCTGCCCGGTCGAAGAGTTCTCGTAGTTGACGTAATAATCCACCTCACCCACAGCAGGCGGCGTAGCGAGCGGCATGAACCCGGATACCGAAAACGGATCTGATGTAGGGCCAACTTGTCTAAACCTTATCTGAGTTATGGCGGCAATCGTCGCGGACGCTACAGGTAACAGCGAGCACCAGACGCCCCAAGGTGAACCGTTGGTTCCTGGGTTGTCGGAGATCGTGTCAAGCGTTGTCCAGTTACCGCCCACGTCAGCAATCTCGATGGCGAATGAGCCGCCGCCGCCGGAGAGCGTTTCCGGTGAGCAAGCGACGAAAAGCCAGTTCGTCGATGTCCAATTATAGGTTGTGCCGAAACTCCATGTAGCTATTGCGCCGATCGGCCCTGCGATGTTGTACCACACGTTAGGAGACCCAACACCTGAAAGCGCACAGGTAGCTGAGCCGCTCAGCGTCGGGGAAGAGAGCGTGTCGAATAGCGTGTAAGCCGCAGGCGTGAACGTGGTTCCTGTCGGGATAGTTCCGGCCGATAATGTGGTGATGCTCTCGATGCCATAACTTGAGTTAAGACGCTTCCAGGTAGGCGTTGCGTTGTCCGAGGCTAAGTATAAATAGCGGCCAAGCTGTGCCGCGCTGATATTATCCGTAGCTCCGAACGCTGCGCTGATACTGGTAGCAGTCGCATCCTTTGCAACCTCGGTTGACGGGTCTGTAACCTTGTAGACAGTACCGCCCTGCACCGCGATGTCACGCGCCGTCGTTGCCAGCGGCCTGAAACGCCACAAGCCCTGTATCTGGCCGGAGCCGAAGGTACTCGTAGTCGTTGCGCGGTCGCCGTTGCGCGGTCGTATCGCTTCATCATCGATCACGCAGTCCTGTGCTACGATCGCTTGATTAAGCGGAACCTGCTCGGGTGCAAGCAACGTGTTCAGTCCGCCGAAAGGTATGGCTTCGAGTGGCACTTAGCTACTCCCTATGAACAGGCCAGCAGTCGTGAAGTTAATACTTCCGCTAACTTCGCCACTTGAGTTAAAAACGTGGAGCTTGTTCGCAGTCCAAGAAAATCTATAACTTGCCGTGTCGTTTATCCCGGCGTACTGGACTCCTTGCAGTCCGATCTGAGCTGATGCAAGATCAAGGCCGCCACTAGGATACGTCCCGTTATAACTAAGACCAAGGATCACCGAAGGCTTTCTGTTTAATGGGTTGAAATCGATCACCCAATAGACCGGAGGCGTCGGGCCTGACGGGGCCGCGTTCACCGTTACTACAGTAGTGCCTACGTTGGCGAGTACGAGCGAATAACTTCCAGCCGATGGAAATGTGATGTGCCAGAACGCTTGCACCGCTTGTCCGGGCCCCAGCCAGAACGGAACATTGTCTGGCTTCCAGCCCATCCCGACAGCTACGTAGCCAGTCAGTCCGTTGGTGTGCGTCGTGTTCTCATCCGATGTCGCGTCTATAGTCGCGCCGCTGCAAGTTAAAGCCGTCGAATATACCGCTGACGCGCCTGGACCGAACGCGACGTCGAAGGTACAAGGCTCTCCGGCGATAGGGTTTGCAAGCGTCCGTTCCTGGCTCGCCGGGTCCGCTATGAATGAGTAGGCCAGTACACCAAGTGACATTAGATGCCTATGCCTATCCCGATGTCCAGGTTCCTATTGCCGTCCGCAAGTGCGCCGCCTCCACCACCCGTCGTAGCGTTGAGCGTGATTGGCGTTGGAGACGTGATCGGAAATACGAAGCTGACAGACACAGTTCGATTTCCGGTTGTTGACGGCGTTAAAGTGAAAGTGTACGACGAAGCGCCCACAATCGGGATACTGCTTGCAGATAAAGTGTCTCCGCCTACCGATGAGACCGGATACGCCATACCAGTGTATCTGGCAATCGATGTTGACGCAGAGGACGGAATCCCGATCGTGTATGTGATTGGATTGCCTACGGTCCCGCTCGAGGAGCCTGTCAGAGTTGCAGCCGGGATCGTGTAATCTAAGCTGTACTGCATGTATCCCCGAGACACCTGTACCTGCGGGTTGTCCCCCGAATAGGCCAACGCACCGACTACGCTGTTAGTGTTGTTGAGGAATGGACCTTGAAAATACCAGCGGTCTGCAATCCACACGTCCCCAACTGCTGGGATTTGGTAGATTCTCGTGCCCTGTGCGTTATAGACCGTTCCGGTCGGGGTGCCTGCAAATAGCTTTCCAGCGTAGGCATACGGGCCAGTCACAGAGCTGGAAGTAAATGACTGATTATCCTGGATGATTGCAGTGACTGAGAAGACAGCCCCCCCGTTCAAACCCGCGCCCGAACCTGTTATGGGGCCAAGCAGTGCTCCCTGGAGCACCATAGTGTATACCCCTGCGGCGAGCGTGCTTCCCGTCACAAGACAGTTTCCTGCGCCAATCGAGGAAAGGCCCTGAAGCGCCGTCTGGACTTGTCCAGGGGTTGAATTGTAGGCAAGACCTGAAGTAGTCTGGCCGCCGTACGTAAGGGTAAATGTCCCGCTTGTCGCCGTAACTCCAAGGCTCCAACCGTTCACTGGACCATACCCGATTACGTTGCTTTGTTGGATTATAAATTGAGATAATGCAGCATTCCAATAAGGTCCTCGTTGGCCTTCACCGTTCATAGATGCACCTGTGGCAGTTGCGCTTAGATTGGTAACAGTGCCTGAAAATCCTGTGAACCCTGCGTTGAGTTGACACAACCATGTTAAGAAACCGTTGGCAGTGAAAAGGGTATAACCGTTCCCAGTATTTGGGTCTATGGATAGGGTGCAATCGTTGTAGGCAGTCGGCCCACTCGGCAAAGTCAAGTTCATGTTGACCCATGACCATCCCGAGAACGGATTAGAACCTGATGTGGAAGCTACAGAACATTGGCTTGAACTAGATCCACCAAGCCCATGCCCCCAAATCACGTAGTTGCTATTAGCCGCATTGTAGAGCATATGAGGCCGCTGTATCTGCGTACACGTTGCGCCGAGATCTGCGCCCATGTCTACAAGCAATTCTGTTTCATATTTCCAGTTGTAGGCGTCAACGCTCGAATACATCACCATTCCGTAATTGTTGCCCGTGCCTCCGATCGCGTTGGTGTCGTAAGCGGTGTTGTAAGGGGTACCGAGCCAAATCAATTTCCCTGTGCGCGTCGTGTCGTCGAACCAACCACCTGCCGCCGCGTCTATCTTGATACCTCGGTTGATGTCGTACCAGACGCCGGATGGGAGATAAGGCTGTGCCAAAAACTGTGCAGTGTAGAACTTGTCGGTCGTACAGGAATAGTTTGTCTGACAGGTCGTATCGTACGCGACGGCTTTGACAATTAGAGGAGTTGAGCCCGTAGGCGTGACGGTGAACGGACCCGCATAGAGCGTCTTAGTGTTGTCTGGAGTTGTCCCGTCTGTCGTGTAGTAGATTGCCGCAGTTGTGGTTAGGCTCGTGATTGTGACGGTCGTACCGGACGGATAGAATCCACCTGTAGGACTGATTACGGGCATGACAGGGCGGCAGTTGACACCTGGAGTCGGCGCGCCGAATATCTCAAGTTCATTGAGCGTGGGCAACAGGCCGCCACTCGGAGTGGGGTTTGTCGGCTGGATGATACGCCACGCTGCGTTAGCCGTTGGGGATGTCGGTACGCGTTCCCATAGGATGCCGGGATAGTAATACTGGGTCGCGCCTGTTCCATAACAGATCGGCAACGTATCAAAGGCTGTAGGCGAAGGAAACGAACCCGTCGCGCCCGTAGTCGCACCCTGGAATTGGGCATCCCCCAACCATAGGCCAATATCGTAAACAATACCTGTCAGGTTTTGCCATCCGAACCTATACCTCGTAGGCACTACAGGCTGATCGAACAGGTAGCCGACCCATTTGTTATTCTGAGCCGTACCGCCGCCGCCTGTTATGCTTGCGGCCCAATAAGTAGAGAGGTTGTCGTCTGCGATATTGGTGGCAGGAAACCCCGCTTGATTATCGGAGTCGATGATATTCCCGTTGGACGACACAAGGTATTGAACCTCGCCTGTTGGGTTGCCCGTAGTCGTGGTAAGGAGGACGTTCGCGCCGGTGCCTTGGTTGCTGCTAGAATCTGTTGCGACCACCTCATAGGAATACTCAGTACTCGCAGCAACGCCCGTGTCGAGGTAAGTTAAAGATGTGGAGTTAGGCCCGACATTGGCATACGTCCCTATCACCCCGCCAGGGGCAAGCGCACGCCTGAACTGATAGTTGTAGGGGCCAAATCCGCCTGTAGCAGCAGTGGTGACCAGCAGTGCCGATGTACCCGCGTAATCGGGTACTGTAGTCGCCTGTGCGGCCACAGTGAGGCCCGTATAAAGTGCGGCCAACTCTACGAACTGTTGCCCTGTCGACGTGGTAGGCGTGCCGCCTGTTGAGAAAATGCCAACGGACTGAGGCGTATAGTGCGTGTCAGAAGTGCCAGAGAACGAGGTGGAAATTGTATTCGTAGTCGCGATAGTTGCGGTAAACGTGTGAGACCCGGAACCCGTATACGTCAACGTCAGCAAAAATAAGGTGCCAGCGGTATACGACGGGGGTGCCGTTGCCGAAATAGTATTGGCTGTGTTGGTGGATGATCTGTATTGGAAGTACCATCCGCCTCCCGCACCGGACATGCCGAACACGTATTGATTTCCAGAGGCGTCAGCCATCGATATGGCCGCAAACTCGCCAGCCACGTTTGACGGCATGTAAACCAGCATCGACGCTTTACACGCGCCACCTGGCACCGTGTTGGAGGAGAGGATCTGCGCGCCGTTTGTTCCGTTAGCGTTCTTGTATGCTTGCCCGTTCCCGTTGGTTGCTAACGTACCGTTGTATCCAGCCGCGGGAGAACCTACCCACGCCGCGCCTGCTTGTGGGCTAAGAGTTGTTATCGCAGTACCGGATGCACCCGCAAACGATGGAGAAACCACTTGAGGAGCCGAGGCAAATAGCATGATCTGCGTGTAGACAGTCTGTGCTCCTGTCGTCGCAAGAATCCACATCGAGTCGCCGGAAGCAGGTGTCGTGACCGTCAGCGTGGCCGCGCCGTTGGCGGTGATGTTGCTCGCCGTGACCGCGCCCGCTCCTGGGCCTGCCGTCCACACGGTGACGCCCTGAACCCACAGCGTGCCCGTACCGAGGTCGGAGACAGATATATTGTTACCCGACGTGTTTACCGTTAAGTAGCCAGGAGTGGATACGAATATTGCCATGCGTTAATTGCCTACCTTATTGAGGTTAAGAGCCATAAGTTTAGTAGACCGCTACGATGTTGGTTGCAGTGGTGGCCGCTTGGACGCTTTTAACGCGGCCTGACCAATAGCCGACTGGCACATTAGAAATCGTGACCGCGGCGGTATCATCCATTCCAATTATGGACAGGTTGCCAGTGACGCCGATCCATAAGCCACGCGGATAGATCGCGGTGCCGGTGAGCGCGAGGCTCAAACCGTCGGTAGGTGTCACTACCCTGAACTGGGTAGGAGGCTCCGCAGTATGTGAAACTCTCAGATTACCGCTGTCCATGTTAAACTCCCATCACCATTATATCCGCGCCGAGACATGCTGCTCCCGGCGTCAATTCTGTCCCGTTGTTGTAGAGGTGCAACGTGCGCCCTACGATCACAGCAAGATTGTCGTCTCGGCTCTTCGCGCTCGCATACCGAATGTCCACGTTCCCAAGATACGGAGTTAAATCTACGCCGGTCCCATCATATCCGCCTATGTAAACCACGCTCAAGAAATGGTACTCGTGGTCATTATGAACGCTATGTTCTACGTAAGGATAGTTTCCATTTGGGTTACTACCTCCGGGGCCAGTCCCTTCCGGTCCGCCAATAACTGCCATGCCTGCCGTGCTTGTGTAGTTAAGCACGAAATTCATATAGTTGTAGGTGTCCTGCCAGGTTTTAGGATCGAATGAAAGTGGTAGCTCACTATTGTATTGATAGTTGGTCTCACCTGAGTTTATAGCCGCTAGAAGAGCAGGCCCTATCGTGTATGATCTGACAAATGTACCATTAGTCTCGCTCTGCCCCCCTTGCAAAAAAGATGAACTTCCTGGCAACGATTGCGATAAATATGGAGCAGGAAGCGGCGAAAAAAAGGGAAAGGGATATAAATTAGCAATAGTCCAGCTTATATTCCAAGTCCCTGAAGTATAAGTGTTAGCCGGTATTGGAAAGTTAACGCCAATCGCGCCGGTCCACGTATTCACTACGCTGACAGTCCCGGTTGCAGGAAATGCGCTAACTGTCACACTGGGCATTTATTCCCTGGGCTCCGCATCTACAGGGAATGTGTCCGGCAACGTAATCAGGAACCGATCGTGTCCGCCTCTTGGCGCAGGTATCGATAGCTCTATCACGTTGGATTTAACTCTGCGAGCCACGTACCCCAACCGTTCCGCGTGGGCACCGGGTGCAAGATAAGCCTGCATGATTACGCCGAACGCATCCAGCGTAACGTGAGTTAAAATAGGTCGGTCTTCCTTCAGACGCCGCTCTTCGGGTACTTCTCCGATGCCTAGCTTCTCAAGCATGTCATCGACTTCGGCCTCGGATAGATCGGTCAGGCGGTCAACCTCGGCAAGAATATCCGCAGTCACCGGCTGAGGGTCGAGGCCCCGCGTCTTTGCCCTGGCTCGCGTCGATATGCTGACGTAGTATGTGCGCCCCTGGTTGTCGGTGCGCTGCTGAAGCAGAACACCGTCGAGGATATGCGTAGGCGTGATAATATCTATAGCCATAATTGCTCCAGGTTAGGGCCGCTTTAACTTGCGGCCCTAACTTACAATCTAGTAGTCTATGACCTGTACCGCGTGAATGAACGCATAGTCGGTTAGCGTGTCTGCTGTATTCTCGGTTACTCGGCGGATCTGAAGCCGCATGAAGTCACCGATCGCAGGAGCCGTGGTCTGTCCGTTCTGCGCCTGGGCGATTGTCACGTTAATTGTCGTGATGTTCAAGCCGCCCGCGGTCGTCGCGTTAATCGACGTGGTGGCAAGGATCTCATTGCTTGAGTTGTCAGCCGCGAAGTTATCCTGCGCGACCAAAGGAAGATCAGTCGCACCCGAAAGCTGGAACGCTGCACCCCAAACTACCGCGCCGGTCAAGCCGTTCGAGTTCGATGACCAAAGTATCTTGACCTTGAATCCCGTCGTTCCACTATATCCTGAAGCGGATGGCCCAGGGATTGTGAAGTCAAACCGAACGCGTTGAGAGTTCTTCGCGCCGACCTGCTGGCCCTGGAACTGCAAAACGGTGAGGCCGTTCTTCTTGTTAAGTGCAACGCCGCCGAAGGGCGCTTCTGCGTCCGCTGCGACGAAACACGCTAGTTGTGCTGCCGATGCTGCCATTGAAGTTAACTCCTATTAGGGCTGGTAGCCCGAAAGTCTCAAGTAAACTCGCCGTCTGAACGGGCGCGATACGACACGTTGAACGTAGGGCGAGCGCCCTTGTGTTATGTAATCTCGGCAGGCTTCCACCATGCCTTGATATTGGGTTCGATATTCCTGTATCGTCGCAAGGGCTTCGTCTTGCGCCCACTGCTCGCAGTACAGAAATGCGGCCCTCAGCGAGATCGCTTCGTGCCATGTGTCCGGGAACGAAGTGTAACTTGAACTTCCGCTAACTTGGCCTGGAACATCCGTATCGGCAACCATGAGCGGCGAGGCCCTGATGCCCCGAACCACCATCGTATCGCCTGATGTGGCGGACGGCGGAACAAGCTGTATCACGTTCGGAGCCATTACCATGTATCGCATGGTGGTTCCTGCCGGTCTCGTGTACCAGAGCGCGTCGTAATTGCGCTCGTCAATCTCCGTCGTTGGATATATGATGTTTGACACAAGGCCGACAGGAGTATAGGCTAGGTCCGTGATGCTCTTAAAGTAGGGTGTCGGTATCGTGTAAGTCGGCTGGTTTGCAACCGTAGTTACATTCACCTGTTCCCGGTTAAATTCGCTATCCCACGAAAAATCTGTGAGTCCGCGATTAACAAGGTCCACCCAATCAGGCCCCGGCATTGCATCTTGCCAACCGGCTTGCTTTGCCAGGAATGCGGCTCTATTTCTGAGTTGGAGGAAATCCATTTTAACTTACCTCCGTCTCGAAGTTAGCGTATTTAACGGCATCTGCTACATATTGTTGATAGTCCTTGAGCATTGTTTCCATTCTCGTAGACGCATCTCCAACCATGTAGACCTTGCCTTGAAGGTAGGCCGCGTAAATGCAGATTGCTTCTTGCAGCGGATCAGGGACGGGGGGAACGTCGGTAGAGTTAACCAGCGCCGTTCCCTGAACCAACCCCCTAACCGATACTGTGACAATAGCACTCGGCGGCGGAATTAATGTGATAGTTGAGAACGGGGCGAACGTGTACCGTGATGACGGTGCGTTCGCCTGCGCTCTCCATGTCGGATTTGCCCATCGCTCATAGTCTTCATCCGATCGCAGAATGCCTGTGTTGGCACCTGCGGTGTCGTAGACTACATCAATGACTTTCTTCCAAACCCCGGTCAGAGTGTAAGCGGCCTGCCCGACTACTGTAGTAATGTTCTGAGTTCCAATGATGCACTCGCCATCCCACGAGAACTGATACCATGCCTCGTTAACGAGAGTGGACCAAGTTGGAGCGGGGCTTACATCGCTCCAACCTTCCAAGCTCGCCAATAGTTGCGCTCTCGCCTGTAGGTCGCTGAACTGCATCTGAACAGACCGTCCTTAGTTGCCGATGTTGGCGTGGCGCGCCATTGAGCGGCCCAGGAAGCCCGAAGTTATCTGGCCTACCCAACGTGCCTGCCAGTTTACGATAGGTCGGTGCGGGTCCGGCTTCAACACGAACTTCGGAGCCATCGAAGCGCAGCGGAGCTTCAGGTAATTCGTGTTGATGAAGAATATCTGCTGTGCAGGGCAACGGTCATCGAACACTACATCCGCCCCACGGAACTTCATTGAAGAGAAGCCCGCGTCGGCAAGTCCGCCGCTTTCGTACCGCTGGAACGCCTGCTGAATCGCCATGAACGAACCGTAATTCTGTCGGTCCATGACAATCAAGTCAGGCTCATCGGTATCGCGGATCGCCAAATTATAAACATAGTTGAGGCGGTCAACGGAGAGCGTGTCTGCGGAACCAGGGTTGTAGACCGGAGTACACCAGAACGCGCCGTTTGCGCCGTTTCGCTCGATACCACCTACGTTAGTAAGCGGGGTCGTACCGATCGCCGCGCCGCCTACAGTTGTCGAAGAGCCAGAAATGATGTCCGTACCGGCATAGGTCTGATGCGGCAGAATGATTGAGGTGTTGGTGTTGGTCGTAGAAGATCCGCCACGGTTTAGGTACGTTCGGATAGATCCGATGTAGCCCGCGCTCTGGCCGTTCGTTCCAATTAAGCCTTCTGCTCTCCACAAGTCAGCCGCAAGCCCTTCCATGAATTTCTTCATGGATATGTCTTTTACCGTGTTGAGGTAGTTGATGCGCGAGGTCTCGCTGCCCTGCTGATCCATAATCATTTCGGATATGGAGACAGGAAGCAACTTCTCACACCACTGCCACTCCGCGTTAGTGAATCCAGTCGTTGCGGACGGGAGCACCTCGGCGTAAGGATCTAGGACGCCAGCGAGTTGCGGGCCTCCGGCGTCGGCGTAGTACAGCGGCTCAAGAGCCTTGATACCAAGACCGCCGGTGACGATGTTGCCGTTCTTGCGGAGCAGATACCAGAGCGGGTTCTGCCCGGTAAAGTTGTCAGCGAACTTCTTTGACACCCACAGGTTAAGGGTGGTTGTCGCCAGTTCGTTAAAATTCGGGTTCTGTGCCATCGAAGTATGGTCCTTCCGAAGTTAGCGGGCTATCTCATGCCTGCCATCTTCTTAGCGTGTTTGAATAGGTCTATCAGGTTATCACCGTCAGGAACCTTGACTTCAGCATCGCTCTGCACACGTCCAGAACCAGTGCCTCGCGGGGTTTTTGGCGTTTCGACCTGAGCGGCCTTCTTCGCCGAAACTGTTGATTTGAGAGATTGCTTATAGGCTTCAAAGCCTTGAACAGTGAATGCGCTTTGGTCAGGCTCAGGAATATTCTCACCAAGAATTTCCAGTATTGCGTTAAGCCTTGCCTCCGCAACATTCAATCGAGCAAGCGACTGCCCGATATATTGGGCGTGCTGTTGCAAGTTATTCGCAGTGTCCTGCGCGAAGGCCGGGATCTCGCTTATGACGCCACGGTTCTTCGCGACGAACTGTTCCGCTAAGGTCCAACCGCCTTGATCCGACTCAGCCTTAGCCCACGCCGCCTCATCTAATGCCGCAGCGGGAGCTTGCGCGGGCTGACCGATTGGAGCCAATCCAAGCTGCTGCAACTGTTGCTGATTGAGAAGGGGCAATAGGTTCGCGACGACTGCCGCCGGATTCGATTGGAGTTCCTTGACGATATTGTCAAGCTGCTCCGCCTTCGCCTTGTACTCGACCGTAGGGTCGGGCTTAGTTTCATCGGGCTTGGCCTCTTCTTTAACTTCGGGTTTAACTTCAGCTTCGGCCTCGGCATCTGCCTTAACTTCGCCCGGTTTGCCCAATATCTCGGTAGGGACTTGTTCGTCCATATCGTCGAGAGCTACTTGCTCATCGATCTCGGGATCTTCCACTGCGTTCTCAGGTATGGGAGGCATCGCCTCTATCACTGCTTCATCTGCGGGCATTTATTTAACTCCAGCTTTTCCAGAACCGTTGTGTTGATGTATCGTCACAAGCGACGGGTTAATTGTCACCGGAGCCGCAGGTGGCGGAGGCGGCGGCGCAGACATAACTTGTCCAGGTTGTCCCGCCGAGTTAGGCGCTCCGCCGGGGTTCTGGACACCCGGCGGCATACCCGGCTGACCCGGCTGACCCGGAAGGGGTGAATTCCCAGGCTGACCCGGTTGTGCCATCGGTGCAGGCTTCAAGTATTTCCCGACGTCGCGCTTGCCAAACGATCTGAGAAGATCCGCTATGACAGGGGCCGGGTCTACTATTCCAGCCTGAATAAACGGCATTAACGCCTGCAACAGTTGCATATTGCTCTGTCGCTCTTGGCTAGGATCTTTATAACTTGTCGAGCTTTCAATGACTGCGACATCCTGCACGGCTCCTATCGCCTGCAACAGAAGCATGTCGTCGGGTGCGCCATCTCCCATGAGGCTCGGCGCAAACATTAACGTGATCTCAAGCACGCGCTTGGCTATCAAGTCAATGAACTGCTCATACTCGATTTGCGCCTGGTTGCCGCGTGCGCCGCTCTTGTTGGCAAGCAATGCGGCCTCGGTAGCAAACTTGGCGGATTGATTGATTACTCCGCGCTCATACTCAGAAACGCCCGTCGCGCTATCAAGGCCCTGAGAAGTCATGCGGATCGCTTCAAGAAGTGCTTGCGACAACGGCTCTCCGGGAATAAATCCGAAGGCGTCTTCCGCGTCAGCCTTAAGTGCGACGAATCCTTGCGGCCTACCGTTGGCGAACGCTTCCTTCGAGCTATCATCGAGCATCATCGGGTTAAACCACCCGATAGCGCCTCCGCTCTCAGCCTGGTTATTGAGCATGGACTGGTAACGCGTTAGCTGTTCTTGAATCTGCGCTGCAAGATCATAGTCCGACAGGCTAAACTCGCTCTCAGGTGCGATGTCGCCTTCCAGAAACAACACAGGAATACGCTTGTAAAGGTTTGGCCCCTTCTCAAGAACAGTCGATCCATGCAATATCGCTTCCGTGTTCTTGTCGTAATATAGCCACAACTCCACAGTGTTCTTCGTGATCGGCCCCGGAGCGTCCAAGTTAAGAATGTCGGAAGGCTCTGTTGTCGCAAGGTCGATCTTGTTTCCGAAACGCTCTCGGGCGTCATCGAACGGCAGCAAGATCCTACGCGCAGCCCATCTAGGGTTATTCCAGTCCTTGATGTGCGGATCAATCGAAAGATCACGCGGCCTTACATGCTCGATCACGGGGCCAAGCGTGTCATGCCACAAATACGCGATAATGCCGCACCCGCTGACCGAACGCTTCAAGAGAGCCTTTCGGCAGGTGCGCGCCCATCGCCGTTGCTTCCAGAGACCCTTCAAGTAAAGCCTGACAACTTCTGAGAAATCTGCGTTAGAGAACTGCGGGTTCACACCCATGCTGTCGGGATAGTCTTCGCCACAATTAACGTAGAAGTCCGGGTCTCCAATCGCTACAGATGCCGTCTTAGTGAGGATGTTGATAGCCAGGTAGTTTACGTTTCCTACCTCGGAGGCTTCCGGCAGTACGCCGACACCATCATAATTATCATCATCATAAAGCAGAAACGCTGCTGACTCAGAGCCGTCAAGGAACCTCTTGCACGCTATGCGGTCACGCTCACCCATGCCGCGCTCAACGAAGCGTTGTCCTTCTTTTATGCGAGCGGCCATCGTTTCATCGTCAGTAGGCTTCGTGGACTTACTGCGCTTCGTGAGCGATGAGTTAGGCTTTTCAATTGGGACTTCGGCGTTATCCATATTATTCGGTCAGGCTCGGCATTCGCTTATCCCATCGTTTGTTGTATTTCTTATCGTCAGCCTTGCGCCTTGCGTCGTTCTCAGCATAGCCGCGCTTATTGCCTTCCGAAAGGTGCCTGGGTTCAGTCGTCAGATACGGAACCGTGATCTGCCGGACAGTCTTAACTTCATCGTCGCATGACCAACAGAACATGTCCAGATCGCGCTCTTCCATCTTGCGCTGCTCGGAGAACTCCTCGCCGCACTCAGGGCATTTGTATAAATAGTAAGGCATCAGGCTGTAATCAGCTTTCTAATCGGTTTGTCACGTCGGTCATAGGCTGCAAGTTGCGACTCAGGAAAACTGAAGTTATAGACCATCGTGATGACGTATCGCAAACAGTCAAGGCAGTTGTGAACCAGTATGCCGTTGGCGAAAAACTCAGGCTCTCCGCCAACGGTCAAGTTATACACTGGGGAACTACCGGCTTCGTAAACTCCGACCACATAAACGCGAGCAAGTTTTGTTTTTCGCGTACTTATTGATAACGATATGATGCTATCATTGCACCTCAACGCGTCCAGTCTAACGAAACCTTTGTCGGCATGGAAAACAGGATGGCCGCCTGTTCCAGTGATACTGCTTCCATCCGAGAACTTCACAGTATAGACACGCTCCATAGGGCTTGTTTGCCACGATCGCAACACAGGACGCCAACCTTGCCGAGTTAAAACTTCGTCTCCTACCTGCACATCTTCAATCGGCTTGTCGCCTCCGCGAACCGTTACTGATGTTCCTGGTATCAGGCAGTGGTCCTCGCAGCCATCATCGATATCGTCTCCGGTGATATTACTGCCGGTAGTCTTATAAGCCGCGTCGGTCATCTCCGCCAGAAGTGCCGCGCAGTTTGGCGAGATCGTTAAAACGCCATGCGGGTATTCTTCTTCTCCGTAACCGGGAAGAGGTGCCAGGAACTCCCGCAAGAGCATCCATCCTGGCACTCTGCCCCGACGTTTGGCCGGAACTGTCACAAACGTCGGTCCGTTAGGCTTAAGCGAAGTCCGCGCCCACGTCTTACGCGTTGTCCGCGTCTGCTCATCATTCTCGCCAGTGATAAGCTTTCCTGTTGACGGGTCGGCAAATCGCATAGCGATATGACCTGGAATTCTCTCTTCGGTTTCCAATGCAGCCCGCGCCTGATCTGGATCAAGTAGCCTATGTCTCTTGAGGTCAGCAAAAACATGGCATCTGTGATGGCCCGTAGACATATCTTGCCAGCAAGCCAACCATACTGTACCAAAAGCCGACGGGTTGTACCCCCAGTCAACACCTGCGTACCATCTAGCCCACTGCGGGGGATTAACAAGCCGAACACATCCCGCCGGTATCGCGAAGTAGGAACTTTCGCCACTGTCCCAATCCCCATCCAGCCATTGCCGCTTCTTCCATTCCGGCAATCCGCGCGTGATGCGCTCGGCGTACTCGGGATCTTCGTTCGTCAGGTAAAAATTATCGGTTAACTTCGGCTGAAGGACAACAGTTTTCTTGTCCCGCGTCTCGGGCTTTACGAACCTGCGTCTCACCCATCCGTGCCCTATGCCGCCTGGGTTGCCGAAATAGAACTTCTTGCAGTTCGAGTATCCGCGTACCGATCCGCCGATAAGTTGCGGTATGATCTCCTCGAAGTGCGTGATCTCATCAAAGATCGCCGTGAAGTATTCGAGTGACATATGCTTTTCGGCATGTTTCTCGTACTCCGCGAAGGCCAGAAACAGCCTGCTCTCGCCACCTCTCGGGCAACTGATCCGAAATACTTTGTGCGTCTGGTTGTAGTTGAACGGTATCCGCTGACCGTGGAAGTTAGCAAGCGCCTGACTGATAGGCTGCACATACTGCTTCTCAACGTCCGAGGATGTCCGCCGAAATATAATATTGTTGGACTGCGGCGCCTGTAAGGCCCTAATGATGCCTATTCGTCCAGCAATCCAAGATTTACCAGGGCCTCGCGAGCCTACGGCTGCCACCTGATCCACATCAGGATCTTCCATAGCTTCCAGCACGGCCATTTGCCAAGCGTAAGCCGGTATGACAATAGCCATTACTCAGCCTCTCTTGGCACGAAATATTCTATCTGCTTCTGGACGTTGGCTTCTTCCGCCTCAGTTAACTCTTTCGGATGCGGCCTGACAATGATTACGTCAGCGCCGGGCCCGGCTTCGTTTAACTTGCGTTCATTCAGATCTTCGCCAGCAAGCATTGCCAGCACTCGAAGGGCTTGAGCATCGCCGCGCTCTACTGCATTATCGATTAACTTCGTGAGCTTCTCGGCTGTAATCGTTCCCTTAACTTGCTGGAATACGTTATACAGGGCTTCCTTGGTGCTATCTTCACGCGTCCGTTTCGTTTCAATGATCTGTTTCTTTAACGCGGTCTCGTACTGAGAGTGCGCCTTTCGGATAACAGAAAATAGCTTGCGCTGGTTGACGCTTAGACCTTTAACGAAGTTAGGAAGCAGACCAGACGGCATGTAGGCGTCCGCGTTTTGTGGCAGATCCGCGTCTTCTACAGGTAGCGCCTCATCCTCATTAGATGCCGCCATATAGTTTCACCCCTACAGACAGTCTAATGTCCGTAGGGGTGAGTGTCAAGGTAAAACATAAACGCCTAACTTGGTTACTTGGCGTTGATTTCGTTAGTCTTCTGCATGTAGTAAGAGGATCGAGGGATATAAGTATGGATCTGAGGTTGTCCGCCGACGCGTAACAGGTCATTAAGTATGCGTGGCGTCATGCTTTGAGGTGCTGTCGAGGTGGCGTTATAGTCTCCGGCCCCCATTGCGTTAGCGAGAGGCGTAACATGCGCGGCCATCGCCGCCATGCGGTGCAGGCCGAATGTTGAGTTCTTCGGGCTAGCTGTTGGAGATGGCATCAAGTTAAAGCCGCCTTTATCTTCGTCACGAGTAAGTAGCGGCAACTTGCGAGCAAAGAAGTCAGACACGGTAGGCAATCCTGGCCCTGAAGTTAAAGGCTCAAGTTGATTATTAACTTCCATAAGCCCTAATCCTTGGGCTGCTGATGCCGCCGACGCGCCTTCTGAAATATCCTTCATAAGCGATTGTGCGAGCTGTGCGTTGTAGCCTTCCGTTCTATCGAATGCCTTGAAGAAGTTAAAGTAAATCGGCAGCCCGTTGGCGTCATAGCCGGTCCGTATGTCGCCAAGTGTGTATCCAGGGACTTCGGTAGGCCACTTGTGATCTTCTGAAGTTGCTTTGAACGCAAGGATTGCCGCGCCTACATATCCAGCGAAGCGAGCCATGAACTGCGCGGGACCGCCGATGTAGCCTGCGGCCCTGTTGCGCGCGCCGGTCTGATAGAATGTGCCGAAAAGTCCTGTCGGATCTTTGCCGAGTGCTTTGCTGATCCCCGATTGCAGGTACGGAATGTAGGTGTTCATGTTCCGCATCGCGTAGATTGCTTTGCGGTCAAGTTCCTTGTCGTAATTCGGTGCATCCGGGTTATCGATCTGAGTACCGGCCCTTGTCGCCATATCGCGGTAGGCGTTATTGATCTCCGTTAGGGCGGTCACGAGCGACCCGCGCTTCGGGTCATAGATTATCTGGCCTCCAAGTTTGGTGACTTTCTGTATTGGCGTGTCACCGGGTTTAGATTTCAGATCTATATTGGACGGCAGCGCGCCGTTTTGCGCGGCCTTTTGCAGAGCCATCTCCTGCTCAGGTAAGGCGTCCCGTCCTATACCTGACATCTTGCCAACTTGTCGGAAGGCTGTAGAGACTGAGTTGGCAAACTCTAACGCACCGGTTTGCAACTTGCCGGAGGCTGTGTCGGCGTGACCGAACGTAGGTACGATTTTCGAAACGACCGAAGAACCTCTGACGCCGTGGGAGGCCCCTTCCCCTAGTCCAGCCAAATTCAGACCAATCGCTTTTCCACCTATTGCAGAGGCGACATCCGTAGTACGGGTGCTTGCATTTCGAGTGCTTAGCATCGGATGAATTTCATTCCACGCGTTCGCCTCCATGACGGCCTTCGCGGGCAAGTCAGGGTACTTCTCTCCGATCCGTTTACCGCCAAGGCCCCAAGTTTCATCTTGCAAGTTAAATTCACTGCTTGCGGGATGCCATTGCCCGTTCACGTTAATTTCATTTCGCATTATAGGCTTGCCGCCGCGCGCGTCAGGCACTTCCACCACGCGCAAGTTAGGGTTTGGCACGTAGGTTGTTTGACCGGTTGCCGGGTCCACCTGCTCTACATCGGATCGTTGGAGGAGTCCGTCAGCTTCAGTTTGCCTAACCAATCTCGCAAAGTTAGCCACCCTGTTACCCGCGATGAGTTGGCGGTTGACGACGTCCTTGTAGTCCGTGGCGTAGTTATTGCCGGTTCCGGTGAACTCTCGGGCACCGGGAGTGTTGGGTATATCAGCAATGGGGGATCGCATACCCCCTCCACTCGACGCCAGCGACCGTAAAGGCGTTCCATCTTCGTTGAGCGCGACGGCGGGCTGGTATACACCTGAATACCGTCCTTTGTCACCCAATGCCGATTTGGTCTCAAGATAGTTTTTCTCCATCAGGGGTTCTATGAGTTGCTTGTGTGCAGCAACCATATCCTGCACCTGCGGATCTTGGAAGAAGGCCCTTGTCATATTCTCCGTGATCGGCCTTTTGGTCACAGGATCGACCATATCCGTAGGTATATCGGCCTCATTCTTGGTCAGGAAGTTATTGTCAACCTCAGCACGGCGGCTCTTTATCTGGCGGTTCAGGTCGGCGGCTGTTGCTTGTCGCTCTTTGATAGCAGTTTCCCACTGCCGCGCCCTTAGTGCTCGCTCTTGTGGCGTTAAAGATTGGTCCTTCGCGTCAGCGCGTGCGTTCTTCTGCATGTCCATGACATCTTGAACTGTGCGCTTGAACTGCGCTTGATTCGCTGATATTTCACGGTCGGACATCACACGTTGTTGGGCCGCACGATCTGCGGTAAGGAATGTTTGGAAACGTGCCTGTGCGTTCTCATCTCCATGAGCAAGCACTTTAGGTACTAATTGCCTGGTAAGTTCGTTCGCATGGTTCGCGCTAGCCGAGTATCGAGCGGCTGCCAGATCGCTTTCAGGCGCAGTTCTCCGCAGGAACGATCCGCCTTCTAACTTCAAGTTACGGATGGCATCGGATATGGGAGCAAGTTTTTCTCTCGCTACATCCAGGGCGTCACCGATCGCCGCCGGGTTAATTCCTACGTTGAGAGTTGATAGATTCTTCGCAAGTTTAACGTCAGCGTTTGTCAGCCGCTTACCCAATGCTGGGTCGCGTGAATTCGCCTTCAGTGTAGCAATATCATCGCGTGATAATTGCAGGTCTACTGTCTTGCGGCCTGATGCTTTACTATCCTGCCAGTTCTGAAATATATGCTCTTGCAGGTCGCTGTCTTGAGGTAAATAGTTGGCGAGTTTCTGCGCCTGCTCTGTCGTGACAGTCGTCGCTATCTTCCCGTCAGCCCCTCCACCGGCAGGGATGACGGGGCCTTTTTCGCCTTCTTGCGCTGCGACGGGGTTAGCGGCTGGTTCGGTAATTGCGACGGGGCGTTCAGGAGCGGGTTCGTTGTCAACGGATCTTGTGACGGCAGGTTCGGGTCCGCTTGTTGGTTCGGTTGCGATTCCCTGCGTGCTTGCCTGATTGCCATCGCTCGGCCTACTAGCTGGTTCACCACTTCCCCGCGAACTTGGGGAGATCCCGTTTCCATCTTCTATTCCCTTTATCTGGTTAGTGGCGAGCGCCATCTCCTGCGGGGTTGCGTCGGTTCCGCTCGCGGCCTGCATAACGTCGGAGTGTATTTCTGCTGTATGCGGGTCTGAGAAGTCTATAGTATATTGCGGATTGGCAACGGTTGGAACTGCCGCAGGCTCTTCGACCGGACGCGTCGGCGCAGCTCCGAAGTCAGGTTGAACCTTCGGTCCTTCCGGCGTGAGATTTAATTCTGCTTGTCGATTAACTTGCGTTAAATCGGGTCCAGATGCTACGTTAAGAGCATCTGGGTTTGTCGGTGCGCGCCCTATATCGGGAAGGCTACTGGCAGGAGGGCCTTCTATCGGCACTGCCTTGCTGCCCTTGACTGGGATTCTTCGCCCGTCAAGGTCGAAGTATTGGTTCCTGCCAGTAGATTGGTCTAACATAACAGGCGTATCGCCTATCATGTGCGTAGCTTTGAACCCTGTGTCGAGGTCAGGCTGCTGTCCCTGGAAACCCGGCGGCAGGTCTATCAGATGATTGTTTGGAGCGACTTGCGGCAATTCACCTGACATAGGAACGGGGACAGTTTCACCCGGAAGTGATATAGGTTGTTGACCGTACACAGTCGGCGGTGTCGAGACGACAGGTGATGGAAGCCTCTTGAAGCCTGTATATGGAGGAACTTCGGGTTCTGTATACGGTTCATACGACGACGGATAGCCATTCTGTGATGTTCTTTGAGGCGGCGCGGGAGCATATTCTGTCGGCAGTTCGGCAGGTATTTGCGGGAAGTTAGGAGGCGGTGACCCCGGCGGCAACTGCGGCTGCTGAGGCGCATATTGCGGATTGGCGTACCGTGCATTAGCACCCGAGAAATCATCAACTCCAAGAATATCGGGGTTCATGAGTGTTGGAGTGCGGTTGCGGTAGGCGTCCATGATGCCCGCGCCATGCAAGGCGGCAGGAATACCAAGTCCCATCGCTGCGTTAAAACCCAACGCGCCGTAGTACTGGCCTGGGTTAGAGTGCAACAGGTCCGTGTTCGCCGCGGCCTGCGCGGTGCCTACTGCGCCCTGCGCCAAGAACGCTTTACCTAGCAGGTTGCTGATCCCTGCCACTTCTCCAGCCGCCGGAAGTGCGGCAAGCATTGCCAGTCCTACAGGAGAAGCCATAGGCAACGCGTGTTGCGCGACCCCTTGCCATATCGGGTTGTTGACAATGCTTCCCGGCATGGACGGATTACCCGACGTGACGATATCCTGGGCGGCTTGCGGATATTTCCACAGTTGGCTGAACGGTCCGCCGATGTAATCATCGAGACCTTCAGGCTGTTTACCTTCCTGCGATCGGTTAATTTCAGCTTGACGCGCTGCCACCTGCTGACGCAGGATGGTGGGCGAAGGCGTGTTAGGTGACAACTGCATAGCACGCGTAGCGCTGCCTACGGGATCAAACATGCCGAGTTGCTGCGATCGATCGAGAGCCGAAGCTGCCTGTGATGCTTGGTCGGCCTGCTGCTGACCGTATACCTGCGTCTGGCCGGTTCCCATCGCCCGTATTTGAGGCGCGAGGTTGACGTTTCCAGTCACAGGGTCGGTAACTGTCGGGACCGGGCCACCGGGAGCGTTTGCAGCCGCCGCCGACAACGCGGCATTTGTGTGCTGCTGACCTATATCATGGCTCGCCTGCGCAAAAACGGTATCCAGGTCACTCTCGGAAGGCTGGGAGCCGTCCGGGGAGTTTATACCGAAAGTGACGCCGTTTCGATTGTAGTATTGGGTAGGCATAAGGTTACTGTCTAGCGTACACAGGTGGCACACCGGCAGCCGGAGGAGATACTAGGCGGTATTTGCTTGCCGTAGAACTTGCGCCCTGACCCGGTATCCGGATTGGTGCGCCCGGTCGAGTTGCGCTATCTCCCGGAGGTGCGATTTGACCAAGACCACCAGGAGTAGGAGTTGCCTGCGCTGTTTGCCGTTGTCCGAGTTGCGCTTGCAGGTCATCAGCATGGGCTTTTGCTTGCGAAGCAAGTTGGGATAAAAGCATCGAGGTGCTATCGAGTGGCTTGCCTGGTACTCCGTTATGCGTCGTGAAGTACTTCGTATAGGCATTGAACGCGTTATCGGAGTTCTTGCGGGCCTCTCTAACTTGAGCTGCGAGATCGCGCATTGCCGGAGAATTGTTCTGGTTCTGAGTACTTGGTCCCAAGTTAGAAGCCGCGCTTGACAGGTTAGTCAGATCGAATGGCGGTAAATGGCCTTGGCCCGACGCGGCAGATGTCGCGTCAAGTTGCGCGTATTGCATCTGAAGCGAAGCGAGCTTAGATGGATCGATCGTGCTCTTCGCCGCCTGCTGAATTTGCATTCCGAGAGCCTTCAGATCGATCTTCTGTTGGCCCTGCTGATCCATATTATTATAATGTTGGTCACGGCCTTGTATACCTTGGCCGTAATAGGCGGCACGTTCGATTGAAGCGAGCGGTCCCATGACCGCGCCGGACTTCCCAACCTCAGCGCCGTACTGCGCCAAAGCGTTCTGTGCAAGTTCAGGAACGGTGCTGTTGACCGTGTTGGCCGCGTTCATATTTCCAAGGGCTACGTTCTGTCCCTGCTGCAATCCGCCGAGAGCCTGTGTTGCCGGTATCTGCGCGTTAACTTGGGCGGAGCCTGCGACGGCAGGGTTCAGTAAGTTAGCGTAGTTTTCCTGCGCTTGCTGGTATATCGGAGCCTGCGCCAGGCGCATCTTCTCATTCAGTTCTTGCAGGTTAACGTCCTCATTGTGGTTTCGCAACCATTCCTGATACGCTTCCACATCCTGCTGATGCTGGAACGGATATTGCTGCATTGCATCTTGATACTGAGTGTTCGCTACACCTAACGCCGACTGGTACGGGACCGCGTTAACCGCGCCTGCCGCTTTCGGAACGGCAAGTCCGGCGATATTGCCGAGGATTTGCGCGAGCGGATTCGCGTGAGGCGCAGGACGGGTCGGAACATCGGTATCATCAGAGCTATAGCCAGGAGGCTGAATAATGGGCCGTGCTTGAAAGTCGGCGGCGCTCGGGGGAGCCACCGCGCCTCTCAGGAAACCGAGGCTTGCATTCTGTCCGGCCTGATTTCCAAGCAGTGACGGCATAGCCTGATCCGCTGGCGTCACCATATTGTTTGCGTAGGTCCGCTGAGCGGCAGCGAACTGCCCGAGGGAGGAATTCGGGTCGATTTGGAGCGGATGGCTGACCGCAGAACCGTCCGGGTTGTATCCGGTCTGCATTGCCTGTTGTGTCGGCGGCAGTTGCGCGGACGCAATGCGGTTCAGGATATGGTTTATCAGGTCGCTTTGCTGATCGATTGGCCTGTTCGTGAGGTAATTATTCTGCCCAGGCCCAAGCTGAAGCGGGTTGTAGACGGTCGAATTCGCCATGTTCTTAGATCCTAACGCCTGCATCGCCTGCGGCAGATATTGCTTGTATGAGTTGTTCGGTTGAGTGTATGTGGACCACGGCGTGAAGTCGGTCCAGTTCTTTGATATAGCCCGCGCCGCCGCCATGTTGTTGTTCGGGTCGAACATGGCGGAATTGTCGTACTCAGGGTGAGCGAGGCCATTGATTTGCAGTAGTCCACGCGATCTGTCCACGTTAGACTGCGTGAAGTTGTTCGGATCGCCTCCACTTTCGGCCATCGCTATAGACGCAATGGTGGGCAACACGCTAGGCGGAGCACCGTTATTTTGTGCGGCCTGTGCTATTTGTTGATAGCTATAGCTATTTGCCATTAGTTCCTCCTGGCTAAGTTAAATAGGCCGGGGGTCCGTTAGCTACGTTTCAGTCCCGGCCATTACCCGTCTTTCCGGGCTGTCAGGCTGGCTTATACGGAGTTGGCCATTCCGATACAAGGAGAAGGACTCGAACCCCCGACCTGCCCCGGCAACAGTCTTAACCTGTGCATGGGGCCGCTCTGACCATCTGAGCTATCCTTGAATATGCGGGGGAGTCTGGAGCCCCCGCTTCAGACTCCCCCTCTGGGTCATCGCAAAGGTACTGGTGTCCACCAACCTTCGCTCGCCATTACGTTAATCATGCACCCTGATGAATTCATAGATGCGTGTTGCGAGATCAAGTACATCGTCGATCTCATCAATCCCTTCCACGTCAGCCGCCGCGCCGAGTGCATCAAGTCGTGTTTCTCGGTGCGCCAGGTCTGCTTCGAGCGTCCATTGAAGCATCTCGGACGCCTCAGTTGTGAACTGTTCGCCTTGTCCGCCTTCTTCCGGGTCAAGTCGATCGAGCGCGATCTGTGCTATGACCTTACGTGTTTCCGTGCTTGGCATTTCATCTCCAGATAATGTCATGCTTTATCTCCCGTAGAGTCCCGGATAGCGGGACATGTTTATTTGAGGCGGTGCGTAGCCCGCGTTACCTCCCAAGTTAGCGCCCTGGTTAATAGTGCCGTTCATCGGGGCCATGCCGACGCGTGCCGAGTTCGCGCCCGTCGATGCCAAGTTAGATTGATTGGCAGAACCTATCGATGACGTGCTTCCGGGGCTTGCAAGCGATGACATCATTCCGAGCATCTGAGGCGAATAGGATGGAATACCTACCTGTCGGCTCATAAACGGGCTAGGATTAGCGGCGTTAGTCGGACCTTGCCAGTTGGTTGCCGACGGAATTGCGTTCTCAGAAGCAATGGGGTTGGTCTGACCCGAAGGCAGCTGGCTTCCAAGGTAGGTGCCGAGTGAACCCAGGTTAGAAGTTAAGCCTCCGAGAGACTGATTGTACTGTGCGTTGGACTGGTTATATAATGTATTAGCCTGTCCGAGTTTCATGGATGCCAGATTCTCTTGCCCCTGGTTGTACATCTGGTTCGCGTTGCGATAGTTCTGAGCCGCAGTGTTTGCCAATGCGTTCTGTTCATTCCTGTTCGCCATCGCGAGATCACCCGCGGTAGCGGAAGAGTTGTAAACGCCCGCCGCAGCATTGGCGGTACCCATCGTAGATCCATATTGGCGAAGGGCATCAGCCCCTTGGCCTGCCTCGCTGTTAAGCGTTTGGTTATTCCCGGATAGAAGCCCCAAGTATTGATTATTAAGCGCGGTTCCGTACTGCGATGTTGCCTGTTGCGCCGCTTGTTGTGCAGCCTGCTGTTGTGCGTTGCCACCGATTAACCCCGCTATCGACGAACCGACGCCGATTATTGGTGAGAGGAAGTCAAGAAATCCCATGTTAATAGGCTCCAATCGAGCGTAGCTTTTGCCTCATGTTATCTATTCTAGCACGCTTCTCGGCCTTTTCTGGATTATCCTCCCTCCATTTTTGCATACGGATCTTATGACAGTCCTTGCAGTACGGGAAGAGGACTCCTGTCGCCGGATCTTTAACGTAGAAATCCGACAGGTTTAACTCAGAGCTGCAAACAGAACAGATTTTAACTTCAGGATTTGACATTACTTCTTTCCAGGAAGACTCCACGAAGCATTATCCCAATTTACACCATACCAATCTTTATCCTGTTCCTGTTGCGTGCGCTGTTGTTTCGGAGCCTTGTTTTCCTCTATAGCACTGCCGCAGGTTTGCAGTTCAAGAGCGACTTTGCGTAGCACTTCATCATCAGGAGTTTTGCTTCCGATATTACTAATATAGTGCTCATGAATCCACGCATCATCAATCGGTTTATAATTCGCGCCCTTCCAATCCTTTGAGAACACAACCTCAACCTGTGCGATGGTCATAGCCCCGTAAATCGGAGTGCATTCTTCCAGGGCGCGGATCACGTCATCGCACACCTCAGATTTCTGTAGCTTCTCGAAGGTGCAGAACTCAATCACCCTCCTTATTATATTGATATTGTCGATGCAGCAATGGATCGGCGCGGGAGACTCGATGTCTACATCATACTCACAGAGCAGCAGGCTGGAACTGCGCCTGTTATGCCGGTACTCAACTCCTTTGAAGTGCGGGTGTTTACTGGGCCGTTCTGGGACAAGATTGCGATAGACCGTCATGAACGCATGGTCAGTAGTTCCACAGAGCGGAACGGCGGTATTGTCGGCTTTCATCCAGAACAGCATGATGCCATCGTGCTTGTATTGACCTCGGGACTCAATCGGATTATTTAGAGCCATCCCCTATCACTCCGTTCTCCATGTACTGAAACAGTTTCTCGGCCTGGATTATCACGTCATCAATCGTAAGATCCTTCTCACGAATCGTGTAGCTTCCAGGCTTCATCACAAATTCAAGAGCACGTGTTCGGAGCAATTGCTGTCTGTTTTCAGCCTTAAAGTTCCGCATATCATCAGCCACGTTATTAACGTGGCTATTTAGGTTGAAGTACGCGACAAGTAATTCTTGTTGCGTCATATCTTGTGCTGGTTCCGGCATTTCATTCACCTCCAGAGGAATTCTTAATCGGATAACGTATCATGTACTCGATGACAGCAGCTTTCACGATGGCCGACATGCCGACAACTCCATCCTTCTCGGCGTAGATCTTAAGTTCCTGCTTCAGCTCCTTGCTGATTCGGATCATCAGATAATCATTCTCGATCATACTAAAATCCTCGGCGGCATAGGGAATTCCACGTTCTTATTGCGCCACATATGCAGACAATAGCCATGATGGTTCACGTAATCCTGCTTTTTGGGGTGGTACTGGATTACCATCTCATCATCGTCCCAGAACAGATCCTTCACGAAGCACATTTCTTTCCAGTTCGGAGTACGACCTTCAAGACTCACTGATACATGCTCCCAACCCTCGGTTTGCGGCATACCATCACCGTCCGACGCCATGATTTTGAGTGTGGCGCCGCATGGACCGCACACGAAGTAAAAGCCGCACATTCCTACGGTTTGGTATGAAGACTTGAAGTGCCCATCAACCACCCGTCCAAGTTCAAGCTTTTCGATAGGTCCGGTTCTCATTTCTTAGGCTTCCCGCCTTCCGCTTTATAGATCGCTGCTATCCTCATATCAGTCGCCTTCGCTTCGAGCGCGTAGTAATAGTCACAGCCTGCAGGATGCAAAGCCGAGCCGCACATATCGCAATTGTTCCAATGCGCTTCAACGACGTCGCGGTACCTCAACGCTTCGAGCATGTCCGGTGCGGCGGCGATTAGCGCTGTCAGCTTGCGTATCTGCTTCTGATAGCCTTCGCGCTCTGCTTCAATCTTATCCTTCAACAGCTCGCACTCACGTTGCAAATCTTTAATATCTTTGCGTTGGGTAGCAGCCTTCTGCTTCAGCTTCGTCACACGGTTCGTCAATGCCGCAATAGTTGATTCATTCATCTCGGTTCCTCCTTGAATCCAGTATATCCGTATGTTAATACATTTGTCAATACATGGTACAATTTATTCATGAATAGTTCAAACTACGATGTACCGAAAACCATCCCTCAAATGAAGTCAATGGTCCGCCAACTCAAGTCGGCCCTACACTACAACACCAACCTGGGACAAAACCGACAAGCCATCATCAATGAAATTCAACGACTTCTAAATTGTATCGGGGAGCTTCAATATGCTGACACCGCAAGAGAAATTAACGTGCGTCCGTAAAGACATAAAACTATTCGAACGAATAGCGCTTCGCAACAACAGCCCAGTCATAATCACCAAATTAGAGAACCTCCGACGACAAGAAAAAAGACTCAAAGAAATGTGCAGCCGAACCACATTCCAAGAAAATCTACAAAGATTCAAAGACTTCTAAAGGTCATTATAAAACTATTTTCAAAATAAATTCAATTACAGCAATCAAACGATTGACTTTTTTGACGCCATGTGTCATAACTCCAAACACTTTAGGCGACCTCCTGTTTATTCTTTTGAGCACTCAACTGCATCCCTACTCTAACTTCCCCAAAGGGACCCAAGAGCACCCGGACTAATTCACTGGGTGCTTGTTCGCATCACAGTTTAATTCGCTTAATGAGGATTTATGTATTTTTCGCAAGGTGAGATTAATACATCCAATACGCTGATCGAGGTTACCCCCTCCCATCAGCTGCAACTCATGCGGAGACTTGTAGGGTGGTTCGAAACTTAACGTGAGTTAAGGCGTGCGATTGTGAAGCAGTGTAGTTGCTTTGATGAAAGTAACAAGCTGTTGTCAGTTGTTGACACACGTTGTGCAAGTTAAACCAGGTACGGCGTTGAGATACAGCGTCCAGTTAACTGAGTACTCAGACCGGAGGTGTAGACACGTCCTGCACTTTCCTGTGTGCGAGCGCGTGAGAGGCGGTATTCTGTTAACTTGAGTTATGATAGGTTCAGCCTACGGATCGTCTAAAGTTAGTCGTTTCCTCCTGTAATCCTCACTTCTAGAGAATATGTATTGACAATGCTGATATTAGGGTGTATACTCCTCATTGTACATAGATACAGAGTACATACACCACGAAAGGAACTGAGAGATGACAACTACGACATTAGCAGGTGATTTCAACGAAGCCGCCTCGATGGCGCTCTATGCGATCGATGGACTTGAGTATGCTTCGAGTGACGATGATCTGACGTTTATTAATCACGAATACAACCAGCGCGTCCAGATCGTAGACCGCGCAAACCTCGCATCCATGCATCGTGAACGAGCAGAACAGAACGATAACCCTATCACTGATCGTGAAATCGATGAGGCCATTGACGACACGAAGTCTGTTCTGCTCGAATGGGGAAACGAAGATTGCGAACAGCCTTGGAAGCAGTCACAGTTTTACTACATCGTTGAGCAGAACTGACCACCCGCGCCGATCCTGCTAATAGGTCGAAACTCTCACGGATGAGAGTCTGCAGCTGCATTGCTGCACTGATGAGACCACAGGAAAGGAGTTTGAATGACCACTACAGATTCGTTGCGTAAACAGATTGCCTTAATGTTCGGTCCTAAGTTGTCGGGCCGTACGTTAAGATTGACCAATGCTGAGATGCAAGCCGCACTCGACAACTGCATCTATCCGTTCCACCTGTTTGAGAGGGACTCAACGCCGGGTGGTACGGGTTGGAAACGAATTGCGACTACTGAACCAGAGAGGAGCGGAGGAATGGCATCTTGTAAGAATTGTCACGCTGTTATAACCTGGAAGGGCAGTAACGGGAATCAGAATTGGATTCCTGTCAATGATGACGGAACGGATCATCGTTTAACTTGCACATCTCGCACGCAAGCTGCCGAGGTTGAGGTTGTGGACACAATTAAACCCGTTCCGGCAATTCCTGCCGCGAAGTCGGAAGCTTCTGAGGTTGACACGGCGCTTGAAATGCTACGCGACGCGTTAAGCAAGCAAAAGCCCGCCGAAGTTAAGATTGACGAGGAGGCCATTGTTCGCATAGTCAATGCATCTCTCGAGAAATTCACAGGTAACGCGAAACTCACGGTACAGATCAAAGACCTTCCTATTGTTGAGATCGAGCAGCAGCACGAGCGATTCCCTATACTGCTAGCAATTGCGAGCGCAGGAATACCTGTTATGTTGGTCGGTCCGGCAGGATCCGGCAAAACTACGGCCTGCGCAAACGTCGCCAAAGCGCTTGCCCGCCAATTCTACAGTCTGTCGATGGGCCCGCAAACGTCAAAAAGCGACTTGTTGGGTTTCGTGCACGCAAACGGCGGATACGTTACTTCCGTAGTTCGCGAAGCATTCGAGAAGGGCGGCGTTCTACTTCTCGATGAGATCGATGCGGCTAATGCGGCCGTACTCACAGTCCTTAACTCACTGTTGAGCAACGGCCATTCCAGCTTCCCGGATGCCCCGCAAGGCGTAACGCGGCATGAAAGCTTCGTTTGCGTATGCGCCGCGAACACGTTCGGGAACGGAGCCGATCGGCAATATGTAGGTCGGAATCAATTAGATGCCGCTACGCTTGACCGATTCTTTACGCTCGAATGGAACTACGATTGGACTCTAACTTCAACGCTGTTGGGAATTCCCTGCGTACGCAACATGGCGAAGTTAAAGAAGTCCGGTTACACGATAAAGTCGTGGTTCGAGTACGTTTCCGGTTTGTCTGCAAAAATCGCTCAAGCGAACATACGTGCAGTAATAGGACCGAGGGCGGCGCTATATGGCGCGAAGCTACTTGACATTATAGACAAAGAAACCCTACTGGAAGGATTGATTTTTGCAGGTATGTCTGTCAACGACAAGCGGCAAGCGAAAGGGCTTTAACGCAATGGAAACTGCTAAGAGTGAACGCGTAGTTTTTAACTTCGCAACGGTCCAGGATTTCCTGGACCGTTGCGAGTTTCCCCAAACCGACGGTTTCTCTAACAATAGTACCGGGTTGGGCATATGGCAAGCGACTTTCACGGGAACGGCGACATACGAAGAGTCAATAGACCAGCTCGTCAACGGTTGCGAGCGACTGGAGAAATCTATACTGCAAACAACTGCTGACATCCTGCCGGAAGGTGTGCAAGGTTTAGTGCAAACCATACGATATGACGTTGCAGGCGATGACGTCAATGTCGGCCGATATCTAGACGGCGAACCAGAATGTATGGCGAACTACGAAACTGAGTTAGGACACGGCAACCGCTGCGTTGTTGTCAGCGTTAACGGTTCCGTACATGCCGGTATATCCGCCGACTTGATCGAAAAGCGTGGTGCAACTGTTTGTGCACTTATCGATTGTCTGGAGGCGTGCGGATATAGGACCGAAGTGCATGTGTATATAGGGTCCGCAAGCATCAACATACCGCGTGTCAATGTTTGCGTTAAGAACGCGCAGGACAGGCTAGACCTAACACGCCTTGCCTATTGCCTTGCGCATCCGTCATTCCTGCGCCGTCAAGTATTCCGATTTTGGGAAACCTTCCCAAAATCCCAGCGCGCGCCATCGTACGGCAAAAGTGATCCCGAGGCTGATCCTATAGTCGAAAGTGACATAACTTTGATGTCGAACGGTATGCACACCTTCTCGACAATCGAAGGCTGCCGCAAGTGGCTTAATGACACAATAAAGGAGTGCAACGAATTCTATAAATAATTAACTTGGAACGAAACGGGGGACTCTACATCCCCCGTCTGGCAGGCAAGTTAAAAATCCTGCTACCGATGAGTTCAAAAAGGAGAATCGCGCATGTTTGACAACTTAGTTATCGACGTTAAATTACTCGTTTACCTGAATAAGGTTTACGAGGAAACATGGGCCGCGGCTGATTCTTCGCTTGACGAAGAACTTGACATCCTGCATCTCTATCACACGGCAATTACGGCTTACAGGAGTTTAACGCAATGAACAACACGTTCAGAATCATAATCAACACCGAGAACGACGCGTTTGAGGAACAGTCCGGACGTGAGCTGGTAAGGATCTTGGAGGATTGCGTCACCAAGTTAAAATACTACACGCGACCCGACGGACAACTTGAGGATGAGTCCAGGCCGATCGGCTGGACACTCAGCGCCGTTAACGGTAACACTGTCGGCAGGATGACATACACCGAGGAAACGAAATGACTAGATATAGAGCGTGGCCCTATGATCCGCCTCGCAGTATATACGACGAGATGACGCCAGAAGAATTCCTTTTAGTAATTGCTCGTTTTGTCTTTCAAGACCAAGACGTAAGCAGCTTTGACCGAGAATTTCTTCTGGAATCCATCATACAAATGAGTAATAATCTCGATGACGCCAATCAAGAATTAAATGACATGAGGTTCAAGGCTCCTGAAAACAATCACGTACTTAGTTTGCAACGAGAGATCGGCCGACTTAAAGCATTATTGGAGGAGACCAAGTAAATGTATCATCTATACGTTAGCTACCAGGATAACGTGCGACCTCCGCAGTCTGTAAGGCTGCGGAGGAATGAACTAGACGGCTATTTGCAGCAAGTCTACTTCGGCGGCACACTTTTAACTCAGAAGGACATAAGCCGGTTGAAATCCGAGAAGGTGCTATTTGTTGCCGGATCCCACAAGAACCGAAAATGCACCGTCAAGTTAGAACTTGAGGAGGTGGCTAAAAGTGCGGTCGTCAAAAAGCAATTGGCATAAACTGCCTATCGGTGCGCGCTTGACCATAACGGAGGCGGCGAGCTATATGAACGTGCTGCCGAGCAGTATCAGGACAAACTACCTGACATCAAGCCCGCACCGTCGGCTGCCCGAGAACATCATGGTAATACGTGAGAACAAGCGTGCTGTTTTAATCCAGCGTACTGCCTAAGCCGGCAACACTACACAGAAAGGTGGATGAGATGAGATTACCTAAAGGAATGACACCATCGCAAGCTGTTCAGAAGCTTTATGATTTCAGTTCTCTTACTGAAGAAGAGATATTAAATATGCCTATTGAGCAAGTAGAAGCTGAGTTAGTAGATGCAGGCATTGACTTAGATGATCTTGAGCGACGAACTAAGGATACCATTGCCACATTGAGTATTAAAATCAAGCGTATGAAGCCTGTCGTAGACGATGTGAACGGGCCTGGTCCGCACTCTTATGAAACCTGGATGCAATCCTCATTTCAGGATAAAGACAACAGATACTTCCGTTTCACGGCACTACCTGCCAGTTTCGATACTGGCGAACGTATGATTTATGTCGATCATTGGTTCGTCACTATCGAATCGTTCATGCCATTCGTTGTAGACTATAAACCTCATGGGTGTGTTGGGCCATTCAAAAGCAAGTTAACCTGTCTTGCGTTCCTAATTGAGCCCTGGAATAAGGAACTTCAACCATGAACGACAAAGGGATGCGCCCCGCAACGCGTGAGGACTTCGACGAATATCGTATTTCGATTAGTCCATACCTGCGCTAACAAGTTACAATTTACCCTGCTAAGTTAAAACTGGCAGGGTATTTTTATGTCTAAAATAACTTTGTAAAACCGTTGACAACGCTTCTAAACGGTGCTATAGTGAGATTGTCTTATGGGAGGATTGGTCAGTACTCATACCTTTGAGTTGAGCAGCACCATTTGACTTATCGCAGGAATGTGTTAAGTCTGACAGAAAGGAAAGACTTTCGAAAAACTATATATCGAACCGACTAAAGCGCGGATGCTACTCCTTAGAAAGTGTAGCCAAAACTAAACCATAAGACATTCTTATATTAGAGGTGATCGAATGAATGACAACGAGAACACACTTTTGACACTTGCCGAGGTGCGATCGAGATTGAAGATCGGGATCTCTACGCTCTATTGGCTACGTAAACGTAACGAAATCAAAACCGTCAACATCGGCGGCGCGATCCGTGTCAAGGCAAGTGAGCTTGACAGATACATCGCTAACGCGGAGGAGAAAACAAAGTGAGTAAACCTGGACTAATGCAGACAATTAACACCAAGTTTGAGTCTGCTGACGTAGATAGTTTCGCGCTTGGTACGGGCGTATATGTGGAGCGTGAGGATGGCTGTGAAGTCGCAAAGCCTTCGATCTTTATACGGTTCGACAACAGCGAGCTGTTTGTTCTGCACGATAACCAGATCATGGATTTCCTCAAAGACGCGCTATTGTTTTGCGAGTCGTCGTTGAAGAAAGCCGCACATCTCAACGCAACGCCGGGTGCTATAGATAAACTGAAGGAGCAGGGTTTCTATATCTACCCTATCGAAACGCGGGTTAAGGAAGAAGAACTTTCAGGAGCTAACGAAGATGCACGATGACACACATGGCGATTACATGACTAACCTTGACATTGACATGCTCGCCGTCAAGATGGAATTTAAGCCTGTCAAGGTTGAAGTTCCAAACGACCACGTTTGCACATGTGGTCACTGCCAAGAGTACCCTAAAGACGGCGAGTTGGCAGCGGTTTTGACTATCAATGACACAAAAATATTGCTCGTCCCTGCACAAATCCGTGAGTTGTGGATTCAAATCATGCTGCAAATGGGGAACGCGCATGCTATCGATCAGAGGATGTCGGCGGCAGGCAACATGCTGGATAACGCGTTCAAGGAGGCCAAGTAAATGCCGGAACCAACCGAGTACGATGCTGAGTTAGAAGAGGAGCCGCTGCCGTTGTGGTCTCCTCACATGTTTACCGCCGACGACATAGGTTACAAATACCTGCGTCGAAAAGGGAACATACAGAATGAGATTGCTACCGTCAAGGCGGCGGCGGCTGAGATCGTAGCAGCGCTTGAGGCAAAAGAGGCGCGGCTTGACCGGCGTTATAAAGATGCCTCTGAGAAGCTGGCGTTTTCACTGCTGCCCCGAAAACCTGACGGCGAACTGCTGGAAAAGACACTTAAGACTCTGTACGGCAGTATGCTGTTCACGCACTGCGAGGCCAGAACTATAGTATCAGACGCAGACGCGGCGGCTGATTATGCGAGGGAGAAGGGCTTCGAGTTGTTCGAGTTCGTTGAGAAATTCGACGGCCAAGGCTACGTTAAATTGGCTTTGATGGAGCGCGTAGCGACCGGCGAACTACTACCAGGCACCGAGATAGTACCCGAACGGGAAAGCCTGTCAATCAGGTTCACGAAGAAGAAAGGGTGAGCAAGTTAAATGATGGGAAAACATATCAAGGTCGAAAGTACAATGCTCAAATCTGTAGCGCATGACCCTGCGACCGAAACTCTTGAGGCCGAGTACACAAACGGCCAGAGGTATCGATACGATCCGGTCACAACGGACGGCTTTGCCGATCTGCTGAATGCCGAATCGGTCGGTAAGCATTTTCGTGAGCACATCATAAAGAATATTAAGGGGGTGAAGATATGAGAGCGATACCTGCCGGTTTCACGTTAAAGCTGTCGTCGCACGGATGTGGTGTATTTGGCGATGATCCTGGCGACTGCTGCTTACTAGAAACGTGCGCGTGGAGATGCGGCATTGAGTACAAAACCGACAATCCGGCCTGCGTCGAAAGCGCAGTATTGCGGAGCATGGGCATCTTTTTGAACGACGAGTATGCCTTAACGCACGGACCGCAACTGTTAGCGTTAGTCGATCCATT
>Ga0302281_10000269_pt1 | contig 40017 bp, 62 predicted proteins | sample III_Fen_E1_2_FD_198762 | JGI IMG/M metagenome (GOLD analysis project Ga0302281, IMG submission 198762) | Peat permafrost microbial communities from Stordalen Mire near Abisko, Sweden - III_Fen_E1_2 | ecosystem: Environmental > Terrestrial > Soil > Wetlands > Permafrost | place: Sweden: Abisko...
GCGCCCGTCAGGTCGGCGCACTTCAGGTCGGCGTACTTCAGGTCGGCGCCCGTCAGGTCGGCGCCCGCCAGGTCGGCGCACTTCAGGTCGGCGTACTTCAGGTCGGCGCCCGCCAGGTCGGCGCCCGCCAGGTCGGCGTACTTCAGGTCGGCGCCCGTCAGGTCGGCGTACTTCAGGTCGGCGCCCGTCAGGTCGGCGCCCGTCAGGTCGGCGCCCGCCAGGTCGGCTTGTGCTTTCCGCGCCATATCCAACGTGATTTTCAGTGTGTTTTCTTCGCAATCATGCGAAAAAAGGACATTTCCGTTATAGCGATTTTTAATTTTGATTAGCATTTTATTCCCCTTTAGTTATTAAAAATTGAATTACGGGCAGCAATACGGACTGCCTCCGCAATAGTGTTCATAGCCTGCCATCGGTATTTCACTGATGTCGCAAAGGATTTCTCTTCGCTCTCCGCAACAGCAGCACCGAGCCGTGAATGTGCCATCGTTCATTTCATCAACACCGTCTGGCAACATTACCTCTTCCTCGGCCACTTCCTGTTTCGGTGGCGAAAAATCAGAAAACCATTTCCCGAAGTCTTTCATTTGAATCTCCATAAAATTGTTGGCCCCGGCGATGAATCCGGGATTTAGCATCACTTGCGGCGCTTCTGTTTGCGGCTACCGGAACCACCCGGCGATTTGTGCACTTCACGGCAAGTTCTTTGCCCAGTCATCACCCTGCGTTACTACGCCAACAAGATGAGACGCCCGGCTTACATTCCCTGCGCTATCAAAAGACGCGCTCTAATGCGGGTATCTCATCTTGTTGACTCTGGCATTCCACCAGATTCCGCATTCACCGTGCGATCAGTATCCCATCAGGAGGATGCGGAACAGATCGCGTGTGGCGACGGTAAGTTTTGCACCGCCGATGTCCAGCGTGACGTCTGCATTGGAAGTAGTCATTGCTTGAGACTCCTTAAATTGATAAATGATTAAATTGCTAATCTGCGGACAGCCCGGGCACGGAAACAACTGTCCTTGGGACCGCCGTACTGGCTGCGCTGCTCTTTCCTACTGCAATTCAGTGTGGCTCTCTCTCCACTCGTCTCGCCCTTCGATTCATCCAGCGGTAGATTGCCAAATGGTCGTTTTAATCATCAGTCTCGCGCAGAGCGTTTGCACCTCATTACGGGGATGATTCCCGCGCACAGTTATCGGCCCCTCATGTGCGTGTACTGGATTCGATACAGCCGAAGTAGAACTGGTACTGCTGCAATTCTTTAGTCATCGGAACGAGCCTCAACTCCGATTCAAAAAGCATGTGATACAAAAACTCCCGTTCGATGATTTTCAGGCGCTCTTCAAACGACAGTTCGCGCTTTGGGTCAATACTTTCGTAGTTCATTGCAGGCAAACAAACCGGTAATCAACCGTGCGGATCAACTCACTGCGATCACCGCAATGAATATATTCCATATACGCATTGGCGAGGATGATGATTACTCGATGTGTGGCGAAGACTTGGCGGATCATTTTGTTCTCCCGTTTGTTTGCTGCGATGACTGAATCATAGAATTCCGTGCCATGCTTGTCAACAACTATTTTCAAACTTTATTCTGAATATTGACATCAGTGGCAAATTGTCGTATCTTTCAGTCAAAGGAGATTTTGAAATGGATGAACGACTCACATTTGTGATCGCGCAGCTCAATAAGAGGAATGTCAACCTGCAAGTGGTGGCAGACATGACCTCGCTGAGCCGCCGCACACTGTATCGAATTGCGCAGAAAACCAACAGCCCGACCGTGGATACTCTGGATCGGCTCTATAAGTATTTCAACAAGGGGAAATGATGACAACGAACAAAAAGAAGTTTGCCGATGCGTGGCAAATAATCGATGGTCGGGATGCCGCATCCATAGCCGATAGATTTCCCAATGGGCTGCCACCGCAGTTTTTTCGTGTTGGAAAATTTAGCGCGGATGCTATTAATGTGACCGGCGCCCGTCGGGGCTATCCTGGATATAGAAAAGGCGGCGCGGATAAGGTCCTCAATGCTGATGTCGATGCCGTTATGCGACTTCTGGAAAATTGGCACATTCCAACTGAGGGCGAAACTTTCATTTCATACCAAGAGGATCGCCCATACGGAAGAATCTCTGGCGCCGAATGCCTGCTAAAGATAAACGCTGGCAAAGATTTGGCTTGGACCGTCGAGCAATTGCAGCCTGAAATAGACCGGCGCAAAGAGCTTTACGAGCCACGCGAAGGGAATGCGCCATGTGCATATTGCGGGAAGCAGAATCCTCCTAAAAATATGATTGAGGGAGTTGTGATTTACCGGATGCAGAAAGGCATCGGTCGAAAGACCGGCATGTACTGCAAAGACAAACCATGCGCCACGCATGACCAAATGGGCCACGAAGGGTAATTATGAATCTCGATAGCGAACGGCAGGCGTTTGAGAAGTGGTACGTGGAAAAGAAGGGATCAAACGATGACCCTCTTGATGTCATTTTTGCGTATGACGACGATTCGGGAGAATACTGTCGGCTGGCCGTGCATAGCTCATGGGAATCATGGCAAGCACGCGCCGCGCTCCAAGCTCCGCAAGAGCCGGTCTTACATGTGAACAAAGATGATCTTGCGGCCCTATCTGTCCGTGGGTTTCTTCGGTCTGCGAATGATTGCGCAACACCATATTTTGATGTGCCATTATTCGCCAACCCACCATCCCCGACTCCGCTGACAGACAAGCAGATAGCCTGCGTTCTGGAGTCAATAGCTGACGATGATCTAATCGTGTTATGCCCAAAAACAATCATTGATGCTGGTCGCTTGCTCATCGCCAAATTGCGAGGCCAGCCATGACCGCCGATACCGCTGTATTCAGAATGGTCCTCGGTGTGATTTTCATGGTCATAGCTATTGCCTGGTGGTGTAGGAGTGATTGCGATGACTGAGCGCCAGAAATTCGCAGAGCGGAAAATCATCCTGAGCGGCGCATTGCAGGTAGATACTGCGCTGGCTATGGTGCGTAACGCGCCGGTCTATGCTGAAGATTCCCTGGAGCTTGTTTTACGCGAACAGAAGAAAACTCGCGGCCTTTCAGCCAATGCGAAAATGTGGGTCGGGCCGCTTGCCGATATTGCCGAGCAAGGTTGGGTTGACGGCAAGCGATTCAGTGCCGAGGTATGGGCCGAGTTTTTCAAGAAGCATAATCTGCCTGATCCGGATGCCGATGACTTCGACCTGACGCACGTAAAAGACGGCTACATTAAGTGGGATTATACGCCCGATGGCGAGCGAGTTTTGGTCGGCAGCACCACGCAACTGACCATCAAAGGCTTCTCGGTGTATCTGGAAAAAATGCATGCGGATGGCGCGAATATTGGCGTACAGTTTTCTGCTAACCCTAACGAACAGAGGATGATGAGATGAAAACAGGGAATTCTTACGACTTATCAGACAAGGAAATTGAGACTCTAAACTGGGTTTCGCATGGAAAAAGTTACGAGCAGGTTGGGGAAATTTTACACGTCACACATGCTGCGATACATACTCGGATGGTGCGTATTTCTGAGAAATTGGGAACTAGCAATCGAACTGGATGCGTGGCTAAAGCGCTGCGCGAGGGGATTTTGAAATGAAAACAGTCGCATGGTTAGTCGATCAATATGATCGGAAAGATAGATTGCATCAGTCCGTCCATCTCTCGCCATTGGACGACAGCATTACCTTAGACGAAGGTGATGAGGCGTGGGCGCTCTGCAAAAGCGCGGACATAACTGCCATCATTGCGGCGACGATTGAGAAATGCGCTGTGATCGCCGAAAGCAAATGTGTCTGCGATTCAGAAGGTGAGCAAGACGCAGTTGATTTTGTTGCCAGGAACAAGTCGCAACGAATTCGCGCCCTCGATCCCGCAGCCATCCTGGCTGGCATCAAATGACCACCAGCAAGCCCCTATCAGCAAAGCCCAGCAAGCCGAAGGGCCGTAAATGCGCAAATTGCAAAACGCCATTCCCAATTTTCAATAGTATGAGCAAGGTTAAATGGTGTTCGCCTGAGTGTGGCCTGATTTTATCTCAGGTGGCGCTCGGAAAAATAACAGCGGTTAAGGCTAAGGCTGAGCGGGCGGATATCAAGGCGCGCAAGGATATGCGCAAGACGCGCAACGAATGGATTGCAGAGGTCCAAGTCGTATTTAACCTGTTTATCAGGACTCGGGATATCAAAGCTGGTCACGGATGCATCGATTGCGGAAAGCCGTTTGAGCCACAGAAGCCGGGAGGATCTATTGACGCCGGCCATTATCTAAGTCGTGGGAGCGCGCCTCATTTGAAATTTGAGGAAAATAATTGTTTTGCCCAGCGCAAGAACTGCAATAGACCTGGCGGCACGACCCGGGAAGCATTCAGGGAAGGCGTAAAGGCCCGTATCGGCCTTGAGGCGCTAGAGGCATTGGAATCCGATCAGACATCAAGGGACTGGACGATTGATGACCTGCGAGCGCTCAAAGCGCTTTATCAGGCCAAGATTAAAGCATTGAAGTAGCACTGGACGTCACCCCATTGGTGGCAATAACGAAAGGGTAGGATGAAACAATATATCGGAACAAAAATCGTCAACATGGAGCCGATGACGCGCGCGGAATACAATATTTTCCGTGGCTGGCAATTGCCGCCTGACGAGAACGGCAATGATGCCGGCTACCTGGTCGAATACACGGACGGCGGCAAGCCAAATACTGCGCACTATGCCGGGTATGTCTCCTGGTCGCCGAAAGAACAGGCAGACGCAGCCTATCAAGAAACATCCGGCCTGACATTCGGCCTCGCACTCGCAGCGCTAAAGAAAGGCATGCGAGTTGCGCGGGATGGCTGGAACGGCAAAGGAATGTGGCTTTGCTTATCACCAGGCCGCGAGAGCTTTTCGGCAGTTGATTTCTGGGCGCCAGCGAACCGTGATTTCGCGCTCGGGCAAGGTGGCAGCGCAAAAGTTCTTCCGTCAATCACCATGAAGACTGCTACCGGCGAAATCCTGATGGGCTGGCTTGCATCGCAGACCGACATGCTGGCCGAAGACTGGAAAATCGTTTAACCGGCCGCTTGCGGCTATCTACCAAGGAAAATTATGACTACTACCGTAATTATCAGAAGTCCGTATCCGAACCATCAAGATGTTCTGGTCGAGATCTGCGGCGCAATGGACCAAGATGGAGTTCGGCCATTGCAAAGCTTTATCCGGTTGAAGGAGGGCGAAGAAACGCGCCAATATGTGCATTCTGGTTCATTCCTTGGTATCTCTGAAATACCAAGGGAGCCAGCAACAGAATAGCGCCCGTACATGCCAGCTATTGACGCCCGGACATTAGACGGTTATGAACTTTATTTAGACGCTGGTGAGACGCGAAACACATGTGTTTGCTGAATTGCCTAAATTTTAATCACACCAAGCCGCGTAACTGCGGCTTTTCTTTACCCGCACCGCTTCCCGCCAGATTTGTAGCATAGATTCGACCGTTGTTTTAAATTTAAATCTTTCCGAAAAGTGCATGAATATGCTTGCTCTGTAGAAAAAGAATTCGTAAACTATAGTCTCATCAATAAGGGATAATATGAACAAAAATCAATCACACTCGCAGTTCTCCCAATGGCTCCAAAGCGAGCATGGTCGATCTGCATCCATCTACAAAAACTCTAAAATCCTCAATGCCGTCTTGGTTAGCAAATACAAGACCGGCAACCTGCAAATCACGCTCGAAAGCGCTATCGAGATCGAGCGCCAGACAGCCGGCGAGTTCCGTGCAGAATCACTCTGCCCAAAACATGCCGAACTCATCAACTATTTGCGTGGTACGGCATCGTAAATGGCAAACCCCTGGGTGCGACTCTGGGTGGACATGCCGAACGACCCGAAGTTTAGAACCATAGCGCAAAAATCGAAACAGTCCATCAGCAGCGTCATTGCCGTGTATGTACACATGCTTTGCTGCGCATCGAACGCAACCGAACGCGGACGAACGCAGGGATGGGATGACGAAGATATCGCGTCGGCTCTGGATATGGATTGCGCCAGCATTACGGCGATCCGCGAAGCGATGGAGGGAAAATTACTGGAAGGCGATCGGTTGACAGGGTGGGGTAAGCGCCAGCCGATTAAGGAAGACGGGTCTGCTGAGCGCGGGAAAGCATGGCGCGAAGCCAGGAAAGCAGAGGAAGAACGCTTGCGAACGCTTGCGAACGCAAACGAACGACCAGAAGAGATACAGAAGAGAGAAGATACAGAAGAGATAAAGATAAAGAAAGAACCAAAGTCAAAGACAGAGGCACGCGGTACCCGCATACCCTCCGACTGGACTGCGCCAGAAGCGTACATTGAATTCTGCAAAGCGAATCGCCCTGACCTTGACCCGCAGTTCATGCAAGACAAGTTCCGCGATTACTGGCATGCAAAGCCGGGGAAGGATGGATTGAAATTGGATTGGCTTGGAACGTGGCGAAATTTCATACGGTCCGAGCGCGCGCCGCAAGCAAGAGGATCGCCGAATGGCTACCAGACGGCGAATGAAAAACAAAAATCGATTGCTGACAGATTGACTGGAGGGGGTAACCGTGAGCGCACGATCATCGACATTAATTGAAAGATTCCAGAAAAAGTTAGATGTCACCCCTGGATGTTGGAATTGGACCGCATGTACTACGAAGGGTTATGGCGTATTCCAGGTTTCGAGGGGTGTTTCCAAAAGAGCCCACAGGGTTTCGTATTGCTTATATATTGGGAATATTGATGATGGGATGTTTGTGTGTCATAGGTGCGATAACCCTCTTTGCGTAAATCCGGATCATCTATTTCTTGGGACTCATCAAGACAATATGGATGACATGATTTCAAAAGGGAGAAAGGTTTCTGTGGGAGTGAGGGGAGAAGAAAACAAGAGTGCAAAGCTTACCGAGCCTCAAGTCAGATTAATATTTTTAGATGACCGCTCATCAAGAACAATTGCCGCGCACTATGGAATCGGGAAAACTATCGTGAATAACATAAAAAATAAAACAAAATGGAGCCACTTATGGAAGTGACTACCTTACATCAAAATTCTCCATTGCCAGAAACTTGGGTAGAAAAAATTTTTGATCGTATGTTGCTCAGTTTTGGGAAGAAGTTCATAGACCAATGGGCTGGCGCTGATCCTCAAAAGTTGTTAAATCATTGGACTATTGAATTGGCAGGGTTCACAGGGGCTGAAATAAAGAGCGGCCTAACTGCAATGGATTCGATGGATTGGCCGCCAAATCTGCCTCAGTTCAAGAAACTGTGTCGGCCTGATGCCGACCCCATGAAGGCGTATTACGAAGCCCTGGCAGGCGTCCAGGCGCGCGCAGCCGGTCAGATGGGGGTTTGGTCCCACCCGGCGATTTATTGGGCCGCCATGCCTCTTTCCTTCGATCTGGGGAGCCAGTCGTACTCGCAGATCAAAGGTCGATGGGAGCAGGCGTTTTCCGAGCAGATGGATCGCGGCGAATGGGCGCAGATACCGGAACCCATGCTAGCCCTGCCAGAACCCGGCAAAGGCAAGCTATCCAGGGAGGGCGCGGCAAAGATGATGGAGGAATTGGGCGCGGACGGTGTTCTGAAATCAACGAGTGACCATCTTCGCTGGGCAAAGCGAATCATGGAGCGCGTCAAACGCAAGGATCGCACGCTGGAAATGATCCAGGTTCGATTCGCAAAAGAAGCGCTCGGCATAGATGTTTAGCGCAGCATCTTTAACACCAAAGGGGAATCCATGAACACCGAAACACCAGAAGAGAAAGCCAAGCGAATCTATATCGCCGGCCCGATGACAAACATACCGGAACTCAACTTCCCGGCATTCCACGCAGCCGCAGCCGATCTGCGCAAGGCCTGTCATCACGTTGTCAATCCGGCGGAAATCAACGCGGATACGACGGCGCAATGGGTTGATTGTATGCGGGCGGATATTCGCGAGCTGGTGGATTGCACTCACATAGCGATGCTGCCGGGTTGGGAAAAGTCGCGCGGGGCTACGCTTGAGCATCATATTGCTGTCGCGCTGGGCTTCTATGTGGGATATCTATGACGATCCGGCATATTGTTTCAGTGTCTGGCGGAAAAGACAGCCTCGCTACGCTGCTGATCGCTATCGAACGCTTTGGCTTGGCGGCGGTCATGGCTATCTTCTGCGATACAGGGAATGAGCACGAGTTGGTCTATGAGTACCTGGGCTACTTGGAATCTGCGCTCGGCATCAAGATACATCGGTTGAAGGCCAGCTTTGATGACCAGATCGCCGCAAAGCGCATGTTCATCGCCCGCGATAAACGTACACGCCGGTCTTATGACACTGTTGTTCGCAAGGATGCCGCTGGCAACATTATCTACCGCATGGACAACAACGGCCTCCCGATGCTGGAGCCGGTCTGGAAGAGCGGAGTCATGGATCTAGTCGGCGTACCGAAGACAAAGAAAGCCAATGGGAAAAAGACGCGATGGTCGAACAAAGCCAAGCGCCGCGCCCTTGAATTCCTCAAGCCAACAGGCAATCCGTATCTCGACCTGTGCATGTGGAAGGGCCGCTTTCCGAGCCGCAAAGCGCAGTTCTGCACTGAATTTCTGAAGCGCAATCCGGCTGTCGAGTTCCAGCTCGAAGTGCAGGAGCAGGGCTATACTGTAGTTTCCTGGCAGGGCGTGCGTTGCGACGAGTCAGCGGCCCGTCGCAACGCAAAGCCATTCGAGAAGCTTGGTGCGGATTTCTACATCTATCGCCCGATTGCCTTCTGGTCGGCAATGGACGTGTTCGCGTACTGCGCCTCCAAGGGCATCAAACCGAATCCGCTGTACATGATGGGGATGAACCGGGTCGGCTGCATGCCATGCATCAACGTCGCAAAGTCCGAGTTACGCGAGATTGCAAGTCGATTTCCTGATCATATTTCAAAGATTGGGGAATGGGAGTGGTTTGTTGCCGCGTGTAGCAAGCGCCAGGCCGCGACATTCATTCCTGCGCCTACACGTGGCAAGAAAATCACCGACCAGAAAGCTTACGCTGCTAAGAACGATATTTACTCCGTGGTCGAGTGGTCAAAAACGACTCGCGGCGGCAATCAATACGATTTACTCGCCAATCTCAGCGAGTCATCTGGATGCTCATCCTCTTACGGTCTTTGCGACAATGGATAAAATCGTGATCCCCACAACCTACACCGACGAAAAATACGCCGAAGCCGAGAAACACGTCAGAGCATCGAAGACCGGCATCAGCATACCGATGCTTGGGCGGCTGTTGGGCATAGGCTACAACCGGGCTGAACGGCTGATGTGGGCGCTAATAGCAAACGGTGTGGTGTTTGAGGATGGGCATTTATTAAAGTTGGTGAAATAGGGGTTGCAATACATACGAATACGTATAGAATTATTGCATGAGAGTAAATTTCGTATTCAAGGATGAGCTTGTAGAGCGCATCAAAAAAGCGTGCGCCAAAAACGGCCAGTCAATGTCCGAATTCGTGCGCAGGGCGATAACTGCCGCACTCGAAAAAATGAAGCTGTAAAACAACCAATGGATAAAAAATGATAACCACCCCATTCGAAAAATACACGCTAATCACCAGCGCAATACTGGCGACGATAATAATCGTTCTGTTGATCCGCAATGTCTTCATTGCTCAGGCAGCAGTGACGATTAAAAATACTAACCGCACGGCATTTTACCGCCTGCCATCGCATCGCTCGATGATGCTGCATCCGAAGTATTGGATATGCTGGACGTCCGCCCAATTTGGGAGGAGGTTGAAATGAATAAAGCAGAAGAAATCAAACTGCGCTATGACTTCGAGGCCAACTGTCGGCATGCTGGTTTTAGTACGGAGATGAATGCGTTGGCGAAATATGTGGATCCTCAGGTGCAAGGGATGTGGAAAGAGGTTAAGGAGCGCGACTCTAAATGAAAAACTTGTAAACAATCAATAATACAATTATGATGAAGCGGTCCCCTTATGCGAAGTCATCTCGCATCTTCGCCGCTGACGCGCATTGAATTGTGCCAGCGGCATTTTTATTTGGATATAATAATGATTACACCATTGCAGGATTACATCGTAGTAAAGCCAGTCCAGCGCATGAGGTCTGAAATATTGACCGTCATTACATCAGAGACTGATCAAGGATCATGGGGCGCATATGCTGATGTAATCGCAGTGGGGCCTGGGCTGCCGAACAAGAAGGGGAAAATTATGCCGCTAGATGCAAAGATTGGCGACCGCGTGATGTATGGCGGTGACCGGCTCGGATGCATCAATTTCCCCAAATACGTCGAGGATGGCGTCGAATATCGACTGATACAGGAAGCCGACATCTGTTTTGTGGAGGAATCGAAGTGTTAGACATTCTCAGCCTAGTAAATGGCTGCGTTTCCTCAATAGGAAAGAAAGAAAATATGAATACCCCCGATGAGGCCATGAAAAGCTACCACGATCGCAGAGAACGGGAAGCCTTGGTCGATATGGCCTTAGACCGCCTGAAAAGCGCAGGTAGCCCTTTTGAGCTTGAGAAGGCCCAAGCAATTGCTGCTCATGTGCAATGGCGCATTGAACGAGCAGATCGCGGGTTGTAAATGGGACGCCCATCAGATTTCACGCAAGAGATGGCTGATTTGATATGCGAACGCATGGCTGATGGTCAAAGTCTTCGCGCCATTTGTGTTGATGACGAAATGCCAAGTAGAGCGGCAATATTCCGTTGGCTTGCTGCCAATGAAGCATTTCGTGACCAATACGCCCGCGCATGCGAGATTCGCACCGACGAATTATTCGACCAAATGCTGGAAATTGCTGATACACCAAAGGTAGGAACCAAAACTGTCAGCAAAGCCACTGTCCTAGAGATTACCGAGGCCGATATGATCGAGCATCGTCGGCTCCAGGTTGAGACGCGCAAATGGGCATTGGCTAAGATGGCACCGAAGAAATATGGCGACAAACTTGATCTGAACCATGGTGGCCAGCCAAACAACCCGATCACCGGCATACAGATAGAGATCATCAAGGCAAATGGCTGAGAATATCCTCAAGGCTCAGGTAGCCGAGGTATTCACCCCGCTACTGTCTCCGAGCCGCTACAAAATGGCAAAGGGTGGCCGTGGATCGGGTAAAAGTCACTTCTTTGCTGGCAATATGATCATGGAGCATTTGCGCGTAAAGACCGATTCCGTCTGTCTGCGCGAAGTCCAAGAATCCCTGAAATTTAGTTCGAAGAAACTCCTTGAATCAAAGATTGCCGAATATAACGCCGGCTATTATTTCGATGTACAGGATTTCGTCATTAAAGACCGTAACGGCGGCATTATCATTTTTCAGGGTATGAAAGATCACACTGCTGAGTCCATTAAATCGCTGGAGGGATTCCGTATAGCATGGTTCGCCGAGGCCCAATCTGCTAGCAAGCGCAGCCTAGAGCTATTGCGCCCAACAATGCGCACTGGGTCTGAGCTTTGGTTCGATTGGAACCCATTCAAAGAAGATGACCCGATTGAAGAGTTGCAGAATCTCCTAATGCTCAGCGAGAAGCCGCCAGTCGTCGTGCATGCCAATTGGAAGGATAATCCATGGCTGCCAGATGATTTGCGCCAGGAAATGGCAATTGATGCCAAGGGAGACCCCGATCTATTTGAGCATGTCTGGAATGGTGCATGCCTCAAGAATACCGAGGGCGATTATTATAAATTCCAATTGGCCCAGGTCCATAAAGAGGGCCGCATCTGCTTTATCCCGCGCCTGGATATCCCGGTAAACACCTTTTGGGATATTGGTAATAGCGACGGCTGCGCAGTCTGGTTTCACCAGAAAGTGGGCCTCGAAGACCGCTTTATCGGCTATTACGAGGGCCATGGCGAAACTCTTGCTCATTACTATAAAGAATTACAAGACCGTGGATATGTTTTTAATAAGCATTTCTTCCCACATGATGCCGACCACGAGAAACTCAGCAAGGATAATAAGTCCGTAAAAATGATGATGAAGGATTTGGGTCTGCAAAACATTGTTGTTGTTCCGCGCATCCTTGATTTGAATACTGGTATTATGCAAACACGCAAGCATTTCGCATCGGCCTGGTTCGATAGTGATTTGGACGGGAAGAATGGATGTAAGCAAGGGTTGAATCGGCTTACGAATTACCGGAAGCGGTTTAATCAGAAAGATCAGCGCTGGATTGATGAGCCGAATAAGGCTAATGGGTGCAGCGAGGGCGCAGACGCATTTAGAATGTGGGCGCAGGCCAAAGAGGGTGGAAATATTACGATGGCCGGCAGAACGCGGCCTAAACAGCAGGAAGAAGCATTTTCTGGGTGGATGGGATGATACCGAAGTGGGCAGAGACGCCAGAGATTCGCAAGCCGCTATTCACCGCTGAGCAAATCGCGGAAGTGCGCGCAATTACCCATCCCGAACCGCCGCCAATAGTTGAATCTCCCCAAATTCGCGAAATCATCAAAATCAAGAGGAAGAAAAATGGCGAGTGAAGTTGATGAGGCAATCGAGTTTATGCGGCTCAGTGTCGATGCGGAGTCGGAGAATCGCGCTCTTGCCCTCGTTGACCTGCAATTCCGGTATGGCGACCAATGGCCAGCATATGCCAGCCTCAGCCGGGGCCAAGAGCGTCCGCAGTTGACCATCAACGAGATGGATAGCTACATTCGCCAGATCACCAATTCACAGCGCCAGCAGCGCCCGCGCATCAAAGTGCATCCATGCGATGATTTCGCCGATGTCAAGACCGCTAAGGTACTCACGGGCCTTATGCGGCATTTTGAGGTCAATTCGGACGCTGATAATGCCTACGATATCGCATTTGATTTTGCCGCTACCATGGGATGGGGTTATTGGCGCGTGCGCAATGATTATGTCCGCGAAGATTCGTTCGATCAGGATATTTTTATTGATTCGGTAGATAACCCATTTTCGGTATATTTCGATCAGGCGGCGCGTCTTCCAGATGGCTCAGATGCAGAAAAATGCCTCGTTACCGATCTGATGCGCATATCCACCTACAAGACAGAGCATCCAGGCGCTGAGGTGGGCAGTTTCAGCGAAACGGCGTCTGGCGACTCAGACCCAACTTGGGTCACTAAGGATATGATCCGACTTGCCGAGTTTTTCTTCATTGAGCGTGAGAAGTGCAAGCTAATCATGCTTTCCGATGGATCGCCTGTATGGGCAGATCAGATGCCGGCAGGCGCAATTCTGTCCAAGCTCGGCATCACTGTCACCGGTGAGCGTGATAGCTTTAAGCGCATCGTCAAATGGCGCAAACAGAGTGCCTTTGATATCCTTGAAGAGAAGGTTTTGCCATGGCGCTGGATTCCAGTCGTGCCGGTCTACTGGACTAACACTAAGATCGACAACAAGATCCTGCGTCAAGGCATGGTGCGGCCCGGCATGGACCCGCAGCGGATGATTAACTTTTGGCAGACGAGTATCACGGAGTCCATCGCTTTGGCGCCGAAAGCCAAATGGCTGGGCTATGAGGGCTTCGACGAGGGCCATGAGAACGAATTCAGGAACGCCAATCTATCGTCAAGCCCAGTATTGCGCGCAAAGGCAACAGGTATTGATGATCAGCAGATTCCATTGCCTACCCGATTGCAGCCAGAGCCTCCACCATCAGGCACGATTGAGGCCGCAATGCAGGCCAATCAAAATCTCCAGCGCGTCATGGGCATGTTTGACCCTAAAACGAGCTCAACACAACCTAAATCAGGTGTTGCAATTCAGGGAGAGCAGGGCCAGTCTGAAATGTCAAACTACCATGGCTATGATAATTTGACTCGCTCGATCAAGCATACCGCGCGCATCATCCTCTCCGGACTGCCAAAGGTGCTGGACGTGGCAACCACGCGCCGGATCATCGGTGAAGACGGTCGGCCAGAACTAGTCAAGATCAACGATCCGCAGCAAGGAACTGATGATCAGGCTATCAGCAGGGTTTTAAATGATGTACGCGTCGGAACCTATGACGTCGTGATGGATACCGGCCCCGGCTACGATACCAGGCGCATCCAGGGCGTCGATTCCATGATGCAGCTCATGCAAACCCCGATTGGCGAGAAGGTCGCAGCCGTGGGCGACGACCTGATCGTGCGTCAGATGGATTTCAACGGGTCGGATGTACTGGCTGACCGCCTGGCCGCTGCGAATTCCATGTCGCAGGTTGACGAGCAATCGGAAATCCCGCCACAGGTGCAAATGCAGATCAAGCAGTTGCAGCAGCAATTACAGCAGGCTCAGCAGCAATTGCAGGCGCAGGAGCAGGTTATCAAATCCCGCTCCGACCTCAAACAAATGGAAGAATCAGCCGAGACGCAGCGCGAGCATATGCGGCTCACGGTCAAGGCGCACGATATCGAGACGCAGGACGCTACTAAGCGCCATGACATCGCCACAGAGACGCAGACGAAGGCGCACGATGCCGCCCTAGGCTATAAGAAGGCCGTGACAGTCGAGGAAATCAAAGGACAAATAGCTTTGCTACTCGCTCAAATCGGATCTGGCGAAGAGGCCAAAGATAACGCAATCGATTCAGCAATTTAACGTACCTACGCGATCGTAGGGAAAATCCACTTAATGGAGTGTGACCATGGCACATGATGGCAAGATTAAAGAGCAGTTGGATGCGATCTACGCAGATGAGCGGGCTATTTTGCAATTCGATATTTGCAACGATTTGTATAAAGCTCGCTTCAAAGAAAAAACATATTTTGTCAATGATTTCCACTCGATGAAAGAATGCGGAAGGATGGTTCCGAATGCGTTTTTTGACCTGTCATCAGTTCCATTCGCCGATGTAATGGGCGCCGGGCAAGGCGAGGAGATTGTCCATGTCTGATGCTCAAACCCCAGAAGTACGATCTGACGTGGTAGTAGTAACGCCCGACAATTTCGCGCAATACGTCGATGAAAAGATGGGCATCGTCGCCGATACTCCGGAGCAGATCGCCGAGAAGGAATTAGCCGCGCTCACTGAGACGAAGGCCTCTACCGATGCCGCAAAAATCGCCGAGGAAGACCCTACGCACGATGCTGGCGAACTCCCTGACGAGAAAAAGAAGGGCATCAACGAACGTTTCTCCAAACTATCGGCAGCGAAGCGGGCAGCCGAGGAAGCGACCACCAAGGCCCTAGCCGATGCTAAAGCCGCGACAGAGCGCGCCGAGAAGGTAGAGCAAGAAGCCGCTGAATTACGCAATAAGTATGAGCCAAAGAAAACTGAGCAGGACCCAGAGCCCCGCTTCGATCAGTTCAAGAATTTGGAAGAGTACACGTTGGCCGTAAAAGAATGGAGTGCCGACAATGCGCTGCGCCAACGCGAGAAGCAGATTGCCGAGGACGCCAAGAAATCGCAACAGGAGAAGACGATCGCTGGCTGGAATGATCGCCAAGCTGCGGTAAAGGTCGCTATTCCTGATTATGCCGAGACGCTCGCGGCGAGTGATTTAAAGGTTTCCAATGAAATCCGGGATGCGGTCATCGAATCGGATATCGGCCCGGAAATCCTCTACCATCTCGCCAAGAACCCGGAAATCGTCGCCGAACTGAACGCGATGGCACCGGCGAAGGCTCTGATTAAGTTCGGGCGCTTGGAAGTTGCATTAACGCCCAGCACCGAAAAGCCGACTGGATCTGCTAAAGTCGTCGAAGTTTCCAAGGCCCCAGCACCAATCACCCCATTAAAAGGGTCCTCGTCCGTGACTACCAATGGCCTCGACGCCAAAGGCGAGTTTCACGGGACTGCCGACGAGTGGCGCAGATTAAGGCAGTCTGGTAAGATAAAGTAATGGTAATATGCAATAAATAGCGGGGTTTTAAGGTCGTACCCGCCGACATATCAATATCCGCATGGCTGCGTCATCGGCCCGACACTCCGGCGTAACGGTGGAACATCCAAGAAAGCTCCTTGAGTCAGCAGAGCATGTGCAGTCCGGCATACTTTTCTTAACTTTTGGAGCTTTATCATGGCAACAGATACCATCCTCACGATGTCCCAGATCACCAACGAATCGTTGATGGTCTTGGAGAATGAAACCGTTTTCGCCGCCGGCGTCAATCGTAATTATGATGACTCGTTCGGCATCGACGGCGCAAAGATTGGCGATACACTGAATGTTCGCCGCCCTCCGCGCTTCATCGGGACCAGTGGTCCGAACCTGAATGTTGAAGATTTCAACCAAACTAGCATCCCGGTTGTCATCGGTAATCCAGCCAAATACGGCGACCAATTCCACGTCGATGTTGCGTTCACCACCAAAGACCTGAAACTGTCCCTTGGCGCATTCAGCGAAAACGTCGTCAAACCAGCCGTTGCGGCGATTGCCAATCGCATCGACTATATCGGCCTGCTGATGGCTAAAAACTCAGTGGCTAACATCGTCGGCACGCCCGGCACGCCGAATTCGTCTCTGCTTACCTACCTGACAGCCGGTGCTTACATGACCGCCGAAGCGACCCCGCTGAAGGGCAATCGTTCGATGGTATTGGAACAATTTGGCGGCGCAACAATCGTCGATTCGCTGAAGGGCCTGTTTATCCCGAACGACAAAATCGGCGCGCAGTTCCGCAGTGGTCTGATGGGGCGCGATTCTGCCGGTATGGATTGGGTGACTGATCAGAACGTACAGAATCAGACCTTTGGCTCTTGGGCTGCATCTACTGCTGGAACTTTGACTGGATCGACCAGCGATACTGGCATCTTGACATCAGGCTGGGCTTCAACCAGCACTATTACCCTGACTCAGAGTGCTACATTGACACTGAATCAAGGCGATGTGATTAGCATGGCGGGCCTGTATCCTGTCAATCCGCAAAATCGCCAAGTATATGGCACAAAACCACGGACATTCGTCGTTCAATCGACTGCGACCGGCACGGGTAATGGCACTTTCACTGTGACCGTAGCGCCAGCAATCATCACAGGTGGACAGTTCCAAAACTGCTCCGTGGTGACTGCCAGCACTACCGCAACCGTTACCCCATATAACATCGGGGTTTCGGGCGCAGGAACTACTTCTCCACAAAACATCCTTCATCACAAAAATGCTTTTACCTTGGCAATGGCCGATCTGCCGATGCCTCGCGGTGTAGAATATGCTGGCCGTGCATCGAGCAAGGAAGGCGGCATGTCGATTCGTGTGGTGACGCAGTACACCATCAATAACGATCAGATGCCAACTCGTTTCGATACGCTATTTGGCTGGGCGCCCCTTTACCAGGAAATGGCGTGCAGGGTCGCTGGTTAATGGCTGCCCCTGCGGGGGCATTTTTGAATTGATTTAGGAGAAATGCAATGGCAACTTCCACCAATCCAGGCCCAGCAACCACGGTTCGCTCGCCTACCCAAACTCTCAACTCTAACCAAGCGATTCGCTTGATCGGCGTCGCCAAGGGCGTGAGCCTGAATGCTGTCGCCGATACGGTCATCCCAACAATTGATACCAGTGCGTTCAGCGTCTCGCAAGTCATCGTCACTAATGCATCAGCCAGCTTGGCGCAAGCTGCTGGCGCGCTTTATACGGCCCCTGCTGCGGGTGGCACTGCAGTGGTTTCACCAGCAGCACTTTCTGCCTGCACTACTTCGCTGAAAATCGCTTCGATGACCGTGGCATCCACTGACAACCCAGCTGTGAACAATCTGTATTTCCGCTGCACCACCATCAATACGGCGGCTGCGACCTGCGATGTTTATGTGTATGGCTACGATTTTTCGTAATCACAATTAACCCCGCTTTGGCGGGTTTTTAAGGAAAGCGAAATGTCGAATTCAAAAACTTTAGGCGTCGCCTACACGGACCAGGCAATCGTTGGCGGGTCGGTGGATAACTCCCCGATTGGCGCAGTCACGCCAAGCACTGGCGCATTTACTTCCCTGTCTGGATCTTCGTTCTCAGGGAGCGGAGGTCAAATGGTTAGCAATGATCCAATCGATGTTTATGCCCCTGTCGCAATTAATGCGACGGCTACAGCTACGGCTGCACAAGTAGCTGCTGGTTATATAACATCGACATCGGCCGCAGCCACCACGATCACTTTGCCGACTGGTACGCTGCTCGGTGCCGCGCTGGGTGCCAAGCAAGGTACGGTCTTCAATTTGTATATTGATAATACTGCCGGGGCAAATACCGTAACGATGGCGGTTGCGGCCAATGGCATCCTATCTGCCGCTGCCGCTGCTGGTTCTGGAGCTGGTGCTGGCCTCCTGACAGTCCCATCTGGAGTGACTGGACAGGCATGCTTTACGCTGATGTTTTCCAGCGCTACAGCCTATACTTTCTCACGGTCGGCATAATGTCAGCGACCGATACCTTCAACCCATCCGGAAATAATACGGTCAGTATTTCCGGGTCTTCGACGTCCGGATCGGCGACGCTTACGAATCCCATCGCAGGTAACTCACCGAACGTGCGCATTTATAATGCCGGCCCGAATACCGCATTTGTGCGATGGGGCATCGGTACGCAAACTGCCATTGCGGCTACGGATATCCCGATCCCGGCTGGAGCTATTGAAAACTTCTTCAAAGGCCAGTCGGACACCTTCGCGGCGATCTGCGCTGCGACGCAGACGGCAACGATCTATTTCACGCCTGGATCAGGGGTATAGCATGGGCCTGCGCGCTATTGCAAGCCCATCGTTACCGCTCTCCGTTGCGAACGGCGGGACAGGTGCATCGGTACTGTCCGGGAATACAGCAGCGCGTCCTGCATCGCCAGCGGTCGGGCAACCATACTACGACACTACCCTTGCGTTACCAATCTGGTGCAAATCCACCGGGCCGTCTGTCTGGATAAATTCTGCGGGAGTAACGTCATGAGGCGAATTTTTGCTTGTCTTTTGCTATTTTTTTCAGTTGCGTGTTATGCGCAATTCTCAGTGCCGAATGTTGCGCAGTTTGATAAGAGCGCGAATGCGGCGAATACAGCATGGGTGACGCAGCAATCTGGAAATTACTCCAACTCATTTATAGCAAGTATTTCTGGAACTTTGCCCTTGACCGATATGGGGGCCGTCATCGTTGTCACATCATCGGGAACTACTCAAACTCTTCCGATAGCCTCATCTACATCGGCTGGGTCATCCGTAACGATAGAATCCTTTTTTCCAACAGGATCCACCACAGTCACCATCACCGGTGGCATTAATTTGATCTACGGCCCTACTGCCGTGGGGGCGACCACATTTGTTTTAAATGCCGGCGAATCAGCGACATTCACTACTGATCAATATCTGCAATGGGTCATCAGTAACTACACATCAACTGTCGGTGTATATCAGTCGATATTGCAGCATTCCGCGCAAGAGGTAGATAAGAGCTACACATTCACCATTCCCACGACAGGCCAGACCATCACCCTTGCGACTGGCACTGAGACGGCGATCATCGCTCCAGCCGGCACGCTCGCGGCGCTGACGGTGACACTGCCAGGCTGCACGGCTGGCTACGACGGTTCAATTGCACGATTCTCCAGTTCGCAGATCATCACGACGCTGACGGTCAACGCTACCAGCGGGTCAGTCGCTGATGCCCCTGCGAGCCTTGCGGTTGGAGGTGGTGGCGGGTATATCTGCCGAGGCTCAACCACTACTTGGTATCGGCTATATTAAATGACTACCCAGCCAATCGCCATCATTCAGAGCGCGTTATCCGGTATCGGCGCGCTGGCACCGGGCGAACCGCTTGACCCTGCATTGGCGCAAGATGCATTCCTGATGCTGAATGACATGCTTGATGTGGAATCGAACAATGATTTCATGGTGGTGAGCATCAGCGAGATTATTCAAAATATCGGAGGCGGTGGCACAGCCTGGACAATTGGCCCAGGCGCGCAAATCAATGTGGCGCGCCCGCTCAGCATCAATAGCGCCTTTGTGCGCGTTTCCAGCCTCGATTATCGTGTTGCTGTAATCAATGTTGAACAGTACGAACTGATCGGCCTCAAGCAATTGAATGGGCCATGGCCCCGTGCTGTCTATTATCAAAGCACGAGTCCCATCGGTACGCTGAATTTCTGGCCGAATCCCTCGTCGGGAGAGATCCATTTATTTGTGAATCAGCAGTTCACCAGCTTCGCCACGATCAACGATACAGTGCTTTTTCCGCCGGGGTACAACATGTGGATGCGGTGGCAGCTTGCATTGCTGCTGATGCCAGGGTATGGAAAAACTGATCCATCACTCGCCTCAATGGTAGAGAAAAATATCACTAAGGCGAAGGCCGCGATCAAGCGCACCAACATGAAGCCGCTTCAGTCGGCGCAGTTCGACCCGAATATCTGCGATTCTCGGCCTCGTGATGCCGGCTGGTTCCTGCATGGGGGATTCGCATAATGCCTAACTTCGATGGATTCGTCGGCGGGGCATATGAAGCGCCATCGATCTATCAGGATGCGCAGGAATGCATCAACTGGTATTGCGAGATTGACTCTACCAAGAAAGAAGGTGAGCGCGGCGTCATTGCGCTTTACCCGACTCCCGGCAAGATACTGCAATTCACTTTCCCTGACCTGCTGGAAGTCCGTGGATTCTATGTCCTTGAAGGCGGCTTGCAAATGCTGGCGGTATGCGGACCTTCACTTTATCTGGTGAATGCGTCGCTGGTGGCAACATTCATCGGATCGCTGCTATCATTTTCTGGTCCGGTTTCGATATCAGACAATCGGATCGAGGCTTTGATTGTTGATGGAGCCAATCGCTATTCATATTCCATCGCTGCGCAAACTCTTTCGGTAATCGCATCAAGCGATGGCGCATTTGTAGGCGGCAATGTGGTCGATTTCGCCGATGGATTTTTTGTCTATAACCAGCCGAATAGCAATATTTGGGCGGCCTCATCTCCGTTAGGATCTGATACACCGGCATTGAGCTTTGGCAGCAAGGGGTCCTCACCCGACAATATCGTCACCATTATCGCGGACCATCGCGAGGTTCTGCTGATAGGTGAGAAAACGACCGAGGCATGGATCAACGTCGGGGCCTTCCCATTCCCATTCCAGATCATCCCCGGAACATCATTTCAGCATGGCTGCGCGGCCCAGTGGAGTCTTGCGCGTCTTGGCGAGTCAACTGCATGGCTGGCGCAGGATACGCGCGGTCAGGCCGTGGTGGTACAGATGGCTGGCTATCAGCCAAAGCGCATTTCCACGCATGCGGTCGAGGTCGATATCATGAATGGCGTCATCAGTGATGCAATCGCTTATACCTACAATCAGGAGGGGCACGAATTTTATGTTCTAACCTTCCCGACTCAGGATAAAACTTGGTGCTATGACCTAGCCACGCAGCTATGGCACAAACGGGCTGAGCGCGACAATCTGAATGTGCTACATCGGGATAGCGGAAACTGCCATGCTATTTTTCAAGGAATGCATCTCGTCGGGGACTTCCAGAATGGGAATGTCTATTCCCTCGATCTGAATACTTATACCGACAATGGTGCGCCGATCCTGCGCATGCGCCGCGCTCCGCATATGACAGTCAATCTCAATAGGGTATTTTACGACTCGCTCCAGATTCAGTTTCAGCCAGGCGTCGGAATACCGAGCGGACAGGGTTCGGACCCCCAAGCGATGCTGCGCTGGTCCGATGATGGTGCTTCGACTTGGTCGGCATATTACCCGCTTCCGATTGGAAAGATAGGGCAATTCAAAAATCGCTGCATTAAACGAAAAATGGGTTTCGCTCGGGACCGAGTTTATGAGGTAACGATTACTGACCCGGTGCGCGCCGTGATTATCTCTGCCGAAATTGAAGCAACCGCAGGGAGTAGCTGATGAGCACCGGTTTCGGAATACCGCTCCCAAGCTCTAAATTCGTCTCGCCTGACGGAATGATATCGCGTGATTGGTATCTTTTTTTAAGTGCGCTGTTGCAATCGGTCGGGGGGCCGTCAGTAGTGAATATAATAACGCCATCGGCTGGCGGCTCAACGCCGGGCGGCGTACCAACGACGATTGAGCTTCAGACGCTTATCGAAGATACCCCACCTTCCAGCCTTGAGGCTTTGGCGGCATTGCAGGCAATAGATGAATTGCGGAATACTCAGCAGATTGGGATTGACCCGCGAATCAACGATCTGATGTTGATGATTGACGAGCTGAGAAATAATTTAGATTCCGCATTGACCAGTAATCAGGCTTTGCGGCTACGCATAGAAACCTTGGAAGCACAGACACTTATATGACAATTTCCTACGCTAAGTTCTTCCAGCCGACCGTGCTGTCGGGGTCGAATGCCATTTTATTCACCGTGGCCGCACCGCAGCCAGCATCAACACTTCTGCGTGGTGGCCGCGTGCGCCTAACCAATGTTACGGCATCACCGGCAACCGTCACACTGAATGCGGTTCCTTCAGGCGGCTCGCTGCTTACCGGTAACGAATTCCTTGCCGCTCAATCCATTCCCGCGAATACCTACCTCGACGTTGATCTGCCAATTCTGGCGTTTGGAGATTCGCTGCAAGGTCTTTCCGGAACAGCCAGCGCGATAAATATTTGCATCATCGCGGGGAGTTACTTCTCATGAAAAACTTTCAATTGGTCGCATCTGGTGTCGATATTATGCCACTGCTACTCGCCATCAAGCGCCGGGCCGACCTATGGAAAGAGGATACCTATCTGCGCGATTATCCGCAGGGGCCGTTCAAGCAAATCGAATCGATCATGCTGCGCTTTCCGACCAAGGGAGTTTATGAGACTGAGGAAGAATTGCAGAACCATCTCAGTACCTACGACCAGCACGAAAATGTTGATTATCCAGCCTATAAGACACTGCCAGAAGCCCGGCAAATCGTCATGGCGCTGATGTCCCGCGTCGGCGGTGAGCGTCTGGGCCGCGTGATGATCAACAAAATCGCGCCGGGCGGCGTCATTTTCCCGCACGTCGATACGAAGTCGCATACTGATTATTACAGCCGGTTCCATGTTGTTTTGCAGAGTCAGCCCGGCGTCGTTTTTCGCGCTGGAGATGAATCGATTCACATGCAGACCGGGGAGTCGTGGTGGTTCGATAATAGCCAAGAGCATGAGGTTATCAACAATAGCGCAGATGATCGAATCCATATGATTGTCGACATAAGGACTTCAAAATGATCACCGCGCATATTGAATCATTCGAGCAGCGCCTGCCGGAATTACAGGTGCTATTGCCGGATCACTACAAAGAACTCGCGCTCGATCAGGAGCACGTCCCGCTTGATCCGCAATATGAGATTTATGTGCAGCGTGAGCGGCAGGGTGAATTGATGTTCGTTACCTTGCGTGATGCGGGTGCGCTTGTGGGCTACCTTATCGCATTTGTTGCCCCTGGCCTGCATTACAAAACATGTCTGACCTGCATTACTGACATTTTCTATATCCGCAAGGACAAACGCAAGGGCAACGCAGGCGTCAGATTGTTTCGTTTCGCAGAGGCAGAATTGCGTCGGCGCCGCGTGCGTCGCTGGTTCATGGGGTCGAAAGTCCATGCCGATGCAAGCGCTCTATTTAAGCGAATCGGCGCGCGCCCCGTCGAGACGACTTACAGCAAGTGGCTTGGAGATTGATTGATGAGTATTTTTAAGCTGATGGATTGGGTCTTTCCATTGCGACTGTATCAGTCGAATGTAGCGGCTGCGGTTATCGGTGGCGCTGTCGTTGGTGGCGCTGTCAATGCATATTCTGCAAATACTGCATCTAATGCGCAACAGTCTGCGGCAAGTACTGCGGAAAATACGCAGTTGGATATGTACAACACGACCAACGCGCAGCAAGCGCCTTATAGGGCTGCTGGTGATACTGCGCTGGGTCAATTGTCGGACGGGACCGCGCCGGGAGGGCAATTCACGCATACATTCGATGCAAATGATCTGAATTCAAATCTTGCGCCGAATTACAATTTCCAGCTTCAGCAGGGTTTGGGCGCAGTGAATAATCAGAACTCGGTGGCTGGCGGCCTAGTCGGCGGGAACGCCCTAAAGGGCATTAGCGATTATGCGCAGAACTCAGCGGCAAGCGCCTATCAGCAAGCGTTCAACAACTACAATACAAATCAGACGAATATTTATAATAGATTGTCGAATATTGCAGGTCTAGGTCAAACCGCAAATGGTCAGAGCGCGACATCAGCATCGAATGCGGCAAGCAATATCGGGTCGGCGCAACTAGCCAATGGCGCGGCATCGGCAGCAGGAACTATCGGGACTGGGAATGCAATTTCAGGGGCAATTAATAATGCTTCTGGTTGGTACGCTGGGCTGAATTCTGGAGGGTATAGCGGAAGCGGAACAGGTGTCTCAAATGGCGTTCAAATCTATGGCAATGGCACCACGGCCCAAGCGGCTGGGTTCACTCAATAAAATAAAGGTAAGTCATGCCATTACAAATACCAGATCAGACAATCGCCGACAAAGGTATTCAGCCTCCTAACCCGTTGCAGACTATAAGCGGGATGCTGAACATCCAGAATCAGCGCGCCCAGTTGCAGGGTCAGCAGATTTACAACCAGGGAAATCAGGCGAATCTGGATGAGAAAACTTCAATCCGCAATCTGGTCAATGACCCTTCGGTGCAAAATCCAGATGGCAGCTTGAATCAGGATGCGTTCGCTGCTAAGGCGCAGATTGCCGCGCCAACTCTTGGTGCCGGGATAGCGCAAGGCAATCTCCAAAACCAAGGCACGCAGACTGCGAATGCATCGAGCGCGTTCGCCCTCCATAAAGATTATGCCGGCACCATGCTGCAAACTGCGGCAGGGGTCATGGCTGATCCGCGCATTACTGCTGGCACTCCATCAAACCCGAATACCCAATACGATCCAGAACAGGCCACAAACGCATTAACGGAGGCGATGAGCCAAGCGGAGGCGAAGGGTGTGCCGAAGGCGCAGGCATTGCTTGCTGTGGCTCCATTCGTCAATGCTGTGCATACGCCCGGCGCAGTTCGGCAGATGCTGGCGAATACCGTGCAGGGGCAACTCGGAGCAGGCGGCCAAGCAGCGCAAAATCTCGTCCCGGCTGGTGGCCAGCAATCTGTTTCGACAGATTCCAATGGGAACCCAATTACGACCTCACGCGATCAGTTCGGCAATGTCCAAGGCGTTGCGGGTACTCCGGTACAAGGCCAAGCGCCTACGCCGCCGAATATCGTGCCGCCTGGTGAAAGCCAAGCATCCATGAATGAATTACGCCAGGCTCGGACTGCGACCAATACCGCTGCCGCACAGGTGCCGAACTCTCATGTCTACAACCAAAACGTGATTCGCTTGGCATCAGATCCGGCCATGATGAATCCGAATAGCTGGGCGGGCCAAGGCGCAGCCTATGCGGCGAAACTGGGCCTTCCTCCTGGAACTGATTACAAAACAGCGCTCGACCAGATCAGCCACAATCTTGCCATGTCCACGCAGGCAAACGAACAGGCTATGGGCGTGCATACGGACGCCGGAGCGCAAACCACGGCATTGGCTACAGGATCAATCGGCATGACTCCTGCCGCGCTTGCATCTGCCGCCAAGATGAATGATGCGACTGCCAGCGGTTTGGACGCATTCAATCGAGGCCAAGAGGCGGCAATTTCGGCAAATGGCGGGAATGTCTCAGCACGGCGCGCATTTCAAAATGCATGGTCAAGCGCCTATAGCCCTACGGTAATGGCGCTCCATAATGCAATCGGAAGCGGCAATAAGGCCGATGTCACGAACATCATCAATCAAGTAGGAGGTCCCGGCTCAAAAGGCGCGCTTGACCTGGCCAATCGGGCCAAGGCTATCCAGAGCCTCGTGCAGACCGGAAAACTTCCTCAAGGTTCGCAATAATGGATGACTTTTCAGACCTGAGTAATGCAGTAGCGGAAGCCGCCGGCGCGCCGGTATCGCGCGCGACCTACACCATTCAAACGAATGGGACGAACAGCGCACCAGCACCAGCAGCACAACAATCGCCGCTTGATAAGGCGCTCGCAGCAGAAGGCACAACCGGACCAGTGGCCGATATAGCGCGCAGCATCTATACGCAGGAGTCGGGCGCTGGCTCAAACACGAAAACATCGAACGCAAACGCTGTCGGTGGAATGCAGGTCCAACCGGATACTTTTTCAAGCGTTGCCGACAAGGGGTGGAATATTCATGACCCGGTGCAGAACGCACGCGCCGGTGTACGTTACGTGCAACAAATGTACAGCCAAGCCGGTGGCGATCCTGTGCTTACCGCAGCTGGCTATTATGGCGGTCCTGGTGGGCTTGAGAAGGCTCGTCAAGGTATTCCAGTATCAGACCCGCGTAATCCTGGCGCGCCGAATACGCTCCAGTATGGGCAGCAGGTGGCGAGTCGTCTGCCTCAATCTTCGCCGGCAGTCTACGACCCCAATGCATTCAATGCTGACGATATCGTTGCAGCCCTCACAGGATCAGGACAAGCGAATGCAGCGCAAGCGCAGCAGACCGTCGCCGGACCATCACAGGCATCGCAAATACCCGGCACTAATGCCGTCGCGCCACCTTCGGACCATGGCGTAGCGCAGCCTGATCAGCCACAAACATGGTGGGACAAATTAAAAGGTGCTGGCGAAGCCGCATTGGCTACAGGTACTGGACTAGCGGCTGGAGTGGTTGGGCCTGCTGCGGGGCTTGCCTATGGCATCACACACGATTATGGAACGCCACAGGGAGTTAGGAATGCTGCTGATGTTGCATCGAATGTTTCGGATTCGATGACATACGCGCCACGGACACAATCTGGCCAGCAGCAGACGCAGGCAATCGGCGACGCCATCAATAACAGCGGCGTCATGGGCTTGGCTCCTATTGCTGAAATGCAGATGCTAGGCCATATGCGCAATCCGAGCGCTGGCGGCGTGCCGATTAGCGACATTACGCAGGATGCGCCAGCCCGTATCGAGCCTACATTGAAGCCGCGCATCAAGCTAGGCGTTGATGGATCACAAACTCCGATTGATTCGACTGGCGCACCAGTGACAGCAACCGGCCCGCAAAGTGTCGGAGCAGCAGCATCCAGCTATTCTCAACAAGCTGCTGCTTCTGGTGCATCTCCTGAAATGGTAGCAGCTATCGCAAAGGCAGAAGAAAACGGACAATTAAATTCGACCGCAGCCGCTCGACATATTGAGGCAAGTTCACTTCCTGTCCCAGTTGATCTTACTGCCGGCCAAGCTACTGGAGACGTTAATATCCTCTCTCATGAACAGAATACCAGAGGCGCGCAGCCTGGTCTGGCCGAGCGGTTTAATGGACAGAATGGACAATTAATAGAAAATATCAATGCAATTCGTGATCAAGCAGCACCAGACGTATTTGGCGCTAATCATGTAGAGAACGGGCAATCAGTCATCAATTCATATTTGGCAAAAGATGATCTTGCCAATACCGATATTTCGGCAAAGTATCAGGCTTTGAAAGATGCGAATGGGGGCGACTTCCCATTGAAAGGGAGTGATTTCGTCAATTCAGCAGATGCCGCCCTTAAAGCGGATAACGTCACACGATTTCTGCCTCCGGAGGTAGGCGGGATATTAGGAGACTTGCGTGACGGGGGGGCAATGACGGTTAATGATTTTGAGAATTATCGGACAATCCTTGCTCAGCAAGCCAGAAAAGCAGCGCGATCCGGCGACGGTACGGCTGAGCATGCAATCAATGTCGTTAGAAACTCTCTTGAAAGCATCCCAATGTCTGATGAAGCAGCAGCTATCAAACCCCTAGCAGATGCTGCCAGATCAGCAGCAAAGGCAAGATTCGATGCTCTACGCGAAGATCCAGCTTATAACGCTGCCGTCAATGGCACCGTGGCGCCTGATGATTTCATCCATAAATTTGTAGTGAGTGGGAAAGTTGGGGATGTCGGAATAATGCAAGCGAATCTTGCAGATGATCCGTCAGCAGCTCAAGCTATTGCATCGGGCGCAATCAACCATCTTAAAAACCGCGCGGGTGTCGGTAATGATGCTGGCAACTTTTCGCAGGCTGGATACAACAAGGCATTACAGGCGATGGCACCTAAACTAAACGCTCTCGTTCCATCTGAGCAGGCACAACAATTACAGACTCTTGGGAATGTTTCGCGCTATACGACCGAGCAGCCACGTGGGGCATATGTGAACAATTCTAATACCCTTGTTGGATCAATGGCAAATAGCTCAAAAGAACTCGTACTCGGGGTTCTCAATGCAAAAACTTACGGCGCATCTGGACTGATTAGAAATAAATTAGCTGAACGGGCGGCGTCAAAGTCAGCAGCAAAATCTTTGGAAGTTGGAGCTGGCTTAACTAACATTTCAGGATTTCCAAAATGAACTATTTTTTCGGCTTGAAATTTAGACCGGCACCCACGCTAAGCGTCCACCTTACGAATTTAGCTTCACGTCGAGCCTTGATTTTGTCGATACACAAAAGCACTAAATAAAGTAGAACGCAAGCAATAGTAATCAGCACGAACATGTTGTTCCCCTTGTTGTTTTTATCAGTTTAATCTCACCTAGCAAAAATGCGAGGTTTTTTATGGGCCACACATGACAGTCAGCCTTTCGCCAATATTAAATGGCTTCCAAGCCTTCCTGGCAACCGGCCTGCCGAACAATGGCGGCTTCATTTACACCTATCAGGGCGGCACGACTACGCCGCTGGCGACCTATACGACAAGCGCCGGGAACGTGGCGAATGCGAACCCGATTCCGCTAAGTGCAGATGGGCGTCCGCCGAATGAAATATGGTTGACCGATGGAACCTCTTGCAAATTCGTCATAACTGATGCAAATTTAGTGCCAGTTCCTGGCGCGACATTTGACAATATTTCAGTGACGCCTGGCATATCTGCGGCATCTGGCGCCGGATTGATCGGCTATCAGCCACTTGGCACTGGGGCAGCCGCAACCACTGTAGCAGCATCCCTTCAACGTTACTTCGTTGACGGTGATGCGTTTATCAATCCATCCTACTCGAGTGCTGGCAATACCGCTGGGTGGGCGGCTCTTGTCGCCTACGCGCTAACACTCCCTTTCGGGGCGCACGTCATGGTGTCGGCGGGGACGTTCCTGTTCAGTGGGACCACCCCGCTTGCCAAAGGAATGACGGTAACCGGCGCGGGAAAGTTTGCGACCATTTTCAGCTACAACCATACCGGCGACGGTATGACAATGACATCGCCTATAAACAGCAGCACCGCTGTTTATACCCATGTGGAAAATATTTACCTTAAAAACACTAACGTCAGCAACACCGGTGGGGGTTACGTCGACCTCGGGGGCACTTTCGTACGCCTGACCAGTGTACTTTCTTCGGGTTGGGGATACCCGTGCATCTTGGATCAGACAGAACTCGCCGATATCGACTACTGCGATTTCGAGGCGAACATTACTGCGGCGGTGTGGCTGACAAATGGCTCCGATCGTACCGCCGGCGCGAATGGCGGCTTTACAAACCGCATCGCCTTCCGGGGGTGCCAATTCAATGGGACCGCAGCGTGGGGGGTTATCGATGACGGCGGTTATAACCATACGTATTCTGACTGTAATTTCAATGGCTTTACTTCCCATATCCGAACAGCAGGGGGCGTAAGTATTAATGTGCAAACCTGCGAGATGGAGGGGGCTACCGGCCCTAACATCGTAGCAGCCTATACGACTGCAAAATCGGGAACGGGTGTTGGCAGCACGATAGGACTCAAATTAGACTCCAACACGATCAGCCCAAGCGCGGGTAACACATGCCTGAACATCGTATCGCTGACTTCGCTGACATCGATCAATAATCGTTATGGCAACACCACCGCCGCGAAAATTACCGGCTCCGCTCTATGCGGCTTCTTGTCCTCCGTTGGTGACACCAGTGGCGGAGGGGGGGCCATTATCGACGGCAGTGCAACATCGCAATTTAGCACCTCAGAACAAGGAACATTTTTACCAGTTTTAAATCTCGGAGGTTCCGTCACAGGTATTACATATTTGATTCAAAGCGGGGAATACACGAAGTGGGGCAATTGTGTAAATTTCAGAATCACACTCGCGCTGGCCAGTAAGGGTGCTGCTTCTGGGGTGGCGACTATATCCGGCTTGCCGTATCCTGGTGGACCCTTCACTCAAGCGCTGCCGCCGCCATTCGCCACTGGGATAATCACATCTACCAGCGTAGGCGCATGGATCACAGCAGGATCATCTTCGATACTTCTGCAAAATTCAAATACAAATTTTAGCAGCGCATTGCTGGATACGAATCTATCAAATACAAGCTACCTTATTTTCAACGGGTGTTATTTTGTTCGCTAAATTGAGGTAAAAAATGGACCAATTCAAACACATGATGGATGGCGTCTCTCTGGTGGCTGTTTTGACCGGGATATTTAACATGCTTCCGGCCTTTGTCACGGTTATCTCAGGCATGCTATCTGCGATCTGGTTCGGGATACGCATTTACGAATACATCAAGACTAGCAAAGCGGGGGAGTGATGCCACAAATCAACGTAACTCAAGCGGGCGGTCAGAACGTCTGCGCATTCCTCGATATGATCGCCAATTCAGAGGGAACTTCGCATGATCCTGCAACATTGGACGATGGCTATGATGTGCTGGTGACGGGGATTAATGGCCCGGCACGATTCGATAGCTACGTTTCGCATCCGGATGTTCTAGTGCAGGTAAATCATAGCGGGCTGGAATCGACAGCGGCGGGCCGGTATCAGCTTCTTTATCGGTATTGGGTGGCATATCAATCATCTCTGAAACTTCCAGATTTCAGCCCTGTATCTCAAGACCTGATCGCCATCCAGCAAATCCGCGAACGAGGCGCTCTGCCATATATCGCATCTGGAAACTTCGCGCATGCCGTCCAGCTTTGTTCAAATATTTGGGCCTCATTGCCTGGCAATGGGTATGGGCAGCATCAGAACACCGTAGCATTGCTTCAAGCGGATTATGTCGCCGCCGGCGGCACCGTAGCTTAATTAAACAAGGAAATCACCATGGCACGTACCGTAATCGTAAAAGTACCAATGACCGACAGCGATAAAACTTTCGCGGCCGGAACCGAAACAACTGGCCTGCAAGTTACCCTGATGCGCGCCGACGTTCAGCTTGCGCAGCAGAACATCGCCCCTGATTCCAACGGCGACATGATCGCAACCTTTGATAACATCGAGGCCGGGATCGTCGTCGCGCTGGCGCAGTCGCTGGGACCGAATGGACCGCTGGGAGACGTCATGACGTCGGCGCAGTACACCGTTGATCCTGATCCGGTATCGATCAAGATTCCGCTGTCCATCGATCTGACGGTGTCGTAATGCGGTTCCTCGGATGGCTATCTGAGTGCTTCGCGCCCAAAGTCTCCATTCGGGTGCCGGCAGGTTTTCACATCAGGATCAAGGGCAAGTGATGAATATCAAATACACTACTCTCATCATCATCGGCGTAATTGGGTATCTGGTCTGGGCTGCCATGGCAATCCTCGATCCCTCTCTGCGCCATGACTTTCTGGCTTTTAATATCATGATGGCGTCCGGGACAATAGGGGTCGTGGTGCGTGATATGAAATCGGGGGATGATCCAAAACCCCCTCCATCGCCGCCTGTTGCGGCCCCCACTGTAATTGTGAAGGAACTCCCATGAAAATCGTTATTGCCTTATTCGCCATCCTGCTTGCCGGTTGCGCTGGCGCGCCAATCCAACCGCTTACCCCTGCGCAGATCGTCGCGCAGATCAATACGCAAGTCTGTCCATCGGTGAAACTGATCCTGGCCGACCTGCAAACGCCGGGCCTCGTCACCGATCCCGCATTGCTTGCCAAACTTCCGACGGTCCAGAACGACGTTACAGCCGTTTGTGCTGATGGCGCTACCCTGAATGCGGCGAGCCTGCAAACGCTTGCCACAAGCGCGCTGCCTATCGTCCTTGACGTGGTTAAGGCTGTACCGGGTCCGCAGCAAGACGCGGCGATTGCTGGAATTACCGCAGCGCAGATCCTGCTGCCGATCCTGATTGCGCAAGTGCAAGCGCTGCCGGCCGTAAAATGATTACCCCGCTCCTGTTAGCGCAGTTCAGTAACGCCATCTATTCGCAGTCCACAGGATGGGACGACTATTGGACGCTGGATGATGTCGTGGTGGCACGCAAGCGCGTTGACGATACTGATGTGATCGTGCATCGCGGCTCGGCAGTCGGCTCGGATTGGGTGAAAAACTTTACCGCTTATCCGAAGTGGCATTCTCAGCTCGGCTATTGCCATGCCGGGTTCCTGTCTGGCATGGATGAGGTATTTAGTGAAGTTCGCGTGGCTGTCGGCGCAAATGTCGCCATTACCGGTCACAGCTTAGGCGGGGCGCGTGCGCGGATATTGGCGGGACTATTCGCTTACAACAAAATCCCGGTTGATCTGCTGACCGTATTCGGCGCACCGAAGCCGGGATTTATCAACCTGGCGCGAATCATTCAGAAATCAGGCATCGTGCATACCTCATTTCGCAACAGAAATGACGTCGTTCCTACGCTGGCGCTGTCAATCGCCCCATTCCTTGAGTTCGTGCATACAGAAGATTGGCAGGTATTGAACGCCGCCCCGGCATCCGATAACTTGGAGCCGTTGCGGGACCACTCGATTGATTTGTATATCAAGGCATTGTCCGTCGCCTAACGGCATCTTGACGAGCCTTTTGAGCAATGGACATATTTTTCTTTGCTTCTGGTGATCTGGTCTTACCTCTATTTGTTTCAGCTATTTTTTTCCTTGTATCTTCCGATACCGGCCTCCCGGTTAATGCCGCGACGATTTTAGCTTTCGTCTCATCTGTCACTATCCTTGCTCTGCCAATAACAGATAGCTTTTCACGCTGCTCTTGCGACATGGATCGACCGGTTAATGCTGCAGTGATTTTTGACTGGTGATCAAATGATTTAACTCTTCCTTTATGGAATAGCGAAACCTTTTCTTTGTGCTCATTAGATAATTTTCTCCCGGTAGTTGCGGCCGATATTTTTTCTCTTTGCTCTGGCGTTCTGATTGATCCGGTATTTGCTATAGAAATTTTTTTACGAGATTCTTCGCCAAGAGTATGACCTCTACTTTTCTCCCCTATAAGCCTCCGAGTTTCTGCGCTTGGGGACGTCCCCTTTCTTCCTTTTAGTGCTTGCGATATCTTCTTTCTAACTTCGGGCATGAGTGACGGGGATATGTCTCCACCAGTAGTCATGTTATAGCCTCCGGGAGCCAGCGACCCAGCCTCAGCTATGAATCTAATCTCCTCGTCATGCAAAATATCATTACCGACCTCTGCAAGAGTTGATACGGATGGATCTCCATATTTTCTCCACGCATGGTAGATCGCTTGATTTTGGTATTTTGATGAGGATTTATGCTCGGCGTAGCGAGAATCTACGGTTTTTGTAGTAAGACCAACATATTTTTTGCCATTTGAAAACTCAAGACAATAGATAAAGCCCATCTTTGATACCCTTCACGGTAGTTTGATTTGGTGCCGGTAATCCTCATGTGAAGATGAGGAAACGGTTGCAACCGCTGTCCCGACATTGAAATTATACAGTTACATCAATAAATCCTGACGTGATCGGCTATAAAAAGGCCGACATATTTCAGCGATTCAATAACCACCCATCCTGCGCCCGAAAGTATGGCGCATACCGTGAGCCATATCAGTTTTTCGCGCATGGTGCAGCTCCAAAGAAAGCCACGCACAGAGCATCTCTAAAAGGCTTTACGCTGCTAGTCTGCGCAAACGCTTCTGCTTCGTGACTCACTACTGGGTGATATTGACCAGTACCTTGATACTGTACATGTACCCCCCCCGCTTTGATGCTAACGCGTCCGACTTCTATCAGCGCACCAGCCTCACGCAAATGGACCACATACGGACGTAATCCAGCAAGCCTTATGCCCATCTCGACGGCGATTTCACGCGATGTCATAGGCTTCTGCACAAGCTCGGTTATGCGCTTTATTTTTGACTTCGCTTGTGCGCTATTGAAATTGATTCTTCCCATATTTCCCTCACCTAAAAATGAAATAGAAAACCGCGCCCATCACCGCAGCCGATGAGACCCATGCGAGTAGGTGTATTTGTCGCGGAGTCATCAGAATTCCTCCGTTCGCTGAGTCCGTCGATTCCATTTCGCAGTGAGTGCTGGCCGTGGGTCTGCGCCGCCAAGCGATAGCATAGGCGTTGCAACACATAGGTCAACACACATGATGTAGGCGATACGCTCACTTAGCAGTTCTTGATAGACCGCTGGCTGCCCGCAGCATGGGCAGCATTCGAGTTCTTTATTCATGGTTTCATTTCCCGTAAAGTCTCACCTTTAGTCAATTCCAGAATACGCGCCCGAAGCTGCGTAATCTGCCGCTTTGCCTGCGATAGATCAAGTACATCGTCATAGCCCATATTCAGAGATTGCGCTTGGTCTGCGAGCGATTGCAGCGGGTCCGTCTTGCACCGCTCAGGATAGTCCGCAGGATCAGCCCATGTCTGCGTGCCTTTCTCGACCATTGTGTCATGCTCGGCTTGGTCGAACGTCGGCGCAACTGTCAAGGAATCCTTGACAGTTGGAAGTGATGCAATAGCGGCCTCAATCTTGCGCACCTCTTCGTCAACGGCATCGTTCTCCTTCATAACGTACGAAAGTGGATTTCTGTGTTGCATGGTTACGCGCAGCTTCGCATATTTCATCCCGATTTCCAGCGCCTCGCGCAGTTCTTCATTGCTCATTCTGATTCTCCTTGATGGCATCAATAGCACGCGCAACGAATAGTTCGCAGGTCATCGGCGCACTATCGACTTCTACATAGTTGGACCATTCATTAGCAGCATTTAGTGCCGCTTTGCGAATCTCCAAGATGCAGTGTTCCGCATCCTTCGCAGTCTCGGCAAGCTGGCGCGATCAGTGGCACTTCTTTGACGTATGCATCCATAATCATCCTCAGTAAGAAATTGCAACAGCGGGAATCTTGCCTTGCGCGATCAGCGTTACCGCCAGCTTTGCGCACTCCGCAGTCATGCCGCCAGCCACAAATGCGTCAAGTGCAGCACTGTTGATCTTGCGAAGATGGGCCTTGTTGGCCTCACGCTTGGCAGTTGCATCTGCCTCTGCTTGCAAAACGGCGGCTGCGCGATCCTTTTCATCCTGAATAGCTTTGAGCCTCGATTGCTCGGCACGTTCCTCTGTGTCCTTGATATCCTGCGCGGCTTTCTGCTCGGCCTCGACACGTTTGCGTTCCGACGTTTCAGCGTCCAGCTTCAATTGCAACTCGCGGCGTTCGGCGTCTTCGCGCTCCTTCTTCGATCTAGCTTCGGAATCTGCAATGGCCTGCGCCGCCTTTTTCGCTGCGGCCTCTGCGCGCTCCGTGGTTTCGGCCTGAGTTTTGCGTACTGCCTCGGCTGCAATCGCGTCGTCACGGTCTTTCTGCGCGCGTGCCGCTGATTCTGCGCGTAGTCGTTCGAGTTCGGCAGCTTCATCGTCGCTCTTGATGCGCAGCATTAGGCAGGAACGAAGTTGTTCTAAGCGATTCTCTTTTGCGCGCATAGCCTCCACTTCAAGCTCTTCAAAGTCGGCGCCAATCTTCATCGATTCGATGCCCTCAATTCCCGCGCGCAAATCGTCCTGCGTCTGAGCTAGGGCGTGAAATTCTACGATAGCAGCAACACGGGCTTGCAATGCGGCTTGGCGATCCGTCTCGCGCTGCTCAATTTCGTCAAGAGGCTCTTGATGAACCTTGATCATGGCTTCGATACGCGATTCAATCTCTGATGCCTCGGAATCCACGGCACGGCCTTTTTTAAGGTATTCGGCTTTGGCCTCCTTGCGGGTGCGCTCCAATGCACCTTTGGTCAGCCGCAGCGTGTTGATATGGCTACGCGCTTCCTTGTTACCTTTTTTCGTCTCATACGCAAAGACGAGGGTGGAGTTGTTCTGCTCCAGTTCGGCAAGTTGCGAGTAAAACGGCGCATACTCGGCAACGGCAGTCTTGCTTGGTGCGTCGATGATTTCCTGTGTCATGATTTAGCCCTCAAAATTGCTTCGTTTGCTGCAACCTTCGCGGAGAATTTCATCAGGTCTTCGACCATGGAATCAATGAAATTGTCATCGCGCATTACCCGGCGCCGGAATATTTGCTTGCCGATTCGCTCAAGTTGCGGGCAGTACATAACGAAGTCACACCACTTGCGGCCCGTTACCCACATTCCGCCCTGCATCTGGTGCATGTATTTCGACATGTCGCCGTCGCGCCACATGTCGATAATGCCGATAGCGCTCGCGAGACACTTGATTTCGATCATTCCGTCGTCTTCGATAAATCCATCTGTCGAATAGCCGAATAGTCGATCATCGGTCAGTATCACACCTGATTCCGACGCGAGATTGCCAGTCTCAGCCTCGTAGGCCATGCGGGCGAATGGCTCCAACTCGGTCCCGCGCTTCATCTGCCACGAATTGAAAACTTCGTCGCATGGCTGGCCGCTGATACGCTCGATTGCTACCTGGGCGGCATAAAGTGTCGATTGGGCTGTCGGCAACCCTTTGGCCGTGGTTTCTATGGCATCGCGGTACTTGCTGGCGGTTATCACGCCACATCTGGCAGCATGCCAAGATTCGCTTCCTTGCTCACAAATTATCTCGATCATCTCAATCTCCCCCTTGAACGTATTCGCCGTTTTCTTTATCCATTGCATCAACGAATTCGACATCAACAACAGATTCGTTTTTCGCTGGCGCGACATTCTCGACCGTGCGGGCCACTTCTTTTTCCTGCATAGACAATCGATGTGATGCAATCGCTTCTTTCAGGCGCTTGTGATCAGCCGGTTGCTTGACCAGCTTTCCGTTATTGTCCTTCCAGTATTGGAGTGCGTCGGCATCGGTGGCAGTAGCGCGGGCGGCGATAATCAGCGGCTCAACATCGACGGAGACTACATCGACGTCGCCCATGTTGCGCACCTGCTGCGCCTGCTTGTTGCCGTCTTCGAGTTCGTCTCGTGTGTAGACGCCCAGGATCACATCAGGAGCGTACAGGCGCGTCCAGCGCTTCACAGCTAAGTATGCCAACTGCTGCTTTGGATCGGTCGCCCACAGCGGCGAATTGCGGACACTAGCTTGCTCAAGCAATAGATCCATGATGCGCGGTTCGACCTCTCCTTTTAGTGTCGCCCATACCCGAATGCCTATACCCTTCTCGGCGGACATGCTGTAATCCGGCACGCGGAATTCGTAGGCCTTTTTGCCATCCTTGGCGGCAACTTGGACGACCTTGGTTTTGCCAATGATGTTTTCCCACGGGCCGTACCATTCGTAATTGAATCGATCTTCGGTGACGCCGCTGGATTGGATCACGGCATTGACTAGCTGGGCCTCATAGCCAAGCACGCCGTTGACCGTGTGCGTCTTCTGCGCGACGGCGAAAGGATTCATGCGCCATTGTATTGCCTGCATAACGATGCCCATGCAATCGCCAACATTGCCCTTTAGATGATCTGGTATCGTTGACTTGCCTTTTGCCATGACCTCGGCCATGCGATACATCGAGTCCATGCTTGCCGAATCGAGTATCAGTGCGCCGCTGGATTGCGATACCACATTCAATTCTTGCGTCTGTACTTCTGTGATTTCATTACTCATTTTCACCCCTAGTTATTATTCGATTGCCCAAAGAAAAAGGCATTTAGAGCATGTTCGCCGGGGTGAGAACCGGAACAACTTTGAACACGCTTTAAATGCCTTCTGTTACGTCAGTGTCTCACCAATGACGATGCGAAATCTTAATGCAATACGGCAACACAAGCAACAAAATTCACAACAATTTCCGCAACTTCTCCCGCGCATGCCGGATGTCGGCCTGGATCGCTTCTACGTGGTCCGTACAAGTTGCAGACCAGAGGCTATTGCCCATGACTTTGATGGTGCGGCGGTAGTACCATCGCTTAACGGCTTTCCACATATCGGACTCCAATTGTTGATGGTTCGTATCCATGCCTGCTCGCGGGCGATGATTGCGGCGTGGCGGGCGATGATTTCAGAATCTGATAATTTATGGCTCATCGCACACCTTTTTCGTTGGGCATTCATAGCACTTGCTATCAGGGCCATTCGTGCCGATGCCGGTGTCTTGGCAAGAGTGGCAGTGCGGCTCGTCGTCTTCATCAGCTATGCGGCGCACCCATATCCAAACTGGCCCGTCTTCCGTTTCGTGGATCGAAAGTGTGAACCAGCCTTTGCCATCGGGCGGATCTGGGTTCCATCCGATAACGCCAGCGCATTCCTCTTCAAAATAGGCGCGATATGCGGGGTGCGATTCATCCTCGCTTTCTAGGAATGTTTGCGAGTACTCAAGGCGTTGCTCGTCCTTCCACTCGCCCCATGCCTCATAATCCTCATCTAAATCCGGCAATCCAGGATGCGACCAATAGCCATCGGAGTAACGCTCGACAGCAACCGCTTCAATTAACTCATTCATAATTCACCCCATTTTCACGGTCAATTTCTTTACAGTGCTTGCAAGGCGATTCAATCGATACCCGATGCTGGCATACCGGGATTTTTATGTCACCAGTGCGCAGCGGCTCGGGATTCGGGTAGGCCAGGATGTAGTCCTGGATTTCTTGCGGCGTCATGATTCCTCCGGCAGCTTATTTACCATGATAGCAAACCGCATCAGCGTGTCTCGCGCATCTTCGAATTTCTTCATTGCTGCCTGCATGCTTTCGCAAGCAGTTTTAATCTGATAAGAGAAGTCATATCCCTCGCCAAGATTCATTTTGTCGCCAACTTCAAGCCGTTTCATGTTGCCGTAATACTTGTCAGCCACCTTTTCAAGTTCGGTATGCGATACCGTGACGATGTAATCTTCCTTTGTTTTACCGATGACATTCATTTCAAAACCCCCAAAAGAATTGCAAATATCCGATCATCAGCAAAAGCGCCACCAGGATCAGGCCCCATGCTATCGGACGGGCGTCTAGCCATGCTAGGATTCGGTTCATTCAGCACCTCGCCTTAAATCGGAATGTCGTCGTCGTAAATGTCGGATAACATCGGCTCTTGCGGACCAGGAACCTCGGCGGCCGGCGACATCTCCAAGCACAGCAGCGACTCGATGCGCTCTTTCAGATTCCGAACCTTCTTGTGATAATCATCGGCCATGGAATCTAACTTCTTTTCGATGGCCGCGACCTCGGCGGCGACGGCGTTGAAATTTTCCGGCACAGTGAATTTAACTGTGTGCGGCACCACGGTTATGTAGCCGTTATTCGTCATCTCATATTCGGAATGCATGACAGTTCCATATTCTGACATTACGATGAATCCAGGAATTTCGAATTCCTGACCTGCGATTAGATTTTTCATGTATTCCCCCTTTAGTTATATGACTTACGCTTGCTTCGACTCTTCCTCAGCCATCCGCCTCATATCAGCCAATGCATTTTCATTGTCGCAATAAAAATTCGGAAGGCGCTCAGTTTTCCATCGCTCCGTATCGCTTGCCATGTAGATTGCCATCGCAGCGGCTGGAGTGCCTATTTTATCCTCAAGTGCTTTGCCGGCTTCTCCAGCGATGGTTATAACCCATCCGGCGCGACAATGTGTGGTTCCGCAATGCCACGAACCCATGTTCAGCGCGCCAGGAGCAGACGCCGCAGCGTAGATAACCTGATGAATATTTGGTACTGAAGGGGCGCCCGCCAGGTTGGCGCCCGTCAGGTCGGCGCCCGCCAGGTCGGCGTACTTCAGGTCGGCGCCCGTCAGGTCGGCGTACTTCAGGTTGGCGCCCGCCAGGTTGGCGTACTTCAGGTTGGCGCCCGTCAGGTCGGCGTACTTCAGGTCGGCGCCCGTCAGGTCGGCGCCCGTCAGGTCGGCGCACTTCAGGTCGGCGTACTTCAGGTCGGCGCCCGTCAGGTCGGCGCCCGCCAGGTCGGCTTGTGCTTTCCGCGCCATATCCAACGTGATTTTCAGTGTGTTTTCTTCGCAATCATGCGAAAAAAGGA
>Ga0302281_10000281_pt1 | contig 39068 bp, 43 predicted proteins | sample III_Fen_E1_2_FD_198762 | JGI IMG/M metagenome (GOLD analysis project Ga0302281, IMG submission 198762) | Peat permafrost microbial communities from Stordalen Mire near Abisko, Sweden - III_Fen_E1_2 | ecosystem: Environmental > Terrestrial > Soil > Wetlands > Permafrost | place: Sweden: Abisko...
CATTGCCGACGGCGCGGTTTTCATTGACGGCCATAAAATCCGCTCCGTTACACCTTGGAAAGAACTCCGGCCGCATCTCCGCGAGAAAACCATTGATCTCGGCGACGTCATCCTACTCCCCGGCCTCGTCAACCCCCATTGCCACCTTGATTACACCGACATGGCGGGCGAACTGTCCCCGCCCAAGCTCTTTACCGACTGGATCGCCTCCATCACGGCGGCCAAGGCCGCCTGGAGCTATTCCGATTACGCCCGCTCTTGGCTGCGCGGTGCGCATCAGCTCCTCAAATCCGGCACCACGACCGTCGGCGACACCGAGTGCATGCCCGATTTGCTGCCCGAAGTCTGGGACGCCACGCCGCTGCGGATTTTTTCCTTCCTGGAAATGACCGGCATCCGGTCGCGCCGCCCGCCGAAGGAGATTTTGCACGAGGCCGTCGAAACCCTGGCCACGCTTCGCCACCCCCGCCATCGCGCCGCCTTGTCCCCGCACGCCCCCTACTCCACCTTGCCCGAGCTGTTGCGGCTCACCGCCCGCCTCGCGCAGAAAAGGAAATGGCGCGTCAGCATCCATGTCGCGGAATCCGCGCAGGAGTTTGACATGTTCCAGCATGCGCAGGGCGAGATGCACGACTGGCTCAAGCGCAACGGCCGTGACAATTCCGACTGCGGCCACGGCTCGCCCGTCGCCCACCTTGCCCGGAACCGTCTGCTCGGCGAAAATGTCCTCGCCATCCACGTTAATTTTCTCGCCCGCGGCGACGCCACCCTGCTCGCCAAGAACCGGACCCACGTGATCCATTGCCCCCGCAGCCACGACTATTTCAAGCATCCCAAGTTCGAGCGCGAACGCCTGGCCAACGCCGGCGTAAATCTTTGCCTCGCCACGGACAGTCTGGCCACCGTGCGCAAAAACGGCAAACCGAAGCCGGAACTGGACATGTTCGCCGAAATGCGGGCGCTCGCCGACCAAGATGCGTCCATCTCACCGGAAGAAATTTTGCGGATGGCCACCATCAATGGTGCCCGCGCCCTCGGCCTGGCCGGGAAGATCGGCGAAATTTCCGCCGACGCATCGGCTGATTTGATTGCCATTCCCTTTTCCGGTAAGCCCACCCGGCTCAACGAAGCCGTCCTCGCCCATGTCGGTAATGTCACCGCCAGCCTCATTGAAGGCCGTTGGGCCATCCCGCCGCAATAGTGCATTGAACAAAAAAATGTAGCGATGAGCAGTGAGGATTTTTGGTTTTTGGCGAGGCTTCCGCGCCGGCGAAGGTTTGTGGGATAATGGCTATCATAAGTTTACCCAAGGGCGCCGGCTTCGACTTCCTCTCCCCGCCCAACGGGGAGAGGATTGAGGTGAGGGGTCTGAATTTTAAAAGCCGACTCCTCGCCCTGCCAGTTTGATTAACCCGGTACCCTGAGCTGAAACGAAGCCAAAAACCAAAATGACCGCTGTCCACTAGGATCATCCGCCCATCGCTATAGATTTGATGGAAATGCTCTAAACCCGGGATTTGCCGCAGCCGATCAATCCGCCAAAACCTTTTGGCTCGTAAATCGTTATTCCTAAATCGTAGATTAAACCCGTGTCTTCCTTGGACGACGTCCTGAAACATCGCCTGGCCGCGTTGCGCGAACAAAATCTGTTCCGTGAACTGCGTCGCGTGGATTCCGCCCCCGGCCCGCGCCTCCAAATGAACGGCCGGAGCCTGCTCAACTTCGCTTCCAACGACTATCTGGGCCTCGCCAGCCACCCGGCCCTGAAAGCGGCCGCCATCGCCGCCGTGTCGGAATTCGGGGCCGGCTCCGGCGCCTCGCGGCTCATCTCCGGTTCGCTCGCGCCGTTTCATCAATTGGAGGAAGCGCTGGCCGCCTTCAAAGGCACCGCGGCCGCGCTGACGTTCGCCACCGGCTCTGCCGCCGCGCTCGGCACCCTCACCGCGCTGGCCGGCAAGGACGACATCCTCATCCTCGACAAATTGGTCCATGCCTGCATCGTCGATGCCGCGCGGCTTTCCGGCGCGAAACTCCGCATCTTTGCCCACAACGATCTGGACGATCTCGAAGCCAAATTGAAATGGGCGGATTCCGCGGCCACCCTGGAGAACGGCCGGCGCAAATCAGAAATCCTCGTCGTCACCGAATCCATCTTCTCCATGGATGGCGATGCCGCGCCGCTCCGCGCAATGGTCGCGCTCAAGGAACGTTACGGCGCGCGGCTCATGGTGGACGAAGCGCACGCCACCGGCATTGTCGGCCGGAATGGTCGCGGCCTCGCAGATCACCTTGGGGTCAGCGACCGCATCGAAATCCAGATGGGCACTTTGGGCAAGGCGCTCGGCGCCAGCGGAGGTTATATCTGTGGGAGCCGTCCGCTGATTGACTTGCTCGTGAATCGCGCGCGCAGTTTCATTTTCTCGACTGCGCCCGTGCCCGCCGCCGCCGCCGCCGCCAGCGCCGGCATTCAGCTCGCGCAATCTTCCGAGGGCGAAACCCTTCGGGAACAGCTTCGGCAGAGGGTCGCCGAATTGGTGAAATCCGTAATCCGCGATCCCAGTTTAACCATTGCCGGCGCGATTGTTCCCGTGATTCTCGGCGACGAAACCAAAACGCTGTCGGCCGCCGCCAACTTGCGCGAGCAGGGCATTTTCGCGCCGGCCATCCGCTATCCAACCGTCGCGCGCAGCGCGGCGCGGCTGCGCCTGACCCTGACCGCCGCGCATACGGCCAATGATGTGGCGATGCTCGCCCGGGCACTCGAAGCAATCATCAATCCAACCTCGTAAACCGCAAATCCGATGAATCCCCTCGCCCGCCTCGACCACGCTCACGTCTGGCATCCCTTCACGCAGATGCGCGACTGGCTGCGACGCGAACCCGTTGTCATCGTGGCCGGTCAGGGCGCGGTGCTGCGCGATGTCCGGGGCCGCGAATATCTTGATGCCAATGCCTCCATCTGGACCAACCTCCACGGCCACCGCCATCCGAAGCTTAACGCCGCCATCCGACACCAGTTGAACCGGATTTCCCATAGCTCCGCGCTCGGCCTGGCGAATGAACCCGCCGCCCGCTTGGCCGCGCGACTTGCAAACCTCGCCCATCGCCAACCGCCTTTTGTCAACTTGTCCAAAGTCACCCCCCACCGGCGGTCGAATGCGAAATTGGAAATCTCCGATCGCAAATTGGCCAAGGTTTTTTTCTCCGACGACGGTTCCACGGCGCTCGAAGTGGCCTTGAAGCTCGCGTACGAATTCACCCGGCGCACGCGCGGCCGGAAATCGCGCCCAAAATTCCTTTCGCTCGCCGGCGCCTATCATGGCGACACCATCGGCGCGGTCTCCCTCGGCCACATCGACCGCTTTCACGCGGCTTACGGCGGGATGCTGTTCGCGACCGACCAGGTGATGGCGCCGTATTGCTACCGGTGTCCCTTCAACCGCGCCAAGCCGGACCGCGCCGACGCCCGCAAGTACCGCCAATGCGGCTGGGAATGTGTCGGCCTGATGGAACGGAAGCTGGCCGCGCAGAAAAAAAAGGGCCAGCCCTATGCCGCCTTCGTCTTCGAGCCGTTAATGCAGGGCGCGGCGGGGATGATTCCGCAGCCCAGCGGCTGGCTGGGCCAGGTGACGGATCTCGCGCGTAAGCATGGCGCCCTTTTGATCGCGGATGAAGTCATGACCGGCTTCGGCCGCACCGGGGTGAGCTGCCATGTGGATGACCAGGTCATCGCCGCTAGCCTCAAAAAAACGGCGGCTGCCCCGCTCTTCGCCTGCGCCCGCGTTGGCGTGCAGCCGGATTTTCTGTGTCTCGCCAAGGGACTGACCGGTGGCTACCTGCCCATGGCCGCAACGCTGACCACGCCGCAGATTTTTGATGCTTTCCTGGGTGAATATGAGGAGTTCAAAACTTTTTTTCACGGCCACAGTTTCACCGGCAATCAGTTGGGCGCGGCGGCGGCACTGGCCAGCCTGGACCTTCTGCAAACCGGGAAATCCGTGCGGCAACGCGCCCGGCTCCAGCTGGCGCTGGGCCAGGAATTGCAAACCCTCTGGTCCCTGCCCAACGTCGGCGACATCCGGCAGGTGGGATTGGTCGCCGGCATCGAGCTGGTGAAGGATTGGCGAACGCGCCAGCCGTTCGCCGTGCGCGAACGGGTCGGCATCCGCGTTTGCGAAGCCATGGCCCGGCGCGGCGTGCTGACCCGCCCCGTCGGCGATGTCATTGTATTGATGCCGCCCTATTGCACCACGCGTCCGCAATTACAGCAGATGGTCGCCGCCCTCGCCGCCAGCGTGAAAAAATTATTTTAGCGCTTTTTTGAAATCGCATGCAGGACAAGGAATCAAGCCCAGTCAGCTTATTATAAGGGAAGGGAATGTTAAAGGGGGGGGCGCTTTTCCTTTTTCCCATCGCCCTTAAGACGGTGATACGGCTCTTAAAGTGTTCACTGGAATTGATTTTCTTGGCAAATTGTTCGCGTTGCTAACTTGCATCAAGCTTGGAGTCCGCCAGATTCGACCGCCTGACTTCAAACTGACTGACAGCACTCTTCGCGACGGGGTCTATTGTTGTCAAATTGTGGTCAAAATATGCCACGTGGCCGTATCTAGCCAGGATTCGCTTTAAAGTTGCTACAGTTTTACCGCTCGCGTGACATTTGATCGTTAGCATTGTCTAATTGGCATTGGAAACGTTCATGGACAATCCTGACGAATGTGTTACCGCGCTCGGCTCACCGTCCGCCGACTGGCCGTCGGACGACATCGGCGCGCTTTATGACCAGCACAGCCGCGCGATTTTTTACCTCGCGCTTCGCTTTCTCGGCGACCCCCAAAAAGCCGAGGACGCCACGCACGATGTTTTTTTGAAGGCCTTCCGCAGCTTCGGCAATTTTCGCGGCGACGCCTCTGCGCGCACTTGGCTTTACCGCATCGCCATCAACCATTGCCAAAATCTCAACCAGTCCTGGCATCACCGCCATGTGCAAACGAGCGCGGACGATGCCATATGGGAAAATTCCGCCGCCAAGAGCGATTCGCCGCTGCGTGTTTTGGAAACTAAGGAACTCGGCCAGCGGATCCAGAAAACCCTCGACAGCCTGTCCGAAGAATACCGGCTGCTCCTCCTGCTCGTCGCCGACGGGGAATTGAGCTACGAAGAAATCGCCGCCCTGCTCGGCCAAACCGCCGATGCCGTGCGCGGTAAACTGCACCGCGCGCGAAAAACCTTTGCCGCCCGTTTTGAACAAACCGCCTGACACCTATGAAACAGCAATCCAAATTTTCGCCGGAACAGCAGCACGCCGAAACGCACTCGTCGCAGGCGCAAACCGGACGCGAATTCGTCACCGCCGAGGAACTGCTGCGCTTTGACGCCGCGCAGACCACCGTGCCACCGCAAATTGAAGAGCGACTCAAGCGCTCTACCCAAAATGCGGCGCCCGCACAACCACGTCCGTGGTGGAAAAATCTGTTCGGCCAATGATTGCATGAAAACCTTCTGGCAAAGTTTCGTCGCCCAGCTCACGCCCGGCGTGCGTACGCTGCTCCTTCTGTTGGCTGGCGTTTATGTGTCTGCCTCCATTGGTGGTTTTACCCACTCATTTGATTTGAAAATGTATCTGGCGGCTAGCGCAGCGCCGTTCTGGCATGGCCAAATCTGGCGCGTCGTCAGCTACGCGCTTTTGCCGAACGGCATTTTTGATTTCTTGATGAACAGCTTTGCGCTCGTGCTGCTTGGCGCGCAACTGGAACGGCACTGGGCACGCGGTCGGCTCTGGCTTTTCTGTGCCATCACCGCCGCCGGCGCAGGTCTGACGCACCTTTTCCTAGCGTCACTGCCGATGGTTGGTGCCGCGCCAGTGATGTTCGGACTGCTCATCGCGTGGGCGTTTGAATGCGGCCACCAGCCGGCGCAGTTTCCACTGTTCGGGGAAATGACCGTGCGCCAGATGGTTTTGATTTTTGCGCTCGTTAGCCTCGCTATCATGTTTTTCACTGCCGGCCTCGCGCGAACGGCCGTCATGGCGGCTGGCGGATTCACCGGCTGGCTTTACCTTTGGCTGAGGCACAAATGGCTAATGTCGCGTTCCGGTCGCGCGGTTCACTCGGAACGCATCAACCGTTTGGAATTATGATTTGCGCCGCGCCAAAAAATCCCCTTCGCACATCAACCCGCGCCGTTCTGGCGCGCGAACGCGCCCGGCTTGCGCGAGAGCTTCTGGCTGACTGCCGGCTGTGCGCGCATGACTGCGGGGTGAACCGGCTCGCGGGCGAAACCGGTCTGTGCCACGCCGGCGCTGAAGCCCGTTTTTTTTCAGCGCAAACCGAAGTGTCGGATGAACTGGAATTGATGCCGACGTTTTCCGTGGCGTTAAGTGGCTGCGATCTGCGCTGCGATTTTTGCATCACCGGCCAGGAAAGCTGGAATCCGCGCGCCGGGCTTGGCTTTTCGGCATCGAAAATCGCCGAACAGGCAAAGGCCGCGCTCACGCATGGCGCAAATGCCATCATGGTGCTCGGCGGCGAACCGACGATTCATCTGCCCGCCGCGTTGGAATTGGTTTCGGTGCTGCCGGAATCGGCGAAGCTGATTTGGAAAACCAATGCGCACGGCTCGGCGCAGGCCCGCGAACTGCTGGATGGAATTTTTGACGTGTGGTTGGCTGATTTCAAATTCGGCAATGACAGCTGCGCGCACCGCTTGGCGAAGACGCCGGATTACGGCCGCGTCGTGCGTGAAAATTTATTTTGGGCTAATGAACACAGTGAACTCATCGTGCGGCATCTGCTGATGCCCGGACATTTGGAATGCTGCTGGCGACCGGTGGCGGAATGGCTGGCGGAAAATTTGCCGGGCGTGAAAGTGAATTTACGCACCAGTTTCTGGCCGGCCTGGCACGCCCGGCGGCACCGCGAATTGTGTCAGCCAATTTTGCCAGCCGAAAGCCATCGCGCCTTTGATCTGGCGCAACGGCTGGGAATCAATTTAATTCAATGAACACCAAAACCGCCATGTCCGCGCGAACCGCCAACCAACACAGCGAATTTCTGATTTTGCCCGGCGGCGAGATTCTGGCGCATAACCTCACGCCAGCCATGGCTAAGATTTTATCCGAACTGGATCCCGACGACGAGCCAATGCGCCGCCGCGCGAACCTGCAGAAAACTTTTAAACATGAATTTTCAAACTGAAATCGAGACGCTCATCCGGGCGCGTTACCCCATCCTCTACATCATTTCCAGCGAGGAAATGCGTGTGCAAAACGTGATCGTCGAAATTGCCAAGAAGCGGCAGAAAAAAGTTTTTGAATGGAGCTACAGCACGGGCATCGTGCCCGCCGGCACGTCCATCCAGTCGCACAAAAACCGTAGCGCGGCGACGAAAGACCCGTTGATGGCGCTGGAGCAGGTCATCGAGCAGGTCGAGCCGGCGATTTTTATCTTCAAGGATTTTCACCCCTTCCTGACGAAAAATAATTTCGCCATCGTCCGCAAGCTGAAGGAAATCGCGCTGCATTTGAAAAACAGCTTCAAGACCATCGTGCTGATTTCGCCTACGATGGAAATCCCGACCGAGTTGGAAAAGGAAGTCACGGTGCTGAATTATCCACTGCCGTCGCGCGATGATTTGAGTGGGCTGCTGGACAAAATCGTCGAGGATGTTGTGCAGTTCAAGCAGGTAAAAATTGATCTCGATGACGCCGGACGCGAGCGGCTCTTGTCAGCAGCGCTTGGTTTGACGCTCGGCGAGGCGGAAAATGTTTTCGCTAAAATCATCGTTAAGGACGAGCGCTTGAGCGGCGACGACGTCAACGAGGTTTTCGCTGAGAAACAACAGATCATTCGCAAAAGCGGGTTGCTGGAATATTACACCACGGAAGACAGCTTCTCGAACGTCGGCGGCTTGGCCGTGCTTAAAGACTGGTTGGATAAGCGCGCGGCGGCGTTCGGCAACGAGGCACGCGAATTCGGTCTGCCCGCGCCGAAAGGCATTTTGATGCTCGGCGTGCAGGGCTGTGGAAAAAGTCTGTGCGCGAAGGCCGTGTCGAACCAATGGCAACTGCCGCTGCTGCGGTTCGACATGGGCCGGATGTTCGGCAGTCTCGTCGGCTCGTCGGAGGAAAATGTGCGCCGTGCCATCGCCGTGGCGGAATCGGTCGCGCCCGCGATCTTGTGGGTCGACGAAATTGACAAGGCGTTCGCCGGCTCGCAAGGCTCCGGCGCAACGGACGGCGGCACAACGGCGCGCGTGTTTGGCACTTTCCTGACTTGGCTTTCCGAAAAGACCGCGCCGGTATTTGTGGTGGCCACGGCGAATGACATTTCGCAATTGCCCCCCGAACTGCTGCGCAAAGGTCGCCTCGATGAAATCTTTTTCGTGGATTTGCCGAGCCTGGAGGAACGGCAGGAGATTTTCCGCATCCACATCGCCCGGCACCGGAGACCGGTTGAAAAATTCGATGTATTGGCGCTGGCGGAGGCCAGCAAGGATTTTAGCGGCGCGGAAATCCAGGAAGCCATCAATAGCGCACTTTACGACGCGTTTTACGACAAAGGCGACATCACGACGGCATCCATCCTCGCCGCCCTCGTGCAAACCGTGCCGCTGGCGAAGACGATGGACGAGCAAATCAACCGCCTGCGGAGCTGGGCGGAAGGCCGCGCCCGTAACGCCAGTGTGCCCCGCGAGGCGCACAAGACCAGCACGGTGCGGCGGATGGAACTGTGACTTGAACCGATATGGACTTTTTCTGGGTCAACGTTTTTGAATATTTCAAAGACCGCCGGTTTGCGCCGGTTTTCTTCATCACGCTGTCGATTTTGTTCGCCGGGCCCCTGGCGATCGGATTGCTTCTCGGCCTCCCTAATGCTGACGATCTACTAAAATACTGGCCCTTTGTCGTGGCGGTAATTGTTTCCACCGTGCTGATTTCCGTCTTGCGGGCGGTTCAGCGAGCACGGGCGCGGCGTAAGGATCGTTACAAAATTTCGCCTCTGTCGCGTGACGAATTGAACAAAGCCCGGTCAAAGCTAGTGAACAACAAACGCTGAACTAAATTATGAGCGCAGTCTGTATTTTGACACCGGTGGTCATCATGGCGTGGCCAGCCTTTAGCGCGGCGGTGGTGGCGGCAGCGAGTTCGCTGGGCTACCAGATCGCGGCGGAAGTCCATAGCCAGTATCCCGGCGAAACCGTTCGCAAGGAAACCAACGCCGTTCAGCTCGAGATTGAGCGCAGCGAGGTGGTGACGAATCAACTCGGCCGCGACCAGCGGATTTCCGTGACGCGCGAAGGCGTCACTATCACGTTCTCGCGCGACGCGCGCGGCAAGGCCTCGCTGTGCGTAACCGGCAGCGGCCACGGCGAAGCGGCGTTGCGCGCGCTGGGCGAGGAATTGAGCCAAGCCGTCGTGCAGCGCTACGTCTATCAGAAGCTGATGGACGAGATGCGGACGCGCGGCTTCAACGTGGTCGAGGAAGAAGTGAACGAAGACCGCTCCATCCGGCTGAAGGTTCGGCATTGGGAAAATTAATTTTATGCCTCAACGCGAATTCGACATCACCATCGGCCAGACCGGCGAAGTGGAATTGCACGTCAAGGGCTTCAAGGGCCGCGCGTGCATGGACGTCGTGAAAATCTTCGAGGAAATCGTCGGTGAAATGAAGTCGCAGCAGCAAACAAGCGAATTTTACGAGCCGGAAGAACAGGTGCAGTATCGCGTAGACCAGCGGCATTGATTTGCGTGGGCCGAAAATTCATACCCGAATCGCCGTCGCCTTTCTACCCGCCCCGGGCGCGGTGGTATTCTGCGTTCTATTATCTTGGCAACGCCGTCCGGCGGCGGCTGGCACTGGACCGGTTCGCGTTGCCGCGCGAAATGAAAGCCAGCGACCTGTTGCTGGGATTTTTTGTTCCGGGATTGGCCGTGCACCTCCGCGGACCAAGAATTTTAGGCCGCGCGGCGCTGGCGACGAGCGCGCTGCTCGTGCTTGTCTACATTATCTGCATCGGTTATCCCACGGCAAATCTCGCCTTTGGCCTGTTGCTTTCCATTCACTCCACCGGCTTTGTTTATTACTGCAATCCGGTACTGGCACACGAAACGTTTCCCAGGCGGATCGGTTTCACAATTCTGATGTTGCTCGGCCTGATGCTGCTGTTTTACTGGCCGGCGCGGAGCCTCATTCAAAACCATCTCTTCACGCCTCTCCGCATGCACGGCCACGTCATCGTGGTGCAACGGTTCCTGTCGCAGCAAACCGTGCCACGCGGTGAATGGGTGGCCTACTTGCCGGATGAAAATGACGTGGGCGAAAATTACCACGGCGGCACGGTCTGGTTGCGCAGCGGCCTTTGCTTCGCACCGGTGCTCGCCGTGGCGGGCGACACTGTGACGTTCTCGACGAACGGCTTTTCCGTCAACGGCGGTTTCTGCCAAACCAACCAGCCATATATGCCAATTTCTGGCGAAACCGTCGTGCCGGAAAATCATTGTTTCATTTGGCCAAACCTTTATATAAGCGGTCATGGCGATGTCGGCGATGCCCGCATCACGAGCGCGTTGATGGGACTGGCCGACGTAAATAAAACCAATTTTTATGGCCGCCCCTTTCGCCAATGGTTTTGGCGAAAACAAACATTACCATGAGCCGTTTCATCAACCTTGAATTCGAAGGCGAGTCAGACCACCAGTGGCCGCCCGGCGAAAAGACCCTCGCCAAAGACGAGGCCTATTACCTCGCCGAGGCGCGCACGGCGTTTGAGGGCGGCAACTATGAGCAGGGGCTGCGGTTCTATTCAAAAGTTTTGGAATTCAATCCCAAGAGCGCCGTCGCCTGGACCGGCCAGGTGCGAATGCTCATCGAGTTGGGCGAATATCGTGAAGCAAAATTGTGGGCGGATAAGGCGCTCGAACGCTTTCCGAACGAGCCCGAACTCCTCGCCGCCAAGGCCGTCGCGCTAGGCCGCAGCGGCGATTTGCAGGGCGCGCTGGCCTTCTCCGACGCATCCATCGAGGAGCGCGGCGACACACCCTACGTCTGGCTCGCGCGCGGGGACGTGCTGCTGGCTAGGGCGGAACCGCGCGCAGATTATTGTTTTGAGAAAGCGTTGCTTTTGGCACCCGGCGATTGGTTCATCGCGTGGCTCGCGGCGCGCGTCCGTTATTTTTACGAGCAGTTTATTCTGGCGTTGCAATGCATCCAGAAGGCGTTGGAACTGAATCCCGGCCATTTTCTGCTCTGGCTGGAACAGGGCCGCTGCCAGCAGGCGCTCGGCCTGATTTCCATCGCAGAACATTCCTTTACGCAGGCGCGGCAGTTGAACAAAAACTGCCTCGAGGCCGACCACGCGCTGAGCAAAATTTCGCAAACCGGATGGTTCACGCGCTTTCGCGGCAAACTACGGGAATTATTCAGAAAATGAACTCCGAAAACCTCAACCGCCTGCTCTCCACCGTCAACGACTACGGTGCGTCCGATCTGCATCTCGTCGTCGACGTGCCGCCTGCCTTCCGCGTAAACGGCGAAATCATCATCGCCGACGAAGACGCGCTTACTGAAGCAGAAATCACCGAAATGGCCCTCGGCCTGATGAACGAACAGCAGCGCGCAAAGTTCGAGGCGGAATGGGAATTATGCATCTCCATTTTGCACAGTGTTGCCGGTCGGATTCGTGCGACCTTTTACCGGCGCAACAACCATCCCGAAATGAGCCTGCGCATCTGCGGCGAAAAGGTCTCCACGCGTCACGAACTCGGATTGCCGGAAAGACTCGATGAACTCGCGCGCAAGCCCAATGGCCTCATCCTCATTACCGGTCCCACCGGCGCTGGCAAAACGACCACCTTGAACTATCTCGTAGACCTCATCAATAGTGAGCGCCGCTGCAAAATCGTCACCATCGAGGATCCGGTGGAATTCGTCCACGAAAACAAGCGTGCCATTGTCGTTCAGCAGGAAGTTCTCACCGATGTGCGCTCCTTCAACCGCGCGCTCATCCACGTTTTGCGGCAGGACCCGGATGTCATCGTTGTGGGGGAAATTCGTGACCACGAAGCTATTTCCACCGCGTTGACGGCAGCGGAAACCGGCCACCTCGTCCTTGCCACCATGCATTCTCCCAATGTTTCCAATGCGTTGGAACGTATCGTTGGCGTCTTCGAAGGCAGCGCGCAAAAACAGATCGTATTGCAGCTCTCCAATTCGCTTCAGGGCATCATCGCCCAGGATTTGTTGCCGGCTGCCGACCGCACACGCCGCATTCTGGCTTATGAACTCCTGATCGCCACCGGCGCCGTGCGCAATCTCATTCGTGAAAACCAGCTGCACCACTTGGAAAACACCATCCAGATGAGCCGCAAGGAAGGCATGGTCCTCATGGATAATTATCTCTACGACCTCTATTGCAAATGCGCCATCAGCTACGACACGGCCATCAGCCGCGCCCGCCATCCCGACCGCATCAGCAAAAAATGACCCCAGCCCGGCGTTTTGGTCCTAATTTAAATATCTTTAGTAGATCCTGGATTCATCTGGAATCAACCCCGTTCACGATCAAAGCCATCTCGGAATATAAAGATTTCGTTCGGCTCATTTGAGCATTGACCGAAAAGATGTAGCAATGAGCAGCGAGGATTTTTGGTTTTGTCGAGGCTTCAGCGAAGACGCAGTTTGGATTTCCCTGGAAATCAGGTATTCTAGCTGGCAGAACACATGACAACCAATGACACGTTGGCCGCAGGCATTTTTTTATTGAGAAATTGCTTTAACCTCTTATTGGTGGCCAGTCTTTTGCCATCGGCTGTTGGTTGCGCCACGCATCACTCTATCAAACCGCCGGAATCCCAGGCCGTGTCTGCCAATTCATCTGGTTCCGAGGCATTAAAACCCGAAAATACGCAACCCTACACCGTGCCGGCCGGTTGGCAACTGGTCTGGAATGACGAGTTCGATGGCACAACTCTGGATACCAACAAGTGGACCGCTTACGTGGGTAACACGACCGGCGGAAATGTGTATTACACCCGGCGGCCAAAAAATGTATACGTCGCCAACGGTCTGCTCCACCTCGTTGCCCGACATTGGGGCAGCCACGGTTACTCTTATACCTCTGGCCAGGTGCGGACCGAATTCAAATATTCGAAAAAATATGGGCTGATCGTAGCCCGGATTCGGATGCCGGCCGGATCCGGCTTCTGGCCGGCGTTCTGGTTGCTCGGGACAAACTACGATCCCAAAGCCCAATGGCCGCACTGCGGCGAAATTGACATACCGGAGAGCGCCGGGGGTTCGCCCACTTGGGTGCAAGGGACCATTCATAATGCCGACGTCAACGGCCAGGATACCTATCAAACCCTGAAATACTACTTCCCGACTCCCGGCGATACGGTCACCAACTTCCACACCTACGGGATTCTGTGGACGAGCAACTCGATCACCTGGCAGGTGGATGGCCTTGATGCGCAGACGTGGACGAATTGGGGAGCGGCCAGCGGTACTAATGCCTTCCCGGTGCCCTTCAACCAGCCGTTTTTCTTCCTGTTGCAACTGGCGGTTACCCGGCCCGGTGGTTACGGTGGCTCGCCCAATGCCCGAACGCCGTTCCCCAGCGAGGTGCAGGTGGATTATGTGCGGGTCTATGATCGACCGGCGGCGACAACGCCGGGGAGCGGTGCGAATCCGGGAAATCACCAGCCTGCGCAAATCCCTCCACCAATTTCTGCAACCCTTCCCGCGTCGGCAAAACCTTAAAACCCGATTTATGAAACAGAGAAAACTTGGCAACTCGGGATTAACCGTGTCAGCGCTCGGCTTGGGCTGCATGGGCATGTCGGAATTCTATGGCTCGCGCGATGACCAGGAATCCATCGCCACCATCCATCGGGCGCTCGATCTCGGCATCAACTTCCTCGACACCGCCGACATGTATGGTTGCGGGATCAACGAAGTCCTGGTAGGGAAGGCCATCAAGGTGCGCCGCGCGCAAGTGATCCTGGCCACCAAGTTTGGGAATGTCCGGGGTGAACAAGGACAATTCATTGGCGTGAATGGCCGGCCGGAATATGTCCGCCAATGCTGTGATGCGAGTTTGCAGCGGCTCGGCGTCGGGCAGATCGACCTTTATTACCAGCATCGCGTTGACCCCCAGGTGCCCATCGAAGACACCGTCGGGGCCATGAGCGAACTGGTTCGGGCTGGCAAGGTGCGTTACCTCGGTCTTTCCGAGGCGGCGCCGGCCACGATTCGCCGTGCCGCCAAGATTCATCCCATCGCCGCGTTGCAGACCGAATACTCGCTGTGGTGCCGGGATGTGGAGGCGGAGATATTGCCCACCTGCCGGGAGCTGGGGATTGGCTTTGTGCCTTACAGTCCTTTGGGTCGCGGCTTTCTGACCGGGAAAATCCAGAAGCTCGACGATCTGTCGGCCACCGACTGGCGCCGGCATGGACCACGTTTTCAAGGCGAAAACTTTGATCGCAATCTGACCATCGTTCATCGCCTCGCCGCCGTTGCTCAACGTAAAAAGTGTCAGCCCGCTCAACTGGCTTTGGCCTGGGTGTTGGCCCAAGGCGAAGACATCGTGCCCATCCCCGGCACCAAACGTCGCACCTACCTTGAGGAAAATGTGGCCGCCCAGCAAATCGAACTGAAAGCTGAAGAACTCGCGGAGTTCAACCGGATCGCGCCGGTGGGCAGCACTGCTGGTGCCCGTTATCCCGAACCGGGCATGGCCGCAGTGAACCGTTGAAGGTTGCCCCTCCCTCTCCGCCATATTCGGGGAGGGCCGGGGTGAGGTGTCGTTTTTCAGTGCAAAACATTTCGGCGAAACGCCCTTTGCTGGTCGTTTCGCCCCTCCAGAAAATCTGATGCTCCGCGCACCCGACCGCGCCAAAGCGCCAGCGCTCTGGACTCCATTCCCCTCGACGCGCCGGAACCAATGAAATAAAACCCTTTCATGCCTGCCATGCTTGACCGCATTTTGAGAACGACGTAATAGTTAGGCCGCATTCGCGTCATGAACTTCATGGTTTTTCTCTTCGTTTTCACCTTCGGTGTATTGGCGATTGGCTCGTATTTGGCTTTTCATGCGCCAGAGTATCTTATTGTATTATTTCCAGTGTTATTAATCGGCGCGGCTGTGTTTGTTGTTTTAGGTGTTTGGCGAGCGATTATAAAGGGCAAGTTGCCGGGGAAGTTTGGCAGAATTACATATCGACAGGAATCACCCATCGGATTTTGGATTCAGGTTGCCACTTATATTTCGATAGCCGTTTTTTTGTTTTTTAACGGTTTAGCATTGCTTGGGCTAGCTCCGCATTGGTTTATTGCGTTGTTGCGGAGTATGCATTCCCACCATTAGATAGAGATTAGGACCATGTGGTTCAACGCGGCCAGTCATAGCCACGCCAATTCGCCCCCTTTTTAGGTTTCAGGTTTCCGCGTCTCAGCTTTCCCCTAAAGCCCCCTCCATTTCCTCATCGTGATCGTCCGCACCTTCGTCGCCACCAGTTAACGCAGTATTTTTTTCGCCCGGACCGCATTTTTTGAAAGATTGGCGTTTTTCTCACGTATTGTAGCTAGGGGCAATGAATTTGCCCCGGCCATGAACCCAGATCCTGAGATCGACCCGGCTTGCCGAGCCCGACCGTCTACGCGGATTATCACCCAGGAATTCGCCGAGTGCCTGTCCGATCACCCGGATTGCGACTACCGGCTGGTCCACGACGACGTTGTTTATTGCTTCCATCCTGCTCGCCATCAGATCATTGCTCAGACGCCCGCCTCGTAATCTAAACCTCCGCCTAACCGGACGGCAAATTCGTCCACCTGGCGGGTGCGCTCGGTCAGAAGCACTGGTGAGCACCCAGCCTTAAGGGCGCGTGGCAAATCAACCCGGATGAGCCACGCACGATCGGGAAACCTCGGCGGAAGATTTTTTATTTGGCAGGCAAATCTAGCCGGAGATTTTGCCGGATTTGCTTGCGCCAGTCGTTCATCACGTCCGCCTGTTTCGCGTAGTCCGGCCACTTTTTAACCGCCGTGCATACTTCGTCCATGATTGCTTCGGCGCGGCCACGTTTCATAAGCGCGATCTTGGCGCAGGCGCGAAAATCAGCCAGCATAAATCCGTCACGTTTGCCATTCATTGTCATCTGGTGGCGGTCAGTCCAGCTCCCTGAAGGATTGTAACTGTACGTCACATCAAACGCCGGTGCGAGCGACCAGCGGCCGGTTTTATCCATCAGAAAGGCTATGTTTTTGACGTGATCATCCTGATTGCGGGCGACGATGTTGAACGCCATCCGACGGAATTGTTCCTCCACGTCGGCCATCGGCAGGTTCAACTGGCGAATGGCGAAGAACGCCTGTTCGTAGGCATGCGCTCCCGCCTGATTGAAATCGAAATGGGCCAGTGCGCAGAGTGATTGCATGTGTAATTTCTCACCGCCGTCCAACCGGTCAAACCGACGGGTCATGAAATGCCGCCGTCCGTTTTCCTCCAGCAAACGGCATTCGCTCATGTTAATTCCCGCCGCCTTGGCCATCAGGTAGTAGGCGTATTCAATTGCGCCGTAACCTTTGGGATCTTCCAGCTCTTTGTCCTTGTTGCCCGTGACGCCATCAAACTTCAACAACCAGTAATCAAAGCCTGCCCCGGCCGCGATCTGGCCGGAACGCACTTCATTGGTCTCCCGGTTCCACGCGATGACCGCCTTGGCCCGGGCACCGCCGGCCGAAGTGCCAACCCGTAAGATGTCATTAAGTGCATTTTTTCGGCGCTCACTGGCAAAAGTCGCTTTTAGGTTTTTGCGATGGCTTAGCACCTCCGAGGCGAGCTTGACCAAGGCATCAATCTCGATGTGCATTGCCGGTTGTGGTTTCGGGCCGATCGCCGGGGCGAATTCCAGCGCGCCCATCCCGCGCGAACCGGTGTAGCAAAGACGTTCCACCGCATTGAAGCTTTCAGACTTCCGGCCTTGCGTGGCCAGCCAGGTGTCAATCAGTGCATTGCCGAACTTGTCTGGGAGCGAATCGGCGAGCAGACCGGGCAGACCGTGAAAGGTAACGGGCGGCAAATCCGGGAAAACATACACGCGCCCGCTTAACGGCATGGTGATGGGCGAAACTTCAATACCGCTCCGGGCAAAGGCCGGATCATACTCAAAGGCGGCGAAGCGGCCACCCTCTTCCAGGGAGACGGCACCGATGGTGCGCCCCCACAATTTGACCTCTGCCAGGCTCATGCTTCATTTCCCCATTGCCATTTTTTTGGAGCCGGTTTTGCGGCTTTGGCTTTCGAGGCGCGCTTGCGCTGTTTGCCGCCGAGTTTCAATTGTTCGACCGGACTGGGCAACGGCTCCGGCACGAGCCGGTCAAAATGCTCGGTCAAATCTAGCACGCGGCATACGCGGATGAACCCGGACAATTGGGGTGATACGTCGCCAGATTCCAGACGCTGAACCGTGCGCTTTGAGACGCCGGCCTGCTCCGCCAGTTGGGCTTGTGTGAGGTTACGTTCGAGCCGCACCCTGGTCAGCCGGCCGCCCAACTCGGTCAGAATGGCAGCATCGGTGGCTTGTTTTGTTATCTTCATAACGCGCCATATATGACGCATAAAAGCCAATATGTCAAGTAATGCGCCATGTATGGCGCTTTGTTTTTAGCTGCTCATGTCGAACCGGCCTTGGCAGCGAACACTGTGAATCGGCCATAACGAAAAAAGCGAGCCGCCCCGTATCCGTGTGACGCTGACCGCTACAGCGGAACTGCGATGGCCAATAGGCGTTGGCTCCGGCGACTCTCGTTAGCCATTCGCGGCCTCCTCGCGTCGAATCTCACGCTGCTTGCGTCTCAATAAAATCAATGCCAAATACATCGCGCAGACAAATAATCCTGTCCCGGAATTCTTGAAATACGAATAATCCAAAGCTGAGTAAATGAGGATGCCAAGCAAGAAAGCAACGCCAGCTCGAATCGTGAAACGACGCTCGCGTCTTCCCTTAGCTCTTTTGGCGACGAAATATGTCGCAACCAGCCAGCCAACTATCAGAAGAACCAAAACCGCTATGCCTTTGATGAGCTTTGTATTCATATTTTTGTGACGTGTGTGCGATGCCTAGCAGCTGAGCCACGCGAGAACTGAACCACATAACAACTCGCGACTTGTCGGCAAATCCGAAGCGCTCAACTACGTTAGATGCTCCGGCGACTGGTTAGGTGCGTGCGTCTGTTTCATCTGTTTGCTTGTCTGTAAAACAAATCAACCTTAAAGGCTTAAACTTAGATACAAACCAGAAACTAATGGTAAATGTGATGCAGAAAATGAATGTAGCGATCAATGTCGCAACACTGCCGTTAAATATCGCCAGCCCCAATCCCGCAATACCAGTGTAATACATACCTTTCTGATGAACTGTATGCTCTCCAAACAAAGCCAATAAACCAGATAGCAATGAAAAGCTGAAAATGGGAATGCTAACACCGATGAAGACAATCTTGCATATCGTATGAAATGTAAAACGCCTGATAACTATCGTCCGCACCACTGGATAATCTGGCTCTTTTGTAAAAGTCTCACCTGTCAATGGCGTCTGATCAACCGGACAGACAGATATATTGTCGGGATATTCGTTTCCGCAGTTTGCGCATTTCTTCATAGTGAAATATCAAATAAGCACCTAGACAGTATGGCTGGCGATGAAAGTGAAACAGGTGTCTGCTCTCCGGAGTAAACGTGGGTTGCACCGCGTGAACGGTGCCGAGCCACAGGTTGTGGGACTCACGCCCCAGACACCAGACATTAGGAAAACAGAAACCATGAAGACATACATATACTGCGCCAACCGAAACCTGTCGAGCCGCAAAAATCAAGCCGTACACCCTGCCCGAAACCCGTTCCCCCGGTGGCCCCAGCCGGCCATTGCGGACGAATGGAGACAATGACCAAAGGGCCGGTCTTGTTCATCGGGTTGGATGTCCATATCTGCTGTCTGCTTCCATGTTCCATGATCCAGTGTCATCGCGTCTTTTAGCCACGGAAACACTCGATACTTGTAAAGCGTGCCCATAACAAGACCGCCGAATCCCATGAGCAGGATTTGAAATGGTGAGAAACTATATTTCATGTGCGCGAAGTCCCCTATCTAAACAATAAATACACTTCGGTTACGATTGTTTCAGGCGGATGCACATGACGGCAATATCAAAGCGATGGCAATAATAATAATCACAATCACGATAATCGCGACGGGCCCAGTCACTGGCTTTACAAAAACAAAACTGAATAGATCAGAAATAGTTGATAATACTTTACGCATGAAGGCGGCTACGACGATTTGATAATTCAGATTCTCATTGCCGAATCCTGATATTTTTATGTTGTGGAAATGAACACCGTGGCGACTCACCAATCTTGCCTATGTAATATTCACCACCTTGCGGGCATTGCCGCAACTTCCCATGGAAATATGGAAGAAGCTGCTCCTTGTTAACAAAAGTGCCATTTGTCAGATTATCGTCCTCTGCAAGTAAGGCCTTTGCGAGTGATATCTCCTTAAGTCTTTCGTTGCACACAATCATTGAGTTTCCCTTTGGCCGATAAAAAGCGGGCAAAAATACCGCTACAATTCCCATAAGTATCAACAAAATTGACAACAATCCGCAAATCCGGTTCGCTACTGAGCCCATGCCTAAAGCGGAAAATGCCAGCAAGAGAACTGGCCCGAACCAGACAAAAAACAACCACAAAATAAATCCAAATAAAGAAAAAGAAACGCCGTAATGAAAGCGCAATAAATTAGTCGCGGCAAGACCAATCAATAGCCAAATTAAAGCTATAAAACCGTTCAACTTAGTATTAAATCTCGGCCATATCATAAGATATCGCACACATCCCGCTGAATGTAGCTACTGAGCCGCCGGCCTGCGGCCCGAACTGCTACGGAAAAGACAGCGCCAACGGCGGGCTCCGGCGACTTAGGCGGCTGGTATTTTAACTCTAAACACATAATGATAAATGCAACCGAACTGATGACAGCTACTCCAAGCGCAACTCTATCAACCAGCGCAAACCGTGTCCTCTCGCCTCGCCGAATGACCACAAGCATACAAGCTACAAACACAACAACAAAGCCGCCGATATAAAATATCGCTCCCCAAATCCAATGAACTGACTTTAGCGTGCCGTGCTGAAAATGAACGCCAAAAATAATGCTGGCCGCATATGACAGCAAACTCATCGGCAATAATCCCCAAGAAAGTATGCTCGGCGAAATGTTCATGGTTTGTGGTGCGAAGCCGCCTAATGTAAAAAGCCGGTCCTCCGCCGTCTAGCGATGCGAACCGCGCCAGCGGTGCGGCCAGCGCCAGAGGCGGGCTCCGGCGACTTAGGTGGCAAAGTCATCTGCTAGTCAAAAATACTAAAATGTATGGTGCGAGAATCAAAGCCAACGCCAACCAAGATAAAACTGCCGGCTTCTCTCTGCGAAAAATACTGGCAACTGCTAAAATCAATCCAAGGCCGCCGCAAATTCCGGCCAACAAAACTCGATTCATGCCGTGTCGGCTGTCTGAACCTTGTGGGACTGACGACAGCAAATAACCCAAAAGAACCAATGCCAATGATAAAAGCGCGCAGATGGCTTTGCGATGCTTGGTTTGTGTCGAGTCGCTCATATCTTGCCACCTAACTATGAGGTAGACCGCGTTTTTCGGATCATCATGGCTGGCATGAAGGGATTTTATTTCATCGCCGACGGGCCGTCAAGTGCGAAGCCAGATGATCCCGCTAGCAGCGCGAGGCCGCAGCGCGCCCAGACTGCCCGCCAGCGCGCCGGAAGCGCGCCGGCCGATGATCCCGTCAGGGCGGCGCGGACGGGCACGGAAATCTGCCGTAAATCAAAGCGAAAGTGCGGTTGAACCATAGTGCGCGATAGCCAATCTTGCACATAGCCTGCACATAATTTCAGGCTTTCCGATTCTGAAAAACCTCACAAAAACCGCATAAAAAAAGGCTTTTTCTTAGGTTGGTGCCGGTGGTGGGACTCGCACAAATCGGCCGAGTTTTTACTACTCAACTACTACCGCCCTACTACCAGAAACGAACTGCTTCATAACTGACGAACGCCCCTAGATTCAGACGTGTTTGCACTTTTGTCAAGCACTCGAACATTACGCATTTAATACCAAAAAGTTACTCGCCAATTACTCGTTTATCACCCTTTCACTGGCACTTTCACTGGCACTGAATCATGCGATCTACACTCGGTTAAATTGCGCTTCCCACTCTTTCAATGCCGCCATAATGGCGTTGAATTCCGGCGGTTCGCCGAAGAACATTTCCTGCATCCGCGCGTAATCTTCGCGCAACGCATTGACGCGATGTTCCGGTGGGGAAATCTTTATCTGTCTTTTTGTCGCCTCTCCGTATTTGGCCCACGATGATTTGAAGAACAAATTTTTGTGCTGCGCAACGCGCTCCAGCAACTCCAACCGTTGCGTGGCTGCCGTTGCGACGCCTCTGTGGATCAGTTCGTAGAAGTCGCAGTAGTGCCGTGAGAACCGGTCGGGCATCGCCTTGTCTGCCGGACGATGAAATTCAGCGTGCAGGATGGTTGCCTTCTCCCAAAAAGTTCGTTCGACGGACAGCACCTTCACGGCGCAACTGGTCTCCCGAAACGCCTGGGGAAATTCCTCGGCCACATACGGCGCGACGGACTTCGACTCACACGGCCAATGATCCGCCCGCGCGCCCATTTCGATCTTCACGGTTTGACGCACATACGCGACACCAGCCACAGGCCACGCCGAGGGATAATCGAAAAGCAAAGTTTGGCCGTCCGGGTCATTGGCATCGGCGCGCAGCGACCACGCCTCACCGCCGCGCACCTTGGATCGGATGACCGCCTCCAGCGCCGGTTGTAGTTCGTTCGCAATCTTCTGCTGGCAGGCAACCCGCAGCGCATCAATCCGCCGCTGTTTCTCCTTGTTGCTGCCACCAGCCTCCGGTTCGTTGTCGCCGCCGAATCCCAGGAAACCCCGGTCAATCGAAACGTCAATGTCCTCGGAGAACCGCTCGATGACTTTGAAGACTTTCGACAGCGACGTGCCGCCCTTGAAAATCAGATGTTCCCCGATGGTCGGCAATGTGAACAACTGCTTGAGCGTCCAGCAAACCCAAAAGTCCTTTTCGAGAATTTGCGGACTCAATTGTCTTTTCGACGCGGCCTGTTCAAAAGCCAGACGGCGATCTTCCACGCTCGATTGTGCAAATGCGTCCATGTTCGTTCAGGGTTTCTTTGCCAGACGCCGCATGATGTCACCGATCCACGCCGGAGCGTAGGTCAAGTCTTTCAACAACGACTTGGTATCTGCATCCGCCATTTTGCTTTTCATCCGGGAAATCGCCCGGTCGTCCACATGCTTCTTTCCCATGTAGCGCAGCGCCTGAATGACCAGGCCGCTCAATCTTCCGGCGGTCGCCATGTTTCGCGGCGAGGTGCGTTTGAGGATGATTTCCGAACGGCCGATTTTCACCCGCTTCGCCCGCCCGTCGGTCAGGAAAACAATTTTTGCCGGCACTTGGTCGGACAGGCCAAGCAGGTTCGCCGCATAAGCTCCCGACGGTTGAAATCGTGTTGAGTCTTTTCCGGCCAGAACTTTGGCCACGACCTGCGGGCTGGGAAACATCATGCCGTAAGTGGGATGCTGCTTTGGGTAGTCATATAGCCCACGGGTCAACCGGCGGATCGTTCCGGCCTTGGCCAGTCGATGCAAAACCACGTCCACGGCCCGCCGGCCTCCCAAGTCAAGGAATTGGGTTGGGGTGAACACCGCACCCCTGCCGCTGCCGTATATTCTGCTAACAATGCTTTTATCAATGGTTTGCACGGTATAATGCAGTTCGGTTCTGTAAGATAAACTGCCCTGTATTTCTTACACGAAAACAGCCCAATTGTTCAAGCTTTTCCTCTTCGACACGCACCAAACCTCGAATTATTTGAGGAATTGTGCAGCTCAATTTGAGCCGCTCGCGGGTTGCGATTCCTGTTTCGTGACTTCGGTGACGACAATTTCGAGAATCACTGGCTGACCATCCGCAATCAAAGCGCGCTGGCTGCCCGGCAACTTTGTCAGGAGGGACAATTCCATCCGTTGCATCGCTGTCTCAATGCGGCGCAATGCCTGGACGCCAGCAAACGCGATTGAACTGCATTGAACACCCTTTTTTGAAGTCAGGCGGAAACAAATATGACGGGTCTGATAATTATGGCGACGTTACCCGCAGACGTTACCCTTTGTCCTATTGCCAGTCGCCATGTCTCACAAAACAATTGATTCTATTGACTATTATCAAGTTGGTGCCGGTGGTGGGACTCGAACCCACACAACTATTTCACGCTTCAAGAATGTGCATTTTATTGGCATTTATGCGTAATGAAGCATAGTGAACACTTTTGATTTGCTTACGTTTTGCTTACAGTGTAGTTTGTTGGCATGGCATGGATTTATAAGCGTGGTGAAAAATGGTGGATTGGCTGGCGCGCTCAGGACGGCAAGCTGGTTCAAAAATCACTTAAGACAACGAAAAAAGCCGACGCTGAAACCGAACTCGCGCAACTTGGTTTAATTGAGCAGGCGCACGCGGCCAAGGCGGTCACTTCCGATTTTATCAACGCTATCACCGGCAAGAAGGCCGAGCGCAAGAAAACCGTGACCGATTACTTCGATGCCTGGCTAACGAACGCTAGGGCGCATCTCACGCACGGCACGGTTAAGAAATACGAACAGCTTGCCCGCGAATTTAGGGCGCACGTCAAAGCCGACGCCGCGCCGATTTTGATGGAAGATATCACCGCTGATCATGTCCGCGAATACCTCACCGTCAAGCGCACGGCGACGACGCACGAAACCACCCGAGGCTTTCGGCGGATTCTTTCCAGTATTTTTTTACAGGCTCAAAACGAAGGTCAGACAACCCGCAACCCCGTTGCGCTCGCCAAGCTCCCTAAGACACTCACGAAGGAGACCGGCAAGCGTGCGTTCACGCTGGCGGAAGTTAAACAGCTTCACGACAAGTCAACTCCGTTTTGGCAATGGATGATCCGCACGGCGTTTTTTACCGGCTTTTCCATGGGAGACCTGGTGACACTCCGCCGCGTGAACGTGGATCTGAAACACAATACAATCAGCATCAAACGTCGTAAGACCGGCCGGCCGGTAACGGTGCCAATCAGTGACAGCATGGCCGAATCGTTAGAAGAACTGTGGCCTGCCAAATCGGAAGATTATTTTTGGCCGGCTGAGGCGAACAGGTATTTGACGACCGGCGCATCTTCATTCTCGCAAAGCTTCCATGACATTATGGCTGCATGTGGCTTGGTTGAAGCGCGGCCGGAAGGCGGAAAGGTTGGCATAGGGAAAGGACGCGCCACCAAGCGCAGCGCTTCTGGCGTGGGCTTCCATTGCATGCGTCACACCTTCGTATCTAATTTGAAAATATCTGGTGCAATGGACAGCGTAGCAAAAGAACTTGCCGGACACGGATCGTCGGCAATCAGCGCCGTTTACACCCACTTGCCAGCCAAAACCCTTTCAGACGCAATCAGTCGCATCCCTGACTTTTCACCGAAACTGGTACACACAAATGAACGCGCCCGCAAAACAACGCGGCGTCGGCGTGCCAACACCCCCGCGCGTACTCCGGCATTGTTGCAGCAGACAACAGGAGCATCGAAATGAAAAAGAGTAAACCGGAAAAAATCAAAAGTATGCCGCACCAGCCATCCCCTTCAGAAAAGGCTGCGACCCGCCGGCTGGCGCGCATGGCTGACGGAATAGTGAAATCTGCCACGCAGAAAAGATCGGGAGCAAAACCTGCGCTCCATCTGTTACGCCCGCTAAATAGCCCGGCGTTGACCATTCCAAGGGGCAAGGATCGTGCGCTGACACAGTCAGGCATGCTGCAACAGGCTCTCGCACTGAATCGCCCGGGCGGTGAAACCCCAAAAATAGTTTCGGGGTTTCGGATGCAACTGGATCAAGCCTTGGACTCAACTGGCCACGGTGTCGTGATTGAAAAACTGCTGCCGTTTGCGGCCAACGCGCTTGAACGAGATCTTTTTAACCTGATTCATGAAACCAAGCCGGAGTTATTTGCGGAATGCAGCGATCCGCTCAAGGCTCTGTTGCAGTTGAGAATTCTGTATGTCCCGATGGTTTGCCGTGGCCTTCTCAATCATGAGATCGAAAAGAACAAGTCTGAAATGCTTTGGCTTGGCGCACTGAGTGCATATTCAGTGGCTTTTGAGCGGACGCTACTTGAACGCATGTACTCGGCTGCCAGCAAAGCTCGATTCGCAAGCAAAGACTCCAACAAAATCAAAAACTGGGCCGCAAGCGAATTAGGTGGAACGATATTCAGGTGGTTCGACAAGGCTGAAAAAGATTTTAAATTTTGGCTTTCACGATTTGATCAGTGGCTTGAGTACGCAATGCGGTCGCTGGATCATTATTATGGGTGTCAATCGATTGACTATCGGCGAAGGAAGGGGAAAACGAAGGTGGCGGCACAACTGGGGATTTTGAAAAGCCTGGGTGCGATACCTGATGCATATGTCGCCGATTTATTGGAGGGTGTAATGGCGGACAGCCAAACACGTCAAATGTTCCGTAAAAACGCAAAGAAACGCCCGACCACACCATCTAATATTGAATTTGAACATTGGCTGATCGAGTGTTGGCCGCTGGTATTGGGCTATGGCTGGAACTATCTTGATTTAAAGAGGGCTGCCTCCCTGCGGTTTCCTGATTTGTCGCAAGAAAAACTTTCTGAGGAGATCCTAGCTCTCAAAGATCGCTGCAAGAAACTTGGTTTAAAACTCGGCCGTGGAAGTAAAAAGGTTGGACGACCGACAAAGAGTATGGTATTTGTTAATCCGCTTCTGTACCAAGTGGCCTTGATGATCGACGGGCTGGAAGATTCGGAATGGTTTTTTGGTAATACGAAAGCTGGCTTCAAGACCTTTGCAAGTCCTTCGGGGCAGGACTAACCGCAAAATTCTTACCCCCATTTTCGCCCGGCAGCTTTGAGAGCATGGGCGCATGTCAAATAATGCGTTCATACGAAATCATAATAGCTCGTCCGAGCAAAACCACCAAGACGACCAGCAGGCAGTTTCTTCATTCGCCCACGGTGGGGCGACGCCCTTAACGAGATTCATCGATCTGCTAAAGGAAAAGGAATGCTTTCCGTCCCAGTCGGGCGGCGGCTGGTCTTCATTGTGCCCGGCGCACGACGATAACAATCCAAGCCTGAGCATCAGTGAAGCCGCAGACGGCAAGGTGCTGCTCCACTGCCACGCGGGCTGTGAGGTCGACGCCATCGTTGAGACCCTCGGTCTGACGATAGCCGATCTGTTCCCCGCAAAAAAGCCGCGTAACAGCAACGGCGGCCAAATCGTCAAGACCTACGACTACCTGGACGAGTGTGGAAACTTTCTTTTCCAAGTGTGCCGGTACGAACCGAAAGGTTTTCGGCAGCGCCGGGCCGACGGTGCAAGTGGGTGGACCTGGAGCGTCAAGGGCGTCCGCCGGGTACTCTACCGCCTGGCAGAGGTGGTCAATGCTGTGCAGCGCGGTGAAGTCATCTACGTTTGCGAGGGCGAGAAGGATGTTGAGGCCATGGAAGCGCACGGGTTCGTGGCGACGTGCAACTCCGGCGGTGCCGGCAAGTGGCACGACGAATATAACGAATTCCTGCGCGGTGCAGACCTCATAATCATTGCTGACAAGGACGAGGCCGGACGGAAGCACGCGAAGCTGGTGTCTCAAAAACTAAGCGGCATAGCCAACTCAGTCCGTACCGTCGAGCTTCCGGATCGCGACGGGAAACCAGTAAAGGATGCGTCCGACTGGTTTGCGGCGGGCGGCGTGGCTGAAGAACTTGTTGCCATTATTGACGCCACGATGATAGCCGGCGCCCAGACAGCGGCCGGACAGTTCGGACAGGTCGGACAGGTTTTGGCGACTCCCTCCAGAGAAAATTCAGATTCTGCAGACGTCGGTGGCCAAGATAAATCCGGACAGCCCGGACAGGACGGACAGACTCCAGCTACTTGGTTTCAAGAAAAATATCCCACTTTGACAAGCGAGTACGGCGATGCCGTCCTGGAGAAAATCGAAAAAAATGGCATCATAACCGTTCGCGACATCAACGAGGATTTCCTGGCCTCCACGCTCGGCTCGAAAGGTACACCTGACGCACCGACCGTGTTCGTGGCCGCCGAGGATAAATTCTACAAATATTCTCAGTCCGACGGCATCTACGTCCATCAGCGCGAGCCGGTCTTGCAGGCACTGCTGAGCAAACAGCTGCTGGAGTGCGCCCGCGATTGCCGTGATGAATGCGAAACCCAGTCGTTAGCATTCCGGTTCCGCGATACGTCCAAACTCAGCGGCGTCATCAAACGCGCCCGTGGGCTACTGGAGGTCCCACCGGATTATTTTGCCGCCGATCTGACCGATTACATTCTGTGTGCCAATGGCGTCTTGCGGCTCGATGACAAAGAGCTACTGACGTTCAGTCCAGAATATCGTCGGCGCAACAAGCTGGCAGTGGCGTACGATCCGGCGGCTGAATGTCCGCTATTCCTGGACACGCTGATGCGCCCCGCACTTGATGATGTTGACTTGGAATTTCTCCAGCGTTGGTGCGGTTTGGCGCTCCTTGGTGAGAATCTGGCTCAAAAAATATTGATTCTGACCGGGACAGCTGGCGGCGGCAAGGGCACGTTCATTCGTGTGCTCGTCGGTGTTATTGGGGCCATGAACATGGGTTCGCTACGGACACAATTGCTGGGGGAGCGGTTCGAGCTCAGTCGATTTCTTGGCAAGACTTTGCTTTACGGCGCGGATGTGCCGGAGGATTTCCTTAACCAACGTGGCGCGTCCGTGCTGAAATCACTCACCGGATATGACCCGGTGACTCTTGAGTTCAAGAACAGCAACGAATCGCCGTCCATCATCTGCAAGTTCAATGTCGTGGTGACCTGCAATAGCAGGCTCACCGTCCACCTTGAAGGCGACAACGAAGCCTGGCGCCGCCGACTTGCCGTCATCGAATACACCAGACCTAAAACAAAGAATGTCATCGCGGACCTGGACAAGCTGATCCTCGCGCAGGAAGGCGCCGGCGTTCTGAACTGGATGCTTGCTGGACTCGACAAAATCCGTGCCGATGGCTGGCAATTGCGCGTTGGAGAAGATCAACAGGGTATCGTTGATAGCCTGCTACTTGAATCAGACGGCCACGCTGTCTTCGTCCGGGAGAGTTTGATCCGCGATGCCGACGGCCAGGTATTGTTATCGGCGTGCTACCAGGCTTACGTGACTTTTTGCGCGCAACGGCATTGGACTGCGCTTACCCAGATCAAGTTCGGAAAGGTCATCGGGGATACGGTTGTGCGCCAGTTTGGTCTGACGCAACGCCACGATCTTCGCGACGCGCTTGGCAAACTTCAGCGCGGGTGGAAGGGGATTTCTCTAGTGGTGGATTCTGCGGAACCAAGTGGAGAAAACCTGTCCGACCCGTCCGGCGGCCGGTTAACCATGAAATCTCCACCTCAGTCGCCAAACCCGGGTCAACTCATCGGCAAGGAACTAGCATGACTAATTATCCCCAAACAATCTTTGCCGCCCACGCTCGTGGACGGCGTGGTGCAATCAGCAAAATGCTCATGCCAGCAATTGACGTGCGCGCCACTCGTGGCCCGCAAAATTCTTACCCCCATTTCAAGGTGCCGACTATGAAATCATTTTACATGAATGCGAATGCCTTTAACACAGCTCAAAATGCGGCAGCGGGATTTGATTTAGTGAGATTATCTAAATCGAAGCAGGCCGTTGATTTATGTTCAAACACAATGCGCGCCTACAATCGCGCAGGCCTGCCTTTTTATAAGCGCGGCAAAGCCGTTTTCTTTTCAAAAGTCGAATTGGCTACGTTCATTCGCGCAAACCAAAACGTTGGATGAATAACGCTGAACATCGTCCGCACTGCCGCCAGCCGTCGAATCAATTTTGCGGGTTGTCGGCCGGACAACCTGGCCGGCCCGCAATCGAAACGAAATGTAATATGCAAATCCCATACCCCACGAAATCGCCATTACGGCCGGTCTCGTCCGCCGTCAAGAAGGCAACCGCACCCACCACAGTGCCACAGCCGTTGTCGAAGCCCACCGTTGCGCCGGTGAAACAAACACCACCAGAACGCCCACCGATCAGCCCGGTGCGTCATTTGGAGGCAATGTTTTTGCGGGTGACTCCGCAGGAACGTGCCGATTTCATACAGTGCGCCATTCGCAACTTCGCGATGGAAGTCGCGGACAAGACTGAATTCAAACAAAAGGTTGATCGGTGGCTCAAATATTTCGTCTACGAAGCCAAGCCGAAATCTACTGCAGTACAACCTTCAACTATTAACAGCTGAATTCATATGAACAAAGCCACAACGTTAAATGCCATCCCGACCGCGCCGTCACCGGCGCCAACCGCAACCACAGCCCACAACCCAAATGGAGTACGGCGTCGACGTGACGCCGCTCAACAGGCCGCGGCTCGTGCCGCAGCCGTATCAGCCGAGCCACAAGATCCCAAACCCAGCCTCTTCAGTTCACCAGCACTGACCCCGGAGCAGGAATTGGAATCGTTAAGAATCCGTAAGGCACACTGGCTGCTATTCGACCTCAATGATCCCAGTGGTTGGCAAACCGATCTGCACGTCGCCCTGATCACCAATGAGCGCGGTAGCCTGCGTCCGGGCACGCTGGAAAATGCGAGCCGTATGGTTGCGTTTAACGACACGTTCGACTTGTACCGCCGCCTGTTCGAGGTGCGCCAGAACCTGACCTTTCGCAACGGAAAGCTCGGGTTTGATAATGCTGGGTTTCTACCCTGTGCCGACGTCATTGCCTACCTGGACAAATGGTGCGTAGCCGTACCGTCCGAATATCGGAACGTGGCCGAATTTCTGCTGGCCCTGCAGAAAATATTTGAGTTGAAAGGTCCCGCCTTCTGCGACAGCGGCAATGACCATCTTAATCGAACGCACGTCCGGCTTCGGGCCGACCGGATCGTCGACGCGTTGAAAAGCCATTATCCAACCAAATACTCTGACCTGGCTTACCAATGAAACGACTCACCAAATTTTTAACTTATCGTCTGCCCAGCGCGGACGCCCTTGCCATCAAAACCGTATCGATGGCTATCGCGATTTGCCTGCTTTATTGCCGAGCACGTAATGTGCGGCTCGCGCGCAAAGCGATGAGAAGTCGTCCTGTCAAAATCAATGCGGCCCCGGCTGTCGTTAATCCACCTCAAATATGAATGCCTATCCACCCAACGCCCCGTCCAACGATATGAGCCTCCAGACGTTTGCCACAATCAGCCTGCCCCCGTCCAGGGGCAAACCAAATGACCTCCGTGGAATTGACAGTTCCTTTGACAATGTCAGCAGCCTCTTCGGCGATGATGCCGTCCTGGTTCCGGTGCCGAGCAACGGCGCGGGCGAAATGATCGTGTCGTATTCGGATATCAACTTGGAGCAGACCCGGGCGGTCGCCTATCAGTCCCGGCTTACCAGGGAAAGCATCGCCGTGGCTACCGGTGTGAACGGCATATTCGCGATCCATTTCCCAACGGATGGGGCGCGGGTAGATTTTCTGAAGGCGAATCCGCAATTGCGGGATAGCCTCATCACCGATGGCCCAATGGGGAGCGTAGTCTGGCTGCGGTCAGAAACCAAAACCGCCACCACAATCATTCCAGGATGTTCGTCATGGCTCGGCGTGGGTGCGGCCGTGGTAGTAGCCGGTCGTAGAACGATGGAAGCTGCCTTTAAAATCCTGAACACTACGAAGCCGGTCACCACGTCCTTTGAAAACATTGTCTGGCCGGAACCCATGCGCGTTGAACTCGTTCTGCGGAGCCTAGTTCGCGAGACTGGCGGGGCTACGACCCTGGACCCACGAAACAAGGCCATTCCCAACTGGAATTTCTGGGCGCGGGCTTTTGCGCTCATCCTGTACGTAAGATACGACCTCACACGCGAGGCGTTCTTTCAGGCGTTGCCTGGACAAGCGGTTGAGCTGCTGTCGGACGAGCGGGCGTTGTTAATATGCTCTGATTTCCTTTCGGAATTCGGCCGCCAAGAGAGGTTCGGCATTCTGTTGAAATACGGCCAGCCGCGATACCTGAAGGAGTTTGCAGCCGTGGTAAAAATCGTCACGGCCCGGACCTGTGAGCCCGAAGATGACTTGGAGAAGTTTTTGGTCGCAGTCCTGGAACCCTGCCAAGGTGCGAGTGTGTCAACCGCCGAGTTGAATGAAATCAACATGCGGTATTTCCGGGCAAAGAGTTTGCCGCCCTATCCACGAACCGTTTTCGACAAACGTTTACCAACCAGCATATCGCGTTTGTTCCACGGTCTACAGTCGCGAAAGCTGCAGCGCGGTGGCAAGTACTGCCGGGGCTACAAGCATGTGCAGATCAAACCGGGAGACCCGTGCAGACTTGTGGAGACGCGTCTACCAAATTTATCGGAGGTTCAATGTTAGACCCACTTGCTGTGCGGCCCTGACCACTAAAAGCTATCCATATGAACAACCCATCCACGACGAATCAACCTGAATTCAAACCGGCGGTAGACACTCAATCGCTGCCCGACATCATGGCCCAGGGTCTGACTGTCAGTTTTTCCGTGACCGTCACCACGACGAAAGGCCAACGAGCCTTTGCCGTCGAGGGTGATTTTGATTTACCATTAGCGTTGCATCCGGCCTTGCGCTCCGCAGCCTGCGAGGACTTTGAAACGTTATGCACCCGGTACTTGGTCAACACTCCAAATACCATGCTAGGCCAGTTCATTCGAGCCATCACCGACGCCGAACGAAATGGTCAATTTGATTGGAAAGTGGGCATGCCTGCCGAGCAGAAGACCAATCCGCCTGTACCGGCGGCTAACCCAGCAGAAGCACCCATTGATCCGAAGAACAGTGCGCCACAGGCGGCAACACCGGCAACAGCTGGTCAATCGAACGGAAATCCTGAAGCCATTCACCCGCCTGTCACTGCCCTTCAGGAACTGAATCAACCGCCCCCGGCCCTCCAAGAACCCAGTCAACCTCAACCCACATCAGCCACGTTATGAAACAACTAGACCCAACATTCACATTCGACGGATACGACTTCAATCAGCTCGCTCGACAGGACAAAGTTGCCCTGTTCGAAAAGCGAAAAGCAAACGGATGCTTCGGCTACGAGGTCATCATCGTTCAACGCTATCCGGCGCAGACGATCCGGGGCATCAGATATCCAGCACGTGAGGCGATGCCGAGCTCAGCAGATTGGGGAATTTCTGGCTGGTCGTACAAGACGCTGGACGACGCCAAATGTAAATTCAAGGCTCTCTGTGGGCAAACCGCCGGCAAGGATCAAAAACAACACGCCCCGGCCAAGCGATGCGCTCTGCCAGTCCTCGCTTAAGGCACGGCATATAGGAACGCCATTTTTGACCGGCCCCATTTCTAGCCGAGCGACTTTGATGACCCAGACGGTGGTCGGATGACTCGACGAGCTGCGGCTCGTCCTTCAGAAAAGGGGGTGCTTTGTAGCCGTGGCGCGGAACGTTCCCGGCGGCGGGGTTATTCAGGCATCCAGTTGAACATTTACCCATACATGGCGCCCGGGCGGCGTGGTGCCCCGTTGTTTGGCGGACACGTTCGGTGGCTGCTGGTTAGTAGATTTTATCCAGATAATTCGCCGCCTTGCGCGAAGCGCCGTGCGGCGCATGAACTCTGGTAGCGCCCGTCGGGAGATCCAGCCGGCCGACGGGCTTGGGCCTGATCTCACGCAAACCCCGGGTTCGTAACCGCCATAAAATCAATAGGCTAACCCCAAAGTCTGCAATTGCAGACATCAAGCGCCACCCAGGCACAGTCTTCAATTGGGTGGCAGCACCACGTCTTTCCATTCCACCGTGCGGATGGGGCGCGTGCCGATGATGAACTTGTCCACGCCTGAAAGCGGAATCTGGAATTCAAATTATTCCGCACCCACTGAAGCATAATAACCGGGACGACCGCCGCCGGGCTCGGAAGAGCCATGCGGCGCATGAACCAAGCCAAATGGTCATGGGTGAGGGCCCAGCACTCTCAAATTGAGTGGGAGCCATCTAAACACCCCGGGACATCGCGCCCAGCCACCCCTTTTCCCAAGGACGAGTCGGGGTTCGCCTTGCTGAGAAAAGAGACCGACGGTGGCTGAAAACGCGTTGGCCAGAAAAGGGGTACACAGAAACAGGCTTCTGGAGTGCCTTGCTCCAGTCGCAAAAGTAGCGGTTATGGTTCCCAACCACCCCTTTCGTAGCTCCCATCGCCCTTTAGCCCGGCCACAGTCGATTTAAAGGCTAATAAAACAATGGAATGCCGGGAGGCACCTTGGCGGGATTGAGAAATTGATTATCGAAGTTGAAAAACCGGTTGGGCGGGAGGTAGTAGGTGCCTTGATACTTCCACTGATTGGTGGCCATATTACTGTTCCATAGCCGGATGATGGAGGTGTTCAGATAAAGATTTACTGCGGTCCAGTTTTCCAACAGACGGGGCAGGTTGTGGAGCCCGCCGCTGAACGTGGCGGTGCCTGAACCGGTGGAAGGAATGGTGCCGGTTACGATAGCGGCGTTGACGGTCATGGTAGTGGCTTTATCGGCGTTGTTGGCAAACGAAAAGGTGGTATAACCTTCGCTATCCTTCCAACTTGGTGAAAGCAGGGTGAGCGCGTCCGAAATTAGCGCGGCGGGAACTTCATAGGCGTTGTTGGTACCGGTTGCACCGTTGGTGCCGGACTGAATGTTGTAATTGCCCAGCACGTAGAGCGGATTTTTCGTGGCCACGGTAAAGCCCAGCCCGTTGTTGGTGGGCAATTGGGCGCCGTTCACCAGACGCACTGATGGTAATCTTGTTGAGGTTAATGGCCGATTGTCGGCCACATATAATATCGTCGGGTAAATTTGGGAGGCGGCAGGCAGTTTGCCTTGTACCATCCAATTGGTGCTTAGCCACGAGGACAACCGGCTCACGTCAATCTGGGTAAAAAAGTTGGTTTTACTTTCGCGCTGGTCGTAGGTCATGTTGGTCAGAGTCAAGAACGGCAGGTTGGCGGCCAGTACACCCGGAGAGGCGTTGGTGAAGGTCAATGTCACCGGGGAAGTGTCCGCACCCGGCACCGAGCCGACGTTACTGGATTGCAGGATCAATTGTACGACATTCGTACCGCTGGTCGTATTGGTGACTACCAGAATCATTTGAGCCAGGTTGTATAGCATCAGGTAGTTGGTGAGCATATTGGCATACGACGGACCGGTCTGGGTGCTGGTCGGGAAGTCGATTATGAAATGCGAATTCCCATTATAATAAGGAAGGCTACTGCCTGGAAAATTGGTGATATAACCCGGATTGCCGTTGAAGAGGGTATTCCAAGTGCTGGGATTAGCCGGATCCCAATCCGCAGTCGTGGTCCCGTCCAAGTTGGGTGCGGTCAGGACGGCCGTGGTCGTGACCAAACCATTAAAAGTCAATTCTGCGGTGGTGCCGACATCAATGGGCCCATTTGCATGGACGCGACCACTGACCACCATGGTGGCACAATCCGAGAACTCCAGCGTGCCATTGTAATAAATGGCAAAGCTGGAAGCGGGTATTGGATTTAGCGCTCTGAGTCGGAAAAACTGTTGTGAATTGGTGGCTCGCAAACCCAACGCTGTTTCATACCCAACCGAGTTGGTTACAAGTGCCGCGTAACCGCCAAATAAAAGAGTGGAATTAAATGACAGGACCGGGTTATCGGTAGCCAGATTGCTCCAGGTTGCCGTGGGCGACAAGCTGGGAGAGGTTTGTAAGATGACGGAGCCAAATATCAAACTGTCCGTCCAGTAAACGGTGTTCACACCGTTGGAAGAAGTCATGCGCAAGGACATGTTTTGGAATGGCATTTGGGCCGCCGGGTTCACCGTCAACAGGCCGTTGATATAAGTGATGGAGTAATTGGTCAAACCGCTGCCGGTGACGGCACTTGGCACGATGCTGTAAGGCGAGCCGCTCACCGGCGCACTGGAGATGGCTCCGGAACTGGTCAATGTGGCATGGGTCGCCGTATCGCTGTTCAACAATCCGTTCGCGAAAAACTCCGTGCCGGCAAACGTCAGATTCTGACCGTAGGTCTTGCTCAAATTGCTGGCGGTGATGGACAGTGGAGCGGCATTGACGGTCAGTGTGCCGTTGTTAAACGGCCCGAACAAATAATTGGCCGCACCCAATGTGCCCGGCGATGGCGTGATGGCATACCCCCCCACCGGGCTGGCCACGGTTGCCAGTGTGCTGAAACCGGGCACGCCGCTAATCACGCCGGCGCTTTCATTATTCACAAACCCGCTGTATATCGCACTGAACGCCGGGTTAGCCGTGCCGTAATTGCGTAGGGCATTGTTCGCCGTCACCGACAAGCCCGCAGGATTCACCGTCAAGGTGCCATTGGTGTAAGTGATCGCGTAATTGCCCGGCGTGAACGTGCCACCGGTCGCCGCGCTGGGCACGATGCTGTACGGCGAACCGCTCACCGGCGCATTGGAAATGGCTCCCGAACTCGTCAGCGTGACGGTGCCAACCGTCTCCAGGTTTTGCAACCCGGTCGGAACAAATTCCGTGCCGGCAAAGACAATGTTCTGGCCGTAAGTCTTGGTGAGGTTGTTAGCGGTGATGCCCAACGGGGCCAGGTTCACCGTCAACAGGCCGTTGCTAAAAGTGATGGAGTAGTTGGTCAAACCACTGCCGGTGACGGCACTTGGCACGATGCTGTAAGGCGAGCCACTCACCGGCGCGTTGGAAATCGTCCCGCCGCTGGCAAGCGAGACGCTCGTTACCGTATCGCCGTTAACCAGGCCACCGGCCAAAAACTCAGTGCCGGCAAACGTCAGATTCTGACCGTAGGTCTTGCTCAAATTGCTGGCGGTGATGGACAGCGCCGCTTGCAACACGGTGATGGGCACTTGTAATGAGGCCGGCGCATCGCCGACAATCGATGGCGTGAACGTCGTGGTCAGCAATTGACCCGCCCCCGAATTAAGCACCGTGCTTGAGACGGGATTGTAAGCGAAGGTTCCGCCCAGACTGGGTGTCGTTGAGGCATTCAATTGGCTTGCGTCCAGCGCGGCACCGTAAGTGATGTTTGCAGGAGCCGTCCAGTTGATCTGTCCCACGTTGGTGAGAATCAGAGAATTGGCCGTGTAGTTCGTCTGCCAGATGGCCCCCGACGGCGAGGATAAATTTGTGAAGATTCCCGTTGATGAAGCGTAGCTCAATACGGCGAAAGTGTCGCCGGGATTCGGCTGGAACCCGTTCCGCGTCTTGACGGTGAAAGTGCTGTCGGCCGCCAGCGGAGTGTTGAAATTTATGTTGCCGTAACCGCTGCCGGATGTGGTGCCACCCAGCGAAACAGCCAGATTTGCTGACGAAGTATCTGAATAGCCCCCTTGCAAACTGATCGTTCCCAGGTCTGCCTCGACGGTCGCCGTGTTGTTCAGATATATATTGAAGCTGGTTGTGCCGGTGGTGGTGTCCTTTTGCACCAACCCGGCATTTTGAAACGTATCGCCGGGATAGCTGCCGGCCAACACCTGGTCACACTGGATGTCCCATAACGCGCCCGGCTGATTCCAAATCTCCCCCGTGAATCCGCCAGCGGGGCCCAAGACCGAAATGTCCCCACCCTCCCAGTTCACTGTCCCTGCATTAGTCAGTTCACCTTCCACAGTCATGCCCCCTTCGATGTTCAACACCCCGTTGCTCACGATCGTCAGCGCAGCACCGTTGCCAAGAGCGAGGCCGCCAATCGAATTGGTGGCCGAAATGACGACGTTAAACCCGCCACCGGGAATGGACGCTGAATCTCCACTTCCCGGCACCTGGTTCATATCCCAGTTCTGCGCGATGTTCCAATCTCCGCCGGCGGCATTTGTCCAGGTGATGTTGGCGGAACGGACCACGGTGCCGCTGATTAACAATGTCAGCACGAGGAATAAATGTCGGAGCTGGTTTTTCATAAAGGATCAGGATTTCCTAGCCGCATGTTTTTTGCCTAATAACATTCCACCGCCGACGCCCGACGTGAACGCGTCAGCGGCAACCGCCAACTGCCCAGGTGACTTGTAGGTATTATTTTCAACTACATTGAGGTCATCCCGATTGTTACCAGCCACTTCTCGACCAATTCAGGCCATTCCGTAATCGGAAACGTTGTACGTCGCAGGCCAAACGCATGGCCGCCTTGAGCATACAAGTGCATCTCCACGGGAACTCCGGCCTGCTTCAGCCCAATGTAATAAACCAGCGACTGGTCGACACCATCTACGTGATCATCCTCGGCCTGCAGCAAAAATGTCGGTGGCGTATTGGTGGTGACTGGAACATTCGCATTCAGCTTAAAACCCCGCCGTTTCTGAGTTCGTGACCTCAAAGCGGGGAATCAATACGCTACAAGGCTGAGGGGGCGGGCATGGTGGAGGGAGCCCGAAGGGCGACCGGAACCATGCCCGCCCCCGGCGGCTCAAAACAGGAAAAAAACATGAGTAGCAGCAATCCATCCGCAGTCCCGAGTCCGAGTCCCGAAAAGAAACGCCGGTATCTGAGCGCCGAGAAGAAGTTCCAGATTTATCTGGAAGCTCAAGACAGCGGCAAACCCATCGGCGAGATCCTGCGCCGTGAAGGCCTCTTCTCCACCGATCTGGCCCGCATCCGCCAGCAGGTTAAAGAAGGGGCGCTCCAACGCCTCGGCGCCAAGCCTGGCCGGCAGCAGAGTCAGGTCAGTGCCGAAGCACACGAGGCCCTCAAACGCGAACTGCAGGACAAGGAACGAGCCTTGGCCGACCAGGCCGTCGAACTGGCGATCCTGCGAAAAAAAACGAATGGGGGTTCGTGGGACCGATAACTGGCCTGTGGATCAAAGAGCAAACCAAACTGGAAATCCTCACCGTGATTGAGTCCTCCCGGCAACAAGGCGTTTCGGCCATTACGTTTGCTCGGGCTTGGAGTCAGCAATTTACGAGAGCCGACTACCCGACAATTGGCGCTGTTTTGAACTTGGCGGCTAGAGATCCTGACCTTTTTGAAAAATTGCTGCACGACTGGAATGGCTGGGTAGTGGCTCATTTTTTAAATTTATGCGGGTTTCTCCCCATTGTGATTTGCATCCAAAACGTTATAGTTCCAAACGATGCACGGAATAAACTCTAGCAATAATCCCGCTTATCATTTCCGAAATAAATGGAGACTGAAGAAGCGGATTCAAACAATGATTTGGGTAACTGCGGCTGTTTTTTTAAGCGCGGCAATCATCGCTTGGTTCATACATTTTTCCACATCCAAGTGACAATCTAGGCCAGCTTAAGACACGAATAACGTTTGACCTTGTTGAAGAGCTTTGCATAAATTGGGCATCAATCACCCAAATATGACCCTGACCAAAAATGGCCTAGTAAAGCGAATCAGCAAAGAAACTGGGCTGACTTTGGCCCAGACCTTTGAGTTGTTGCAGAAAACTCTCAACTACATCACCGAATCATTGGCTAGGGGTGACAAGGTAGAGCTCAGGAACTTCGGTGTGTTTGAAGTAAAAACCAGCAAAGCAAAGATAGGGCGCAATCCGAACAAGCCTGAGACCGACGTGCCAATTCCAGCCAGAGCTAGGGTTAAATTCAAGGCTGGCAAGGAAATGCGGGCGGAGGTTTTGAAGCTGACACCCAAACTAAAAAAGAAGGCACCCTGAATGAACAGAGTGCCTTTGAATAAATTCTAAATTTATTTCGTTCCAAGAATCGCGTCTTTGGCTGCCTTGGCGATGCGGAACTTCACAACACGCTTAGCTGCAATCTGGATTGTCTCACCAGTCGCAGGATTACGACCGACCCGTGCTGCGCGATCAGTTAACACTAGCTTGCCCAGACCCGGTATCGTA
>Ga0302281_10000288_pt1 | contig 38832 bp, 24 predicted proteins | sample III_Fen_E1_2_FD_198762 | JGI IMG/M metagenome (GOLD analysis project Ga0302281, IMG submission 198762) | Peat permafrost microbial communities from Stordalen Mire near Abisko, Sweden - III_Fen_E1_2 | ecosystem: Environmental > Terrestrial > Soil > Wetlands > Permafrost | place: Sweden: Abisko...
CTCCCGCTGGGTAAAAATCTTGTGCCGCACGGATTTGTGTTTGGGCACCGGGCAGGATACCTGTTCCAAGAGTTTCGTCAGGGAAATCTCAAATGGGTCTGCCTCGCTGTGATGGTGGGCGCGGCTGGGAATGTAAAGGTAGATGGCCTGCGCCAGTGGCGCGCGAATGGACGTAAGCACGTCCAGTTTCAAATACTGAAGTTCGGCAATTTGTCCAAGCATCCCGAAAAATTCCGGGGACAACGTGCAGCCGTGGAAAAATATCTCCTGCTGATTCGATGTTGCCAGCTTGGAATCGTTCCGCCGGGGCGGGCGGGCTTCAACGTCAATCCGCTCAATCAAGCGGTATTGCCGGCAAACCGTCGTGTCCAGGTCGGTGACTCGGATGTAGGAGTCTATGAGGTCGGCCACGATGCCTTTGATCGCGCGGGCGTAACTCCCGCCGTTGCTGTTGGCATAGCGGCGGCAGAATTCCCGGAAGGAAAAACGGATCAACGGCGTGTTTTCCCCCGGCTTCCGAAAGCTCAACAGTGTGAAGATGGCGCGGGCATGGCGCACGTCCAGCGCGGGCGGTTGAAAATCGGGGCGCATGGGATGAAAACCACCGACTTGATAACGGCGTTGGCCGATTGTGATGTCTCTGGGACCGCGCTGTTTGGTGCCCGCAAAGACCGGTCCGATCAAATAGTCCTTCGGAGCCGCCACCAGATTTTCCCCCCGCATTACCCTGCGTCCATTGTCGCCCATTGTGACAACTGTTCTAAAACAGTTTGGCCGCAAGTTGCAAACCGAAAAATAATGGCGTTGACAAGGGTGGGGAAAATGTAATGGGATAGGTTTTCCGCGTTACCGGAACTATCCCATGACTTCCGAACATCTTCCAACCGATTCCACGCCGTGCGTTTCACTCCGCCTCTTGAAAATCGAGGAGGAAGGCGATTTTTCTGAAAATCGCGTCAAACCGAAAATCCGGCTCATGGGGCGCTGGCTGGAAAAGGCCGGCTTCCCTCCGGGCGGCCGGGTTCAGGTCATTTGCCGTGCCCCAGGAATCATCGAACTTCGCATTCCCGATGCGCTGAATTTAAGCGAAGCGAAACCGATCAACTGGGAACAGCCTGACCTTGCCTTGGGGTAAGCCGTTGTTACTTGTTGCCAAGAAAAAGATCAATATTAAACATAATAAGCATCGAACTCCACGCAACCATACAAATTGTTCGGAAAACCTTTGTCTTAAACATTTTTTTGGCCATAAACTGTGATCCATTTTACGCTTCCAACACCGGACCTTCATTCGCGTCGCGTGCGATAATTGCTTTCAAGTCGATCGAATGGATTTTCGAAAAGCGGACAGTGGTAGGCTCTTCAGCGAGAGTAATGGTCAAGTGTGCCCCCTCTAACTCAACAAACAAACGCTTCAAGTCACTCTTGGAGCCGTTAGCGAGCTTGAACATCGCCGAATGGTTCGGGCAAAGTGCCAAATAATTCTGGTAATGGTGTTGCTTCAATTCAGGAAGGAACTCCACTTTTTCAAAATGATATAAACCGTCACCAAGTTTAAACGGAAGCGGCAATTTGCAAATCTGGCAGAACATGATGCCATCAGAATTCGTATATTGGTTGCGGAGGTATTCTTCAGTTTCCTGTTTTACTTTGTCGCGGTTAACGGATATAGACCGAATTCGTTCTTCACTAATTCGTTCCGGTGCTTCAGCCGCTTGACGAGTAATTTTCTCAACTCTGCGATCCGGGTTTTTGGGTTCATATTCTGGAAACTCGGGTTTTGGTTTAGGCTCATGTTCGGACAAAAACCGCTCCTGATCTTCAGGTGGAAGTGAAACGAACCGACGTGCACGGTCGAGGCTTTGGATATCTTGAAAACCAAGAGCCTTTGCCTTCTCTGTTTCTTGAGCTTTTTCCGTTGGTTTAATTGTCTTAGCAGCCCCAAATCTGATCGCTTCAAGCCAAGCGTAACCTTCGTCGTAGGGGAATCCTTTCGGAAGCAACTCGCGGGATGCCTCGGAAGGGCGAACAAATCGTCCGTCTGTCTGAGGAATCCATGCGGTGTCTCTCAATATGCAGGCAATTTGTGATAATGCTTCCCGACAGTTGTAATGTGAGTTATTCCGGTAGCGCGCCAACAGCCAGTTGGTATCCCTTTGATTGCAGGCGGTATTCCACATCAAACGCGAGAGAGCTTCGTTGTTTAGTGCCAAAAACTCGGCGATTCCTTTAATAACGTAGTCTTTATCGATTCCATAATCTGTGGACCATCCTCCATGTGATTGGTATACCAGTTCGCTGACTGCGGGATTATCCCGACATGAAGCCGTTTCAAATTGCAGGCGGGTTTGCACTCCAACTGCCTCGGCAAATTTGACAAGTCTTTCTACTGACACTGTGCATTGTTGATACTCTACGGATAATCCTGCCATGTTGGTTTTGCCCCCGAACGCGGTGTAATACGCACTTAGTCCGGTTTCCTGAATAGGGCTGTCGAGAAAGGCGGAGCCTGGCTGGCCCCATTTAGAATCGGTGCGCTTAAAAATGAAATAGCTTGAAAAAACATCTGCCTGATTTTTATCTTTTTCCAAAAGGGCGACAAAGCGCTCCAAGTCCTTCAGGTCGGGCTTAAAGGCTTCACCACCTTTGTACCTTTGTTCCAGGATTGCCTTTACCTGGTCGGCTTCACCAACGGCATGGACCCCCATTAACTCCAAAAATGCTTTGGCTTCCTCCTGCTGGGTCTTGCTTTTGCCTGACGTATACACTCGTGCGTCAACGCGAGGCAGGACTTCGTCGTGAACAACTCCGTCACTCGGAAAAAAGCATTTTGTGCCGACGCTATGCTTTCCGTTTGAGAGGCGAATAATCCGGAATTGCTCCACTTCCTTTATCACCTCCCGGCGTTGCCATTCGGATTTTGAGCGAATTTCGGCATTAAGGATTGCATACAACCCTTGATTCCACTCAGCGGGCTTTGCTTCCAGCCATTTGAAGAAAACCTCATCTGGTTCGACCCAATTCCAATCCACCATGCGACGAGTATTCGAGGCTTTTAGGGAAAGGAATTTGGTGAGTTTATCAACATCCCATTCCTGAATGGCGAGGCTGGCAAGAAACCGATCGGCAGGGCTATTTTTTTGCGGCGCGGCTACAGCCCATTGTGGAGCCATTTTTTCATAAGTCACCAAGTATTCCAGGTCGACCGGGTCTAGCAGTTCCTTGAGTGACGCCTTCCCCTGCAACAGATGTTTAGCGGGAGCATGAGATTTGGAATAAGTAGGAGTTAGCGGCTGGTCATTCATCGTCGCGACAATCAGGGTTCGGATGACCTGATATTTCTTCGGAAGCGCATCCTGTGAATTTGGGAGCACAGCCAAGAAATCCGTGTTCAGAAGTCCTAAATCCCGGATGGTTGACAATGACGCAGCGGCCAATTGACCAAGCTGGAGGTAAAGCGGATCATTTACGACAGTCTCCTTCACGCTCGCCCTGTCTATAGGAGTGATAAACGGAGCGTGGATATGAAAGCGCAGTCCGGAAACCTCTTTTTCTGCGGGAAAAAAGACCGCTACAAGCCCGGGGTCAGCAGGAATTATCCGCAATTGACTGGACAGCGGTTTCCCGGAGTTAAACGCGTTGAAATCCGGTAGAAAATTTAGTTCGTAAGCCAGAAACAGGTGTTGTTTCTCCACGCCTTGAACCGGGGCTGAGAACCGCAGGAAATGGGAGCTTTTTAGTGCCCCACCGTTGACCTGGGTGAGAATTTCTATGTGGTATTCCGAATGAGGCTTGCGGCGCACCGAACCCAACGGGTGGTCACCAATTTGCCATCGAATTGATTGTAGATTTGTAAGGAAGAGCAAGGTCGTTTCCGCCAGTTCTTCGAGGCCAGCCTTGATTTCCGCGAAGGCGTCTTCTGGTGATTTTTTAGGATTATTGAACGGGAATTCAAAGCAGGTTTTGGTGCCAATTTCTGGTTTGGGGTCGATTTCAGTTGGTAGAACAAGTTCTGAAATCTTGAAGCTGTAAGTGGGCGACCAAATGTGTGGCGTTTCTGAATAGGCGAAGACGGCTTTAAACCCGACCCCGAAGCGCCCGATTTTGTCATCGTCTCCAGCTTTAGTTCCCTCGCCAATGTCGGTGATTCCCAACAGATCTGGATCAGTAAATGCCCGGCCGTTATGCTCGAACTTAAGTTTATCCTCCTGCAACACGAAGGACACTTCAGTGGCCTTTGTGTCTTCCGCATTCTGTAGCAACTCATAGATGAAGTGAGCCCGGTCCGGGTAAAGCTCCTCTACGATCTTCCGGATGCCATGGTGCTTCTTGAGCACATGTGCTAATGGCTGCCGGTCAGCACGAACTTCCTCGATAAAGCTCATATCATTTAGGCGTGGTAAGTTTTAAGGTCCCAAAAAGGATGGGCTGGGCGTGGATGTCGCCCCCTTCAGCAAACTGACGAAGCTGAGCCAACCGCTCGCTAAAATCCGCGTTGGCGCGGGTCAATTCACTCTGTTTCATCAAGACGATTTTGTCATTGGTCGCCCGGTTAATCTGATCTTGGACGGCTTGGCAGCGGGCTTTGTGGCTGACATTCAAGCTATGGATGCGGTGTTCCACCAATTGACGGTTTTCAGCAATATGGTCGGCCTGTGCCACCATCCATTTGGCATGGTGATGAAGGTCAAGCTGGTCAAATTCCGATTGTGCCGGCAACGCCGACTGATTGGAGTCGGTAGCCGTCTGCAAAATAGAAAGCAGCTGATCTCCCAGCGCGGCATGATTGGCCACCGAGACAATTTGCTCGTCGGATTTTACACCGCTTTTTCGCCAACGGTATAGAGCGAAATGGTAATTGCCCGGCGCTAAGTCAGCACGTTGCGCCTCGACGGAAACATAAGCCGGGTCGTGAACAGTTTGCAATGCGCGGGCAGCCTGACGCACCAGCGGGTGCAAGACAGAAAGATGCTGATATTTGGGATCGGCAGTAGCGGTTTCCTGGTTGAATGTGACCGCAAGTGTTGGTTGTCCTCCCTTCAACCATTTTTCCCACTCGCGGTCTACGAAATCCAAACTTCGCGGCAGTTGTTTGAAGTCCTCCAGAACTTTGAGACGGGATTCCTGACTCAGACGCAGGGTTTTGAGGTCTTTATCGCCGAGGAGATGTTCCGTTTGGGAGCCAAGTCGGTTTGCAAGATAGGAACAAACACAGCGATGGAGGGATTGCGGGGAAAGCCAATGACTCTCCGCAGAGGCAATTTCCTGCTGCCATGTTGGATTGGGCACGTTAAGGCCGAACAACTCGGCTTCCCTTGATTCTAATTCCTGTTCCTCGCGCATCTGACTGATGCGATTATCGGAAAGCTGCTGGAGTTTTGCCTCACGTTCCTTGGGCGTCAGGTCAAAACTTTCCGCAATGTCATGCAATTCCTGGGTGATTTCGCCGAGAATCTCTTCGTTTCCGCCGATGGCATGTTGAAACACGCCAATCCGCATCAGGCATCGGGCGTAAATGTCGGCATCCACCGTGCCGGGAGTTATCAGATTTACAATGACGACGGCTTCGCTTTTCTGTCCATAGCGATCTATACGCCCGATGCGTTGTTCAATCCGCATAGGATTCCACGGCAAATCATAGTTCACGAGGAAATCGCAGAATTGGAAGTCGAGACCCTCGCAACCAACCTCAGAGGAAAGCAAAACATCGAGCGCGGCGGCGTCCTCCTTTGGCAATGCGAATCGCCGCCGCAAGTCGGAGCGTTCCTCCTCCGGGACGTCGCCATGCACCAGTCCGTAACGCAGTCCCGCTGCGGCAGTATGTTGTGCGAGATAAGCCAAGGTGTGCCGAAAGGTGCTAAAGACGAGAGCCTTGTTGTTCGGTAATTTATTCTTGTCTGACAACACCTGGATAAACGCCGCCACCTTCGGGTCGTTTGAATCCAAAGTGCGCGCCTGATCACACACGGCCTCAATTTCTTCTCGAATATTGTCAATAAAACTTAAATCCGTATTCGCATCACTGTCACTGGCGAACATCATTTCGAGCTGGTTTAATTTTCCGGCCAAGATGTCGTCTAACAGGGGCGCGAGTCCATAAAGACAACTGGCCGCCTGGCGACGGATGGTTGTCATCATGAAGGCAACATTCTGCTGCCCGTGACACATCACCAAAATCCGGGCAATGATATTAAGCAGACCATCGTGAAGTGTTTTCTGCTTGTCGGTGAAGGAAACTGTAACGGTCTCGGCCTTGCGGGTGGTAAACTCGCCTATATCCCGGCGACGAGTCCGGTTGATGAGTGAGCTAAAAGTATAAAGTTCCTCGATAGCCCGCGTGATTTCGATGCGCTCCACACCAGAAATCGAATCTCCAATCAAGCGGTCGAAGATTCCTTGAAAAGAAGGCGACTCCCGAATGAACAATCTTCCCCAATCCGTATTGGCGACCTCAGCCAGACTGCGACGGGCTTCAGCGGGCCACTCAGGTTTGGCAGCGCGGCAAAATTTAACCGCAGTGTTAATGTGCCGATTCGGAGCCGCCATTTGTTGGAAGCTCGCCTGGTCAATGACCAAATCAGGACGAAGCGCATTGAGGAGAGTGAACAGGTCCTCGCTGCCTAGTTGTACCGGCGTTGCGCTCAAGAACAGGACTGCCTGTGCGTTATCACAAAAGTAGCGGACGGCTTGATGCAGGAATGTTTGTGAGTTTCTGATATGGTGAGCCTCGTCTAAAATCACCAAATCAAATTTTGGTGGCGGGTCCAGCTTCAACAAGCCCGGATTTTTTGACTGACCTGCGACGCCATATACCAAGTCGGAGTCAAAGAGTGAGAACGGCACGATGGCTTTGGAATATTGATCAGGCCACTCGCCTTCAATATTCGTTTCCCGAATGCAGTGTCGAAGCAACTGGCCGTTCAAGGCGGTAAAGCGCTCACCGAAACGCTTCATTTCATTTTCCCATTTGCTTTCGGCCACGAGTGCCTTGGGACAAATGATGAGCACCGAGGAAAGATTGATGCGTGCACGGAGTTCCTTGATGATCAATCCGGCCTCGATGGTTTTACCGACACCGACCTCGTCAGCGATCAACAGGCGGGGACGGTCTGCCCGGATTAGCTTCAGAACCGGACGATACTGATAAGGCACAAATTGAATCTTACCCGAACGGAGAGAAAAGAGATTGGCGGTGGAGGGTGAAAGGATTTGCAGACTGGTCAAGCGAGCGCGCAATTCGTCTGCCGGGATCAGTTGACGTTCATCGCCAACATTTGCCAATGCCTGCAACTGACTTTCATAGTAGGTGGCCTTGGCTCCATTCTGGAATACCCGATAACGCCGTTCACCACTGCCCGGCAGTATCTCGATGACCGGCATAGAGAGCGCGGGGTTCGACGTGAGGACGACAATTTCACCCACCTGGAACAAAGCTATGGAAACCGCCGAAGTCGGGATGTCAGATGTGACAGGCTGGACTGATGGCTTGGCTGTTTGCTCGGTTGCCGTGACCTTGGAGGCTTGAGGTTGATTGCCTCCGCCGAGGCCTGCCATGGCGGCAACCGCCTCAGCTTTGCTCGCGGCAACGGCATCTAAAGCGCCCTGACTTGCACCCATGAGTTGCAGCAAGCGTCCCAAAGTATCGGAATCACGGTATGTTTCGCTTGGAGGCAATGCCTCAGCCGACAGATGCATCCATTTGTTCCGAACGGTTTGCAGTTCCTTGATCCAAGTCCTGCCTTCGCGTGGTAGGGCATTCGTGTTGGAGAGGTCGAACCAATTTTGGTCAAATACTCGAAGCAAGGCCGCGAAATCTAATTGATTGAGACTGGCATAGCCCCGTTCCTGGGCGATTCTTTGTTGCTGAAAACTTAACCGGGCGATGACATTTTTTACCCACCATTCCTCAGAAATCAGGGGAAGTTTTTCGCTAAGAAAGCGAACCAATTCCGTGGTGGCGATTTTGATTAAGTCGTGCATAGTTGTTGGAAAAATTAACGCCGTTCGTATTCAGCGTTTTGAAAGCACCTCATCAAGTTTGGTGGCTTTGACAACCTGGCTGGGTTTTCCCCCACTCCCGAACACGTTCAATGAGTTCGCTTAGATTGGTCATAACAAAGTTTTTATACGAGTCGCCAGTTTGGTGATTTCAGGAGAATCCAAGCCTTGACCTGATCTTTCTTCGGTCTTGAAAAGAGTTTCGTCTAAAACGAATCCGTTTTTTTCATACCAAGCCAGTTTCCATTGCCAACCTTTTTGATATTCGTGCCGGTCCATCATGCCAAGATGTTCCCAAATGATGACTTCGCCGGCGGGGTCAATGAAGCTGAAATCAGGGCGGAGTTTGCCTGGCTCTATAGTGCCAAGCAACGGGCGCTCGTATTCGTATTTCATTTTGAGCGCGTGGAGCTTGTTCGCAATAACCAACTCCGACTTGCTGCGGACCATGTGTCCGGCGTCGGTGCGGTGAATCAGGTGCTCGGCGTAAGGAACCAGATCGGCGGACTCTCGGATGACTCCTGTAAAGAGGTTGGTGTTTCTTCGGGCGGTTTCGGAGCGTTCCGGTCGCGTGAGTTCAAAAAGAAGCGATGTGTCTTCGCCTTCGATAAGCAGAACGAGCATTTCTCTTGACCGAGTGATGGCAGTGTAAAGCAACTCCCGAGTGAGCAGTCGAGAGGCCTTTGGAATAACTACAAAAACTTTTTTGAACTCGCTGCCCTGCGATTTATGAACCGTGAGCGCATAAGCCAATTCAAGCGGATCGCTGCGACCGAAATCCCGACCATGATAGCCACATCCGAGATTGGGGCGGCCAGAAAAATAAGCATTGAGGAATCCACTCTTGCCGGTGGCCATAGCGCCAATTTCACCGTTGGCAAGAGTAACCTCAACGGATTCTTCACCATTCCAAGCCGAACGCTTTGAATTTTTAAGCTGAATGACCTTGTCGCTGATGACAATTTCCTCGTCGCCAAGTGAAGTTCCCCAACTGTCACGAGCGTATGCCAGTTCCTTGCCGCGAAACTGCTTTTGAATCCAGCGGTTTAATTCTTTAACTCCGTGTGGGTGCAGGCGAACGGGGGAAAGTATTTGAAAGTTCTCCACCCCATCTGGATTGCTCCAGTCCACCCATTTGCCATCAGGGAAACCCAGGGCGAGATTGAATCCCTTGACGTCGGTATGGTCTTTTATTCCAAGGTGCTTCTGGAACTGGGCCATTAAACTGCCGCGCAAATCGTCGGGGTTCTTCCAAAAGCAAATTTCAAGGTCATTGAAAGTATGCCCTGATTCGAGATCGCTGAGAACCCGGTCGGCGTCGGGAGGCTGGGTTTCCCGAGTGAACCAAGACGCGAGCCGGAGGGTGTCGGACGGACCGCCGGCGACGGCACGGACTTCGACTGATAAGCGTCCTAGTGCGCCCGAACGCTTTTTGGCATTCTCGTCGTTTTCGCTAGTTGGTTCCTGGAGGTGGATGGCCAAATCTGCAAACGGTCTGCCGACGCCAATAGGCGGAAGCTGATTGGGGTCACCCACGAGAATAATGCGTTGGACATGATTCTGGTCAATGGCATTGAGGATTGCGGCGAGATAGTCCATCGTCAACATGGAGCATTCGTCGATGACCAAAGTCTTGGCAGCGCGGTAAGTTTCGCCCGCGAACAGCGGCCGTTGCCGAGCTCCGTCGTAGCGGTCCAGTGAATAGAGGAACTGGGCGATAGTCATCGCCGATGCTCCGGCCGCCTGTTCCAACCGCACGCGGGCTTTGCCAGTTGGAGCTAGGAGAAGAATTCCATCTTTTCGAATAGTATCGCAGCGGAATAGAGCACCCATAACAGAGGTTTTTCCTGTGCCAGCGCGGCCTACTAGAACACCCAGTTTGCGCGTGGTGACTTTTTCAAGGGCTTTGCATTGCTCCTGCAAAGCCGAGACATGCCGTTGGTTCTGGGGATCAAAATCATGCCCGGCGGCATGAATCGCTTTTTTAACCAAACTAGCCCAGTCAGCATTGAGCGACGGAAGTGATTTCACCGAACGGGCCGAAAGGACTTTGCTTAGCTGGTTTTCACGGATTTTCAGTTCGCACAACTGAACAGCAGGAACTTTTTTACCTGACTTTGGGTCGATCAGGATCTCAACTCGTTCCAGCTCTTCGGATAGAAAGTCTGAGTTGGCAGTAATCCAATCCGGGGTGATCTCAAGAGGGGCGGCAAGGTCTAGGCCTTGCACTGTTTCAAGTGCCTCCTCTTCGCTCAGGAGTGAATCTCCCTCGTCAGCGGCATCGCGAAGCACCGAAACCAAAGCGGCCCGCACACGTCGTCGGTCGGCAAGGGTTGCAACTTTTGATGGAGCGGGCACCGGATGATGGAGTGCCAAAGAAGCATCAGGAAGAAGGCCTCGGTCGATCACTCCGAGGGAGAGAGGATTATCATCTGGGTCGCCTAGGTCGAGTTCAGCGATGCGGTAAGGATTGAGGAGAATTGCATCGTCAGCGAGAGGGGATCGGACTGATCGCTTACGCTTGGCTTCATTGAACCAACGTTTAGCTTGAGTGGCTGAGAGATCGAAGCGCGACAAGAGTTGGAGGAGCATCTTTCTGTCCGGGTCGAGAGTCTTCCAAATCCGCTGGGCTTCCTGAAAATCGGCTCGGTAAGCAGGGTCTGGGAGTGGTGCTTTCTCATCAAAAATGGCTTCGATGAGCGGCCAGGGGTTTTCTTCGGCCTTGAGCTTGGACTGGGACATCAGATCAAGCACCAGCGAGGTGCCGAGTCGCATGGGCAAGGCTTCGAGTACGGCACCAAGGCCTGGGAAAGCCCCGCGATCTTTCCAGCATTTGGCAATCTGCTTGTTGATCCAGTCTTCGCGCTGCTGCCATCTGCCTTCTTTGACAATTCCGTGCTCCCGGATTTTTCGAACCGCTTCGAGAATTCTGACCAATGTGGAAAGGGCCACGTCGGGAGTCGTGAGTTCTCCAGCATATGAAAAATTAAGTGTATGGGCGGGCGGAGCCTGCACAGCAATCTCCCGGAGCAGATTCAGACGACGAGCATCCTCCGCTTTATTTCCGGTAGGTTCAAGGTAGTCATGGTAAGGCAGCAGGAAGCCGTCAATTTCGCCGGGCCGGATGGAGTGACCCACCAAGCGATCCCAGACCGGATACGTCTCGGCCTTGTGGCTATCATAAGTTAGAGCCTTGCCGACCGAAACAACCCAACCGACGCCAACAATGAGACGAGAGATGTTGTCGCCCAGAGGCTGCCCCTCTTTGCAATAAAAGAAAACGAGCGACTCCTCTTTGGTCAATTGGTCAAAAAAGAGGTCTGAAACAGCGAACTGCCGGTCGCGGGCAAAAATCCAGGGAGTCGGGCTTTTGAATGGATCTTTTTCATCAGGCGGCAGTGGGGTTGGTAGAGAGGCATCAATTGCCTTCTGGCTGGAACGGAGCATCCAGTTAAACGGCAGCGCAAAGGCAGTATATGGAGGGACTTTGATTTTTGTCTCCTTCAAATGGCCGTGAGTTTTTGAGCAGCTTTCAATGTGCTGGTAAGGATGCTTGACCATTCGGGTCCATTCCTCGGCACTCATGAATCCACCTCCCTCGGCTTTGCATGGTGGCAATTGCTCGGCGGCCAATGATCCCCACGGCTGGCCTGCCAGTCTGTCTTCGGCTTCGTCTTTGCGCTCGGTGCGAATTCTATCCAAAGCAACGCAGAACGAGTTTTTGGATGGTGCTTTGCAAATATGGCCGTTCCATTGGTTGTCATGCCAGGCGACACGTATGGTAAGGTGTTTAATGGCTTTCATGTTGGATGTAATGCGGTTATTTCCCTCTGTAGTTCTTAATCAACGGCGGATTCCCTGCGTCATCAGGCTTCATATGGCGTTCTTGAAATTGCAAATTGTGGCCTTCTTTTGGTCTGAAAATTTCTTTGTCAATGACGATGAATTCTGTGTCTATAAGTTCAGTCTGAGCAAGTTCGTGCAGCATTTCATGGAAGCCGGCAAATTGATCTGGATTCTCCCGTTCGCTGATGTTTTTCATAGGAGAATCAATTATCAGAAGTTTTGGCAGGAACGCCCCAGTGCGAGCGGCCAATCTGTGAATAGCAACCGCGAAGCAGCATTTGAAAAATGTTTTCTTTCCACCGCTACCCAAGTTCGCAAAGGAAGTTTGCACCATGTCGCCAGTGTTGCGGCCATACACTTGTGGCAAAAAGTTGGGCGAATTGATTTCCACAAAATCATCCGGCAGAAATCCATGAAGTCGTGACCGGAGCAAACAATCTAGAAACAGAGTTTTAAGCAAATCAAGGTTTGATGTGTCTTCTTCCGCTTTGGCTCGGGCAATTTTCAACTCGGCCCGGATTTCGGCTTCCCGCCCAGCTAATCGGACGGACTCCTTTTGAAGTCGCTCGATTTTGTTGGCCAACGCTTCGAATTGTCGCAAATCTTCGGCCCGCTGCAAGAGTCTGGCACGTTCCTTTTCCAATGCCAATGCGGAAGCCAAGTAGGTGGAATCGTATTCCTCTGAAGCTTGATCAAGGTCCCGGTCAACCACTGTCTTTTCGGCGACAACTGCCTGACGCTGGCGTTGGAGGTGTTTGGCTTCCTCCAACTGCAACTTGATGCGCTCGTCCAATTCATCAGCTCGGGCTTTTGTATCTGTTTCAATTGAATCTTCGTCAATCGGGCTTTGCAGGATTTCAACATGTGCCTGCCCGCATACCGGACACAAACCAGTTTCCCTGGACTGCAAAGTTTGGTAGCATTGCGGACATTGAGCAAACTCCACTCCCGTCAAGACCGAGCGGGCTGACTGCGCTCGCTTCTGACGCGTGGTCAGCAAAAGCAGGGTGTTGCGGTGGCTCTTATCTTTAGCCACGTTTTGCTCGATGTCGCTCAAAGCATCATCAATCTCTGATAGTTGAATGGAAAGCTTGCGGCCTCGCGTTTGCAAAAGCTCAGTCTCGTGCGTGCGTATTTCGCCAGTCTTTGCACGGATGGCTGCAATCTGAATTTCCAAGCCTCCAATTTCCTTTTTTATTTTTTGGCGCAAGGCCTCAATCTCCATCGGCATTGCCAGATGCTCCGCTTCGAGCGCTTCTTTAATGGCTTGAGCAGCCGCCTCGCTACGAAAGCGGTCTTCTCTGACCTGTTCCATCTCGGCTTCCAAGTCAGATACATTTTCCTGGTGAAATCCGACGATGAACCGCAAAACGTCCCGGCTTTTTAGACGAACAAATGGGTTTGCATCGTCATCGAGGTTGAAAAAACTGCTGTCCATCGAATCCTGGTCGAGATAGCAATACCAATAGAGGTCGCGGAAACTAAGCCTGACCAACTCAGAATCCTCTTTGATTTTGCCCTTACGGACGCGCGGCGGTTTAACGCCCGATAATCGAAACAAAAGGTCGGAGAGAACTTCAATGCCGGTGCCAGGCAGAATTTCTCCGGTCGCCTGCCGGGTGGGTAGCAGCACGTCATAGGGCTGATCGTTTTCTGTCCATTGTGCATGGATTTTATTCTCCTCACTGTGGCGGGTTAGCAAAAGAGTTGTCGCATTGATCACAACCTCCAAAGTGGCGGCGACGAATTCCTGCTGCAATGCAGGCGTGTATTCGAGCTTGCCGGCCAAGCAGAAATCAATGAGCCGTGCAATGGTGGATTTTCCAGCGCCCATTTGCCCGTAGTAGTAATTGAATTGGGTGAAGGGCAGGATGTCCCGCTCCTTCTTGCAATTGACGGTTAGCTGGCGGATAGAAAAATTCATAATTCGATGGCGTTACCCCACTTCATATTAATTATCTCGGGCGCGATTTTGTAAACGAAAGCCGTGATTTTGGATGACGGCATATTACCCACGGCTGAATTCACGACTCGCGCTCGCTCGGCTAGTGGCTTGAACGCTTCGGCTTCTGCTAGTTGGCCCGCCAAAGCCATCCCATTTTTTGTAAGCTGAATATTTACCGTCCGTCCTTCGCGGTAAACAATTGCCAGTTGCTTGGCAACCAGGATGCTTAACCAGCGCCGGTATCGGGGGTCCCAAGGACCGAAACGGAATCGAATCATGCGGGCTTCAATGGTGTCCCGGTCTTCTTCGGGGATGGCGGCAGCGGCGGCAAGGGCAGATTTCTTGAACTCCCCGATGACAGTCAGCGCTCGCACCAGTATGTTGGGATAACGAAGCAGAAAATCCATCTTCGCCAGTTTCATGATGCCTTCTAGGGGCTTGGCGGTTTCCTCTTTGCCGGCGGCTGCTTTTAGCAACAAGAGCAAGCGTGCTTCGTTGAATTCGTCCGAATTTTCCACGGCTGCTGCCAGTTGAAGGATTTTGAGGCTCATGGCTTATCCTCCAAATCAAATTTTTCACTCCACCAAACCGGACAGCTTTCCGTCAAAATTCCAGCCATGCCGATCAGCGCCTCATAAGGCTGGTGGCCAACTTTGCGCGATTCCTCTTTTGCTACACGCTGCAATCGGTCTTGAACATCAATCAACATTCGTTGGCCGAAGGGTTTTGAACCCTGCGCAGCACGCAAGTGTGCGGCATCACATTCGGCCTTCACGACATTTTGAATTTGAGATAATTCCGCCTGACCTTCCGGGCCGCGAGTTGCGAGATCAAGAAACACGGCTTCGGCTGAAAGCGTCTGGTTGCGCAACGAGTGCGCATAATCATCCAATCCCGCCTGACTTAATTTCTGATTGAAACGATTCAAATCCCGGCTCGTTTGCGAAAGTGGGCTGATCGTCAGCGATGGGAGGTAACGAAAGGCTGGGTTTGCCAGCTCGCGACTGCGCAAAATGAAATCTTCGACGGTAATGCGTTTCGCCGTCAGTTGCGGGTCGGATTGTCCATCGCCTGCATGGCGAGTGAGATGTCGGGCTGAATCCTGCGACGATAGCGACGAGGCCCGGTCAACCATTTCGATCAGTGACCAAACGACAGGTTCCAACCTTGGTTGGGGCAAACGGCACCATTCCAGTTCGCGCAAATGATTTTGGGCAAGTTCAGCGATGAACGATTCTCGCTCCGGCGTCTTTACAAACCCCATTCGCTGGAGGACGTTAAATAATGCTTCCGGTGAAGTTGCGGGGTCAGTTTTGATTTCTGCGTGTAATGCTTTAAACCCTTTCGTCTCAATTTCCGGCAATTCAGAAAAGGCTGACCGGGTCTTCGCGCTGGCCGCCAGGCGCTTCGGGCAAAGGTGTTTTTTATCCTCCGCGTCACTGTCCAGGCATTCGGCGTTACTGACAAAAATGAATTGGTGGAAACTACCGGGAAATTGCGCATCCAGCCGCAAAAATACTTTTATCGCACTGACAAACGCATCGGTGGTCAGCCGCCACTCACCAAGTTCCGGTTTGCGGGTTTTGACCTGATAGGAATCAAATGAATTATCGGCGATCTGGGCAAGTATGTCGTCTTCCTGTTCACACCATACTGCCATGTAATTCATTTTCCTGACAGCAGAGGCAACCAGCAATGCAACGGCGTATGCCGATTGGTAGCGATAATTGCGAAGCGTCTCAGCGCCGTAGTCGTTGGCTGGCAACTGTCGAGTTGGATTTCGGCCAGATCTATTTGCTGCTGGTTGTTCGTCTGGCATGTTTTTCCTTTTTTGTCGTGTGAAATTTCAGGTTTCCAAAATTTTCTAGCAACACGAGGTATTCGAGATTATTTATGGTCGCCCCATTCTGGATGCCTGATATGCTAAGTCATTGCACGCGGTTCCAGGCTGCTGGAAATCCGTGACAGCTCCGGTAACCAACACGGAAAATCTTGCAAATGAAGGGATGTCTTCAAGCTTTGAAGTGTCCGTAATCAGACGCGCGATTCGGATGGCCTCCCAAAAGTCCACATACCGGCGCGAACGACCCCGGTGTCGTCTGCATTCTTTGTCCAAAAACGCTTTAGCGTCTGTCTTGGTGAGCGGCGATGGGCAACGGAACCTTGATTTATGAGCAGCGGTGGAGAGGTGCGCGTTGACGGCGCGAGGGTCCGCAATAAGCCAAGTTTCGAGTTCCCACGTCAGACACAGCAGTTTGATTTTTGCGGCGGTCGCAGGGTCCAATGACTTCAATTTCTCCCGCAACTCATCAGCTTCAGCTTCGCAATCAGGCGTGGCATCATTCCAATAAGGTTTTAAATCCCAGGCAATGAGCACAAGATCACATTCGCTGGACTCAATGAGTTCGGCGGCGGCTTCAACTCCGCTATTAAAAAGGTGGTATTTGCTTCCAAGGGCGGTCGCCTGAACGGTAATATCGGGAAAAAGGCGCCTGGCAAAGCAGGTGAGCACCAGTTCGTCCGGGCCTCCGCTGTCACACTCAAGTACAAGACCCAGTTTCATCGAGTCCTCCTTTCCTTCGAGCGGAGCATTCCCATGGAATAAAGTGAGCCGGGTGCGAATTTTTCTGCCCATTCCCGAAGTTCCTCCTCCTGGGCTGGCCGACGGAAGACAGGAGGTCCTCCATTGGACCTTTCAACCGTTACGATGTGTTCTAGCGCAAGCTTGTCCAAGAGGTATGGGGAATGGGTCGTTAATATGACTTGCTTTTCTCCAGATGTAACTGCACTTCGGATTTCATCAATGACAAACCCTATGGCTCGCGGGTCAAGGCCGTTTTCGAGTTCCTCAAGGAACAGCACCGAAGGACCATTCGGGTGCCGGAGAATCGCAAGTAGGGCTAGTAAACGCAACGTGCCGCTCGACAAAACCCAGCCGGGCAACGTGACATCCCTCCCAGACTGAAACCTCTCTGTGAGCTGGATGAGGGAACGTGTTTCCACAAGGTCGTTCGCGATGTCTGGCCGAACATTCGCCGCGTAAGGTAGAATATATTGCAAAGACTGGATCATTGCGTCGAAACCATCCTGATCTGCGTCTAGGAAAGACTTCAGAATATCCGCGAGGTTGGCACCCGATTTCATGAGAGGGTCTTGGGACTTGCTTTCCGGGCGACGGCGCGGCAATCCAATTTCATTCGGGTTTAGGCTCAGGAACATCCATTTACGGAAGTCAACCGCCCATTCTGCATTGAAAACCCGGCTGGCAGCAATGGGGCGGCCGTCGTTACTGGTTTCAAAGGAGACTTCCTGCTCGTTTTCACCAACTTTTAGGAATTGCCGCTTGGTGACAACAGAACGCGCCGGGAACTTGCCAACACTTTCTGCCAATTCGCCGATCTCAAGAGTGGCTTTCCAAGAACATTTAGCAGCCTTGCCTGCGAGCGAAATTTCGAACGGTCGGCTGTAAAAGGAGCCGTGCGGGGAACGCTTTCGTTCCGCTCCCTGCCAAAGAACATGGTCGAATTTAAACCATGGATTAAGCGCGGTCTCGACACCGCTGAGAGCGTATGCATGGAAAAATTCACAGGCTTCGATAACGCTGCTTTTTCCGGTGCCGTTGTAGCCGACAAACGCCGTCAATGGCCCAAGCGTAATTGTGCCAGTGTCTTCAATCGCCTTGAAGTGGCGGACTTTGATGGATGAGAGTTTCATGTTCGAGTATCAGGCAATTTACCGAGACAGAGCAGGTCTCGGTACGTATTCAGTGTTTGTTGTTTCACGCTTTCATCCACCAATGGGAAAGTAGTCAGGATGTGGGCGAATTCGGATTCGCTCAGGCCATAAAGTTGGGCAATGAGGGCGTCAAGTTCAGCGCGGAGTTGAATTCGCGCGGAGGAGTCTTTCACGCCTTTCACTGCGGAGGCAGGCAATTTAAGCGCAGTGCTGACCTGCTTTATGAGCACGTCAAATTCCGGTCCGTTGCAAATCAACTGCGCCGCGCGTTTCACGATTGGCACAAAGGCAGCATGAGAAACTGGCAGGCGCGGAATAGAAAGCTGATAAAGAAAAAAGGTGTTGAGATTCGTGGTCATCTTCGCACGAAGGGAGAAATCAACAACAAAACTATTCAAGAGGGCGGTAAGTAGCAAAAGTTCCGCATCAGTAAAACGTGTTTGATCATAACGATCTTTATCGTGATAAAATGGAAAATGGACTGAAAGCGAATTGCCAGTGACTGAACCTGGCGGTATTATTGCGACGATCAGGGTTCGCTCGTTGGTATTAGAAGCGATTTTACGAAACGCCAAGCGAAAGGTTTCGTAATCATTACGCATATCTTTAGGGGCTGTTTTTAGTCCCTCGGTTCGTTTGACCCTCTTTTCCAGAAATGAAGCTCGGATTTCCTTCTCGCTAATCCAGTATTGCGGCCTTTCATATTGATGATCGAACTGCCAAATCATCCCGCCTTCGTAAAGTGGTGTTTTGGTCGGGGTGTTCTTGAAAAGGTGCGAGGCCCGATTCATGTGAAGTTCTTCGCCGTAGATTTCAAGACCCCACCCCTTGTCGCCATCATTTAGAAATGGAAATTTGAGGAGTTTGTCTGCGACGCCAATGTCTATTTGGGTTTTGAATTCTGGAACAGACAATGAATCGGGTGAGATTCGTTGGACCAAAGTCAGCGGGATACGGAGTGAATAGGCATTAGGAAATGCATTCAACTCTGATACATCGTGCCGCATAAACGCAGCGGGAAAATCAGTGGTCCTCCCACCCTTTTCAAAAGTGAGGACGACGAATTTAAATCGACTATCGACACCTTCAAAAATTTCTTTGCGGTTCTCAAAGCAGAATAGTCCTTCAACGGCCGTTTTTTCAAATAGCATCTGGCGAAGTTGTTTTGCTCCCAAATCAGTATAAATTCCGCTTGGGATGACGATGCCGCACTGGCCGCCTTCTTTGAGCAAGTTGAATGTCTGTTCCAAAAATACTTTGTAAAGGTTAACGTCCGCACCAACTTTGCGGCCGTTCACTTCTGAAACTTGATTGGCAAATTGCCGCGCTTTGCGGAAATAAACGATCTGATGAGGAAACTGACTTTTAAATCCCAGCCACGCATCGCAAATGTCCGCGTCCCGCATGAGTTTTGCTTGCTCCTCTTCAAAGTCGTGAATGGTCATTTTTTTCTTTGTGACCAAATCGGAATGCCGCGCACAGAATTCCTTTGCTTGCGGCTTGAAAATTTCCCATGGTGGATTTGTTACAATGCCATCAAAGCCACCTTCGGCCAAAACTTTGTCGAACTCATAAGCCCAGTGGAACGGGAACAAATTTTGGATGTCATTCGGTTTAAGATTCCGTTTCTCCGGTTCGCCTTCTTCACCGGCTGACTTGTTCCAGGTGGACTGTTCAAATTGGATTCCCAAAGCACTGAATTCATCAAGAAGCATCCGGTTGAGCCGGTCGTATGATTCGCGCCGGACATTTTCGATGTCGGCGCGGAGTTGAATTAGGGCGACATCCTGCGTGATCGCATCTAGATCATGGCGTTCAAAGGCGTGCTTGCGATAAAGTTCAATTGATTTGTTTTTGTGTTCTAGGATGGCGGCAAAGCGGTCGGCGGTCTGTTTGGCAACAAATGCGGCGGTCTTTTCTTCTTTGGTTGGCGCGGTCTTGGTTTCAACGGTAAAGCCGAGATCGCTACCGTGTTGCAAGATCATCCGTTCTTGCGAGCCGCCGGTCTTGGTCTGCCCGGCATCGAACTTGGCCGCGTCAACGCGGAGCAAGCCGATAAGCGAGTTGCCGGCGAGAATGTTGAAATCAATGTTCGGCAATGGTTCAAGCTGTTCCTCGGTCTGCGCCGAGGCGACGAGCGCAAGGAACAAGCGTAAGCGGCCGATTTCCGTAGCCTCCTCCATGATGTCCACGCCGAAAAGATTGTTCGTGATGATCTGCTTCTTGATGAAGTAGAGGACGGACGGATGCTCGGCCCGGGTCTGCTTGTGCCACTTGGTCAATTCCGTGTCGTTCAAGAATTGAATCTTGCCGATGGCGGCGGAATAAATGGCGATGAGAACTTTCATCGCCGCGACCAGAAACGCCGCCGAACCGCAAGCGGGGTCAAGCAGGCGCAATGAGGGCAAAACTTCAAACAGAAGAACGCGGCAAAGATTGGCGTCGAGAATTAACAGCAAGTCGGAAATGTTGGCAAAGCGCCGGTCAAGCGCCTTGCTCACGCGGTCGAGCACGAGCTTGTAAATGGTGCGCTCGCACAGGTAGCCGGTCATCTCAGGCCGGGTGTAGTAAGCGCCGAATTCCTTTTGATTGATGTATTTCTCGAAAATGTAGCCGAGGACGTCGGGATTGATTTCTTGATCGTCGCCGCCGGGAGTGTCATTGAGATTCCAGGAATAGCGGCTGAAAAGCGTGAAGATGTTGGCAAAGGCCGCGTCGGGAATTTTGATTTGCAGCTTGTCGGGAAAGCCGTGTTCAAGTTCTACGCGGTGCGGTAGAAACAAGCCGCCGTTCAAGTAGCGGATATTTCCCAGCAAGGCGCGGGTGTCCGGGCCGCGCGCCTGTTCAGGCTTTGCAAAGCCTTCAAAGAAAAGCGATTTTAGGAAAACAGAATAGAACTTGTCCACGCCGCGTTTCTTGGAAGCTGCGAGTTTGCCGGTGAGATACTCGCGATCCGCGCCGTCGAGAAATCCTTTGCGCTGAAGAAACCAGATGAACATTAGGCGATTCATCAGGACGGACGCATACCAGCGGCGCTGGTGGTCGTCGCTGATTCCCTGGATGAGTTCGACGAACGCGAGGCGTTGCGTGTCGAACTCGCCGTAGAACTTTTTGGTGACTCGCTCGACATCAAGGGCGGCTTTAAGCCGCCCGGCAACTTCCGTCACGGGGATGTTACCCTCGGCGTCGAGTTCGCTGATGTCCACGACCATCGCGGCGAGCTTGCTCAAGAAAAGGTCGCCGGGCTGACCTTTGACGTAAAGATGATCGCGGGCGTGGGCTTTGCCGGACTCGTGCTTGACCCAATACCACAGGCTTTGCGTACGGTCTTTGTCGAGGAAGATGAGCAGGTTTTCGACGTGTTCCTCGGCGACGTGTTTGTGAATAGCGGCGCGGACTTTTGAGTCGGGTATGCGGTCGTCTGTGGTCACTTCAAAGGCGACGACGCCGGAAAGCTGGGCGATGGGCGTCCGCGTGTAGGCTGAGTCTTTAACTTGCGCCTTGACCGGGTTGCGCGATTTGGGATTCGACCAGCCGAGTTCTTCAATGAACAAACCCGCGAACTCAAATTTTTGGAGACGGTCGCGGGTGGTGGTGATGTTTAACGACATGGCTCAAGATTTTTTTATACCGAGCGAGCAAATGATGCGCGGCTCGCGGGTGTCTGTGTCATCCTCGTGAACGCATAGGCGGTCTTCCTCATGAAGCGCAAGCACAAGATCAGCCAGCTTTTCGTTGCTGATCCCGGTGCGAAGTTCACGACTCAAGGTTTCGCGGGCGGCTTCCTGCAATGGGCGTGAGAAAATGGATTCGATGGCGCGGTGAAGCGGTTTGATGTCAAACAACGTGCCACGCATGGACTCGGCATGATCTTTTAGCCGCTCATATACTCTGCGGCGGGCGCTGGACGGCCTGCCTAACGCGCCGCCTTCGGAGCGTTGTTCGGCGGCAACCAACTCGACGCCGGCGCGGACAAGTTCGTGGTGCTTTTCCAGCCGAGGCAAGCCGGGCGTTTCCGGCTCGCAGGCGGCGGCGCGAAGGATTTCGTGCTGTGATTCGGTGACGGTGCGGCCTTCCTCGTCAACCCAGGCCAGCGCGTCGTTGTCGTCGGCGGTGCGAACATAAACCATGACGCCAGTCCCGGCGGTTTTGCCCGGTGCAACCGGTACGGCGGAAAGCGGCTTGGTGGCAAAAATGACGTTGGGCAAATCGGGAATGGTCTTTTTCAGATTCGGGTTGCGGTCAATGGCGTTTTTCCAAACCTGATATGCCTGCGACGCCAGATCAACTTCGTTGTCGTCAGGGTCGTCAAGTATGCCGGATTTTTCCGTGAACAGATCGAGGATGGTGGGGTCGTGCTTTTCGTCCTCGAAAAAAGTTTCATCCGTGCCGACAACCTCCGCGTTTTCCTGCAACCGCTGCCGAACGCGGGAGCGTAGGCGGATGAGTTTTTCAACGCCATCGGCGGGTAAAAAGGAATAGCATTGGATTTCCTCGGCTTTCTGGCCGATACGATCCACGCGGCCCGCGCGCTGGATGAGGCGGATTATTGCCCACGGCAAATCATAATTTACAACAATGGCGGCGTCCTGAAGGTTTTGGCCTTCGCTCAAGACATCGGTAGCAACCAGCACCCGCAATTCTTCAACCGTTGAGATTTTTTCGCGACAGCGGTTGCTGCTCGGGCTGAACCGGCGAGCATAGGCAGACGGGTCTTCGTTGTCGCCGGTCACGGCGGCAAGTTCCTTCACGCCGCGGTTTTTGAGTTCCGCACTCAAATAATCCACGGTGTCGGCGAACTGACTGAAGATGAGAATTTTTTCCTTCGGATGCTTTTTGACGATGAGCTTATGAAGCTCGGCGAGCTTGGCGTCGGTTTCCGACTGCCAAGCGCCGGACATATTCAGGATCGAAAAGAGCCGGTCAATGTCGTGCTGCAAGTGCTTTGCAAGGTCTTCGACAAACAGGCCGGGTCGCAACCAGTCGAAGCGGTTGCGATAGTGGTCATGCAAGAATTTGTAGCCGGTGACGGCCTGCTTGCGGAAATCGCCGAGTGACTTGCAACCTTCAAGATTCAAACTGTGGTTGTTGTGATTGCCTTCGCCGTCGAAGAAATCGCCGGGTGTGGATGTACTGTCGCCGTCCGCATCATCGCCGCGCGTGTCGAACAGCGCGGCATCCTGCGTTCCGATGGGCAACGGCTGGCCGGATTCAATGGCGTGCAAATAAAGATAATTGCGGAGAATGTGCCGCTGAACAGATTGAAGAAAAGCCGAGCCGCTGCTCTCAAGCCGCTTAAAAAGGTTCGTACGGCAAAAGCCGATGAGCCGCTTGCCGGCGCGGGACAAGTTTTTCATTAACTCGGCCTCGTCGTTGGTCGGCGGCACGTCGAGCGTGGCTTTCAGGTAGTTGGCGAGTCCGTAACGCGGCAAATGCAGCACACGGACGGTGTCCACCACCTGATCGCAATAGAGGCGGGCGTATTGGTCGTCAGGGTCTTTGTCGCGGATGCGGAAAGCGAGCGTGCGCGGGCGTCGTTTCGGGAAATAAAATTTCGTGCCGTCCTCAAGCAGCAAGAACGACCGGCCTTGTGCGGGCTTTGCCTCGTTGCAAATGGGGCATTTTGTCTGCCGCGCCAGAATGGGACTGCCACACTTCGGACAATCAGTGGTCGCGTAATTCTTCTGAATGAAAGAGCGGGTGCGGCGAACCATGAAAAGGCGCATGAGTTCGCGCCAGTCGTCGGCGTGTTCGCTTTTCTCGAACGCAGCGAGACAGTTCACCGGACACTGGTGGCGTTTGGTAAATTCCTCCACGCGGTTGTCGCAATCCCGCCGGATATATTCCTCCGGGCGCAAACCGAGGGCTTGGTCGGCATCCAGGAAAAGGCGGATTTGATTCGCCAAGTCGAGATACGCCTTGTTGTAAGGGGTGGCCGACAAGAGAATGCAGCGTGAATCATTGCGCTGGATATAATCCTTCACCACGGAATAAGTTTTGCCCTCCCGATTGCGCAAGTTGTGACTTTCATCCAGCAGCACGATTCGGTAACGACGCAACTCTGGCAGGTTGTTCCGTGCTTGCGACAGCGGGATGATTTTGGCGAGCAGGCGGAAGCGAGCGGCGTAGTCTTCCCACATTCCTACAAGGTTTTTCGGGCAAATGATGAGCGTTTCAAGGGAATGGGGCGGGTCTTGAAAAACGCGAGCAAGGGCGGTTGCCATGAGCGTTTTACCCAAGCCGACTACATCGCCGATGATGACGCCGCCGCGTTTCTCCAGGTGGCGGGCGGCAATTTTCACGGCTGCCGCCTGAAATTCAAAAAGCGTGTCGCGGAAATCTGATGGGATGGAAAATTCTGACAGTCCGGCGCGGGCTTCCTCGGCCAAGTGGTAGGCCATTTTGACGTAAATCAAATATGGCGCGATGAGGTCGGGACGCGCCCAGCTTTCCTCAATGACTTGAATCAGTTCGGCGGTGATGTCTAGACACCAGCGGTCGCTCCAACGATCCTCAAACCATTTGGCAAGTTTCGCGGTCGCGTCATGATCGAGCACGTCCACATTCAATTCGCCTTGCCGGGAAAGACCGGCGAACGTGAGGTTGCTGCTCCCGACATACCCGACACGCGGATTGTTAAAGTCATTGCGGAAGCAAAGGTAAAGCTTTGCGTGCAGAGTGTGGCGCAAAAACAATTTCACTGCCAGCTTGCCGGATTTAAGCTGCGCAGCCAGGCGGCGCAAGCCAGCTTCATCGGAATCAGATGGCGTGCCAAGAGCAAGCTGGTTGCGAAACTCCTCGGCCAGTTTGCGCTTAAGTCGAACGGCGGTCTGGTTGTCCATCGGCTCGTCTTTGCGAACGAGACTCATGCACTGCCGCAACTCGTCCTGCGGCAGCCTTTGCATTCCGACTAACAAACGGCACTGGTGTTCCGCGCCGCCAGGCCAATTTTCGACATGGGAATCAATCTGTTTCCAGCCGCGCAGATTGAAATAGCCGACGCAAAAATCAGCTCGTTCCGAAACGAGCAAGGTTTGCTCCAAGGACGGAAGCAGGTCGGAATCAATATTGTCAAATATCCTGGGCATTTTCTGCCGGGAGTTTCGGGCGGTTGGCACGCAAGTGCAAGTGGGAAAATTTCATGATGAGAATGCGAAAATTATTTGGTTTTGGTTGCCTTTGCTGCCCGGCGGAGCAATTCCGGCCCCTCAATGCCGATTGCCTCGGCAAGCTTCAAAATTTCAAAGTCGGCTACCCAGCGGAATTGGGCTTCAATTTTCGCCAGTGTTTCGCGGCTGATGTCCCAGCCCGAGATATTCAATTTTGCAGCGAGTTGCGGCTGGGTGAGGCCGCTTTTTTCCCGCAGTTCACGCAAAACCGGGCCAACAATGTTTTTTGCCTGCTTCATGGTTCGGAAATCGGAACTTGACAGTGACATAAAATGTGCGAACTTGCGTTCTGAAAACGGAACGGTTTGTAAATATTGAGAGAAAGGCAAAATTATGTTTATTCGACGTTTGGGACAAAATGGTCGGTTGCAATGCTCCACCGGGCTTAATTGCCCGCAAATCTTGGAAATGGCAGACGGGGCGTTTGCCGTTGTCGGGGCGGATATTACGGCTGAGGCGATACCGGCGCTGCCGCCTGGTCCCGGCGTCGGCCCGAATGAGCGGGTTATTCGGCTTCCCCGCCAAGTGCTGATCGCCGCACGGGCGGAAATTCCTGCCGCGTAAATCAGGCTTGCCCGCCATGCTAACCCCGTTTTAGAACGTTGGCATGGCGGCTTTCTTGTCGTGGGTTCAAAGCAATTGGTCCTCCTTCGTGGGGGCGGTGGGGATCATCGGAAGCCTGCTGTTCACGGCGGCATATTTCCGGGAGGACAGCAAAAACAGGCTGGTGACAAACCTCCTGGCGATTGAGGATCGTCATCGGGCGTTTTGGAGTGAGGCCCAGCAGCGGAAAGATTTGAAACGGATTTTTTCCCATGAAGCGGTTGCCTTGGAACAACCCTTATCAAAGGAGGAGGATCTTTTCATGCGGCGGATGGTGCTGTTTTTTGCCAACGGCTGGCAGTTGGAGAAAGCTTTGAAACGGGGGGAGTTGAAATTGTTGGCCCGTGATGCTGGCGAATTTTTCTCGCTTCCCCTCCCCCATGCCGTCTGGGAAAAAACCAAACAGTTTCGGAATCCCAAATTTGTGCGGTTTGTCGAGCGGGCACTGGGCAAATGACGCGTGGCTATGATTTCGCACGGGCGGCAAACCGGGTCCGCAATTCTTCGGCCTGTTGTGCGAACTTGACCGGATTTGATTTTTTCAGCCGGGCGAGATTTTGCAGCTTCCATTGAATCGCTGGCAATTTTTGCAGATGCGGGCATTTCATCAGATGCCAGTCGGGTTCCCCGGAAACGAGGCTGATTAGGAATTGCCGCTGATTGGCCGTCAATTTCGCCGGGAGTTGCTTTTTGAGTTTGGCCCGCACTTTTTGCAATTCGGCCAGGTCAATCGGGCTTTGGGTCATACCGACAAACTCATTATTAAAAGCGTGGGACAAATCAAGGTCATTGGAAAACAACACCTCATGCACTGGGCGGTTGTGGCCGGCCAAATAACAGACGAAACATTCGATCACGTCGGCGGTCAGGCCAGTGGTCTCGTAAAGCCCCCGGACATCAAAAATGTCCCGTGGATGCTGGCGATCCAGCGCGGCGACCAGCTTGCTGCCATAAAGCTCGGCGGCGGCCAGCACCGGGGCGGACAAATCCGTTGTGAAAACCCGCCGGGCTTCCGGGTGCAACGGCCGTATTTCGACCGGCAAAACGGTTCCCCGGAACACATGATTGACCTCCACTTTCACCAGGATGCGCCCGCGCTGGATGAAAACTTTGATTTCGTCTCCTTCCTTCGTGGCTGAAACCTCGGCATCCAAACCAAGTTTCAAGAGCTTTTGGCGGGATTTTTCGAGTCCATCGCCGATGGCTTTCAAGGCCGCCGGTCGCGTCGCGGTGTGGTCGGTGTAAACCACATCCACATCAACGGACAGGCGCGGCATTCCCTGGACAAATAAATTGATCGCGGTGCCGCCTTTCATGGCAAAATGCGGGGTCTCGAAAATGACCGGCAGGCTTTCCAGCAAAACCCTGACGGTATCAATATAGGATTTGTTCATCGTGGATTGAGATTCAGGGCGGTTCCGTTTTTGAACCGAAAAGACCAATGCCTTTGCTCATGGCGTTTTCCGGCGGCGTCTCGTGCGGCGGTTGCCCATGGGAGATTCAATTCATCGGCCCAACGGACGCACAACAACCGCACTTTGACCCGCTGACAATGTTTCAACAAGGTGGCCAGTTTCTCCGTTCGCAATGACCTGACCCCCTCCATGATGTTGCGCGCTTCCTCGACGCCCTGGTGGACACCAACCTCACTCAACATTTCCAGCAACGCCCGCTCGGGTTCGGAAACGGGTACGCCGTCCGGGGCCTCGGGCAGCGGATGCAAACCGAATCCCTTGGACAATTTTGGCGAAAACAAATTTCGCGCCGTGTAGCGGGCTGGGAAGCGCCCGGTGAACCACTGGGGCAGGATGGCTTTGCCTTCGCCCCATAGCGAAAGCGGCTCACGGAATGCCAGATTGTGGCGGATGCCATGCCATGCCAGAGCGGTCTTGCCGCCGACATGAAAACCCTCAACGGTGCGCGACAGGAATTTTAACGAGTCTTCCTGGCGCAGCGTGTCTTGGGGGAACATAAAAACGCCGCGTCCCAATCGTGCCAGCCAGTCCGATTTCAAATAATGATGGGCCAGCGCCGATGAGACGCCGACTTTTCGCAACTGGCGGCTGTCAAAGGGGGTTCCTCGGGGGAAAGCCCCTTGCAGGGTTTTGACTGGTTTTTGGCGATTAGTTAAAGCCATACTTTAACTATTCGTCCTAAACCATGCGAAAGGCAAGTCTTTTCATACCGCCATTTGATTTTGGATTTCCCAAAGAGGATGGAAGGCGGGGGCATTTGGCAGAGGCAAAATCTGATACTGCCATTTGATACTACTTGGCCATTTTTGAGACAATTTGAGGCCAAAACGGTCCAACTCGACCTTGTCAACAATTGGTGTAAATGCTTGTGATTCAACAGGATTCCGCGCAAGTCCAGCCGTGTCCAAAACCCGAAAAGCAATCCGAAGTCAGAAGCTCTATCCAATTGAGCTACGGATGCCTGCTGGCAAATATTCTCCCCCAAGAACCCTTGGGTGGACAACCACTGAAACCGCCGTCAGCACCTGAGGCGGCCAAATCATTCCCCTTCTCCCCGGGGAAGGCCCGGATGCGGGCGGACGTCAACACTGATTGCACACGACGCCATCCTAATCTCCCCACCCCGTGCATTCAAGGCTTGTCGTGCTTTTCCAGTCCGGCGATGAAACGCGGCAGCAATTCGCCTTTGGCGTGCTTCGCCACCAATCGCTCGGGAAACGTCCGGGGCGCTCCCGCGACGGGCCATTCCCGGAGGCGTGCGGCCAAAAGTTTCCCTTCGCCATGCCGCACGGAACACCAGGGATGCCCCGCCTCCAGCCGGTCCAGGATCTCGGTAACGTGGCTGGGTTGCGGGCCGATGTAGATCACCGGTGCGCCCACCGCCAGCATGTTGTATATCTTACAGGGATGCACCAGGCCCAGCATCGCTTCGCCCATTACGACCACCTGGGCATCCGCCGCCGAAAGGGACGCGGAAAGCTGCGCCAGCGGCTGATACGGCAGGCACAACACATTCGCCCGCCGTCCGGCTTCCGCCCAGCGTTGCACCCGTTTGAATTCACTGCCGCCACCGATGAAACAAAACACGATGGACGGCTCGGTTGACAGCAGTTCCGCCGCCGCCATCAGGGTGTCCAGGGGGTGTACCGGACTGTGGTTGCCCGAATACATCACCACCCGTTTGCCCGCCAAACCATGCCGGCGACGAAATTCTTCCCGGCCGGCGGCGTCAAAGCGCACTTCCTGATCCTGCGACCACGGGGGCAGCACGGCGATTTTCTCCGGCGCAATCCCCTTGGCCACAATCCGGTCGCGCATGAACCGGTCCAGGGCGACGATCCAATCCGCCCGGCGAAAGCTGAAGCGCGACATCCGCTCCAGCAGCCGGCCCATGAATGAATCCGCCTGCAACCAGCCGGCGGCGATGGCTTCATCCGGGTTCATATCCATCACCCAATAACAAAACCGCGCGCCCCATAACTTGGCCCGCCATGCCCCGATGAAGGAAATCAGCGGCGGGGTGGTCAGCGCCACCACCACGTCGTGCCGGGGTAAAAACAGGAGCCGCCCACAACTCGAGACGATGAAACTGCCAAAATCCACGGCCCGACGCCATTTGGCCCGCTTGCCAAACCGCGTGGAATAAACCCGACGGATATCCACCCCGCGCCAAATCTCATGCGCGGCAAACTCCCGGTCCGGTGAATCATAGGCCCGCCGGCCGGTGACGACCGTGACTTGATGCCCGCGCTCCGCCAGCGCGACCGCCAGTTCGCTGAGATGTTGCGCCGTGGAAACCACATCCGGATGGAAAGTCTGGTTCAGGAGTAGAATTTTCACCGGCTGGCACAATAAACGGAGGCCGCAGCGTCGTCCAGAACTAACCTGCGGGGGCTCTGCCAAAACCCCGGATTTTCAAGTCAGGCGTCGCGCCGCGACGGCCAATCCGGTGCCGCACACTTATAAATCCCCCAGGATGAAACGTTGCCGTCCTTTTCCCATTCCACCGAAAACCGCGGGGAACCTGAATCCCTTGGCGCCCTTCTCCCCACCGGTGTTGCGTCCCGTCGGGTCGCCCGGGCCCCGGTCGGTCGGCACCCGGAAAAGTGAACGGGGAACACCCCCGGGCGGAAGTGTTCCCCGACGTTGAAGTCCGGCTGGACTTAGAATTTGTAGTTCACCCCGAGCGAGGCCACCTGGTGTTCAAAATCCCGGTAGCCGGCGGACGCCTTAACGGCGGCCTGCCCGCTCGCCGCCAGTTCCGCCGTGCTCAGGTTGTTTTTGCCCAAGTCATAATTATACGACAGGCTCGCGCTGAGATGGCTGGTGAAGGCGTAGGACACCCCCGCCGAGACCGAATAGTCAATGTCATCCCGCACGCTGGGGGCGGAGGCCGAGGTGCCGTTGAGGCCGTTGTCATTGCCGCTGCGGTAGTCGGCCTGCAACAGTTTGCCCCCGAGGTCCAGGCCCAGTTTTGGCGTCGCGCTCCAATGATAGGTCAGCGCATAGCTGCTGTCGAACTCCGGCACATAGCCCGTGCTGGACAGCCACTGCCATTGCTTGTAGTTGACCGCCACGGAATTCTTCGCGTTGATCTTGGCCGTCACGACTGCTTCGCCGTAATAGGTGATCACGTTCTTGTCGCCGATCGCCGCCAACGGATTGTAATTGATGAATTGCGGGCCGCCGTCGAGCTTCACCGTCAGCCAGCTCAAGGGCTGGCCTTCCAGCCCCAGCAGCACGCGTTGATAGTCGTTGCCGGATTCCGGGTTGTACGCCGCGTTGTTGTTGTTGATCGCCGTCGAGAAGCGTTGCTGGTATTGTTCGCCGTAGCGGTAACCCAGCGTCAACGCCGTGTCCTGGGTGACCTTATACCCCACATCCGTCCCGCCGTTCACGTCGTAGCGGTTCACATAATTCTGGTAGCCTTTATAGGGGGCGGCTGAGTTGTTGTGCTGGTAGGTGTTCAGCCCGTAATACAGCAGCGAGGCCGTCGGCCGCACAAAGAATTGATCCCAGTCATACTGCAGCGTGGTGGTGTTGCGGTCCTGATACTGGTTCAGCCGTTCGCGCACCACCCCGTGGGCGAAATTGTTGCGGAATTTGTCATACTGCAGGGCGCCCGTCGGCCCGCTGGGGTTGACGGCGTAGATCTCCGCGTTCCGGTTGCCGTCGTTATACAAGAAGCTGTTGTCCAGCCCGAGGGAAAAATCGCCCGTCTTCAGCTTGATGGCGTTGCCAATCCGGTTGGCCGTGTAATTTTCCGCCGGCGCCTCATGATAAAACTCAAGGTCCGGCGCGTAGCTCAGGGACAGGGTTTGCAGGGTGTTCGCCTCGCCCAGCAGCGGGGCAAAATCGAAGCCCACCTTCGGGGTCAGCCCGGTCACCCAGGACGTTTGGGGTTTGAGGCCGTCGCCCGAGACCAACAGCACGTTGTCGTCATAGCTTTCCTTGACCCCGGCGGATAAATCCGTCAGCCAGGTCGGTTTCGCCCATGAATCCGAGCTGGTCGCCACGGCGGCGTCCGCCCCGAACAAGGTAACGGGCAGACCGCCAATGACGAGGGGCAGCAGACAGCAGGCTTTGATTTGATTTTTTTTCATTTTTTCAGTGTTCTGTGCTTAGGTTGTTTCTGGACGCAACCGCCGCAGGTTGGTTTACCAACCTCATCCATTTCGACAATATGCTTCCACCTAAACGACTAATTGTGTCGTTCTTATGATAATGCCCTAAAACAGCTTGCAAAGCAAAAAATGCTGAAAATTCAAATCTTCGAGAAGATATATGGCGCAGCCGTCAACATTGACCAAGCGGTGCGTCAAGGTTGCGGCCGTGTAACACTTATGTTAAATTTGCATAATGCAGCATCAATGTAGTCGTCATTTAATAATCCAACCAGATGCGAGGCTTTTAGAAACTGGCTGCGCAACCTATTCTAACAACCCCACTTATGTTTTGGCGAAGCGCGTCGCGAAGCGTCCGGTACTGCGGTGGCCCTCCACCGCTCCTGTCCCCGTAGCTTTAGCGGAGGGGGATTTGCGGTATAACTCCCGAACCTCCGGCTGCATCCCTCTCTCTATGCCTCACCCATGGAAGTTTCCTCCAGGCGCACAACCCGTCCAAGGCGGATGGGAGCTTTCAACCCTTCAACGCTACAACGCTACAACGCTTCAACCCCTTCATTGATCCAGCGCCTGGCGCAGCGTTTGGGCCAGATGGTGGAAGGGGCAGGGCTTCTGGAGAAAATTGACGCCTTCCGTCAGGGCGAAATCCTTCCCCGCAAATTCGGCGCCGTAGCCGCTGGTGAAAATGGCCGGCAGGTCCGGCTTGTCCTGTTGGAGCTGTTTCACCAGTTCGGGGCCGGACACGCCGTCCGGCATCACCATGTCCGTCAGCACCAGGCGGATCCGGTCGCGGTGCTCGCGCCAGATGTCCAGGGCCGCGGCCCCCGAGCGGGCGTCAATCACCGTATAACCCTGGCGCTCGAGCAGCCGCTTGGTCAGCGAGCGCAGCCAGGGTTCGTCCTCCACCAGCAGGACGGTCTCCGATCCGCCCGGTATCGTCTGGTTGGGCCGGCGCTCCGCGTCCTCGCCGTCCGCGCGCGGCCGGGCGGGAAAATAGATGCGGAAGACCGCGCCCTGGCCCGATTCGCTATACAGGTTGATCCAGCCGTGATGCTGGCGCACGATCCCGTACACCGAGGCCAGGCCCAGGCCGGTGCCCTTGCCCGGCTCCTTGGTGGTGAAAAACGGCTCGAAGATGCGCGGCACGATCTCGGGCGGGATGCCCGTGCCGTTGTCCGCCACCATCAGGCAGACATAATTGCCGGCCTCCGCGTCCGGGTTCAGCAGTTTGTATTCCGCGTCCACCGTTTGCTCGAGCGTGCTGATGATGAGCCGGCCGCCGTGCGGCATGGCGTCGCGCGCATTGACCGCGAGGTTCAACAAGACCTGTTCAATCATGCCCGCATCGGCCAGCACCGGCGGCAGGTGGGCGTGGTAATGGAAGTTCAGCGTGATATCCTCGCCCAGGACGCGCTGGAGCATGCGGGCCAGGTTGCCGACGATCTGGTTTAAATCCAGCAACCGGAACTGCATGGCTTGTTTGCGGCTGAACGTGAGCAACTGCCGCGTCAGGTTGGCGGCGTTGCCCACCGCCAGCACGATTTGTTCGAGGGATTCCCGCGCTTCCTCCGGCAGGGCCGAACCGGTGAGCAGCAGGGAGGCGTAACCCTGGATGACCGCCAGGTTGTTGTTGAAATCATGCGCCACCCCGCCGGCGAGCTGGCCGACCGCCTCCAGCTTCTGGGCGTGCCGGTATTGTTCCTCCAACTTGCGCCGCGCGGTGATGTCCCGGAACGTCCAGATGCGTCCATAATACCGGCCCGTCTGGTCCCGCACCGGCGAATGATGGTGTTCCAACACCCGGCCGTCCACCAGCATGATCTCCTGCTGGCCGATTTCGTCCGGATGCGACTCGACGTAGGCCAGGCCGTCCGTGAACTGTTTCGGATCCTTCATCCGGGCCGTGATCTGCTGGAGCATCCGGGTGTTGTCCGCATCGCCCACCACGGCGTCCGGCAGGTTGAACATCTGCTGGAGCCGCGGATTTTGAATGACCGTTTTGCCCCGGTGGTTCAGCACCAGGATGCCGTCCAGGGCGGAATCCACCAGCGCTTCAAAGAACGCCGTGCGCCAGCGCAACTCATCCTCCGCCCGCCGGTTTTCCGCGCGCGCGCGCGCTTCGCCCAGGGCCCGGCTCACCACCGGGCCGAGGCGTTTCAGGCGGTCCTTCAGCACATAATCCGTCGCGCCGGAGCGGAGGCTTTCCACCGCGCGCTCTTCCCCGATGGTGCCCGAAACAATGATGAACGGAATGTTGAAACCGCTCGTTTGCAGCAGCGTCATGGCCCGCGGGGTCGAAAACTGCGGCAGGGCGTAATCCGAAAAAATCACGTCCAGATGCGGCCCCAGGCTGGCCAGGTATTCCGCCTCCGTTTCCACCCGCTTCCATTTCAAATCGTAGCCCGCGCTGTTCAACTCGCCGACCAGCAGCAGGGCGTCGTCCTCGGAATCCTCGATGATCAGGCCGTTCAAAGTTGGTTTCATGCAGTTTTCCTCAGGGCTTGGGGGGTTGGTTGAGCAGCAGCCAATACAGGCCCAGTTCCGCCACGGCGGCGGCAAAGCCCTCAAAGTTCACCGGCTTGACAATGTAGCTGTTCACACCCAGGTGATAGCTTTCCACCACGTCCCGCTGCTCCTTCGAGGAGGTCAGCGCCACCACCGGAATCATCCGGGTCAGCGGGTGGCTCTTCACTTGTTTCAAGACCTCGAGGCCGTCCACCTTGGGCAGTTTCAGGTCCAGCAGGATGACCCGGGGCTGCTGGTCAATCTTCCGGCCGGCGTATTGCCCCGTGCAAAAAATGAATTCCAACGCCTCGGCGCCGTCCCGCACCACCTGAATATTGTTCGCCAGGTTCGCCTTGCGCAACGCCCGCACGGCCATGTCCAAATCATCTTGGTTGTCCTCCACCAGCAGGATTTCGAGTTCATTGAGTTCGTTCATGAATTTTCTCCGCCGAGGGTGAAGTAAAAAGTCGCGCCGCGGTCCAGTTCCGCCCGGGCCCACACCCGGCCGCCGTGCCGGTGGACGATGCGCTGCACAATGGCCAGCCCCACGCCCGTGCCCTCAAACTCGTCCGCACGATGCAGCCGCTGAAACACGCCAAACAGTTTGTGGGCGTATTGCATGTCAAAACCCACGCCATTGTCGGCCACAAAATAGACGGCCTCCCCGGCGGCCTGCTCATGCCCGAATTCCACGATGGCCGGCCGGCGGTCGCGCGTGTATTTCACCGCGTTGGAGAGCAGGTTGATGCACACTTGCTTCAGCAGCACCGGGTCGCCGTGGCAGACGGGCAACTCGCCGAGGCGCAACTCGAGCTGCCGGCCGGCCACCAGGGGCTGCAATTCCTCCAGCGCCTCGCGGGCCAGCCGGTTCAGGTCCACCGGCCGCCGGTTCAAGGACTGCCGGCTCAGCCGGGCGAAGGCGAGCAGGTCGTCAATTAATTCCCCCATCCGCCGGCCGCCGTTGCGGATGCGCTCCAGGTAGCCGCGTGCTTCGGCGGGCAACTGCGGGCTGAAATCCTCCAGCACGATCTCCGCAAAACCGTTGATGGCCCGCAGGGGGGCGCGCAGGTCGTGCGAGATGGAATAGGAGAACGCCTCGAGTTCCCGGTTGGCCGCCTCCAGTTCGGCCGTCCGCCGGGCCACGCGTTCCTCCAGTTCCGCGTTCAACTGCAGGATTTCCGCCTCCGCCCGTTTGCGCTCGGTGATGTCCGTGCGGATCGCCACATATTGCCGCGGCCGGCCGTCCTCGTTCAGAAACGGCACAATCGTGGTGTCCACCCAGTAAAAGGATTGGTCCCGGGCCCGGTTGCGAATTTCGCCGTGCCAGACCTTTCCGCCGGCGATGGTGGTCCAGAGGTCGCGGATGAACTCCTTGGAATGCAGGCCCGAGTTGATGATCCGGTGGTCGCGCCCGAGTAATTCCTCGCGCGGATATTTCGCAATGGCGCAGAATTTGTCGTTGACATGGGTGATTTTCCCCTGCGGGTCGGTGATGGCGACAATCGCGTGTTCATCCAGCGCCGTTTTCAGATCGCTGATTTCGCGCAGCAACGCCTTCAGCTCTGCCTCCGCCGCCTTTTGGCGGGTGATGTCCCGCGCCACTTTCGACGCCCCGACGATCCGTCCCGTGGCATCCTTGATCGGGGAGCTGGTCACCGAAACATGGATCAGCCGACCGTCTTTGGTTTGCCGCAGCGTCTCCAAGTGTTCCACGCGCTGGCCGCGCCCGATTTGTGCCAGGATGGCGTGCTCCTCCGCCTGCCGCTCCGGCGGCACCAGCCGGAAAATCGAGTGGCCCACCATCTCCTCCGCCGTGTAGCCGTAAATCACCTCCGCCCCGTGGTTCCAACTCGTGATGCGGCCCTGCAAATCTTTGCCCACGATCGCATCGTCCGAGGATTCCACAATCGCCGCCAGTCGAACCGCCGTCATTTCGGCGTCCGACCCACCGGCGATTTCCGTCGTTGAATTTCCAGTCATAGTCAAAATTCACCATCGGTTTCCCGTCCCCGTCCCACTGACCACCGACCGCTGCCGATTGCTGTGCGCCGGCCAAGAATTCCCCCCGCCCATGAACCTCTGGATGAACAACCACCGAAACCGCCGCTGGCCCTGCGTCGGTCAAGCCATTCTCCCTCTCCTGGGGGAGAGGGCCGGGGTGAGGGCGGACTTGTTACCCCGTCCATCCACCGTCCTGTCCGCCATCGCCTCACCCGCTGCTGGTGGCCCGCCCCTTCACCAACGCCCACTGCAAGTTTAACTGCGGCGTGACCTCGCTTAAATTGACCAATTCCACCGGCTTGACAATGCAGGCGTCGGCGCCCATGCGCCGGCTGGTTTGAATATCCTGCGGGTCGTGGGTGGCGGTCAGCACCACCACCAGAATCGAGCGCGTCTGCGGATGCGCCTTGATCTGGCGCAACACCTCCAAACCGTTGACCTTGGGGAGCTGCAAATCCAGCAGGATCAAGTGCGGCCGCCGGCTGGCCGGGCGCTGGGCATAAGGTCCCCGGCAAAAAAGATAATCCAGGGCCTCGGCGCCATCGCGCGCCACATGGATGCGGTTCGGAATCAGCACCCGGTGCAGCGCATGGGTCGTCAGCGCCACGTCATCCGGGTTGTCCTCCACATATAATATCTCCACCAAGTCGCCGGCCGGACGCGGGGCGGAATCATACGGTTCCGGCGGGCGGGTTTCCAAGTGGGAAAACAGGGTGCCGATGGAAGTTTCCAGGGCGATGGAGAGCTTGCTGATATTCTCGAGCGAAATGTTGCGCGCGCCGCGTTCCACATCGGAAATATAGGTTCGGTGCAAACCGGCGCGTTCCGCCAGTGTCTCCTGGGAAATTCCAATGCGGTTCCGCCATTGTTTGATCACCAAGCCCAAACCCGATTTTAAACCACTGGAACTCATTAGTTTATGACCTCATTAGTTGTTTGTCACACAATCTTAACAAAAGGGACGAGTCTTACCACAGACTATAGGTGACATTCTAATATTTTCAATTATTCTTTTAAATGGAATGCATGGCCAAAATTTGAGCGTGTCATTTGCCGGGTGCCCGGTTTAAGCTGTTCACCGATTAATATGATTTGTAAACCTTCCTTAAGGGGTGGTCGGAAAACGCCGGGCTCGGCGAATTTCTTTTTTCGGCTGGCGCTGGGAGCCCTGCTCGCGGGCTGGCTCGGGGTGGGCGCGTTGGCCGGCGAACCGGCCGGCCTCCCCGGCGCGGGGCCCTGTGCGGCGCTGACGAACGCCACCATCGTGATCATCCGGCACGCGGAAAAACCCGACACCGGCTTCGATCTGGCCCCCGCCGGCACCCGGCGGGCCGACGCGTATGTCCACTTTTTCCAGTCGCTGACCCTCGACGGTCATCCTTTTAAGCCCGACCATTTGTTTTGCACCGCCGATTCCAAGGGCAGCCACCGCCCGCGCCTGACCCTCGAGCCCCTGAGCCGGGCGCTCCAACTCCCGTTGGACCACCGGTTCGCCAACAAGGACACGGCTGAATTCGGACGGGAGTTGCGGTCCCAACCCCACGGCCAAAACCTGCTGATCTGCTGGCATCACGGGGAAATCCCAACCCTGCTCACCGCCTTGGGTGCCGACCCCGCCCGGGTGCTGCCGCAAGCGCAATGGCCGGAGGCCGTCTTTGGCTGGATGATCGAATTGCATTACGACGCCACCGGCCGGTTGCAGACGGCGCAGTGCCTCCCGCAAAATCTGATGCCGGATGATGCCCCCCCGCCCCCCCATCATGAACCCCAACCTTGAAATCAGTTCATTCGCCAACCCCGACGCCCTGGCTGAAGCCGTGGCCCGGCGCTGGTTGGATGAAATCGCCGCCGCCGGACAGTCGGGTTTGCCGCACCGGGTGGCCGTCTCCGGCGGACGCATTGCCGGCCGGTTGTTCACCGCCGTGACCGCCCTCAGCCGGGCCCGGGGCGTTGCGTTCGACCACGTCCATTTTTTCTGGGCCGACGAACGCTGCGTGCCGCCCGCGGATCCCGAGAGCAATTACCGCCTCGCGGCCGACCTCCTGTTGACGCCGCTGAAAATTTCCCCCGGCCAGATTCACCGGCTCAAAGGCGAGCTTGACCCCGAAGCCGCCGCCCGCGAGGCGTCCGCTGAAATATCCAGCCTGGTCCCGGCCAATGCCGCCGGTCTGCCGGAGTTGGATGTGGTCCTGCTGGGCATGGGCGAAGATGGCCATGTGGCCTCCCTGTTCCCGGGCGCGGGCGCGGAAGTGCTGCCTTGCCCCGCGCCGTTTTTGGTGATCCGCAACTCACCCAAGCCGCCGCCCACGCGCCTTTCCCTGAGTTACGCGGCCATCGCCGCCGCCCGCCAGACGTGGGTTTTGGCCTCCGGCACCGGCAAAGAAGCCGCGTTGTCAGCCTCGCTGACCTCCCCGGACCGCACCCCGCTCGCCCGCGTCATCGCCGCGCGCTCCCAAACGCACCTCTTCACAAATATTGTTATTGAAAAAGCAAAAATAGATTGAACCTTTTCCCACTTATCTGCGTCAATAGTAAGAGCGCAGTAACAGCGCAGGCGATTTCGCTGTTCGTTTAGGGTTGGCAGAGAGGTTTTGCTTGTGGCGCGGTCCGAACAGCGACCCCTAGTTGGCCCGCCACCCTTCTGAGCGCCTGGGTGAAGGCGTATAAACCTTGTCACCACAACGGCCGGACGCAAGTCCGGCCGCTTGATTTTTCCGGGATGTCAGTTGAGGGAAATGTCGTCCCCCAACCTTGGCCGGAACCATGCAGTTGAAAAAAAGCTTAACCGCAGATGGCCGCAGATGAACGCAGATAAAAACCGGAGGGAAGCGGTGATCCAGTCCAGACATAACCGAGTGCTCGTCGGGGCCTCGGTATTTCGGGCTTTACCCTTTCTCCTCATCTGCGTGCATCTGCGGCCATCTGCGGTTGAAAGGCATCGTCCCGGCTTAGCTGCCGGCCGATGGCCATTAGCGCCAGCCGCCGCCGATATAGACGCGCACATTGCCGCGGGTCTCATAACGTCCGCCCACCCAAACCTGTCCCCGGTGCGGGGGATGCGCCCAATGACCGCGTTCCCACACCCAGCGGCCATGCCAGGACCAGGCCCCCGGCACCCAGAGAAAGCCGGGGCGGACGACCACCGGATAGGGTTCCACATACGGGGCCGGCGGCGGGGTCTCGACGACCACTTCGCCGGGCGCCAACACGACCGACGGCGGCGCGGGGGCCGGTGCGGGCGGCGGCACATAAGCCACCGGGGGCGGGGCCGGTTGATAAACCGGGCGTTCGCGCACCACGCAGCCGGTGGCGAGCAACCCCCCGGTCACGACCATTAAAGATGATTTGAGCAGCAAACTTATTTTCATATATCCATTGGACGGGGAAACCCGGAAAACATTCATTTTTTGGAAAACCTCCCGGCGGTCGTT
>Ga0302281_10000300_pt1 | contig 37834 bp, 60 predicted proteins | sample III_Fen_E1_2_FD_198762 | JGI IMG/M metagenome (GOLD analysis project Ga0302281, IMG submission 198762) | Peat permafrost microbial communities from Stordalen Mire near Abisko, Sweden - III_Fen_E1_2 | ecosystem: Environmental > Terrestrial > Soil > Wetlands > Permafrost | place: Sweden: Abisko...
AATTCAAGGTGCTAAAACTACAAGTAAAGGAGATTAGAATGCTAGAGCCTGATGAAGTCGACTTATTGAATATAGTGGAACTACGGAGAGAATTACGACATGCGTTACAATGGCGGACAGACAAGGTAGCAGAACTCGCCGCAATGAACGATGAAAATGATACAACGCTAAAGCCGTGCCCTTGTTGCGGAAGTAATGCGTTTTTCGATATGATCGAAGGCGACCCGCTAATTGATACCAGTGTTGGCGGATGGTTTATAGAATGCTCTAACGCGGAATGTAGAATTACCACCCAATTAAGATTCGAGGCCGGTGATGACCCGCATATTTCTCTTTCCGAGATTTGGAATAAAAGGAACGGTGATGAGGACGAATAACAAGAACGGATTTTATTCTGGAAAAATAAAAGTGGTAGGGCATGATTTAATGTGCTTCCCAGTATGCGCGCAGACTCTTGAGGCGCTATCTTGCAGTTGCTATGACCCATACGCATGGAGTGATCCTGACAAATATTGTATAGAAACAATCGGAATTGGAGAATGGCAGTTACGGAGAAATGATAAATATCGGAAGGCGCACAACGTTTGAATTAAGGGGCAGGCCGCTTTTGGCCTGTCCCGCTTGAATGAAAGGATAATCAAAATGAAGAGTATCGCTGTTGTTACGAACGAGATTGCGTTGCCGATGTTTGACGGTGAATTTTCGATGATGCCATTTGACCTGCACACCCTTAACGGGTTGCGTGATGATTTTAAAGTCGTGGCGGAAAAGCTGCTTGCGAACATAAAACACGCTGGCGGCACTGCATTTTTAACCGTACACGGAAAGACACTAAAGAAAAACGAAACACTCCGGCGCGGCGGCGCACATACAGACGGAAGCTACGACAGGAATGTCTTAGATTGGGGTGGTGGTGGTGGGTGGAAGGTAGGGGAAAATGGGCCAGCAATAACGTCACCAGATCACATGAGGTTATATGGCTCGGAAACTGGCGGAATAATTTTGGCATCAAACTTTGAATCTTGTCTTGGATGGATTGGGGAATTCGATGGATTGCCCGGAGTCGGCGGTGATTGTAGCGCAATCAGTTTGAATGAACCTTTTATGCTAAAGCGCAACACCGTTTATTACGGGAACAATCACTTTGTACATGAGTCGATCCCTGTAAGCGAGGATGTACACAGAGTTTTCGCAAGAATAACGATGCCATCAGATCATCGCTTTGCTGGGGCATAACGTGGAGCTAAGGGGCTGCGCCGCTTCTGGCCTGTACTTTCAACGGAGAGGAAAACGATATGGTACAAGAATTTAATGATGATGATATGGCAGATGTAGGCCGAGCTTTAATGAGGGCGATAGAAACGTATGCCGATAAAGGATGGCGTCCGATGGATTGCCCGAGTGAGATTGTTGGTGATCTCCACAACGAGCGTGATGAACTGCGCACACTGGTAATTGAGGCTCTGGAACTCACAAAATACACTGCAGCGGCATTTGCATATACCGAGGCCGGCAGCGGCACACCAGAATGGTTTGAAGGGCTGCGGGAACAACTTGAAATGCTGCAACCGAAGCTCATAAATGCTGTGACGCACAACGCTTGAATTAAGGGGCAGGCCGCTTTTGGCCTGTCCCTCTTGAATGATGGGTTAGACACCGGAACTACGGAGTAGAAATGTTAAACATTTACATGGGTTTTAGCCGTGGCGCAGGAAGCGAAGAGGGTGCATGTTTAATCTTCGCTCACACAGCAAAAGAGGCTAGGAAGATCGCGCATCGAATCGTTGGCGGATGGTACGACAACGACTGGCTTGATACCGCCGTGCGACGATTGAGAAAATCGCCCTGGCTGATGCTCGAAGCTGACATGAAAAAACTCGCCGAAGACGAGCCGCACGCTATCGAATGCCCGATAACCTGCCCAACGTGTAACCAGTGGGGACATGAGCGAATTAATGGGCGATGCGCCAATTGTGGCGAGGTGCCTAACGTGTAGTTGAGCGGGCGCGTATAAATTTTTGATTGAAAAACCACGCTTCGGGCGCTTCGCTAGAGCGTAAAGTTAGGGGATTTTGATGCCAAGAAAAACGACAGCTTACCTTTGCGAACACAGGTGCGGGCATTGCGCCGTCGTGAGCAAAAAACGCATGACGGAGCATGAGCAGCGATGCAGGATGAACCCTGCACGAAAAGGCTGCAAAACGTGCAAACACAATGTGCGCGACCCTGACGATGGAATTTATTGCGGGATTGACGCATTGCCGGAAGGCACGAAGTTGATGTACGACTGCGCGCAATGGGAAGCCCTCTAACGTAGAGTTGAGCGGCGCGGCTTCATCGCGTCCGACTCGAACGGCGGGTTAGACGGAACTTTACTACGGAGATTAACATGGAACGAGGAACCGGGGAAACAACGCGGCAAATGGAGGCAGCACCGAAAGGATCGGTCTTTGTTTGGTGTAACAATCAAACGGATTATCCAATCTGGCTGGCGCGCAAAATTGGACGCGAGGACTTGCAGATAAAAGCACCGACATGGCTTGAGGATCGCTGGAGAGGACTTGAGTTGACCGGAGTTGTGGTAGATCACGCCGCGCGATTGACCGATAGGCAGTGGGATGGATTTCACGGGGCGCAAACGCGGGTGCGCTCTAACGTAGAGTTGAGGGGCTGACGCGGGCTGCTTCGCGGCAGTCCCGCTCGAACGTTAGGTTTGGCTGAATGACTACGATACGCCCTTAATCCGTTCGGCAACATGTAGACCACCCAGTCCGAGCATTCCAAGCGTTAGGGTGCTTAGTGGACCGATGTCGAGCTGTGGGAGGGTAACTGGATGCCCGAACAGGATAGCGAAAGCAATAATCAGCGGTTGACCGACAAAGTTCCAGAAGTATGCAAACGCACATACCCAGCCAAGTCCACCTCTCCAGTGTTGAAGAGGATCACTTGATTGCGCCTCCGCCGTATCGATATTAGTCTGGGCATTCAACAGCGCAAGAGAGGCAGAGAGTTTCGCTTGATCCTCTGCCGTTTTATCGGGGAAGAACATCCCGATTATACTCTTCGCCGCTTCCGCTGCCGTACCAATTCCAGTAATGTCCATCATTTCACCTTTATCATCACGCAAAGAGGAACAAATACTTTATGCCGTTTAAGGCACTTCCTTTCCCACCATCTAACCAGCCAGCACATGATTATGCTGAGGTAACATTTACCGTAACACTCGCAGGAACAAAAGCATTAAGAGCCGTTACTGTGTAGGCGATTGCTGTACCAATCAAACTACCATCAGCCCTTGCTGACTGCACTGTTCCGTTGTAAGTTCCATCTGCAACATTGCTAAATGTCGCTACATAAGGGCCAGAGATGGGCAAGGTGACATTAGTCTGACCTTCAAGCGTGACTACTATACTTTCAGGTATGTCAGTCGCCGCAACCGCTTGCACTGTGCCTACAACCGTTACTTCTACTGTATTTGCCATTTCATTCTCCTAAAGATGTTTGCCGATATTTGCAAAAAATTCCTTTATGCCTTCAACTTCTTGATCGAGCCAAGTCCTAGCCTTTGCTTCTTCTGCTGCCAAGTCGTTTTTCAAAGAGGCTAAGTCTGCCTCACCTGCTGCTATCTTGGCCGCCAAAACTTCACGTACACTTGCCATGTTGATACTCCTTTCAAATATGCACCACAAATGAAACATCGATCATGGAACTTTTGCCATGTATGACATTTATAACATCGCACATAGCCTCTAGACACATCAGGCTAAGCCCCATTCGCCCAAATCAATATCATCGTCCTCAAACTGGTTCATACAACCACCTGTAACGTGTGGTCTTGTGAATTGTACATCTGCTCCCTCACCGTTCTAGGCATGATGATACATCCCTCGCTGGCACTCCTATCCATCGCGGAAGTGTCGCCATGCACAAAGAATCCTGAACGTCCGTACATCTCGTTGGTTGCGTCAGGTGTAAGCGGTATGGCGTAAGGGCCGAGTCGCGGATTGTCCTGGGGAACACCCAAGCCATAAAAACCTTGTGGTAACGGGCCGATACAGGCTTGGTCTTGGAGCGCCGGGTTATTGACACCGTCGGGGTTCTTCCCGCAATTTCCCCCAGAGTATCCTGTAGCGACTAAATTACCGTCCGCATCAGATAGTTGTCCGGTTGATTGAGAATATGTCCAAGTCATTTCACATTCTCCAGCATTTTATGAACAAAGGCTCCCACACTTCCGCCGAGTGATGCAAGGCCGATAGCGGCTCCGGTAGCGAACCCTTTCCCAGTGTTGAGCCGAGTTTCTATCGTTTCGACTTTCGTGGTCAGAACGTCCATCTGCCTCTTCATGGTCTCCTGACCCTCGAGCAATCTGCCAAAAGCTACATCGTTCAGTTCACTACGTCTTTCAAAGTTGTCCGGACTCATTCTTATTCCCTTCTCCGCTATGTTGCGGGGATTGAAACTGTGTTCGTATGGCCTCGATGTCTTCATCACCCAGTATTCGCGCTCGCCTTTCTGGTGTTCCGTTCATTATTTGTTCCCTCCTTGCCCTCTCTGTGTAGGGGATTGTTAAGTTAGCCAACCAGAATTACTTACCAAGTACCAATTTCCAGTTCCATCTGATTTATAACTAAGCCATATTTGTTGACCTGCTGTCCCAGAACCGGGAGCAGTGCCTTTATATACGGCATTCATTGTTACGGTATAACCACCAGTTCCATTTTGTAAAAAATGAAAATTGAGTGTTTGACCGAGCAATGATGATGCGCTTCCTACCGGAGCATTAACAGTAACACCAGCTATAAGAGGATCAACTTCTACGTCACCACCTCCTATGGTTGGAATGATGTTGGTAAGGGTAAGCGTTGTAGCTGTTCCGTTTGTTCCTGCTGTTACAGCATAAGTGCCTGTCCCGCCTAGTCCAGTTGTACCTGCACTTCCTATAGATTGTATAACTCCCGCAGTACCGCCGCCAGAAATAGTCATTCCAGGGCATATTTGACCCGTAACAGTTCCAGTTACAGTCAGTAGGTTAGTTCCGGATACAGTAAATGTCCCTGATGTGGTAGCTGTTGCCGTAGGCACATATTGCCAATATTTAACATTCCCTGTTGTCCCAACCAATTCCCAGCCATTAATATCTGTATCCGAAGCCTTCCAGGTGGCAACAGCATTTAGGTGCATACGCATACGGAATGCTCCACCCAAAAACAGGTTTTGGTTATTCACGGAAAAAGATAAATTTCCTTGTGTTCCGTTCCCATAAAAATCAACATAATAAGGAGAACCTGTATGACATCGTGTAGTTACTAGAGCGCCCGAATATTGATTACTTATTAGAGCGGCAATATAGTTGGCACTTGGGTTTATAAAAACCGTCTTTGCTCTATTTGTAGTAATCGCATTAGTACTTACCGAAACTTGTTTAGTCGCTCCTATTGCACGAATGCCATAAGAAACAGCGTCATTAAGCACCCAAAAGGGGGAGTTATCATCTATATTAAAAGTGCCACCATTGATTGACCAAATTACCCTATCATAAGCGGCAAGTTCGGGATTCCCCATTACAGTAACATTAGTATTAGTGCCAGAGCTTATAACCGCAGAGCCTCTTCCTGCATCCAGAGACCCAGTAAAATGACCACCTATAATATTTACATTTGATGCGTTAAACGCTTCTAAATTTCTTCTGGTTTGTTCAAAGTGAGGGGTAATACGACAGTCAGTTACACTGTTAAAATAAACACCAGTCTCAGAATTTTGTGATGTTAAGTTGTCACTAATTATGGTGTAAGGGACTTGTGCCACTAACCCTGTTGGATTTGTCCCAGCAATTCCATTTTGTGTCCCATCATTCAATACAAAACCAAAGTTATTCCAGTCTGTTGCGTTACCTGTTAAAACTACAACGCCTGTGTTACCACTGACAGCAATAGCGTGTGCTAATGTATCATACAATTGAAATTGAGTATGATTGATTCGTCTTACATAGTAAGTTGTATTAGTAGTTAAACTGGCATTCGTAATGTTAGTTGTTAGTCCGATAGAACGTATGGGATCACCTGTGATTAAACGATGATTCTCGCTGTATGTAAGTATCGTTAATGCAGTTCCATCTGTTACAGGAGGAGCAGACCACAAAGGAATAAACTGGTAACTGGTAGGAGTTCCCGCTGTTGCGTAAGTTACAACATTTCGAGCTGAATAAGAATATGCTTGACTGGTAAAAGAGGTTGGAGCCGATCCTGCCAGCGTTACTGAAGTTCCGCCAGCATAAGTTGCGATGGAAGTTGTAAAAGGCGCGTACTGTGATATGCCTCCGGTACTATTCCTAAAGACATTAAATGTTCCTGCATTATTTATAGTTATGTTTTGACCTGCCACAAGAGAAGCGTTAGCACCCGCCAATGTTAGGGTAGTCCCAGAAATGGTTACTGCGCCAGTCGAGCTATAAACTTCTGTACCTGCCAAAGCGGGAGAAGTTGCTAAAGTAAAATCAGTGTCATTTAAACTGACAGAAAGCGAATCTCCCCATAAATTCATTCTTGTAAGCCAATAAGTTGTGCCTATAGCTAGTTGAGGGACAGCAGAAGTCGATGGGAAAAGAAGCGACTGACCCTGAACTGGTACAACCCTTAAAGGAGTTTCAGATGGATAGTTGTATGAGTTTGAAGTCCAATAACAAGCCCCGAAAGAGGGGGTGGTACTTGTAGTGGTTGGGTACTCTGTGGTTGGTTGTAATACTTGCCACCGATGGTCTTGCGATACAACCAAGTTGGGACCCCCATTGGTGCTTATATTTGTTCCATTCAAATAGGAACCACCCATAAAACTTATTTGTCCGGTTTGCCCTAACATTTCCAAACAGGGATAACCAACACTTGTTGGACGAGAAAAACCGATACTATCAAACTTGGAAAACTGAATCGGGAAAAGAGCGTTGTATGAACCTCCTTTTGTCCACATTTGCCGACCAGTAAAACCAGATATAGTTACATGCTCAAAGATACCATCACTTAATCCACCCGTATTGTTAGTAGTTAAAACATCGGCATATATAGCTAAACCATCTTGTAAAGTATTACTAGAGTTTCCTACGAGTCCTATACCATCTATCTTAATGCCTTGCACATAGGAAGCAGCGATTGAAAAGAACACAGATGAAGTCGGGCTACCTGGCAGAGTCAACGCGCTAAACAATGTCTCCGTTGGGCCTGCCCCTTCAAAATTAACTGTTGGGTAAATCCCCGCACCTGTTAAAGAACTGACACTTAAACTAATTGATTGAGCGTAAAAGGTTCCTGCTGGAAAAGTAATTTTTGGTCTATTACCAGCCATCCGACCTGCAAGATAAGTGGCAAGAGCCGCAAATCCTGCTGTGTTGTCTGCATTCGTAGGTAAGATGTTAAAGTATGATGCTGCTATGGATGTAGAAAATGGAACAGGATTCGTATTAGGACCAACCAACCCAGTCACATTCCCGTTCTGGTCGGTGGAGTAGCCCGCCGGAACTGATGTGGACAGTATAGCGTTCCACACTCCGATGTTCGTTGACTGATTGTAGTCAATCGGGTATGCGATCATCGTGCCGCCAGCAGGCAGGGATAGCGATACTCCGGCACCGGAAATGTTCAGTGTATCGTTCGTGTTGGAATAGACCGCGCACGAATTCGACGTGTTGTTGTAGATAAACAACAGTTGTCCTTGCGCAGCATTGTTGGCCTGTGCCACGCCATACAAGAGGATTTTCGGCAACACCACCGAGTCGCCCGCTGTAACAACCGTGTCGATGCGGCTCATCTGTGCGGTAATTGGGTATGCAAGCGCCTGTCCGCCGCCCGCGTGAGCCACGATACCCTTCTCGAAGTTCGTGCCGGTCAGGAAGCGGTAGTTGCCGATGTTGTTGGGTATTAAAGGTGTGGCTGACATGGCTTATTTCCCCTTTACGACTTTGTTTCCCTTACAAGGCACGCCCGCGCCGGGATTCGGATTCTGGAAACTGAAGGCAGCGTGGAACGGCATACCGCCGCTTGACGGGTTATCGTCAGGATTACCCTTCCCTGTGCCGAAGTCCTGCCTGACGCTGCGCTGTGATGCGGGCGCTTTTGGGTCAACGAATTTTCGCGGTGCTTTGTTCCAGATATTGCTCATGTCATTCTCCTTTAGTCACATTCCGTATATCCAATATCACGGTTGGTACAAAAATCAGCAGGGCGAAAGTCGTCGCCGTTGCGAACCTCCAAACATCCGGCAGTATCATGCACCAAGCAAATAGCGCAAACGTCAGTATCAATGCCAGCAGCATCGCTATCCGTGCCGACAATACTGTACTCCCAGCCTTGATAAATCTCAACAAATACTTAACTTGTTCAATCTCTTCCATTTCAGCCCCCTCGTTTTAATCAATCTTCGTCACTATGAAAACCGCTGCCCATATTATCATCAGTAATTTTTGCTTTCATGGCTTCGAGTTTAAGGACTCTATCCACTATCCGCATCTTATCCGTCAGTGACATATCGTTACTGTTATTGGCTTCCTTCATTAGTTTTGTCAGGAACTTTTCCAGTTCCGCGTTCACCACTTGGGTTTTTGGTTTAGTCGCCACTTTCAGCCCTTTCTTACATGTGATGAGCAATTTCGTAAACACCCGCAGCTCCGGCAGTACCAAGAGCCCACTTCATCGCCTTATTGTAATTTTCTGTTTGCTTGTACAACTTTTCTACTGCATCTATTTTTCCTGTTATTTCCATATATTGATGTGCGTCAATATTTCCATCTGCGAGCATTTTTTTTGCTATTCCTAGCGCAGCCGGAGCAACTTCGTTACTATCCCTAATAGCATCTAGCTTGGTTATCTCGTACTGGTATTGGCTTACCTTGCTTGAAGTGCTTGCAGCAGCCTCATCTGCCGCCTTTTGACTTGCATTAACCCTTCCTATTTGTGCCTTTTCTTGCCTGCCGAGTTTTTTGCTTTCTTCTTCTATTGTTTCTATTTGTTTTTTTCCTTCGCCCCACTTCTCAAGCATTTTTCCGTAATCTTCGGAATACTTGCTCATGGCCTCGGTTAGTTTTCCATGAATATCTTTCATGGTGTTTTGTAGTTCAGGAGATAAGGCATCACGATACGCCCTCGAACCTATAGCTTGGCGCTCTACATCAAGACCTGCAAAGTTTGGAGACATAATATCTGCCTTGACTTTTTCAAGGGCTGCAATCGCTGTCTTATTGCCTGCGTACTTCGCAATCTTGTCGTCAATTAACTTAACGACGTTCTTAAACGCAGGGGTGTTTTGTATTCTCTTGTTAAATACTTCTTGCGCCTGCTGACCGAAAGTCTGCTCCCAATAATTCTTCTCGTGGGCATGCTTAAACATCTCCTCTTGGTCGTCTGGATGAATGGGAGCATGTTGCTTGTCATAAGCATTGCGTATTACTGTACGAGCTTCCTGCGCTCCGCCGTCTGCTTCTTTCAGAACCGATTTGGGCAGCCATCCATTTTCCACCATCCATGTTACGGCATGGTCTATTGACCGCCCTTTTTCACCTTGAGTTACCGCCTTTTTCCCGCCTCTTAAGCCTGCCTCTCCCTTGCCTGTTCCTAGAATGTCAGATAACTCGTCAGATGACAGTATTCCGCTATTCCGTATTTCATTATCAAGTCTGCGATACTTTGGTTTTACCGGAGGAGGTGGAATATGATTGTCTCCCATCTCCTTTTCCATCACATCCTGTTCCCATTTTTCCTTGAGTGCATTTCTTTCCGCTTCCATTTCTTTCGGGAATTTCTCAAGCGCAACATCAGTTGACTCTTTACTTGATTGAACCTTATGGAGAGCGTCAGTTTTGGCCTTGGTTATGTCGTCCCAAGCGGCAGTCTCTTTCATGGCCTGCTGCATAAGATTTGTTTTTGCCGCCTCAGTGCTTCCCTTTATTTCTCCAAGTAAGGTTTCCGCAGCCTCTTTTGCCGGTTTACCTCTTAACGTGTCTATAGCCTTCTTCGTGCCGCTTACTGCGCTCTGCCCTAAATTCAGCGCACCAGCGCCAAGACTCCTGATGCCCTCGGCAGCGCCCTTAATCCCGCTTGGAGTGAACATATCCCTCCCCATCATCCCCATCGTCGCCACGGTGGGCGGGATGGCCGCTATGACGCCGCCGACTTGAGGCGATGCGCCATGCTCGGTTGCAACATCACCAAGTTGAGTGCCAAGCTGTGTTGTTTTATCGGATAACGCTTGAGAAAAGTCGTTTGTGCCGGGAAATAATTTGTCTTGAGGTTGGAATCTTGACCTGTCTATTCCAGCAACAGGCTTGCTTCCGCCCCATGTATCATTCTTTCCTAGGTGCGCCAATATCTTCGACTTTGCAACAGATGGGTCTGTCTCGCTTATGTCGTAATGGACGCCTTGATATTCATAGACTGGCATAATTAGTCCAAATGGATGGGATTTGTGGCAGTTCCAGTGCCGCCACTTGTGTTTGCCGCAGGTGATGAGCCGCCTGACCGTTCTTTGCGTAGCTTTTCTCTGACCGCTGTTGGAGCTGCCATTTCAGCCGCCATTTCCTGCTTTAGAGTAGCAATAATTCCCTCCAACTGTTCCTGTGAATCGGCCTTTGAGAGCATATCTCTTGCATGCTCCTTATCGCTTACCGTTGCAACACCTGTCGGGTTAATTGCTCTTGCGTAACCGTTGATGAATGAGTTTATTGCAGCGCCAAGTTTCCTTACCCCAACGTCTCCGGTATTAGACTCAAAAGACGCGAGTGCTTCATTGATTTTTGGAAATTGAGTTCTTGGAAATGAATCCGAAGTCTGAATAACAATATCGGCCATAGAATTAGCCGCATTCGCAGCCATTTCAATTTGACCCGCCCTCGTCCCGATTGCCTTTTCTTCAGACTGAACACCCTGAAATTCGGCCATCAGCATACCCACTTCTTCCGGCGTGACGTGCTGCTTCTCGGCCTCGATAGGCATATTCTTTTCTACTGCCGTAATTAACTGAGAGCCACCAGCAGAACGGCCCAATCCGACCTTCCACTGGAAGTTTCCATGTAGCGCCATCTTGGTATAAAAATCTATTGTTTCCTGAGATATTCCTGACTTTTTTGCTTCCAAAGCGGCAGCAGTCGCATCCAGCCGTTTCTTTTGCATCTCTACTTGTGCAAAGATTTTATCCCTATCAATATTGTGCATGTCATACACTTCTGCCTGCTTCTCATCAAAACCCATTTTACGATTAAGCGCATTCATCTCATCGCGCATACCAGCCAAGTCGCCTTTATGCTTCTCATAAATAGCGTTGCGCTCCTCCACAAATGCCTTGTACCTGTCCATACCCTGCTTGTAATTGGCATCAAACTGTTCTTTCTGTGCCTTGATTTGCTCATCATTACCTTCCTTGACACCAGTCAGCACCGCAGCCATGTTATTCAGTGCCGCAGTCATGGGCTGCATGGTATTGCGCCCGCCGAGTGCGCCCAAGACAAGCATAAGACTCGTCATCCCGTCCATCTGCTTAAGAATTGGCTTAAAGTCCATTTCAGGAGGCGGAGTGACCTTTTTTTGTGCCGCAAGCGAACTGTCCATTTCCTGCTGTGAACCCTTCATGCGGTTTTCAATATCGGAAAACTGAGGGTTGTATTTAGACTCGATTGCAGCCTGTTTTTGCGCCAGTGCGTCAGGAGCGGAAGGTATCTCTGTACCGCCAGCACCCATCGCCTGTATACCGGCCATTATTTGCTGCTGTTGTGACGGAGGAACCTGCCCACTCCACTTCATTTTATCAACAGGCATATAACCATTACCTGATATTGGAGATGCAGCGGGAACGTCGCTTACTCCGGTTATTTGCTGTGGATTAGACATTTGAACCTCCTCCGCCAGCACTCATCATCGCCATCGCTTTCATAAGGTTTTGCTGCGCCTGTTGCGCCTGCTGGTCTTGCTGAATTTGCGCGTTCACCGCCGAACTGACAATCGGGTTGGATATGCCCGCCGCTTGTGTCGCTTGGCTCAACTGATTCTGCAACGCCTGTTGCTCCATCTGCGTAGCCTGCTGCTCGATGCCAGACAATGCCTGCTGTTCCATGCTCGAACCGCTTAATCCCGCCTGCGCGTACTGCTGCTTGATGGCCGCCGTCTGTTCCTGCTTGAACGAGGCTATGTTAGCTTGGTCTGCCGCCGTCATTTGCCCGTTCTGGAAGTTGGACAACAACTGCTGCGATACCGCGCTTGCCGGTGCCGCCATGTTCATCAGTGTAGGATTTAGTTGCGATGACGGCTGGCTCATCATACTGTGCGCCATCAGCCCCAATTCGCCCGCCTGCAAGGGCGATTTGATGCCCAAGTCCGATGCGCCGGATTTGATGGTATTCCAAATACCGCTACCTATTCCCGTAGTTGGGGCTATCCCACCCGCTGTCATATTACCCAATGATGCCTGCTGTGGCATTGTCAAACCAGAAATGGTTGATGATGGATTTAATCCACCGGAACTCACATTAAGCCCTGTGGTTTTTGTTGCCAAAGAATACGGGTCGGTTGTGCCGCTTGCTAAGTCCGAACCCCCTACCGGAGTCGCAGCGGCCTGTGAGACCGCATTCACGCCAGCCTGCTCGGAAGGCGTACTCAACGCCCCGCCACCGCCAGTTTCACCAGCCACCTGCGTATAGTTTGCTGGGTTCATGTTCGGGTCGATTCCCACGCCTGTTGACGGCGCACCTCCGCCCAATGCACCGGTGATATTCGCCCAGTCGCTAGATAATGAAGGCGATGCGGGAATGCCCGTCACGCTGCTTCCAACGCCAGCGCCGGCCAGTCCTGAACCAAGTTGTCCCACCTCTCCCAATGGAGAGGATTGAATTTGTTGGGCACCCTTGCTTATTGCTTGGTCGGTTATAAGACTGGAACCAGGCGCAAAGTAATTCCCCACGTCAGCGCCGATAGCTTCCGCCGCATTTCTTATTCCTGAAAATCCGCCTCCACCCATCATGTTCTCCTTTGGATGTAAAATACCTCATAGCCCGTTTCGGTGGTACCCTTGCTTTCCCACCCGCCGCGTATCGCCACTTTCTTTATCCTCGGATTCATTATCGGAGCAATCATGTAATTAAACCCGATGGTGTTCCACACGTCAGCGATAAATTTGTTCCACGCTGAATAGAATCCGTCGCCCGACTCATCAGCGTAAAAGTGCATGATGGGATTGTGCTTGCCGACGGTAAACACCACGTCGCCATACTCGAAAACGTGCCAGTTATGCAGGTCATCCAGTATGCTCTCCGCAAAGTCCTCCTGACTGATAGGCCAGCACTCTGGGTTCGCCATCTTCCTGATTATACTCTCGGCTCTCATGTCGTTATATTAAGCGCCTGATTAACATACAAGTGAATGAAACTGTGTTGCAAACTCCAGTCGCACCACTGTTCCTGTTTCGTCAGATCAACGTCGGCCAAGTTCGGCATACCAGTCAGACCGAGAAGTGCGAACTCCGCCTGATGCACGTCGTTGTGCCTTAACAGCCAATCTTTTTCGTCTGCCACGTCTGTCAACGGATACGCGACTATCGGCTGTTTGCGCTGCTCGAATACCGTGCCTATCTGCGAATGACTGAGCGCGTTGGCGAGCAGGAAATCCGCTCTCGCGTCCTTGTCGTTCACGTCCGTATCGTTAAATATCGTCAAGTCCATTATGGTAGCACCACATTATTAATGTTGTTGGCCGTTACCAATCCTTGAATACTAGCGTACTGAGCAGGGGTGATGATTGACTTCGCATGAGCATCCAATATTAGCGCCTGAATGTTTGCCCAGTTACTTGTCGCAAGCGCACGGGTTATCAGAGGGTATTTAGTCAGCACGGTATTCCAGCCGACAGTACCGCCAAACAAGGTTTGCAAGCCTGTCTCGAAGCCAATAGGATTTGGCAATGCTGCTTGTGCGGCGTCCTGTGCCGCCGCTATTGCTGCGAGTTGTGCTGGCGTGGCGATGGTCATACCTTGAGGCCAAGAGGGTAAAGATAAAGCAGCCCCGTTAGCATCATCGTGAAAAGTGTTGTTGGTGTCAATCCAGAGTGTCATGATTTTTCCTTAGCTAAGTTCGGACCAATTGTAGAAAGAACCGCCAGAGCCGGTCAGTGCGCAAACGTAGGAAGCGCCGGGTGGGATAACCGCCGACGTGAAAGTTCCTACCTGACCACTGTTGTCAAAAGCCCGCGCCGCAAGCACACCGTTGACTGTGATGTTGCAGCCCCCGGATGTCCCGGAAGATGTGCTTATGCTCACAACGATGGGCTTGCCCGTAGTGTTGTAGTACGTAGTCCCAGCCACCCTGGTAGTGCCAACAGTGAGCACCTGCCAAGTCTGCCCATAACCTAAACTATTCTGTCCTAATATCACCCCCGATACAGGAGAACAAGACCCCCAGTTAGCCCCCGTAATCGTAGCCGTGAACTGGCCTATCACACGCACAGGAGAACCCCCTGCAACCGTTACTCCTGTCGCTGTGTAAATCTGCCCTGCCGTTACACAAGCAGCGCCGGACAAAGGTACAGAGGCAGAAGCATAAGGTATCGTTTCGTCTATCGTTCCATTCACAACACCAATAACAGGGGTCCCAGCGTTGTAAAGTTCAACCACCTGAATCTGCGCGGCCTGGGTCGATACTGTTCCCAATGTGTCACTGGTTCTAATCAATAAGGAATTAGTCGGGCAAAGGATGGTTGTTACCGCACCACTTCCAGAAGTCGCACTTCTAAAGTCAAGATATTGTTGGGTAGCAAGACTTACCGTTATTGCACTTCCACTTGAAACCGCAGTTATGCTTGGTATCTTTGGCGATACTGTTGTTCCGGACACGGCGGTCGCAACATACGCGGTCGTCGCAAGGTTATTCGAATTGTCGCCCGGCGATTGTGTCGCAGCGGTATTTGTACCGGTGAACGCGTTGTTCGCGTTGAGTTGGGCACATGCTGTGAAGTTAGCGTCAAGTTGCGAGCCTGTTGCCGTGTTGACCGCCGCAAATATGTTGGGCACTGACATAAAATTCTCCTACCAAGGAATCCCCGTCCAAGGAGTGCGGGGTTCGTATTGAAAATGAAATCCGATATAAACATTTCCGGGAGCCGATGATGTGACCGTCTGCCCCAGATAATTTCCCACGTTGTTCACGTCAGACCTCAGGAAATTATACCCCGAAGATAGCCACGTTATCGCCTGTCCGGCGTTATTTGTCCACGATATGACATTGCCTGCGTTGTTGTACCACACCATTGTATTGCCCGTGCCGAAACTGATTGTGTTCGATGTGTACTCCGTATCAACACTCACCTTGAACGTAGCTGGAGCCGTTGACGGTATGCACTCAAGCCCAGCCTTCAAAGCCTGTTTCGTAACCAGAGGCGAACCCATGTCCCACAACTTCGTCTTTACCGTCTGCGCGATGTTAGCTGTGGTGTTGGCGAACAGTTGGTACAGGTTCAGCCCGTCCGTGCCCCACATCGTCGGCACATCGGGGTCTGGCGATGCTTGGGCTATGAACACGATAGGCGATGCAGTCGTCTGCGAGGCGAAATACCATTTCTTGTCCGAGAACAGGCACAGCAAAGGGCGCGTTCCCGCAACTGGGTCGGCGTAGCTCACAAGATAGCATAGCGTCTGAATGCCGTTGATTATGACTGTTCCGCCCGTCGCGTTGTAGATATTGAAGTTGATGTACGGAAATATACCGTCAAGGTGCTGCGAAATCTTTTGCGGAGTTGAGCCTGTAATGCCGAAGAACCCATAGTCCGAAGCGTACATCAGCGTGCGCGACAATGGCACAATCGAATCAGCGTTGTCCGTGCCCATGTTGGACGACAGGTTGGTGTTCGAGAATGTCACCGCGCTCGGTATGATGATTGTTCCCGTACTCGATAAGGTCGGGTTCGTAACCGTCACGTTCGAGATGATGTTCACCGAACTTCCGCCGAAGATGTAGAGATAATTGTTCGCGGAATACAGGCGCGAAATGTTCGTTCTCAGCGTATCGTCGCTCATAATCAGCGAACCGGCCAAGTCGAGCGGGTTGAAGTCGCTGTACGAACCGGCTGCGGAAAAAACTATCGTGCGCCCGTTCCCTATCCACACCCGTCCCGCATACGTCGCCAAGGTCGTTCCGTTCGCCGTGATGCCCATATTGACGGTAAGTTGCGCATTCACACCGGCGCCGGCACCTGCAACCGTAATCGTGGGAGCCGAGACGTATCCGCTTCCGGGCGATACTACCGCCACCTGATAGATGCCGAACGTCAGGTTGAACGTCGCTAGTGTGCCGTGCCCGCCCGTGACCGATACAGGGTTGGCACCGGGGTAAATGGTATAGATTCCTGGATTGTTCAGGTTGATTCCGGTAATCGCCCCCGTAGACACGTTGATTGCGCTGACCGTGATGTTGCAGGCGGAAGTGAACGTGCCGCCTGTTACCGTCAGGACGTCGCCAACAATGTAATTTGTGCCCGCTGCCTGAAGTGTTGCAAGATTGCACGACAAGGTGCAGGAAAAGCTCGCTGATCCGATTGACGGGGTTAAAGTCGTCGTTGTGGCATTGGTGAACCCCGTGCCGCCGATATTCACCGTAACGGACTGAACCGTGCCATTGTATGCAGTCAGAGTCGTGCCGTTCCAAGTGAAATATCCTTTAGAAACGTCGATTATGCAAATCTGAGAGTTTTGCCATTGACATATGCGCGAGGTCGTTCCCGAGAACGTGCCAGCAGCGCCCACCGTCGTTGTCGCATAGCTTGTCAGGTTGACCTGTGTGCAAGAACCGTCGGTCGAGAACATGTACATATAGGACACATTCGACAGGTTGCCCTCCGCCATGTAGTAACAGGCAACGCCCAATGTTACGACCGCCGCTGTCGCGTTGCCAAGTGCCCGGGCATTGCCCAGGCCGACCGGCTGTACGTTTTCCAGCCAAGCGAACTCGTCGTCGTCGATTACGCGCCTGTCAGACTGCGTGTTGACGCCCTTGAAGTCACGGAAGGACTTGTCCTTTTTCTTGCCCTCTACTTTGGCAGGAGCGTTCATGCTGCCCCCTAGACGCTATATGGGTTGGTTATCCGGCGCGTGAACGAAGAACGCACGGCCTGTGCGGTCTTTTGCGCGTAGGATTGAAGGAATCGGTTCGCCTCTTCCACGCTCTGCTCCTTGTACTTGGCGAGATAGGCGGCGTAGAACGGTATCGGGTCGGAAAACGGAAAATATATCGTGTCTTGGTCTGTGAGATTGACGAGCATGGCGGGAGATACGACGGTATCCCACTCGCTCACATAAGTCTGGTCTGGTATCGGGCCGACATAGACGGTATTCCCGCCATAAACCGTGTAAACGGTCGGTCTGTTCTGGAAATTCTGCCACGCGCGCATCTTGAGGTTGAACTCGGTATAGGGCATGTAGGTACACGGCACGCGCAATCCGCCCCATAATACCGTCAGGTTCAGCACGTCGAACGTCGAAGCACCCGACGGCAGCGCGGAATAGGCGTAGGTTTCCTGCCCCTGTGTGAGATTTAACGTCTGGAGAACGCGGTTGCATCCGGTATCGGCCACGACGCGCATACGCGCCGTGTTGATGTAGTCGGTCAGCTCTGGAACAGACCAGTAAACTGCCGTGCTATCATGCAAAAGTCTTTGAGTTTGCGTCAAATAATCTGATAACAGAGGAGGATTTTGCACACCGCTAACCTCCTGCTACGCTTTCCAACGTATCCAAGATGCTACCCCCGAATATAGTGGGTTGTGGCGGTTGTTCATCGAGTCCGTCAGAACCCTTTGCTTCCCCGCCACTTCCCTTTTGCAAGGGGGCTGAGTCTTGCTCTTTTCCTTTTGACGCAGAAAGCCTCGGCGCGTCGATTATCTCGCCAGCAATCAGCTCGTCTGCAACATTGAAGGAGAATTTGTTGAGTATGTCGAGTCCCAACTGGTGTTGTGAACTTGTCGTCACCCACCCGTTACGGACTAGCACATCTGTTTTATTTGCGTCGCCAACGCCGAAGATATGGCGTGCCGCGTCGTCTGGGATTGCGGTACTTTTTCCGGCAGGAAAGCGATAGTCTATACTCGCGTACCTGCCTTCAAAGTCGAATGAATTACTGTTTTTTACGAGGAACATAGCAGCCCTTTCTTCTCTATGTTAAATCGGATATAACAAGCAGGTATCGCTCACGCCTCCAACAGAAGGAGCGGTGATCGAACCGCCCGTACCTACGCCCTGAATCGTAATCAAGGGCGGTATTACCTGATAGCCCGCACCGTTGAACACAAAGTTCGTGCCCGGCGAGTTCATGCCGATAACAACGGTTGTCGCGCTGTTGATAATCGGTTGCTGCGGCTGGTTGATTCCCTTCTCGATTGCCGGATTGGTATATATCGTGGTCGTGGTGTTGTTGCCGCCGACAACATAATACTGGTATCCGCCGACATAAGTTGTGCCGGCCGTAACCGTGCCGGTCGCAGCACTGGTCAACGAGAAGTTCATCAGCGCGGTCGCGGCGCATGAAGCCGGTGCGCTAGTACCCGCGAAGGCAAGTGTCGGAACCGCAGTCAAGGCAGCACCGTACGCGATACCCGAGCTGTTGATGGTCACGGCAGTTACTTGGCCAACGCCTGTTGTGGTTGTATTTGCCAGTGCGCAGGTCAATGCCGCACCGGAACCAGACGTATCGCCGGGCTGGTTGAGGAACACGATGGTTGGTGCAGAAACATAGCCCGCGCCCTGGTTCGTGACGGTAATCGCGCCGACTCCAAAACCGGACAGCACGCAGGTCATGGTTGCTGGAATATACGGCTGCGATCCTTGGTTCGATGGGGGCAAGACCAGAATCTTCGGCGCGTAGGTATAGCCCGTTCCTGGGGTAGTAATCGTCTGCGACGTGCTGACATTGCCACCGATAAAAGTATTCCACAAGGACGAACCGGATGATGGAGTACAAGTGAGCGATGGTGTTGCCTGAGTCGTGAATGACCCGCTCTGCCAGTAGCCGGTAGGCGTATAGACAGTAGGCAAGGTAGTAGCACCCAATGACGTGCCGCCGTTAGTAACGACTGCACCTACCGGGCAACCGGACGAGTTGGCGAAGCGGTAGTTCGTGCCATCTGACGAAATCGGCAGGGGAGCGGAGTCCAGCGGCGTATAAGCCATCCAGCGTTGCTGACCCATGTCGAATACCTGCAAGTCCGAATACGGGCCTGCAAAGGAAATCCACTGTCCTTCAGGGATAATGCACGTCTGTCCGGCCGCCAAACTCAAGTCTAAAACCGTTCCTGCTGCGGCCGCGTTGACGACTTGACCTGCGTTCTGGTTGAATATCGCGGCGCGTTGTGACGGATTCTGTCCAACGAAACCCATTTGATTGAATGACATATCAGTTTCTCCTTATAGCGAAATGTAGTTGTACGAACCCACGCGGGCGCAGGACGATGGCTTCGTCAGTACCAATTCAGCGATATTCACGATCGCGCCAACATAACCCAGTTGCCAGTTGCTCAAGGTGGACTCGAAACCGGTGAAGGCAAACGAACCCTGCTCGTGGATATACATGGACAGATAGTTGCTGTTCAGTATGTACATCGTGCCTTCGGGACAGTTCATGTCGGCAAACACCGGTACGCCAGCCACCATCAGCGCGCGGAAACCGCTGCGTGGGCCATCTTCAAGTTTGTCGAAGGACGCGCCCGGCGTGACCATGTACGTTTCCTGACCGATAAAGTCCTGAGCCAGCAGCGCCCATGTGCCGAAGCCGCACACCGCGAAGTTCGGCATCTCGCCGCCCGCAGACTTGGCGCAACCGGTAAGGTACTGAAGCACGTTCTGTCGTGTCGGGTTGACCGAGCCGGCATTATAGACTTTCGCCTTCCAGAAGGTGTTGGTCGAACGGTTGATGTTGCCGTAGCTCACTAAGTTGGTCGAGTCGTCAACCGCACCGGGAAGGCCGATGAGTTGCAGGTTGTTCGATGTGTTGTTGTACAAAGCATTCGACCAGAAAGCCGCAAGGTTATTTCCGGCGTCATTCATGCGCGCCTCGATGATGGGGATAACCGCGTAATCAATCTGAACCGCAGCCTCCATGCCGAGGAAAGGTATCGGAGTGATCGACAACTTCAAGTTGAACTCCGCGTTCTGTATGCCGGGCTGCACGCTTGGCTGCGCGAACGAACCGGAATAATCCGATTGCTGCGTCGTCACCATGTTCGTGCCCTGCACCGGAACCGTGATGCTCGACGCGCCACCAGAAGCAGACTGATTGTTGGCTAACAGCATCGCCAGCAATGGCGTTGACTGATAGGTTTGGACTATAAGTTTAGGTACAAAAGCCCTACGTGTAACGGCTGTAAGTTCCGCCGAAATTGCCCCTTGGGCGGGCATAATTCCTGAGCCTAATACTGGCATTTTAGTTTCCTTTCAAGTAGTTAACCATTGTTGACACTCACAAATCCTTAAACCTTAATCTGACCTGATCTGATACCGTGAATCGTTTGTGCAGCTTCATTCCTTGCCCATTGACCGATATTCCCGCCGAAATCCTTGGTATCCACCTTGGGTAGCTGTTGGGAACCGTATCCCGCATAGGGAGTCGGCTTCGCGGCCTGTCGCTGCATGTTGTAGAAATCCGCCGCCGTTTCGTGGTTCGGAATCTGCTTCTCAACCATCAGCGCCTCGACCTCACCCACTTGTGCTTCGGTCAGACCTTTATCCTTCATCAGTTGGAGACGCCGCTTTTCCACGTCGCGCTCCACTCTGTCCTTCAAAATTTCTTGCTCCAGCGCCTCGCGCTTGGCGCGTTCTTCGGCAATCGCACCGTTAATCTGCACCGGAACGTCAACTTCCGGTATGGCCAAGTGCGGGTTCGCCTTCTTGGTCAGGTTGAGAAACTCGCCGCGTGTAGCCGGATTGTCACTCAACCCCTTCGCAATCATCGCCAGACCGCTTATTGCCTCCGCCGACATCCCTTCCAAGCTCACTGTTCCCATTTTTAGCCCCTTAGTTGGTTAGTTAGTGCTTACTTTACTTCGTTCCACCCGGCTTCCGCAAGGACTTGTTGTTCTTGAACTCGCCGTGCCCGCCTTTGTGCGGCGCGTCTAGCCCGCCGATCTCGCTGTAGCGCGGAGGATTTGCGATATTCCCGTTCATCAGCTTCGCGTCGGTCGGCTTCCGTGCGGGATAGTTCTTTGGTTTGAACAAACTCATTTCAGTCATGGCATCATCTCCAGTTTACATTTGTGGTGGGGGCATTCCAGCTCCCGGTGGTGGTGCGCCTGCGCCGGGTGGGGGCATTCCGCCGACACCTTTTGGCAGGCTTGATACTAAATTCATAATCTCCGAGGGAATCAGCCCCCTAGCCTTCTCTTTTTTGTCGCCAAACTTCGTTCCCAACTTCTTTAGCACCTCAAGAATCACCTGACCCTCTTCGGTTTCCGAGCCAAACGGCTTCAAAGTCTGTTCCAGTAAGTCCGTCGCCATCTGCACCTGTGCCATCGCGCCCTGCTTTTCACCCTCGTTCGGCTGGGGTGTACTCATGGGCGCCGACGCTGGCCCGTTTGGTGGCGCACCGCCACCAAGCATCGGTGATTGTGGCGCGGGATTCTGGCCGCCGCCCATCAACTTCTGCAATTCTGGTGGAATCGGCATGTTATTGGGGCCATTCCGCCCATGTTAATGTTGCAACAATCGTCAATTCCGTACCTACCGTATCGCAAAGAGCGACAGACGAGTCGGGTCCGAGCAAAATACGACCGTCAAAAAAGTGGTCAAAAGCCTGTGCGCCCGAGTCTGTCACGGCGCCAAAGGTCAGAATGTTGTAGAACGGAATCGGCACGGGTGTTGCCGCCGAAACGCCCGGAATCGCCACGTTGGTATGAGTCGCTGCCGAGTAAGCGCCTGCTGCTGCGGTGCCGGATAACCCTAAAGGCGCTGTATATTGCGAAGTCAACGAAGTCGGGATACCGGAAGTAGTTGACATATTGCGCTGAATCATCAGGCCAAGACCGGAAACGACAGTGGTCGCAGCACTAAGACCGACGTTAATGCTGATAAGCTCTACTATCTTGTTTGAGCCTGCCGGGTTCCATAGGGTGAACTTGCTACCCAATGTTGCGGCAGCGACGGGAACGGTAATACCGGCGATAAGCGTGGAAGTCACGAATGTCGCACCGCGATAACCGGCTGTGTACCATTTTCCGTGAACCTCGGAAATCAGCGCGTCGTTCTGGCGACCGGCGCTTCCTATGGTTAGCGTACCGTCAGTCGATTGTGTGGTCGCGGGGTTTGCAACGAGCAGTTGGTTTTGTGCCATGAATATCTCCTAGAAGTTCGATGTTGCCGTGAAAGGTGTTAAAGAGCTTGGGTCGAGCGCGGTATCAATCCGCATTTGCGCTGGGTCGTCATTCACTATGCCAATGTTCATCGCCTGCAAATACTGTGTGTGTACCCTCAACTCCATGAGGATATTCAACAGAAGTATCCTGGTCGTCTGAGAACCTCCGTCAAGATCATCGAATGTCCCTGTGGCGGGGTCGAGAAGTTTCAGGTCTGTATGGATATAGCCCATGTCTTAGCTCAGGTAAATAATCGGGCCTTTTGCAGCCGTGAAAGTAGTTGGTACCGTAATCGTGGCAGGTATCGTGCCGAATGTCCCTGCGAGGATGCCGGTACACATCTGGTAAGGTGCAGGTATGGTCTGCAATGCTCCGCCAGTGGCGCCGTTGCCCTGAACGGCAATATAGTATTGCTGCGGCCCGTACAGTTGAACGCTTGTTGCAGGTGTGGATGTTGTCGTACCGCGCGCATAAGTCAGCGCAATCGGCTGTGTCTGCCAAGAGTTTGCCGTCGCAAGCAACTGCCCGGCAACCGCGCTCGAAGCCAGAAGATAGCCGAACGAATCGTAAATCGCCCATAACCAGTAATCGGTTGTGGCGGTTCCGCCGGAAAGCATACTGATGTTTTTGAGAATGCGATTGTAAGGAACTTCTATATCGGTAATCCAGAATTGCCCTGCTATGTCCGATGTATTTGTGCCCATCGAGGCAAGTGCTACTGAACCAACGGAAATGTTCGGACAGATTAGCTGGCCTCCAGCGACGTTTATCTGGCCTATCATGTTTTGTGCTGCCGTGAAGTTATCCTCGCGCTGGTTGGATACCTGTTCACCCGGTTGCAACATTCCGTTTATCATTTTTTATCACCCTGAAAAGTGATTTCTCACTATTTTTTCAGTTAAAAATAAGTGGAGGTCTGACGCCCTCCTGTTTGACCCTTGTAAGGGCGATAAGCTTACTTACGCTTATGTTTACGTCCGCGCTTGGCCATGATTTTCTCCTAGTTCGTTCGAGCCAACTTTGAGCAGGTCAGCTATACTGCTGATTGGCACTCTACTCGCATATAAAAGCGTTTGTCAAGTGTGTACTCACACACATATCAAAATCACCTGAAACGGCGTTACCTGATTTTATGTTAGGAAGATATTTTTGTGCCCACATCATATCCCACATTCTGCGCTCGTCATGCAAGTCCTTCATGGAAAAATCGCCGCACAAGTCCATCGTGAAAATAAGGTTGCTGTGTATGGCTGAAGCCATTTCGCCGCCACACTTTATGCCCTCTCGGTAGCACTTTATCGCCTCGTGATAGTCGCCCTGCGGCAAGTAAGCGTTGCCGAGGTTCAGCCACGCGGCAAAGTTTTTCGGGTTCAGTTCTACCGCCTCGCGCCCCATCCTCAGAGCGTATCCCACTTCGTTTTTTTGCGCGTGCAGATGGCACAGACTGATTCTCGCGTCCTCGGATTGCGGATCAAGGTAGAGGCACATCTTGTAGCTGCGCTCCGCCATGACATAATTTTCCAGCTCGTGATATGCGCTTCCCAAAACATGAAACGCCTGCGCCCATCTTGGGTTATTCGCTATCGCCTTCATCGCGTAATCTATCGCAAGCTGGTATTGTTCGAGATTGATATAACACACCGCGATATTGAAGGCCGCGCCGAAGTTGGACGGGTTATGCTCCAGCAGTTTCATGTGGCAGGCGACCGCCTCCCTGAACTTTCCCTCGGACTGCATCCTGTTGCCATCCAACCCGATAGCGATGGCCTCGTCGTCGGTCATGCCTATTCGCCTTTCGGCTGGTTCTTCGCCGCTTCCGCCTCTTGTTCCGCTTTCTGCGCCTCGGCCTCTTTCTGCTCTATGACTTTAAGTTCGCGGATTATCAGTTCCTTGTCGGGAGGGGATATTATCTGTATGAACCGCTCGCGTGTTATGCAATGCGCCTGCAACATCTCCATCGCCAGCGATTTCAAGTCCTCGACAAAGAGCGGGCTATTGCTGTGCGCGTCCACCTTGACAACGAAATGTTCGGTGAACTGGCTGGCGACAAACTCCTGTTTCTTTTCGTCCATATAAATCGTCGGGTCGTTCTTGCGCATGAGCTTCAGGTACAGCGTTGCCATACCTTCGAGTGCGTCCTCCACGACCAGCGCCCGCTTCTTGATGCGCGCCGAAGAAAGTCTTGCAAGTTCTGAGGTCTGCTTGCCCGTACGTACACCCGTTTCACCTTTTCCCATGAGGATGTTTTGCAGACCGGATTGCTCCGCAAACTGAGCGTCAATTTCCTTGACTTCCGCAAAAACGTCAGTGGGTATCTCGGGAGCATACCGCTCGACTTTTGACTGCATTCCGTCGGTCGAGATGTACGAACCCTGTGAAAATGCCGCATACTGTTTCTCCTCCAGCAATCCCATCCATCCAGTCATTGCGGTCGGCGGGTTCACCTGCAAGTTGAGAAGTTTGCGTATCTGTTCGACACGTTCGTTGCGCCACCTTTGCAAGCCCGTCATGCCGGCCACTTCGGACAATCCCCAGTAGTACGAATACATGGGGTTCGCGCATATCTGGATAAAGGGGTTCTCGCCCTTCAGAAAGAAATTCTCGCGGTCGTAAATCGTGAACCCCGTATCCGTCCTCGTCACCACGCGGTAATCGTGCAAGTCCGAGTCCCACACCCAAAGCTCGTGCATGAGTATCAGTTCCTCGTCCACCTTGGGTATGTACTGGATGTTGAGGTTGAGGTTGGAGTTCACGCTCCCCTGCATGGTGGGGTTCGATGAAGTCAGCAGGATGCGCGAAAGCCCGTCCGGTTTGTTCATATCGACGGGCGATGCCGACACGTTATCCAGAATGTACTGTTTTTGCGGGTGGGAAATCAAATCATCTTCAAGTTGCGATTTGGTAGTGTAGAAGGTATGGGTTATCGCCTCCTGCCGGTCGGTGTAGGGCAAGTCCTCGCGCAGCACGCCCATACATGACGGCTCGATGCAGAACGGATATATCTCCTGCCCCTTGGGTATGAGTTTGATGAACATGGAATTGTAAACGAGGCTCCATGTAAGCGCCTGACTGAACACCTGGTCGGCGTTGCTTGACAGCCACATATCGTTCATGGCGCGGTTGAGCGGTTTTAATCTCAGGTACTCCTCCTCATTCTCGCCGCTCGGCAGGTGGATGGAGAACTTTGTCGTTTCACTTGCGAACAGGAATGCAACAAGGGTATCGATGTGCGGGAATATCTTGTTGAAATAGTTTTCGTCCTCCTCGGGCGAGCGCCCGAACAGATAAAAGTGCCGCAGTATCCCGTACTCCGTCGCGCGCTCGTCCTGCGTCGCGGTACACTTCCGAATCAGGTCGGTATAGAACGAGTCGCGTTCCTCGAGTTTTTCGGGTATTTTCATGGTTAATCCTTTCCGTCCCATGCGCCATGCACGATCGGTTTTGGTTGCGTCATCAAGTCCTTGACTTGAGCGAAGGCATTGTCCCCCTGAAGATGATTCTCTGCAAGTGTGCCCGCTATGGCGTTTTCCCCTCCGTTGAGTGCGCCCGCATACGTCTGCCCGCTCATCATCTGCCGGCGCATGTCGTCTGCCGCCTTGTCCATATTGGTATCGTACTGGAAAGCCGCCTGCCCGCCCCTGTTGTTCAGGTTTGTAACACCGGCATCGCTGGCCAAGTCGCGCACCGTCTTGTCAATGCTCCTTGTGCGCCCCGAAAGCAGGGCTGGAGCGGATAAGATTTTTTGCACCAACTCCTTACCGCAGCCGTGCGGACACTTTCCGGTGAAGGAATCGAACTTGCCGTGAACGGCACAGATGTAATCGTTTAAAGCGGGCATTATTTATTCCTCCGTCCGAACAGTTCGGCAAATGTGGGCATCGTTTCAAATTTTGCTTCAGGAACAGGCTTGACTATCGTCACGCCGCTCAAAAAATTAACATTCACGCGCATCTCCTTCACCGCCGGTTTCCAAGGCTTGTCGTAAATCGCATACCACTTCCACTGGAATTTGCGCACCCTGCCCGAATCACACAGGTACACCGCCCGGCTAAGACGCCTCGACACCTTTTCACCGAAAGTGTGCTTGTTCTTCATGAAATCCCAAAAATTCTTATTGCATCGATCTATGTTGGCCAGATAGGTTATGTCCAGTATCGCCAGAACCGTACTCGGCTTTTTCGGTATTCCATTACTCGACGGGGTGCCTCGGTATCTGGCTATACGGCGTCGTAGCTCGTCTTGCGAGTATATTGGGTACTCACTTTCCCAGCTTTGTGTTGAGCCGTCCTTTTCCAGAATGACGCGTACCTTGTGCGGGCCGTACCTGCCGCCCTTGCCGGGGCTTATGCAAATCATCGCGGCATCCCCTGACCCACTCCTATCTGCTGGAGGTACCGTTCGACAGTTCTTTCCGTCCCGCCCCCGCTCTTGCCCTCTGCATCCCTTTTCATGCAGTTTTCGCGGCTCAGTTGCATTTGCACCATGCGTATTCTCACATAATCAATCCACGTCACGGTCGCCAGTCCTGCCGCCACGATGCGATCGTCCTTGCCTCTGCCGGGCGCGCCCAGATAGCCCTCTTCCCTGATGATATTTTTCATCTCGTCGATGCAGCCGGGCGATTTCACGCGTATCATACCGCGCTCGAAGCCGTCCTTGAAGCAGTTGAACATACGCTCTTTCTCGCGCGTATTGGAAAGTGTGTGGTACGCGCTTGGTGCCCCGAACGAGTCCTGCCGCTTGTACATGAAGTTCTGTATGTTGGCCACCACGTCGAGTATCCCGCGCGAATTCCCGCCCTTCGCATTGGCCGCGACGCGCTTTAGCTGGTTCATCTCGGTCAGCACCGCCTGTCCCGGCCCGTTAATCTCAAGGTTCAGCATACAGGTGGACGCGCCGTTCATCATGTACGCTCCTGCAAGATAGCAAACAACCCAGGCAAACTGATAAGGAGAACAATCTGCCGTATTGAACTCTGCCACCTGTTCCATGCCGTCGCTATAACAACGGAACACTGATGCGCAGAATCGGTCGGCCCATTCTGAAGAACCATACGCGGGGTCTGCTCCGATAACATAATGACCCCCGTGTTGCGGAAAGTCCCATATTTTCAAATTAGCCATCTTTTCGTTGCAGCCGGTCAGTTCCGTGTCCTCGAAGTTCTGCCGCAGGACGAAGCGGAAATTGCTCACCGGAATCTTGATAGCAACCTTGTACTCGTCAGTAATGCGCGATGGATTAAAAAAATTAGTACCAGACATGACGAACGCATAATCTTCCGTCGGCGGGAAGTTTTGATACATAAGCTGTTCGTCACGCGTCTTTTCGGCAAGGTTCCATCTCCACCATGCAATCTGTTCGTCGTCCACGTCGAAATTGTACAACTTCTTTACCTGCGTCACCCACTTGCGCTCCTCGTGCGTGAGTTTGCCATCCCAGTAAACGCGGTATTCCTGCGTGCCCTTCTTCTTGCGGTATCCCTGATGCCGCCACCAACCTATGAATATCGCACGCTGCGTGGTCGCTGACTTGGCATTTTCCCACATATCAACATAATGGTTCATCCCCTCGGCCGTTGACTCGTAGATGAACAGACGGTTCGGATTGTTTTCTGCAAGAGAGGCTTCCAGTGATGCCATGCCCTCCTCGTCTCCAAACTCCGAAACCTCGGTCGCATGAAGAAAAGTGAGTGCTTGCCCTTTCCCAAGTTTACTGTTTTTTCGGGTTCCCGCAACCTGATATGAAAATCGGCTTCGGTTTTTAAGAACCAGTTGAGTTCGGTTGTGGGTGACGATCGGTACGCGCCATTCGTCGGGGAGCGACTCCATGTACATCGTGATGGTGGCGCGGAACATCTCCCTTGCTTCTTCTGTGTGCGTCACGAGAGAACCCGACATGCCCTTGTGCTTCATCGCCCAGTAAAGGTCGAGCGCGATTGAGATAGTGGTGATGCCAAGCTGCCTGCCCTTTAGTATTACGAAGTGGTGAACACCCTCCTCTATCCCCTTCGCAATCTCCTCTATCATGTAGATTTGCGTGCCGAGGAGGTTTTCCTGTGCCAGCGTTATCTGGTCGGATTCCTTCGTGTCAACCTTGAGGGAGGCCGCGAATTTCCAGAAGTTCTTGAGATTGAAACCGCTCACTTTGGTATTGGTTCGCTCATCCACTTGCTGCACAACTGCAAGAACGCGTCCATCGCGTCGTGATTTCCCTCTTCGCGCCATTCGCGCTTCAGTTTCAGCAGGAAAACAGGCTTCGCTTCCTCGTCCAGCGTATCAAAATGCTCTATCCAGTAATCAGCAAACGACTTCTGAACCTCCTCACGCCTGAAGGCGTGGGGATTCCGGTCGGAGTTATGCGGCATGGCGCAATCCTCCATCGTTCGAGGCACATTCCATGCCCAGCAAAAGGGTGTTTACGGCAGCATTTTTATCTCTGTCGTGGTTGGCTCCACAGCTACACTCCCATTGCCTCACTGAAAGCATGCTCAAACCGCTTGGCCCAGACAATGAGCCACACGAAGAGCATGTCTTTGTGGAATTGCGGGAATTGACTTCGATATATTGAGTACCGCTTTGAATGCTCTTGTAACTCAACATTGACCTAAGTTGAGCATGCCCACTGCTGGCTACGCTCTTCCCAAACTTCTTTGCTACCCCTCTGATGTTGTCCTTCGAGAAAACGATCAGGGTATTCTCTTGCACCAGACGCAACGACAGCTTGTGATTGCGGTCTTTGCGCTGGTTTTTAATGCGCTCGTGCAGCCTTGCTACCAGCTTGCGGTTGATGCCGCGCTGCGCCTGTCCTAGACGCTCTAGCGAGGATTGCAACTCTTTCGGGTGCGGCACTTTCTCGCCGTCCGAGGTTACGATCAAATCCTTGAATCCGGGGTCTATCCCGATCATACCTGAGCATGTTCTGGCAATCGGCTTGCGATACGCATCAATGAACAGGCACAGATACCAGCCGGAAGCGCGCTTGACAATGCGCCCGCACTTGATCTTACCTTCCGGTATATCCTGCTTGTGAAAACGCAATAACCCGACGCCGGGCAGCTTGACGTGGTTCCCTTCCAGCGACTTGATGGGGTCAGGGAACGGTATTGAATTTAACTTGTTGCGCATGCCTTTGAGCTTCGGCTTGCCGCCTATCTTCTTGAAGCACCGTGACCATGCTGTGTGAACCTGCTCCAGCATTCCTTGTACCGTATGGCTCGGTATGCCGATCTTCTTCCCGTGATATGCGAGGATATTATGGAAGCCCATGCCGGTGTAGAAAATACCATCCTTTGCGTCAAGCTCTATCTTGCGAACGGCGAAGTTGTGAACCGCAGTCAAAGACCATATCCAGTCATTTAGCTGCGCTTCTTTGGTTGCGCTCAATCTAAGTTTTAGCTGGCACTGGATCACAGCTTTTCCTCCTTTAGTGCGGCTTCTACTGCACGGCGGATGAATTCGCTCATCGGGATTCCAATGATCGCGCAAGCCTGCTTGACGCGCTTTAGCATCTGATCTGGAAAATAATAGTTCGTTCTCTTCATGAGGCACACATTTAAGCACATAGATAACTACATGTCAACAGCATTCAGTTACCTTGGCCCCCTCTTGTCCATCCTGATTAGTTCCGGCTTGGCACGCTTCCTGAATATATCGGTGTTTAGAACAACCTCGCCCTTCTTCCCACCATCAAAAAGTATCCCCTGATCCACCATGCGCATTACATGACGGTGCAGGGTAATCCGCGTCATACCAAGCTGTGCCGCAGCCTGCATCTGCCAACCGTGCTTCAACTCCTTGCCAGGCGCTCCAATATCAAGCAAAAACCAGATGATTCGATGCACAACAGGCTTCAGCGGGTCGCGCCACAAACATAAATCACTCACTCTCTTCCTCAACATCCGTAACACTCTCAACCATAATCCCATCGGTTATCAAATCCACCAAGTCCTTTTGCGTCGCCAAGGCAAATTGCATCGTCGTCTTTACAGCATACGACAACGCCTCAGCCTTGGATTTTGCACTTATCAAACGCTCAACACCACCAACAGTTACAACATAAATCCGTTCGCTCATCTCAGCCCCCTCGTAAAATTAACTATTTCTTTGCCAACTTCTTGTCAACCTTCAATACCGGAGCCTTTCCCTTGGACACCTCCTTCTTCGTGTCAACCTTCCTCTGGTCGTCCATGAAAGTTTCCCGCTTCTCAGCCTTCTTCATCTCACTTCTCCTTCTTCTCGTTTGACTTCTTCATCTATATTAAACCAATAATATAAAACTTGTCAATATCTTTACATCTTTACAAACCACAAAGGCACGCTACGCGCTCTTGCACCAGCACTCAAAAGTCACAGGGACGCTAACGCTCTGAACACAAAAGCCACGTCAAATACCTATTTTAATAATACCAAAACCATCAAACCACACGCCCAGTATAGAGACAACAGGTAAAACCATTTTTTTTTCTGGGAAAGTACATGAGGGCGCACCTCAATTACCAACCTCAAACCCATCTGCATCAGCACTCCGTAGAACGCTCACAACAGCGGATCGCAACACTCAACGCAAGCAGGAACACCCGGCAGACCGCCACACCGAACAGACCAGTCAAAGATATACTACGAATACATGCATAAGCATTTCTTTATGGATGAGAGGGGAGCTATAAGGGGGACGTAGTCCATCACTCACATGAAAGAGCATCTTTCGTGTATTAATTAGGCACTGACTAGCAAGAATAAGAGGTACGCGAGGGTATTAGTCTGCTAGAGAGGTGTTACGCCTAAGTAAGAACGAGCGAGAACGGGGACGGCCCGAATACTGCATCGGTTTTAAAGGAACTTGGAAGCTGAGTGTTTACTTTAGAAGTCGCTAGTGCAGCAAGTGGAGAACTTAGCGAGACTTAGCTGAGTGAGAAGAATCTAGTCAGGGTATGCTACCGCAACCCTTCGGCGCTGTCCAGCGTGGTACGAACCCCCCTTTATACGGTCGGGAGGGTGCGCCGTGGTATGATTTTTTCCTACATCTTAACGTGAATTTTGTAGGCGAAACATTGCCTTGCCCATGTGGATTGCGGTTTTTATAGTGGATGCGGTCACAGTCAATTAAACTGGAATTGCCACTGCACTGGGTCGAGAGGCCTTACCCTAGAGCCGTCAAACTATCCTTATGATCTGGTTTGCGGTGACGAGCCGCGATTGCGACTCGATTAATGATTTAATGCTTTACGGTTCAAATTAGCTTTATGTAATTTCTTGTTCTTCTCGATATTTTGAAGCTCGTAATAATGTTTTGGTGACAATGCAAACAAAAATGTTCTAGCTTCCTTTACTTCCTCTTTTGTGGATTTTTTGCTTTGAATAATCTGGATGAGCCTATTGCGTAACTCTATGGCTTTTCTTGAATTGACGAGCTTTTGTTGCTCGTCAGTAGTCATTAATTCAGACATAAAAAAACCCTTTAGGAGAAGGCCGGGCTGGCTGGCCGATTTTCTGACAGATGCCACACGAAGGCATAAAACACCGCAGAAAAACAAACAGCCCTCTTCTAAAGGGTTCGCGCTTCGTGTGTAAATGTAAGCCAGGAGCCACCCGACTTGCTGCGAATGTTGCGCCTCTTTTTTTTATTTGTCAAGTCTTTTTTTCTGGCACGCTTTTTGTTGCCCCTGTGGATAACTCATTTTTAACTCTACAGTCCTGTGGATATGTGTATTATTTGTGAATAATTATAGCTAACTATTTGTATTTTTTGTACTTGACGTATGTATAAGGAAGTGTAGAATCCTAACTGTAGCACCAGCAATAACAATTACTTAACTCTTAACTTAGAACGGAGATTATCATGGCAACAAAAGAAGACACACTGAACCAATGGGCGAATTTAACGGCTAACTTGCCGATCTTGCCAGTAATGGACGCGATACCGTACAAGAGCAAGGGAAGCTCTTACGGCGCTTGCGGAATCAGGATTGACGGCTCACCGGAATTTATCGACGCTGTTTTGTCCAGACTGAAAGACCTGGTAGACGGGGAGAACAGCAATCCACAAACGGCTCGCTATGGATAAAAACCAGCAGCCGAACAGCCAGAGTGCAGCCAGAGGATAAAGTATTTTATTTCGGAAAAAATGAAAGGGTAGGATTATGAGCCAATCAATACAGGATTATTTTGAGAGCATTATCGAACACACGGACGCACTCGACACAAGCAGCCCTATGGTAGAGAGCCGCGCCCTTGAGTATTCCGGCGCGCTTATTAAAATCAGGCAATGCGCCCGCGCAGCCATTCAGCAGATGAACCGCCCAAAGCCGCAACCACCACGCCAGCAGGCTTTACTATAATTACCTTTTGCATCATTGGAATTCTGGCCGGCGCCGCTGTCGGCCTTATTCTAATCCCTTATTTATAAGTAATTGCTAATATGAAAAAGATTATCCCAGCCGCCGAGTATCACCGCATCGACGCATTAAGCGCATCGACCATTAAGACGCTTTTACAAAAGAGCGCCGCTCATGCTCGTATGCAGCAGATCAACCCGCACGACGACCCGACGCCGCAGCAGGAGCGCGGCACCATCCGGCACGCTCTGACGCTTGGAGAGGATGACATAATCCAACTAATCGACGCGCCCGACTTCCGCACGAAGGCAGCACAGCAGGCAAGGGACGACGCCCGGCAAGCCGGCAGAATACCGGTAATAGCTGACAAGGCCGCCGAGCTTTACGCCATCGCAGCAACGGCACGGCTTCAGATTGAATCGGCGCTAAGCATTCACCTTGACACGGACGGACAGGCCGAGACTTCCCTATTCTGGAATGAGGGCGCCTTAAAATGCAAAGCGAGACCGGACTGGCTTAACAACGACAATAGCTTGATTGTCGATCTGAAATTTACCGAACTCACACAAAGCGCCTGGATTAAATCCCTTTCGTCAAATGGCTATGATGTGCAGTCCGAATGGTATAGGCGCGCTGTTCGGATGGACTTGGAGCAGGAATGCCGCTTTATTTTCGCCGTGTGCGAGACTTTGCCGCCCTATCCGGTCTATTTCGTTGAGCTAACCGGAGCGTATAGGGCAATCGCGGACGTGAAGATTGAACGCGCCCTCCAGATATGGGGAGCCTGTATCGAATCAAACATATTTCCATGCTATTCGCAGGAAATTATTGAACTCGACCCGCCAGCGTGGGAGATGGCGACCGCCGAGGAAACGGCAGAAGTAACCCACGGCTTCGACCGCGAGGCTTTCTTGTTTGGGAGGGTAAGAACATGAGTACAGTTAACGAAGAAACAAAACTATTTTTATTTAATTTGATAAATAACATAGACGATAACAACAAAGGAGAATAATAAAATGATGTTCAAAAAGGCATCAAGAGAGAACATATCCTTATGGATAAACCTAATAGGCGGGACGGGAAGCGGCAAGACCATGACCGCCATGAGACTTGCTTCAGGCATGTCAGAAGGTAAGCCCTTTGTGGTGATAGATACCGAGAACGGACGCGCCAGACACTATGCCGACCAGTTTAATTTCGACTGCGGCGACCTGCGCGAACCATTCAGCCCCGAAGCCTATACCGAGGCGATACACGCCGCAGACAAGGCCGGCTATCCTGTCATCGTGGTAGATAGCGTTTCGCATGTATGGGCCGGTGATGGTGGCGTATTGGACATGCAGGAACACGAACTTGACCGTATGGCCGGCGATGACTGGAAAAAACGCGAATCCTGCAAGATGGCCGCTTGGATTAAGCCGAAAATGGCACATAAAAAAATGGTGCAATCGTTATTGCAGGTAAGGGCGCACCTGATTCTATGCTTTCGGGCCGAGCAAAAGGTGGAGATGGTACGCGAGAACGGAAAAATTGTTATCCATGCCAAGCAATCTCTAACCGGGTTGGATGGCTGGATCCCGGTGTGCGACAAGAGCCTGCCCTTCGAGGCAACGACCAGCCTTTTATTTACCGCCGACCGTCCAGGCATCCCGCAGCCCATCAAGCTGCAAGAGCAGCACAAGGCGTTATTCCCGCTCGATCGCCAAGTAAACGAGGAGAGCGGAAAATTGATTGCTCAATGGGCGAAGGGAGGGACAGAAAAAAATGTCACTATAGCAATGCCGACCGTGCAAGAGAGCAAGGAAGGACTGGACGAATTTATAACCGCCGACCAAGCAATTTTTATCGGTGATCTGGTAGCCGCATATCCTGCAAAAAAAGATAGCCTGATTAAGCGTTACGGTTCGATTGCTAAAATTCCGGCTGACAAATATCAGGCTGCAACCGAATGGCTGAGAGGTGAGACAAAATGAAAGATGCAATTGTAGCCGCACTAATGGTCACGGCTTTTTATGCCGTTGTCGATTTGATGATTATTTATTCGATGGCAGGTTAAGCATGTTCAGGATATGGGCTATAGCCGTGCCGAATGCAACGCCGCTTTGTGGTAGTGCGATGCGTTGGCGCGTGGTGAATTGCTACCGTGACTTTTTAGGCAACAAAGACCGCGTTACGATAGTTAAAAATCTGAGAGCGAACGGCGAATATTTTGAAAAAGTGATTGCTTTCGACTCACATCGTCATATCCGTATTGGCGCATTCTGCAACATAAAAAAGGAATTGGGACTATGAAAAATTTACCTTTAATTCTGGCTGATATTCGATACGCCAGCGCGGAGGACATGCGGAAATTGTCCGAAGCCATGCGCGACAGGTGCGAGATTCTGAGCGAAACAGTGCAAGGAGACCTTATCGATACGCCAGCAGGTTGTCTTTACCGAGCAGCGATCTATTGCACCGAGGCAGCTTGCGACCTGGACAATGTTGCGTCATATCTTTCGCTTGCGATTGACAAAATGGAAGAAGTTGAATGGAGGCTACCAATATGAAATTCTTTATTTTGGAAGATGAGTTAGACGCGATGGAAGAACGCCTCGAATCAGAAGATGCTTACGAGGAAAAACGCCACGCGGCGCTGAAATATTTAGGTGACAACTGGGTATTGTCGCCCAACTATCAGGCCGATCTGCACCCTCAGCATAATGTTAGGATTACATCTTAAAAGGTCGAGTGCGAGCGCAAGGGAAAATATTGGTACTACTGGATTCCGGCATGATATGTCCTTCGTGCCTGCATCGAGCTTGCTATGTAACGAAGCCGCCAGCTCAATTTGTAAAGTGGTGTTGCAGGAAGAAGCGCGTAAGTTTCGGCACTGATGAAGAATACAAGTCGGGAAAGAATCAGGTAACGAAATGCGCCGATTACTTGGAAAAATTCGATGAAACGAAGCAGGAAGTGGTCATACCAAAGGACGCGAAAGTTGCAGCTCAAATTAAACGCATGAAGGAGATGCTGAAAAAATGAACCGACACGGATACAAGGATAAAAAATCAGTTTATTCGGCTCGGAGCAAGTATGGCGCCGTCAAGACTGACGGCGATCGAGCGATTGCAGAATGCAAAAATATACTGAAAGGCAAAAGAATAAGCAAATGAGCAAGTACAAAAACATAAAGTCAAATGGCTTCGATTCCAGAAAAGAGGAAGGCTATTACTATACCCTGATGGCGCTCAAGAATGCCTCCAATCCAAGCGAGAGGGTGGCTACAATCGACAGACAGGTGAAGTATGAGCTAATCCCCAAGCAGGACGGAGAACGAGCCGTAACCTATGTTGCCGACTTTGTTGTTACCTATTCGGATGGCAGGAAAGAAGTGATTGACGTTAAAAGCGAGATGACCAAGAAATTGCCGGTTTACATCCTGAAACGGAAGTTGATGCGCTATATCCACAATATCCAAATAAAGGAGGCATGATGAGCCGACCAAGACTTAATACTCCATGCGTTAAATGCGGCGGGACAGAGTTTTACAGCCATTATGATAAGCATGGACATCATAGGCAATGTAAATTCTGCGCGAAGATGCGAAAGATTCGTGCGGCGGAGAGACTGGAATGAAACTCGTTGACATACTGTTTTTCTTTACCGTTGCACTGTTGACATGTTTGATACTTGTCATGTGCGTGATGACACCGATAGGAGAATGAAATGGACGAACTACACCAAGCATGGGAAGAGAACACCGCCCTGCGCGCCAAAGTCGCGGAGCTTGAAGCGAACTACAAAGAGGACATGGAACAAGCATTCGGTCAGCACAACAGGCTGATGGAAGAGGCGAAGTTAGCCGCGAAGGTGGGGCATTCGTAGAGTTGAGCGGCACGCTTTAGCGTGTCCGAGTTGATTGACGGGTTAGACGGCACTTTACTACGGAGAGAGAACATGAAAACGAAAAAATGCAGATGGGCGCAAGACGATAATGGCGCATGGGAAACCGAGTGCGGGAATCTGTTTGAAGTAACCGAAGGAACGCCATACGAAAACGATATGAAGTTTTGCCCGTATTGCGGAAAAACTTTAGTCGAATTTGTGAAGGCGGATATTGACGGCTAACGTGTAGCTAAGGGGCAGGCCGCTTTTGGCCTGTCCCTCTTGAATGATGGGTTAGGAAACGGGGGATATATGGGTGACATGAGTAAATGCCCGCATGGTGGATATGTCGGATATTGCGAGGAATGCAGTCCCGGTTGGGAGATGGAATTTATCAAAGCCGACGCAATAGATATTATTTACCAGCGTGCCTATAACCGAGGCTACGATCATGGTTACGCTAAGGCTGTAGAGGACACTAAAAATACGGTCCAAGAGGAGAACGGAAAATGAGTGAAGAATTTGAAGAATGGTATAAAACTGTACAGAAAAATCCGCAGCATGGGCGCACTGGTTGTCAAGATGCTTGGGATGCTAGTGCAAAGATACTTCATATTGGTATGAAGGAAACTATTGCTTGGCAGCAAAATAAATTTGCACGGATAGAATCTGAACTCCGCGCTTCGGCCACAACGCTCGAAGCAGAAATAAAACGGTTGAAAGCCGCCCTAGTGGAGTGCGAACATCAAACGCACAGCATGAGAGTGTGGGGCGGGGAATCGTGGACATATCACCCTCCGCAGGCTGAGAAAATTGCAAAATTTGCAAGAGCCGCACTTGATGCCTAACGATTGATATACACCTATTCAGGTGTCTATACCAACAAATACACCTAGCTATGAAAGGAAAGAGCGATGAGCGGATATTGTAAGACGTGTGGTGAAACAATATGCGCGTGTGCTTCGCGGCAGTCCCGCTAGAACGTTAGGTTAGGGGTTTTTCTTACAACGGAGAGGTGAATGATGAAAACATTTCAGGACTGGTGGGACGAAAACGACCTCAAGTCACATGACGTGATAATGCGATGTGCAATAGCTGGATTGTTGTACTTGATATTTGGAGGGTGAGATGAACCAAGCGGACTATATTGTTAACTGGTTACGGAATTTTGCAGAAGAGGATGGAAAATGGTCTGGACTGACCGACCATCTTGAAACTTCAGACCATAATGCGTCGGTTGCGGCAGATATTATCGAGTTGCAACAGCACCAGATTGTGGAAC
>Ga0302281_10000302_pt1 | contig 37741 bp, 43 predicted proteins | sample III_Fen_E1_2_FD_198762 | JGI IMG/M metagenome (GOLD analysis project Ga0302281, IMG submission 198762) | Peat permafrost microbial communities from Stordalen Mire near Abisko, Sweden - III_Fen_E1_2 | ecosystem: Environmental > Terrestrial > Soil > Wetlands > Permafrost | place: Sweden: Abisko...
ATGACGTTCGCCCGGAAAGTTTCGCTGTGTTCGCCGGCGTGCTGCCTGAGGATAAATTCAAATTGGTTAAGGCATTTCAAAAGACCGGCAACATCGTCGGCATGTGCGGCGATGGAGCCAACGATGCGCCCGCGTTGCGCCAGGCGCAAATGGGTATCGCGGTTTCGACCGCAACCGATGTTGCGAAGTCGGCGGCGGGAATTGTGCTGACCTCGCCGGGTCTTATCGGCGTCGTCGCGGCAGTGAAAGAAGGGCGCATTACGTTCCAGCGCATTCTGACTTACACATTAAATTCCCTGACCAAGAAAATTGTGCAGGTTTTGTTGTTGGGTATCGGCCTCATCATGACCGGGCACGCAATTTTGACGCCGATGCTGATGATCATCGTGATGATGGTGGGCGACCTCCTTGGCATGTCGTTGACCACCGACAATGTCCAGCCATCACCATTGCCCAATAGCTGGCGCATCGGCAAGTTGACGATCGCAGCCATCTTCATGGGTATTTCTGAACTGGCTTTCTGCGTCGGCGTTTTGGCATTCGGCCATTTCCGGTTGGGGCTGGGCATCGCCGCTTTACAGACGCTGGCGTTTTTCACTTTGGTGTGCGGAAATCAGGCAACTACCTACGCAGTCCGCGCCCGTAGGCGAATCTGGTCATCGCCCCATCCCTGCCGCTGGCTGGTCTTCTCGTCCGTCCTTGATGTATTCATTGCCGCGACCCTGGCCGGATTTGGTTGGCTCATGACGCCGCTGCCGGTCTGGGTATTGGCCAGCGTGTTGGCTGGGGCCATGGTTTTTGTCTTCGTCCTGGATTTGGTTAAGGTGTCAGTTTTCGCCCGCTTGAAGATCGCATAAATCACCAGGATCGGGCGGCACGGAATTTTAAATATTTCAATCTGATGGGGTGTTCACCCCATTGTTCTCCGTATCCAAAACGGACACTTTTCACAGTGGATTTTTGTAAACATCGAAAACAAGAAACGTATTAACCCAGAAAGCAAACGAACTCTCAAATGACTGTGCCCGTCCCACCAACTGCGCCGAAGACCATGACCACCATACCGGTCGTTCCGATTGTCACACCGGTTGCGATTGGCACCACGCAAACGATTCCCATGCCGGCCCCAGCAGGCTCACAGCCCAAGCCGACATTTACGCCACAGCGCAAGAAGATATTGGTTATAGCTGCCATTGCCGTAGCGGTGGTGTTAATCGGGGTGGTGATTTATTTGGTGTTACAACCTTCCGGTCCGGGTAAAGGTTTTGTCAGCGGCAACGGTCGCATCGAAGCCACGGAAATTGACGTCGCCACCAAACTGCCCGGCCGCGTGCAGAGCATCATGGTGAACGAAGGTGATTTTGTGCAGGTCGGCGAGCCACTGGCGCAAATGCAGACGGACGTGCTCGACGCGCAGCGCGCCGAGGCGCAGGCCCAATCGCAGCAGGCCATCACCACCGTCGCCAGTGCGGAGGCCCAGGTGGCCGCGCGTCAGAGCGACACGGTCGCCGCGCAAGCCACCGTCAGTCAACGAGCGGCTGAATTGGACGCCGCCCAACGGCGGTTTGCGCGCGCTCAAATATTGTCCACTAATGGCGTGGTCACCTTGCAAGAACTGGACGACGACCGCGCCAGTTTGCACGGCACCGAGGCTGCCGTGACGGCGGCACAAGCGCAAGTTGCCGCTGCACAAGCGGCGATTAAAGCGGCGCAAGCCCAAGTCGTCGGAGCCAAAGCCAGCGTCACCGCCAGCTTGGCAACCATCGCCACGATTGACGCCGACATTACGGACAGCCTGCTCAAGTCTTCGTGTGAAGGCCGCGTGCAATATCGCGTGGTCCAACCCGGCGAAGTGCTGGGTGCCGGCGGCACGGTTCTCAATCTGGTGGACCTGAATGACGTTTATCTCACGTTTTTTCTTTCCGATGCGGTGGCGGGCAAAGTGGCCATTGGCACTGAAGTTCATCTGGTGCTCGATGCCGCGCCGCAGGAAGTAATTCCGGCAATGGTTTCCTTTGTGGCCACGGTCGCGCAATTCACGCCCAAAACGGTGGAGACCGCTGATGAGCGGCGGAAACTGATGTTCCGGGTCAAGGCGCAGATCAGCCGCGGGTTGTTGCAAAAAAACTTGAAACAGATCAAGACCGGTTTGCCCGGTGTTGCCTGGATCAAACTTGATACCGCTGCCAGGTGGCCGGCCAACTTGGAAGTCAAGGCGCCGCAATGACGCCGGAAAAATCCAGTCCCGCGCTGGTGGCCCGACTGGTGGGCGTCACTTTGCGCTACGGAAAAACGGTGGCGCTCAATGGCATAACACTAGATATTCCGGCGGCAAAAATGGTTGGACTGATTGGTCCGGACGCGGTTGGCAAGTCCAGCTTGCTGTCGCTGCTCGCTGGTTCGCGCGCGGTTCAGGAAGGCACCGTCGAAGCCTTGGGTGGCGACATGGCCAGTTCCCGGCATCGCGAAAGTGTCTGCCCGCACATCGCCTACATGCCGCAGGGGCTGGGCAAAAATCTATATCCGACGCTGTCGGTCGAGGAAAACTTGCAATTCTTCGGCCGGTTGTTTGGTCACAATGCTGGCGAACGCCGACGTCGCATTGACGAGTTATGCCGCAGCACCGGCCTGACGCCGTTTCTGACGCGTCCGGTTGGCAAATTGTCTGGCGGCATGAAACAGAAGCTGGGTTTGTGCTGTGCGCTGATCCACGACCCGGACTTTTTGATTTTGGATGAGCCGACCACCGGTGTTGATCCGCTGGCGCGGGAACAATTTTGGGATCTCATCAAACACATCCGCGCCGAACACACCGGCATGAGCGTGATCGTGGCCACTTCCATAATGGATGAGGCGCAGAACTTCGACTGGCTTGTGGCGATGAATGCCGGCAAGGTCATGGCCACCGGCACGCCGGCGGAACTGCTCGCGCAGACGCATTGCAAAACGCTGGATGCGGCCTTCATCGCGTTGCTGCCGGAAGCGTTGCGACGAGGCCACCACGACGTGACCATTCCGCCGCTGGTTGAAGGTGCAGATGCGAAGATCGCGATTGAGGCCGATGGGTTGACGATGCGTTTTGGCAAATTCGTTGCCGTGGACCACGTCAGTTTTCGTATTCGCAAGGGCGAGATTTTCGGTTTCTTGGGTTCCAACGGCTGCGGCAAATCCACCACGATGAAAATGCTGACCGGCCTGTTACCGGCCACCGAGGGCAGCGCCAAGTTGTTTGGACAGCCCGTCAATCCCAAGGACATCGCCACGCGCCGGCGCGTGGGCTACATGTCGCAATCATTCTCCCTTTATACCGAATTGTCGGTGCGCCAAAATCTGGTGCTGGCGGCACGGCTGTATCAGGTCCCCGCAGCGGACATTCCGGCGCGGGTGAATGAGATGGTGAAACATTTTAGCCTCGCCGACGTGCTCGACGCCATGCCCGACAATCTGCCGCTGGGGATACGCCAGCGAATGTCGCTGGCGGTGGCGATGGTGCATAAACCGGAACTTTTGATTCTGGACGAACCGACTTCCGGCGTGGATCCCATTGCGCGCGACATGCTCTGGCAATTGATGGTGGATCTTTCGCGCAACGACCAGGTGACGATTTTCATTTCCACTCACTTCATGGACGAGGGTGCGCGGTGCGACCGCATTTCGTTGATGAATGATGGCAAGGTATTGGTCACTGGTGTTCCGGCTGAACTGGTGCGCCAGCGCGGGTTGCCCACGCTGGAAGCGACATTCATCAGTTATCTGAAAGATGCCGAGTTGCATGACAAAACCAAAACGGCAAATCCAGTCGCCGCGCCTTCGGTTCCGTCCGTCGAACCGATTGTCACGACTACCCAGCCAACCGTTTCACCGCGCCGTCGTTGGTTTAGTTGGAGCCGCGCGTTGAGTTACAGCCGGCGCGAGGCATTGGAACTGCGACACGATCCGTTGCGCGCCACCATGGCGTTGTTAGGAAGCATCATGTTGATGTGCATCATGGGCTACGGCATCAGCCTCGACGTCGAAAATCTAAAATACGCCGTGCTGGATCATGATCAAACCGGGTTGAGCCAAAATTATGCGCTTAATCTGTCCGGCTCGCGCTACTTCACCGAACGACCACCGATTGCCGATTACGCCGAACTCGATCAACGCATGCGCTCCGGCGAACTGGCGCTGGCCATTGAGATTCCGCCTAACTTCGCGCGTGATGTGGAGCACGGCCATCCCGTTGAGATTGCCGCGTGGGTGGACGGCTCGATGCCGCAACGCGCCGAAACGGTGCAAGGTTATGTGCAAGGCATGCACCAGGGCTGGCTGGTGGACATGGCGACCCACCGGCTCGGTCAGAAAGTCGTCAGCCCGGCCACGATGGAGACGCGCTATCGCTACAATCCCGACGTCCTGAGCCTGCCCGCGATGGTGCCGTCCGTGATCCCGATCTTGTTACTGATGATTCCGGCGATGCTCACCGCGCTTTCGGTGGTTCGCGAAAAGGAACTTGGCTCCATCATCAATCTCTATGTCACGCCAGTCACACGCACGGAATTTCTGCTGGGCAAACAACTGCCCTACATCGTGCTGGCGATGCTCAACTTCGGATTGATGACGCTGTTGGCCGTGACACTCTTCGGTGTGCCGGTCAAGGGAAGCTTTCTAGCGCTGGCAGCCGGAGCGTTATTGTTCGTGATGTTCTCGACGGGTTTCGGCCTATTCACCTCGACGTTTACTCGCAGCCAGATTGCAGCGCTGTTTTTGACAATCATCGCGACGATCATTCCCGCCGTTCAATTTTCCGGTTTGTTGAACCCGGTTTCTTCGCTGGCCGGCGTGGGCGCGCTCATCGGTCGCATCTATCCGGCAGCCTACTTTCTGAACATCACGCGCGGCGTGTTTAACAAAGCGCTGGGCTTCTCCAGTCTGCACTCGTCTTTCTGGCCGCTGCTGCTTGCCCCACTTGTGGTGGTGGGTTTGGCAATAGTGTTGTTAAAAAAACAGGAGACCTGATCCATGCCAGACCTCGCGAACATCTATCGTCTAGGCATCAAGGAATTGTGGAGCCTGGCGCGCGACCCGGTGATGCTGGTGCTAATTGTTTACTGTTTCACGCTGTCAATCTACGTCGCGGCCACTGCCGTGCCCGACAGTTTGGACAAAGTCCCCATCGCCATCGTGGACGAGGACGCTTCACCCCTGTCGGCGCGCATCGCGGCCGGCTTCTATCTCCCGCGCTTCAATCCGCCCGCGAACATCTCGCTGACGGAAATGGATGCGGGCATGGATGCCGGCAATTACACCTTCGTGCTGGATATTCCGCCGGATTTTCAACGTGACGTGCTGGCCGGCCGTTCGCCAGCAATTCAACTGAATGTTGACGCCACCCGCATGACGCAGGCTTTTGTGGGCAGTGAGTATATCCAGCAAATCGCCTTGGGCGAGGTCAACGATTTTGTCCTGCGTTACCGCAGCAGCGCTCCTCCGCCGGTGGACTTGAATTTGCGCGCGCGCTACAACCCGAATTTGGAACAATCTTGGTTCGGGGCGCTGACCGAGATCATCAATAACGTCACCATGCTGGCCATCATCCTGACCGGCGCGGCCCTCATCCGCGAACGCGAACATGGAACTATCGAGCATCTGCTGGTGATGCCCGTTACGCCGACGGAAATCATGCTGGCCAAGGTTTGGGCGATGGGCTTGGTCGTGTTGGTGTCTGCCGGCATCGGGCTGCTCGTCGTCGTGCAAGGCGTGCTGCGCGTGCCCATCGCGGGTTCGGTGCCGCTGTTTCTCGCGGGCACCGCGCTTCATCTTTTCGCCGCGACCGCGCTGGGCATTTTCATGGCCACGTTGGCGCGCTCCATGCCGCAGTTTGGGATGCTCGCGGTGCTGATCCTGCTGCCCCTGCAAATGCTCTCCGGCACTTTCAGTCCGCGCGAAAGCATGCCGGAATTTGTGCAGATTGTCATGCTGGCGGCACCGACCACGCAATACGCCGCGCTCGGTCAGGCCATTCTCTTCCGTGGTGCCGGCCTCGCCGTCGTCTGGCCGCAATTTCTCGCGCTGATCGTGATTGGCGCGCTGCTCTTCGGTTTTTCGCTAACCCGATTTCGCAAAACCATCAGCGAGATGGCGTGAATAAAAAGCACATGGGGTATTCACCCCATGTTACGCGTTTACTCGAACGCCTATCATTGGATTCATGAGTTATCAAAGTGTCAATCCCGCCACCGGCGAAGTCCTAAAAAAATTCAAGGAGATCACCAACAAACAATTGGAGACATCGCTTAAAACGGCCGCGACCTGTTTCGAAACCTGGCGGTTTAAGACTTTTGCCGAGCGCGCAGTGGTGGTCGCCAAAGCGGCCGCTATTTTGCGAGCGCGCGTGGATGAATTTGCCAAGCCAGTGACGCTGGAAATGGGCAAGCTCATCGCCGAGTCACGCGGCGAAGTGGAGTTGAGCGCGGACATTCTCGATTACTACGCCAAGAATGCCGAGAGCTTTCTCGCTCCGCAAACGCTCAAGCCGAATTCCGGCGAGGCCGTGATTGAAATTGCACCGTTTGGCGTGCTCTTCGGCGTGCAGCCGTGGAATTTTCCTTACTACCAACTCGCGCGATTTGCCGCGCCGAATTTGATGGCGGGCAATGTGGTGATGGTCAAGCATGCGGGTTGCGTGCCGCAATGTGCCATCGCCTTTGAGAAATTGTGGTTGGAAGCGGGTGCGCCTGCGGGAGCTTACACCAACCTGCTCATTTCTTATGAACAGGTGAACCGCGTGATTGACGATTCGCGAATCGAAGGCGTGGCGTTGACGGGCAGTGTGGATGCCGGAAAAAGCGTTGCCGCTCGCGCCGGACAAAATCTAAAGAAAACCACCATGGAACTCGGCGGCAGCGATGCGTTCATTGTGCTGGAAGATGCCGATTTGGAAAAGACGGTCAAGTGGGCGGTGTGGGCGAAGATGAACAACATGGGTCAGTGCTGTGTCGCGGGCAAGCGGTTCATCGTCGTCGAATCCGTGGCCGATAAATTTCTCGAAAAATTTCAGACCGCCCTTGCCGCTTTCAAGCCGGGCGACCCGATGGATTGGGCGACGACACTTGGACCGCTGTCCACCGAAGCCGCTTTGGTTCAACTGCTCGGTCAAATCAAACGCGCGGTTGCCAAAGGCGCGAAGCTCTTGATGGGCGGCAAACGGATTGATCGCCCCGGCTCATACATGGAGACGACGATTCTCACGAACATCAAGCCGAGCAATCCTGCCTACCACGAAGAATTTTTCGGACCCGTCGCGCTCTTTTTCCGTGTCAAAGACGAGGATGAAGCCGTGGCGCTGGCGAATGATTCCGAGTTCGGCTTGGGCGGTTCGGTGTTCACGGCGGATGTCGCGCGCGGCAAGCGCGTGGCGAGCCGCCTTGACACCGGCATGGTCTTCATCAATCACCCGACGTGGACTTCAGCGGAATTGCCATTTGGCGGCATCAAGAATTCCGGTTATGGACGCGAGCTTTCCAGCTTGGGCATTCAGGAATTTGTGAATAAGAAGCTGATTCGCGTGAGTTCCATTGACGCGCCCGCTTGATCGGGCTGGCCCATCAAAGTCAGCAAGGTATCGGCCAGGCTGATTTATACCCCAAATTATGGAACTCAATCTTGCCCATGCTGAACGGAAGCAAATTTATAGTTTGCTCTGCGGCCTGATCGCACCACGACCCATTGCGTGGATTACCAGCCTGAATTCGGCCGGGCAATTGGATGCTGCGCCGTTCAGCGCTTTCAATTATGTGGGCATGGATCCGCCGATCGTGGCCGTCGGCATTGCCAACAAACCCGGGCCGGATCCGGTTGCAAAACAAACGGCTCAAAATATTCGCAGCACGGGTGAGTTCGTCGTCAATGTCGTGAACGAAGCGGTCGCGGAAACCATGAATTTCACCGCGATTGATTTTCCGCCGGAGATCAAGCTGTTGAAAATCGCCGCTTTGAAAACGGAGCCGTCGCTGATCGTAAAAGTTCCCCGCCTCGCCGCCGCGCCCGCGAGCTTGGAGTGCCGAGAAGTTATGACCTTGGAAATTGGTCGCAACCGGATCGTATTGGGCCAGGTCGTGGGGATTCATGTCAAAGATGAATTCATTGATCCGACCGGTCACTACATTCGCGCCGAGCAACTTCATGCGATTGGGCGGATGAACGGTTTGGGCGCATACGTGAAAACGCGAGATGCGTTTCTCCAAATTCCAAGAGTGACTTATGCGGACTGGCAACTTGAGGCCCAAAAAACTAAAGCCTCGGAAGGTGCACCTTAACCACTTTTAAAAACTATGACCACTAAAAATAAGAAATCAGCGAATTCGGAAAAACCCGTTTGGTTTATCACTGGCTGTTCGACCGGCTTCGGACACGAACTGGCAATCCAGACTCTGGCGCGCGGTTTTCGCGTGGTGGTGACGGCGCGCAAACCGGAAGAGGTGGAAGCGTTGGCGGCCAAGGGCGAGGCATTGGTGCTCAAGCTGGATGTCACCGATCAAGGACAGATTGACGCGGCCATCAAAGCGGCAGAGGAAAGGTTTGGCGGCATTGACGTGCTTGTGAACAACGCGGGCATCGGCTATTTCGCGGCGATTGAAGAAGGCGAAGAGAACGAAGTGCGGCGGATGTTTGAGATCAATGTGTTCGGCCTGAGCCGGATGATTCAAGCCGTGTTGCCGGGAATGCGTCAGCGGCGCAAAGGCTGCATCGTCAATATCTCGTCACTGGCCGGACTGCGTTCCGCGCCGGCGCTCGGCTATTACAACGCAACCAAGTTTGCGGTCGAAGGTTTGTCCGGGGCGCTTTTGCAGGAGGTTGAACCGCTGGGCATCAAAGTCATGGTCGTTGAACCGAGCGGGTTTCGCACTGATTGGGCCGGGCGTTCGGCCAATGAGAGTAAAAAGCAAATTGCCGACTATGCGAAAACGGCGGGCGCGTGGCGCAAAGAGCTTCGCGCCGACTCCGGCAAGCAGCCCGGCGATCCGGTTCGCGCCGCGCAAGCGATCATCAACGCGGTGGAGTCACCGAAACCGCCGCGCCATCTTTTGTTGGGCAATGATTCCTACGAAGGGGCCATGTCCAAGCTCGAAGAGTTGCGCAAAGATTTTTCGGCGGTGGAAAAAATTGCGCGGGGAGCTGACTTTCCGAAAGAAGAATCCAAAAAGAAAAATAATCTAACCAAGAAATAATTGTGAAGATCAAGCCCGGCATTATCACTGGCCAGGCGGAAATGCACCGCAGCGGGCGGGTGGGTTGGTTGCGTGCCGCCGTGCTGGGATCGGACGATGCCATTGTTTCGACCGCGAGCCTTATGATTGGTGTTGCGGCGGCCTCGGCTACGAAATCGGCTGTCTTGGTCGCCGGTGTGGCGGGGTTGGTGGCCGGAGCGATGTCCATGGCCGTGGGCGAATATGTTTCGGTCAGCTCGCAACGCGACGCGGAGCAAGCGGACATTGGGCTTGAAACGCAAGAGCTTGCGTCAGAACCGGAAGCCGAATTACAGGAGCTTGCGCTGATCTATGTGAAACGCGGCTTGGAGAAAGATCTTGCGCTGAAAGTCGCGGAACAGCTCAGCGCCCACGATCGGCTTGGCGCGCACATGCGCGATGAACTTGGAATTGACCAAACATCCCTTGCGCGTCCGTTGCAAGCGGCGTGGATCTCGGCGGCAAGTTTTGCGTCCTTCGCCATTGTGCCAATCGTTGCTCTGCTGGTCTCACCGGCGGCTTGGCGTATTCCCGTGATCGCCGTCTTTTCGCTAGTGAGTCTCGCGTCGTTGGGTGCGTTTGGCGGTCACCTCGGTGGCGCGCCGCTTGGTCGGGCCGCGTTACGAGTCACCATCGGTGGCGCCCTGGCCATGACAGTGACCGCTTTGATCGGCAAAATTCTCGGTGTTTCCATGGGCTGATGAAGATGAACTTTCAAACCGCATTACTCGATGTTCGCCAGATGGGCGAAGCTGACCGGCTGACGGTGGCCTCCGGCAAAACGGTCATCGAATTGATGGAAAATGCCGGCAGCGCGGTCGCTCACGAAATTGAGAAACGCTGGTCAGCGCGTTCCGTAATCGTGCTCTGCGGACCCGGCAACAATGGCGGTGACGGTTTCGTCGCGGCCCGGCATCTATCCGAAGCTGGCTGGTCCGTTCGCATCGCCTTGCTCGGTTCGCGGGATCATTTGACCGATGCAGCGCTGCATCATGCGGAGTTGTGGCGCGGCGGCGTTCAGCAATTGGTTCCGGACGCGCTCGACGGTGCGGAACTGGTGGTGGATGCGCTTTTCGGGGCCGGTCTCAGCCGCGCGCTTGATAAGCCCGTTGCGGAAATCTTGTCTGCGGCGGCTTGCCGGCGCTTGCCAATTGTTGCCATTGATGTTCCCAGTGGACTGATGGGCGATACCGGCGAATCGTTGGGTGCGGTTGCCTCCATTCTGACGGTCACTTTCTTTCGCAAGAAACCAGGCCACCTGCTTCTGCCCGGACGACGGTTGTGCGGAGAGGTCGTTGTCGCCGACATTGGCATCCCATGTTCCGTGCTTGCGCAAATTTGCCCAAACGCTTTCGAGAATGATCCCTGCCTCTGGATTGGGAATCTCCCGCGACCGCAAGACGGGGGAAATAAATATAGCCGAGGTCACGCGCTGATTTCCGGTGGTTACCCGATGACGGGTGCCGCCCGGATGGCGGCGCGGGCGGCGGCTCGCGCTGGTGCCGGACTTACCACCATCGCGGTTTCATCGCTCGCTCTGCCTGTCTATGCGGCGGCGTTGACCAGCATCATGGTTCAACCGCTGGCAGTGCCGGAAGATTTTGAATGTCTGCTGGACGACGCTCATTATAAGGCATTCCTCATCGGCCCCGGTGCCGGAACCGGCGAAGAGACCCGCGCCCGAGTGCTCGCCATGCTGGAGACCGGCCGCCCCACAGTGCTCGACGCCGATGCGCTCACAACCTTCGCTGACGATCCGCCGACGCTTGACCAAGCGATCATCGGTCCCTGCGTGCTGACGCCACATGATGGTGAGTTCCATCGCCTGTTTGACCCGAGCGGCGACAAGCTGACTCGCACACGCATCGCCGCCCATCGCAGTGGAGCCATTATTATTCTCAAGGGCAGCGACACGGTAATCACGGCCCCGGATGGCCGGTCGGTTATCAATAGCAATGCGCCGCCGACTTTGGCCACCGCTGGAGCGGGTGATGTATTGAGCGGAATCGTGCTTGGGCTTCTGGCGCAAGGCATGGAACCGTTCCTCGCCGCCTCCGCTGCGGTGTGGCTGCATGGTGCGGCGGCAACCGAATTCGGCCCCGGCCTGATTGCCGAGGATCTGCCAGATTTGCTGCCAGTCGTGTTTCGTCGCCTCTATGAACAGAAATAAAATCATCAGCGGCAGACTCATACACGAACGCTTTTCACGAGGCCTTAGCCTTCCACGGAATCGGAGGACATTATGCATGCGATGGTCCTAAAGAAAATTGGAGCTGCTCTTGAGTGGACCGAGCTTGCAGACCCGCAACCTGGGTCGGGCGAGATTCGCGTGAAGGTAGCTGCCTGCGGTGTCTGTCGCACAGATTTGCATGTCGTGGATGGCGAACTTCCCAACCCAAAAATTCCAATTATTCCGGGCCACGAAATTGTGGGCCGGATTGATTTGCTTGGGGCAGGAGTCGAAGGCTTAAAAATTGGTGAGCGCGTCGGTATCCCCTGGCTCGGTCATACCTGCGGTATCTGTCCCTATTGTTTGGACCATCGGGAAAATCTTTGCGATCACCCGCTCTTCACCGGCTTCACCCGCAACGGCGGATTCGCGACGATGGTTGTCGCCGATGCCCGCTTTGCGTTCCCGCTCGGCGAAACCGGCAACGATGTGTCGCTCGCTCCGTTGCTCTGCGCCGGCTTGATCGGCTGGCGTTCGCTCGTCATCGCTGGCGACGGGAAAAAGATTGGATTCTACGGCTTTGGCGCTGCGGCCCATATCATCGCGCAAGTAGCAAAGTGGCAGGGGCGATCCGTTTTTGCGTTCACGCGACCTGGAGATCTGTCCACCCAAGCCTTCGCACGAAGCCTCGGTGCGAGTTGGGCTGGAGGTTCAAACGAAATGCCACCGGAGCAACTCAACGCTGCAATTATTTTTGCGACCGTGGGTGATCTGGTGCCGCTCGCTTTGAAGGCGGTTCGCAAAGGCGGACGCGTCGTCTGCGCGGGCATTCACATGAGCGACATTCCCAGCTTTCCGTATCAGTTGCTTTGGGAAGAGCGGCAATTGGTTTCGGTCGCAAATCTAACGCGACAGGATGGAATTGATTTTTTGCAATTGGTGCCGCAAATGAACATCGTGACGAAGACCACGAGCTATCCGCTGACCCAAGCCAACCAAGCGCTCGCCGATCTTCGCGCCGGTCGGTTTGAAGGCGCGGCGGTCCTCGTGCCATGAACACGCAAAGCACGGGCGACAAAACCGCTACGGCTAAAGTTCAAGCCGGCGTGTCCGACGTTGAATGTCGGGTGCAAATTGGCGGAGACTGGCGCTTGAACGAGCGAGTGCCTTCGTGGAAAAGCGTTTTCCAAAATCGCATGGCGATGAACGTGCGGGTCGTGTCCGATGACTTGGGCAAATGGGACACTTCATTGGTGCTGTTTTTGGTGCATGGCCGCGCCTGGTGTGCGGCCTCGAAGAAACAGTTTCACGCCGAAGCTTTGCCGGAAAATTTACAAGCGCTGCTGCGACAAGTTCCCGTGAATAGTGCGGCGAAGCCACCGGTAGAAGCGTCCGTCAAACCGTGGGAGTTGGCATCAAACATCGCGGAGAAATGGGCAGACCATGCGCAACAAAGTGTTTCCTTCCTCGGCGAATGCACGCTGGGTTTTATTGGTGTGGCAAAAAATCCGCGCCGGTTCCGTTGGCTGGATTGCTTGGTGGAGATGCAGCAGTGCTGGGCCTCTTCCTTGCCCATGGTGAGTCTGGTCAGTTTTTTGGTCGGAGTAATCCTAGCATTTCAAGCCGCAGTTGAGTTGCGGCAATTCGGTGCGGCGATCTATGTGGCGGACTTGGTCGGCCTGTCAATCGTTCGCGAACTCGGGCCAATGATGGCGGCGTTCATCGTGGCCGGCGGCACCGGCGCGCGATTCGCCGCGCAAATTGGCAACATGAAAGTGGACGATGAAATAGATGCCTTGGAGACGGTGGGAATTTCGTCGGTGAATTTTCTCGCGCTGCCCCGGATGCTGGCCGTGACGGTGATGATGCCGATCCTGGCGTTGTATGCCAATGTCCTCGGCGTTCTGGGCGGAATGTTTGTCTCCGCCACCATGCTGAACATACCGGCGTCGGCGTATTGGATCGAAACCCAGAATCGCGTGGGATTTTCGGATGTGAGCAGCGGGCTCTTCAAATGTCTCTTCTTCGGTCTGGCCGTCGGTTTGGCCGGATGTCTGCGCGGGATCAAGTGCGAGCGGAGCGCTGCGGGGGTCGGCACCGCGACGTCCTCCGCCGTGGTGACCGGCATCATGCTGATCGTTTTGGCCGACGCTTTGTTCGCGGTGATTTACAACGTGCTGGGAATTTAACCGAATGAATGGCATCGCCACAGCACCCGTGATTGAAGTGAAGAACCTGACCTGCGGCTACGGTGAAACGGTGGTTTTGCAAAATGTCTCTTTTGGAGTTCATGCGCGCGAAGTGTTGTTTGTCATCGGCGGCAGCGGCTGCGGCAAGAGCACCTTGCTGCGCTGCTTGATTGGTTTGCTAAAACCCTTTCACGGTGACATTGCCTATTTTGGAAAAAGTTTTACCGCCGCGGATACCGGGCAACGCCGGGACATTTTAAAAACCTTCGGTGTGCTCTACCAAAACAATGCGTTGTGGAGTTCCATGACGCTTGCGGAAAATATCTCCCTGCCGCTGGAGGAACATACTTCGCTCTCGCGGGCGGATCGCGACGAAATCGTCGCGCTGAAACTCACGGAGGTGGGGCTCGCGGGGTCGGAGGATCTTTATCCATCCGAGTTGAGCGGTGGCATGCAGAAGCGCGCGGCTTTGGCCCGGGCGCTCGCGCTGGACCCAGGGATTGTTTTCTTTGATGAACCTTCGGAAGGTTTGGATCCGATCATTTCGCGGGAGATGGATGAGTTGATTCTGCAAGTGCGTGAAAACTTTGGAACAACGATGGTCATCGTGTCGCACCAGCTCTCCAGCATTTTTCGATTGGCCGACCGCGTGATCATGTTGAATCACGAAACCAAGGGAATCATTGCCGAAGGCCATCCCGCTGAACTGGCCGCCACGAGCATCGACCCGCGCGTGCGGGATTTTCTGAATCCGAACAATGATTTACCCAAGCAGACGAATGAGAACTCCGCCGGCGGCACCAAACTTATTTTCAAATGAAAACCAAACTTAGTCCAACGCTCGCCGGCACGTTTGTGATCGGTGCCTTGGTCCTCATCGTCACGGGGCTGCTGACGCTACGCTCATGCAATGTCTTCTCACGACCGGGACATTTCACGGCCTACTTTAATGAGTCCGTGCAGGGACTGGACGTGGGCAGCGCGGTGAAACTGCGCGGAGTTCCGCTGGGCCGCGTGAAAAGCATCCGGGTTCACTATGACGAAACAACCCGCCAGTCGCAGGTCGTCGTGCTCGCTGAGCTGAATCAAAACATGGTCGCGGATGCTGCGGGCCACCTGATCAAGCTTACGGATCGCGCCACGTTGCAGCGGCTGATTGATCAGGGCTTGCGCGCCAAGATTGATCTGGTCGGTATCACCGGCCTGCAATTTGTGGAGCTGGATTTTTTCGACCCGCAACAATTCCCCGCACCGCCCGAAGCGAGCGATGCCGAATATCCTGTGGTGCCGACGTTGCGCTCTGGGATGTCCGAACTGGTGGAGAATCTATCGAAGATTGCCGGCAATCTGAACAAGGTTGATTTTGCCGGACTGTCCAAGGAACTTAAAACCTTGCTGGCCACCGTGAATCAGCAAGCAGGCGGCTTGGATTTGAAAAAAATGGTGGCGACGGTGACTGCGGCTGCCGCATCCATTGATGCGCTGGCGAGTTCAACCGAAGCCAAAGCGGCGTTTGCGAACCTTAACAAAACGGCGACGGACGTGCAGGGATTGGTCGCCAAACTCGACACGCAAGTGGGGCCAGTCAGCGCTGAACTCGTGCGGTCACTGCGTTCCTTCCATGACGCGGCGCAGAGCATTCAAAAACTGGTCGGCCCGCAGAGCGGCCTGAGCGATGAAGCCGTCAAGACACTGCGCCAATTGACACAGACGGCCCAATCGCTACAAGAGTTGGCCGATTTTCTGGAACGCAATCCGAACGCGCTGATTACCGGAAAGAAACTGCCTGACCCGAAACCATAATATGCCACTTATACCATCCTTCCATCTCCAGACATTTACGATTTCACGCCGCGTGTTCGCGCTGCTTCTGGGGGTTATCACCGTTTGCGCTTTGACCAGTTGTGCTTTTCTACAGCCGCACGCCGACCCCACAAAGTTCTACGTGCTGACGACGCCAAATGCATCATCGCAGCCCGCCGCTGCCGGCCAGTCTGCGCGGTGGAAGATTGGTCTGCGGTCAATTCAAATGCCGGCGTATTTGCAGACTAAACTGATGGTCGTCCGAACGGGCACCAATGAAATTCATTTCGCGGAGTTTAACCGTTGGGCAGAACCGCTTGACGAGGGAATCCGCCGCATGATGAAAGAGGCACTTAGCTCAGCCGATAATGTGGAAAGCGTCGCTTTGGATTCGCATGGCGAGGACACGCTGGATTATGAAGTGATGATTCGGGTTTTGGCATGTGAGGGCGTGCGCGGGCCGAGTGGAACTGGTTCGGTCCGACTAAGTTTGTCATGGGATATTCAGTCGGTCAGAACCAATGCAACGATGAACATCCGCGGTGGTTTTACCGCGACCCCGACGGTTTGGGATGGAAATGATTATGGGCAACTAGCGTTGCAACTTAGCCAGGCCATCGCCGCTGCGGGCCACGCACTCGCGGCGGACTTGCCAATGGTGGTTGTGAAAGACCAGCATTTTAACCGCCCGCCAGAAAAGCCATCAGCTGGGGTGAACACCCCATAGCGTCCGTGTGATTGGCAGATGATGATGATAGCCATGGACAATAAAACTTGGCTCTTCGAAGTGGTTATTGCGCCTTTCATTTTTGCAGGGGCGATTACTGCACTCACGTTGATGGTGGGGCATAGCCTGTGGATGTGTTTGGCTCGTAAATAACCACCAGAATATTTTCCCGTCATGTCAGAGGAGAAAGAACAACACGAAAAGCAAACATGAACACACTCGAAATCAAAGGCGACTGGAACATTATCAAAGGCAAGTTGAAACAGAAATGGGCCAACCTCACGGATAATGATCTCCGATACACCGAAGGCCAGCAGGAAGAACTGGTTGGCCGGATTCAGAAGGTCACTGGTGAAACCCGTGGAGTTGTCGAAGACGCGATAAAGGAGTGCTCCTGCGCCTGTGGCTGCAAATAGACAATCATTTCCAAAGGGCAAAGGCACGGCTAAGAAAATCATAATATGAAAGATCCAATCTATAAACTCATCGAACTCACCGGCACGTCCAACACTGCCATTGAGGACGCGGTCAGCAAAGCCATTACCCGCGCGCACAAAACCATCAAGAACCTGCGGTGGTTTCAAGTGATTGAAACGCGCGGCAATATCGAAAAGGGAAAGGTGCATCACTGGCAGGTGTCGATCAAAGTCGGCTTTGAAGTGAACGATTGAAAAGTCTGGAACGCCTTAAACCAGCTAGAGAACGACGCGCCTCAAGGTGGTAAATCAACGTATGCCGACAAACAGGAACGGCAAGCGGCAGAGATCGAAGCCGGCTATAGAAAAACAAGGGCCAGTGTGAAGCCGGGTTAAGCTGCTCACGTCATGCTCAAGACAAGACCGATGAAGGATGGACTGCAAACACATCCGATAGTAACGGCTCCGTCGGCGCAATCCAAGAGCAGTCTGTCGTTGCTGGCGGTCATCTCACTGTTGGTTGGGTGCGCGGTGGGGTTGGTTTGCGGCCTTTTCCGGTTATCGCTTGAACATGCCGAAATCTGGCGCAACGACTTTCTGGTTTGGATGCACCACTGGAATCTGGCCGGCATGTTGTGCGTCTCGGTAACTTGCGCGGCAGCGGTGGCGCTGGCCGCGTGGCTGGTGCGTCGCTTTGCGCCTCTTGCTTCAGGAAGCGGCATACCACATGTCGAAGTTGTCCTTAACGAGGAACTGCCTCCAGCACCGCCGCAGTTATTATTGGTGAAGTTTTCGGGCGGCTTGCTGGCCATCGGGTCTGGTCTAGCCTTGGGGCGCGAAGGGCCAAGCGTGCAGATGGGAGCGAGTCTTGGCTATTTGCTGGGTGGATCATTCCGGCGCAACGCACCGGATTGCCGTCTGCTGTTGGCTGCCGGCGCGGGTGCCGGGCTGGCGGTGGCGTTTAATGCCCCGATTGCGGGTGCCGTTTTTGTGCTGGAGGAATTGACCCGCCGGTTTGATACCCGCACTGCCATTGTCACCTTCGGAGCCTCGGCCAGCGCCATCGCCGTGGGACGAATTTTGTTTGGAACCGCGCCCGATTTCCAGATGGTGTCGCTGCCATACGCTGGGTTTAGTTGTCTGCCCGTTTGCCTGGTGCTGGGAGTAATAGCCGGTCTTTTGGGTGTCGCCTACAACCGCACCCTATTGGCTGTGCGGGCGGCGGCGAATGGACTGACGCACTTGCCAGTGGAAGTGCGCGCGGCAGCGGTGGGTGCGGCAGTGGGATTGCTGGGTTGGTGCGCGCCCGGCTTGTTGGGCGGAGGCGACCAGATCACGCAACGGGTTCTCACCGGAACTGAAGGCGGCGGATTGCTGGTCGCAGTTTTTTTGCTGCGATTCGCGCTCGGTCCGGTGTCATACGCCGCCGGCACGCCGGGCGGATTATTTGCGCCGCTATTGGTGCTCGGCGCTCAAAGCGGCCTGCTTTTTGGCGACTATGCCCGGCATTGGTTTCCGAACATGGCGGGCGAGCCAATTTCGTATGCCGTCACCGGCATGGCGGCCTTTTTCACCGCCGTCGTGCGGGCACCGTTGACGGGTATCGTCCTTGTCGTTGAATTGACCGGTTGTAATACCCAGCTATTGCCTATGTTGGCAGCGTGTTTTGCGGCGATGCTGGTGCCGACTCTGCTGGCCAGCCCGCCCATCTATGATTCGCTTCAAAAAGAGTAAAACAAGTCACCAAAAACAACCTGCAACCAAAGGGAAAGTCTCTTGCCTTCAATAATAAATGCCTCATCTGCCCGAAACTGGATTCTGAACGCAGGTCGGGTTTCACCCCATAGAAAAGAACGATACCACTGCGTAATTTGAGTCCAGAGAAACGGTCAAACACGACAGAAAACTTAAACGTTCAAAAGACAAATAATTTTATGGCAAAAATACTCGGCATTGATTTAGGCACCACGAACTCTTGCATGGCAGTCATTGAAGGCGGGGAACCCTTGGTGCTGGAAAACTCGGAGGGCAAGCGCACCACCCCGTCGGTGGTGGCGTTCACCAAATCCGGCGACCGGCTTGTGGGCGACGCGGCCAAGCGTCAAGCCGTGACCAATTCGCGCAACACAATTTATTCCGTGAAGCGTTTCATGGGCCGCAAGTTCAGTGAAGTCGGCGAAGAGATTAAGCGTGTCCCTTACAAAGTTGTGAAGGCCAGCAATGGCGATGCCGCCATCGAAGTCGAAGTGGGTGGCAAGCCGAAGCAATTTTCGCCGCCGGAAATTTCCGCGATGATTCTTTCCAAGCTGAAAGCCGACGCCGAAACGCGCCTCGGCGAAAAAATTACGCAGGCCGTCATCACGGTGCCGGCATATTTTAACGACTCCCAGCGGCAGGCCACCAAGGACGCGGGCAAGATCGCCGGTCTGGAAGTCCTCCGCATTATTAATGAACCGACAGCCGCTTCGCTCGCTTACGGCCTCGATAAAAAGAAAGACGAGAAGATCGCGGTCTATGATTTAGGCGGCGGCACGTTTGATATTTCCGTTTTGGAAATCGGTGACGGCGTGTTTGAAGTGAAGGCCACGAACGGCGACACGCATCTCGGCGGTGACGACTGGGATAATTTGATCATGGATTGGATTCTTGACGAATTCAAGAAAGAGTCTGGCATGGATCTCCGCAAACAGCCGGACGCGCTTCAGCGCATCAAGGAGGAGGCCGAAAAAGCCAAAATCGCTTTGTCCAGCGCGACGACCTACGACATCAACCTGCCGTTTGTCACGGCGGACGCAAGCGGTCCGAAGCATATCCAGAAAACTTTGACTCGCGCCAAGATGGAGCAAATCACGGAAAAACTTTTTGAGCGCACGATCGCGCCGGTGAAAGCGTGTTTGAAAGACGCGGGGATCGAAGCCTCGAAGATTGACGAGCTTGTGCTCGTCGGTGGTATGACCCGCATGCCGCGTGTTGTCGAAGTCGCCCGTTCGCTGGTCAACAAAGCTCCGCATCAAGGCGTGAATCCTGATGAAGTTGTGGCTATCGGTGCCGCCATCCAGGCCGGCGTGCTCAAGGGCGACGTCAAGGGCGTGGTGTTGCTTGATGTGACGCCGCTGTCCCTCGGCATCGAGACACTCGGTGGCGTGTTCACAAAGGTGATCGAACGCAATACGACGATCCCGACCCGCAAATCGCAGACCTTTTCCACGGCGGCGGACAATCAGCCCGGCGTGGAAATTCATGTCTTGCAGGGCGAACGCCAGTTCGCCAAGGACAGCAAGACCATCGGCAAATTTAATCTCGATGATATTCCGCCGGCCGCGCGCGGCACACCGCAAATCGAAGTCAGCTTCGACATTGATGCCAACGGCATATTACACGTCAGCGCAAAAAATCTTGGCACCGGCAAGGAACAGAAAATTACCATCACTGCCAGCAGCGGACTCTCCAAGGATGAGATCGAAAAAATGCGCAAGGATGGCGAACTCCATGCCGACGAGGATCGGAAGAACAAGGAAGAGTTGGAAACCCGCAATGAGGCCGATAGCGCAGTGTATCGCACGGAAAAAATGATGAAAGACAATGCGGATAAAATTTCCGCAGATAACAAGGGCAAGCTTGAAACGGCCGCCAACGAGGTGAAGGAAGCGCTGAAGGGCACGGATACTGCGGCCATCAAGACGGCCAGCGAAAAACTCAACGAAACCTGGCAGGCCGTTTCGACGGAACTTTACAAGGCGGCAGATAAGGGCCGGTCGGGCAAAGGTCCGGGCGGTGACCAATCAGGAAATCAGCCCGGATCAGATCACAATCACGACGAAAGCAAGAAAGATGAAGAACCGGTCATTGATGCTGAAGTTGTGGATGAACACCAGCCGGCGTAAGGCTGAATGAATGGGCGCCAAATCGGCAATTAAAATAACCACCATGCCTCAAGGCGATAAATCCAGTTATACCGACAAGCAGAAGCGGCAGGCGGCGCACATCGAAGCCGGTTATGAGCAACGCGGTGCCAGCGTGAAAACGTCGGAGGCGCGAGCTTGGGCCACGGTGAACAAACTCTCCGGCGGCGGCAAGAAGAGCGGGTCCGGCAGGAAAAATCATTAATCAAAATGCAATTCGTCTATGAAAACTGAAATCCAAGAGCCGCCCTCGGCAGAACCCGAGGTTGTTGCCGAGACCGCTGCCAGCGAATCGGAGGCGCTCCTCAAGGATCTTGCCGAACAAAAGGATTTGCATCTGCGCCTGGCCGCCGATTTTGATAATTTCAAAAAGCGCAGCCGGCAGGAAAGTGAGGCTCGCGCGGTGGCGCAAAAGGAATCGTTCATCGTCGAGTTGCTGCCAGTCATTGACAATCTCGAGCGCGCGTTGGCCGCTGGCGCATCGCGAGACTCCGCGCAGTTTCATCAGGGTGTGGAGATGACGTTGAAGCAACTGCAGCAGTTGCTGCGTCAGCACGGAGTCGAGTCTGAGGAGATTATCGGCAAGCCGTTCGACCCGCACCGGCACGAAGCGCTTTCGCAAGGCCATGATCCGGCTAAACCTGACCATGCCATCCTTGAAGTGGTTCAGCGTGGTTATCAGCGAGGTGCCAAGGTCGTTCGCCCGGCTAAAGTGATCGTGAATGATCTGACGGCTGCCAAGCCCGCTCGCCATGGCCGTTGAATTCAAAGATTATTATCAGGTCCTCGGCGTGACGCCCAAGGCCACGGATGAGGAAATCAAGAAGGCTTTCCGCTCGCTTGCACGCAAGTATCACCCCGACGTCGCCAAGGATAAAAAATCGGCAGAGGAAAAATTCAAGGAGATCAACGAGGCAAACGAGGTCTTGAGCAATCCGGAGAGCCGCCGGAAATTCGATCAACTCGGGGCCGATTGGAAAACTGGCGCGCAGGCGCGACCAGCTCCGGGTTATGGCGGCGGCCGAGCTGCTGGACAGGCAACGCGCGGCGGAGAAAATGAATTTCAATTTGAAGGCACGGGCTTCAGCGATTTCTTTGAACAGTTTTTTGGCGGCCGAGCCGGAAGATCGCGCGGCGGTTCGCCATTCGACTCGCAGGAATTTGCCAATAGCCACGAAGAGCCGGAAGCGGAGCGCGGCCAGGATATTCAAGGCGACATTCTCATCACGCTCGATGAAGTGCTCAAGGGTGCTATGCGCGCCATCTCGGTGCGGCGAAACAATGCGCGCACGGGTCGGGAAGAAACCCAGACCTATCAAGTGCGAATTCCAAAGGGAGTCCAGGCGGGCCAGACGATTCGGGTGTCTGGCAAAGGCGGCGAAGGATCAAATGGCGGCGGCGCTGGCGACATCTATTTGCGGGTGCGCTATGCCCAGCATCCCGATTGGCAGGTGCGGGGGACCGACCTGATCGGCTCGCTGGAACTGGCCCCGTGGGAGGCAGTTTTGGGTGCAACAGTTCCCGTGCTGACCTTGGAAGGCAGCGTTTCGGTCAAAGTTCCAGCCGGGTTTCAACAGGGACAAAAACTGCGTGTCCGGGGCAAGGGGTTGCCCGCTGGCGGCGCCAAGCGCGGTGATCTTTACGTCGAGGCTTCTATTCAAGTTCCCGCACACATCAGCAAGGAGGACGAGCTTTTGTGGAAACAGTTGGCGGCACAATCCATGTTTAATCCGAGGAAGACGAGTTGAGCAAGCCTCATAAACGAATTCTCATGGTGGAGGATGATGCTGACATATGTCGCCTCAATAGCGAAGATTTGAGAAACGCCGGCTATCTGGTGGATGCGTTAGAAGATGGGGATACCGCCTGGGAGGTGCTTCAACGCGATAGCTACAATCTGCTGATCACCGATCAGCATTGGCCGAAGTTGTTGGGCGTTGAATTGCTCAAGAAGATTCACGACGCCCACATGGTTCTGCCAGTGATCATGATCACCGATATTTTGCCCAAGTTGGAATTTGCCGAACACCCTTGGATCCAACCGGCCACGATGCTTTTTGAACCGTATTCATCGGCGGAGTTGTTGGGCATGGTGAAAAACGCTCTGGCCACAAATGCCGGTGTCGGCGGCGAGATTGCGCGGTCGCCAATCTTGAAAGGCCAGCCCGTCCATCACGGCCCATGACGGTTATGAACACCAATTCCCCCAAGCAGCAAGGAGTCCGCCTGTTGGTCCGCAGTCTGCGGAAGAGCTATAACGGAGTCGAAGTGCTCAAGGGTATTGATTTTGAGGTCAACGCCGGAGAAATTTTCGTCATCATGGGGCCGAGCGGCAGTGGCAAATCGGTGTTGCTACGCCAACTGATTGGTTTGGAGGAGCCGGACAACGGGGAAGTTTTGATCGAAGGCCAGCCGATTCAATCGCCGGACATCCCGTCCCGCTACCGAGTGGCGATGGTTTTCCAATCCGGCGCACTTTTGACCTCAATGACCGTCGGCGAAAACGTCGGTTTTTATTTGAGCGAACATCACCTGAAAACGCCCGGTGAAATTGCGGATATCGTGGCCAGGGATCTCGAACAAGTCGGACTGAAAGGCACCGAAAACAAAATGCCCGACGAACTCTCCGGAGGCATGCGCAAGCGCGTGGCCATCGCCCGGGCATTGGCCGTCGAACCGCAGTTGATCCTTTATGACGAACCGACCAGCGAACTCGATCCGGTTTCAGCGGTCAGCATCGCCGAAGAAATCGTGAAACTTAACGATCAGATTCACGCCACAAGTCTGGTCGTATCGCATGATCGCGATCTGGCGTTTGGGATTGCCCATCGCATCGCGGTGCTGGAGGAAGGTCGTATTATCGCCATCGGAACCCCCGGCGAAATCAAGCGCAACCCTGACTCTCGTGTGCAACAATTTGTGAACGCCAGTATAATCCAACAGTTGGCTGCTTCCGCGCATTTGCAGACGCCCTTTTCGGTCCCTGGTCGTCCATTATGAAAGCAAGCCATGCACATAAACTTGAAGACGAAGAGGATGACGACCCGCTTCGCATGAGTGCTGCCAGGTTTGCGCGAACTCCGCTCGGACGCGCCATATTGCACTTGGAATGTCTTTGCCACCATCCTGCCGCCGCCCGATTTTATTTCGATGGTCTTAAGCGGAATCTGCGCGAGTCTGCTGCATCGGCAAAACAATCAACATCGAAGTTGTTGAGAAATGCTTTGAGCCACTGCATGAAGTAAAACTATCTGTGGGGTGTTCACCCCATGGAAATTAACCATGCTAACGCGTAGTGTGAGCTTTGGAACAGAGTCGAAAGCGACAGCAGCATAACGAACTCAAAAAACAACATAATCGAAAACTTCTATGGCAAAGATGCTCGGCATTTATTTAGGAACCACGAACTCTTGCATGGCGGTCATTGCAGGCGGGGAGCGGCTCGTTATCGAAAACTCCGAAGGCACGTGCATGACGCCTTCAGTGGTATGGATAAACACCAGTCGGCAGAGAGGGATGGCATCCGCGAAGTATTATTCGCAAAGAGTCATCGAAGTGGAAATTGAGGCCTAATTATGGAGGGTATCTTGAGAAACCGGTTTAATAACTGCCGAGCCGCGACGTTGGAGGCGCAGGCCCAAAACGAGGCTGAACGTCTTTTTGCCGAATACCTGAAACTATTCCCAGTCAGCCGCGAAGCGGTTGAACTGCTTGAAAGGAACCTTTTGAAATTGGCTCGCGCGGCAAAAATGGCGGCATCGAAACCGGCGGAAAATGTCATTCAAATCGACGCCGGTGTGGCCTGGCATCGGGACGTTGATCTACTGGACAACATTTTTTTGTGTCACCGTCCGATGTCCGGAAGGACGGAATATGCGGTGGTGGAATATTTTCCGGCAAACGGCACGAACGAAATCTGGAACCAGGGTTGGGACGCGGTTCAAGTTTTGAATACGTTTGCAAAGGAACAGCGGCAGGCGTTAGATCTGGGAACCGAGGATATGGTAGCGCACATAACTGAGTTTCTAGCGGAAAAATACTCCGGCCAGGACCTGAGTTATCTGTCCGACCGCTATAGGCATCATTTTAATGACGCCACTTCATCATGGCCAGGCCAATCACACGAACAAAATCAAAGTGTTGTCTCAATGGCAAAACGCATAGATAAGTAAGCCCATGAAAATATTGATTTTTTTTCTGTGTTTGGCTCTTTTGTTCATTGCCGGGGGATTTTTCATTGGCAGAACTATGTTCGGCGGTGGCGTAATCAGTATTATTCTGTTGGCTTGTCTTCTCTTCTATTTCGCGGGTGGATTCCGCACAAAAACCTGATGAAATAGCTATGGCCATCCCCTGAATCGTTCACGAACCAGCCTCTCACCGATGTTCAAGTTGAATGGGGAAATTGAAATCCAACCATGAGAATCACATCAATCAATCGAAAAGAATCAAATGAATATAATTTGGAACTCAATACGGAACCCAAATTAAAACAGGCCGTTTTTGACCATTTTCAACTGCAGGCGGCGCGTGACCCAAAATTGAAGCACATCGCTTTTTCAAAGCTGGAGAATTCCGGTCTCATATTACATACGCGGGCGTTGGTTGATTCAGTCCATTCCGATGGCCTTGCCAGTTTGATTGAAGATCTTTTAACAAAAGCAGAATCCATTGTGGCACGCGAATCTTCGGCGATAAAACAGGAAGCCAACCTCATGGATGATCAAAAGAATGTAATCATTGAGGCGGCAGCAAAAAAATTAGGCATCCCAATCAAGTAAGGGCTTTGGAGAAAAAAACATGAAAAAAATCCCAATTATCCTCGGAGTGGTGGCAGTGGTTGGCGTTTTAGTTTTAATCCTCGTCGCCGTCGCGGGCGGCAGCTACAACCGGCTGGTGAAATTATCGCAGGCGGTGGACAGCCAATGGGCGCAGGTGCAAAATGTATATCAACGCCGCGCAGATTTGATCCCAAATCTCGTTTCCACCGTTTCCGGCGCGGCCAATTTCGAAAAATCCACCCTGACGGAAATCACCCAGGCCCGCGCGTCCGTCGGCCAAGTGAAAATGGATCCCACTGCCGCGCCGACCAATCCGGCAAAACTTGCGGCCTTTGATCAGGCGCAAGGACAGCTTTCTTCCGCTTTGTCGCGCTTGCTGCTGGTCGTCGAGCGCTATCCCAATTTGACGGCGACCGAGAACTTTCGCGAGTTGCAAGCGCAACTGGAAGGCACGGAAAATCGCATCAGCGTCGAACGCCGGGATTTCAATGGCGCGGTTCAGAGTTACGATACGGCCATCAAATCATTTCCCGCAGTTTTTTATGCGGCGGCCTTGGGCTTCCAATACAAGCCGTATTTTGCCGCCGCAATTGGTGCGGAAACTCCACCCAAAGTTCAATTCAACTTCGGCAATACGGCATCCAACCAACCCTGATTTGTGAAACAATATTGGTTCGTTCTGGTTCTGGCCTGTTGCCTTCGCACATTTGCGGCGGAAGTGATTCCACCGTCACCGAGCCAATATTTTAACGACTACGCCAAGGCGGTGTCCGCGTCAACCGCGTCGCAACTGAACCAAACGCTCGAAGACTTTGAGCGCCAAAGCTCCGAACAAATTGTGGTGGCAGTCTTCCCAAAGATGCAGTCGGATTCTTCGATTGAAGATTACACGATCCGGGTTTTTCGGTCGTGGGCAGTGGGTCAAAAATCAAAAAACAACGGCGCGGCGCTCTTCGTTTTTGTGCAAGACCATAAAATGTTTTTGCAGGTTGGTTACGGCTTGGAAGGCGTGCTGCCAGATGCACTATGCAAACGAATCATTGATGAACAAATTTCACCGCGCTTCAAGGCCGGCGATTTTGACGGCGGACTGACTGCGGGTGTTCAGTCCATCATCCTGGCAGCCAAAGGCGAATACAAAGGCACAGGTGCCACAGTGGCGGACAGCCAAACCTCACACGGATCAGGCGGTTCTTTTATCAGTATTGCTGTGATCGTGCTGCTCATCATTTTTGCCATTTTCAGCCGTGGGTCAGGCCTGTTTCTGCCCTGGCTGTTACTCGCCAGCAGCGGTTCCAGTCGTGGATGGGGCGGTGGCGGCGGTTCTTCAGGAAGTGGCGGATTTTCGGGTGGCGGCGGCAGCGGCGGAGGTGGCGGGGCGGGAGGATCATGGTAATCATGCACATGAAAAAATTCATAAACCAATTGCCGCACGACAAGCTGGTCACGGCGATTCGCGATGCGGAAAAAACAACTTCCGGTCAAATCCGCGTTTTAATCAGTCATAAATCCGTTGCAGATCCGGTGGCCGCCGCGCAAAAGGAGTTTACTCGTCTGGGCATGGCGAAGTCGCCGGAACGAAATGGCGTGTTGATTTTTGTGACCCCGCGCAGCCGCAAATTTGCAGTCGTCGGGGACACTGGCGTTCACGCAAAATGCGGCGATGTTTTTTGGCAGGAACTGGCGCAAGCCATGACCGGCTATTTTCGCAAGTCTGAGTTCACCGAAGGCATTGCCCACGGCGTCAGCAAAGCCGGCGAGCTGCTGGCCAAACATTTTCCGCGACCCTTGATGGTTTCGGCTGATAGACATCAGTAATGTATGAAACCCAGCCTTACCGTTCCAGCCTCCGGACGCATTGAAGCTAAACCCGTTCTCGGAGGCCCAGCTACGGACCGGGCGACCCTCGCCGCCATTGCGCATCAGGCCATGATTGAGCGCGGCTTGGAACCGGACTTCCCGTTGGCGGCACAAAAAGAGTTGGCCGCCATTGTTGGCCCGGCCAAGGCGACGAATAACATCCGCGAGCTGCGCGACCGACTTTGGGCGTCCATTGACAACGACGACTCCCGCGATCTTGACCAACTTACTGTCGCCGAATCGCTGCCAGGCGGGCAGGTCCGAATTCTTGTGGCGGTCGCGGACGTGGACGCTTTGGTGCGCAAAGGCTCGGCGCTCGACGCCCACGCAGCGCGAAATACGACTTCCGTTTACACGCCCGCCGCGATTTTCCCCATGTTGCCAGAAGCTCTCTCCACCAATCTGACGTCGTTGAATGAAGATCAGGACCGCCTCGCCATTGTGGCGGACATGGTTTTCAAGGAGGACGGCTCGCTGGTCACGTCGGAACTTTACCGAGCGCAGGTTCACAATCGCGCCAAGCTCGCTTACAATAGCGTCGCCGCATGGCTGACCGGCACCGGCCCAGTTCCCAAACAACTCGCAGAGGCTGCTGGACTCGATGAGAATCTTCGTCTCCAGGATCAGGTTGCGCAGCGGCTCACAGGGTTGCGGCACCATCACGGCGCGCTGAGTCTGGAGAGCCTCGAAGCGGAGGCAGTTTTCGCCAGTGATGCTCTTTCCAAGCTTGAACTGTATCAAACCAACCGGGCGACGCAGTTAATCGAGGAATTCATGGTGGCGGCGAATGCCGTGAGCGCGATTTACCTGGCAAAGAAAAACTTTCCATCACTGCGCCGCGTCCTGCGTGATCCCGAACGCTGGGCGCGCATCGTCGCACTCGCGGCGGAACTCAAGGAGTCGTTGCCCGCCGCACCAGATGCCATCGCACTCGAAGGATTCCTGACGCGTCGTCGCGCCGCCGCGCCGGAGAAGTTCGCAGACCTTTCCCTGTCCGTCGTCAAACTCATCGGGCGTGGCGAATACGCGCTCGACCTTCCCGGCGGCGAAGCGCCCGGCCACTTCGCGCTGGCGGTGAAAGACTATACGCATTCCACTGCGCCGAACCGTCGCTTTCCCGATCTCATCACGCAGCGCCTCTTGAAAGCTGCGTTGGCGGGCGCACCGCTGCCTTACACCATTCCAGAGCTAACCGACCTCGCCAAGCATTGCACCGATCAGGAAGATGCCGCCACCAAAGTTGAACGCCAGGTCGGCAAGTCCGCCGCCGCGCTGCTGCTGTCCGGAAAAACTGGAAAGCAATTCGACGCCATCGTCACCGGCGCTGCGGACAAAGGCACCTGGGTGCGGCTCCTACAGCCACCGACCGAAGGCCGGCTCATGCAAGGCACCCAAGGTCTTAAAGTGGGCGATCATGTTCGCGTCAAGCTCATCCATACAGACGTCCAGCGCGGTTTCATAGATTTCGCCCGCGCCTAAGCCAGCCGGTTCACCATCATTTTTGGTCGGGTTACACCCCATAGCTGGCCGCAAGTTGTTCAGCCATGTTTAAGAAATGAAAGCAAAGCAGTTTTCTCCAGATGCAAATCCAAAGCCAGCCGTGCTACAAACTGTCACGGAGGGTGCGGACTCAATTGACAACGAACTAGCTTCTGCATTATCGGCGGATAAGGATGTGACTATGGGCGAAAATATTGCTGAGAATCAAAATGCAAACCCTCAGCTTGAGAAGAAGCATTGGCGGGAAGCCGAGGCGCAATTGTTCGGCGGAGTCGAACGCGAATCCCAAATGCATCCGGGCTCATCACTTTTCAAAACTGAACATTAAACAGCCATCTTTCCATGAGACACCATAAATTATCCAAAACCCAACAAGCGGTGATTGCACCCCGGCCAACTACGGCAGCAGGGATAGATCAAAACGAAATTAATTTTACGCCCTCGACGGATGAGGTGGCCCGAAAAGCTTACTTTGCCTATGAAAATCAGGGCTCGCAACCCGGTCACGAGGTGCAGCATTGGCTGAAAGCCGAGGCGGATTTGATTGCTGAACGCAATCTCACGCGTGTCCATGGTTTCCATAACCGGACATGAAATATTCTAACGCTAAAAACAAAACATGAACACTCCCATCGTCAATTTGGATTTATCCGAACAGGCACCGCACAGTCCGCGTGAACGCCTCGGCGGATTCGCCATCGCATGCCGGGCCGTGGACAAATGCCGCGCCAGCCTGGCGGGCACGCTCGGCGACTATCACTACGATTGTCCGCTGGACAAACAGCTCTTCAGTTTCAAGGGCATCACCGGCGACCAGTTCACCGCCGCCGTAAAAGCTGCAAAGAATTATGACGAGGTCGGCACCTGGCTGTTGAACCATGGCACGGAAAAGACGCCGCCGGAAATCGAGGACTGGTCGGATGATCAGGAAGGCAACAGCCTGATGAAAAACCCGGAGAAGCGAGCTTACTTTATTGAGGATTGTCACCGGCTTGGGTTGGATCCCAACAAAACCACCACGTTCGACTGGCTCGAAGCGGATGATCGCTTCAGCTTCCGCAGTGCGACTGAGTAACATAGTTCTAAAAAACAAAATCAACAGCGGATTCACCAACAAAGGTAGCCTTATGAAACACCCCACCACCAAACTTGCGGCTGCGCCGCAAACCCCGGTTTTTCCGCAAACCATGCACGAGACCCGACCCAATCACGATAAACCCATTCCCCAGCCAAAACCTAAAAAGCGGGACAACATTTTTTCCAAATCCCGCGACTTGCGGGAGGATCGCGGCACGCGCGAGATGAAGACATCGCATAACGATCAAACGTTTCACGCACGTTGATTTTTTAGCTTATGAAAAGAAATCCACTGAAGGATGGCGTAATCTCGGAGAATTCCGCTGCCGTCGGCACGGTCACGCGCAAGATGGTGCGCGCACGCGCGGCGGAATTGGCGAGCATTGACGGCCATTTGTCGCACGATGCGACCGCGTCCCATTTTGCGCAGGCCAAGCGGGAATTGACCGGCGTGGCGGATATAGATCCGAACGATGCGATTCTTGAATCCGCGCCCGAGTCGGAACGCTGGGATCCAGTGCCCGGTTCGACCGGACAAAAAGCGCGAGTGGCTCCGAGCGAAGATGAAGATGAAGAAGGCCGCAGCGATAACGAAAGGCTGACTGAAGGCGGCATGGCTGACGCCGAGATTGATCAAAGTTTCCAAGCTACCCGAGCAGCTGCCAAAAAGGATTTATGAATCCACCGGCAGTCAGCGGCGCGCCTGCGGGGGAAGTGACATTGGTTTCTACTTTACCCGACATGAGCGACACATTTTCGCCGGAGCTTTATGCTTTGATCGTGCAACAGGCCTTTTTTAAGGGACTAACGACCCAGCAGCTGGAACTGCTCGCCGCTTCCGCCTTGGAAATGAAATTTGATACAGGAGTAACAATCTTTGAGGAAGACAGTCCGGCCAACCGGTTTTTTCTTATATTATCCGGCCGGGTGCAGCTCTTGTCAGAAATGGAAGACCAGAACGTGATTCCGATTCAAACGCTGGGACCGGGCGATGACCTGGGCTGGTCATGGCTTTTTCCGCCCTATTCCATGCATTTCACGGCGCGCGCCTTGGAGCCGACCACCACAATATTTTTCTATGGGACCCGGTTGCGTGAACAGTGCGAACAGGACCATGAACTGGGGTATCAACTCATGAAGCGAATCGCCGAAGTGGCGACCCAATCGCTGCGGGCCACCCAGCGACGCTTGATGCAATATATTGATAAGAACACTCCCGAACACCCATGAAGATGGCTGTGCTCAAAAAAACCAACACGGAAAGATATAGTTATGCCCGAACCTACCTGGAAACCTTATAGCCCGGCAACGCATGGTCGCCTTTCCACGGCAGACAAAGCCTCGCTGCCGACCACGGCCTTCGCCTTTCCCCGCGCGCGAAAAGAACCGATGACCGATGCGGCACATGTGCGCGATGCGATGGCACGGTTCAATCAGGTCGGTGATGTCACGGACACCGAACGCGATCTGGCGTTTGCCAATTTTAAAAAAGCCGCCAGCCATTTCGATATTCAGATGAAGGAAACTGACTGGCATCAATTCGGCGCGCGACAGGCTTAGGTGGCATTCAACGTGACTTGGATTAAAAAATTTGCGGAAAAACTGTAGAACAAAATTAAAGTGTCGGCTCAAAAAGCGAGATTGATAAAAAGATAATTATGAACGATACCATGCCGGATTTAGCAGAGGCAACCGACCAGATACAAACTGTCACCGGCGACGAATTCAATGCCGTGGTGTTGGAGGCAGCGGGTCCCATTGCAGTGGAGTTTATGTCTTATGGTTGTCCGCACTGCCGAACGATTGAACCGGTGCTCCAGCGCGTGGCGGAAATGGTGAAGTCAAAAGTCAAGATGGTCAGGGTGAATGTGGCCATCGAACAGGAAGTTGCCAGCAACTATAATATCGAGGGCACGCCCAGCTTGATCATGTTTTTGAACGGACGGCAGGTGGGTCGTATCGAGGGTCCAAGCCCGACTGTGGCAAGTGTTCTGACGGCCGTGACGCACCCATTCAAACGCTAAAATGAATCCATTTTCCACAACGATCGAAGCACGAGCCAAGCCTATTTTGTTATACAATGATGAATGCGCCATCTGCCGTCGCATTGGAACCTGGGTGCAGAAATCTGCCCAAAGCAAATCTGGCCAGAAGCGCATCATCGCACAACCGATCGGCGACGATCCAAAGGCACTGCGTGTGCTGAACCCGAAGCTCGATATTTGGGATGCCTATGCGACGATTCATGTGCTGATGCCTGATGGCTCGATGAAGCTCGGCGGCGAGGCCGTGGCAGAGGTTTTGCGGGATTTGCCGAACACCAAATGGTTTGCTTGGTGCTTTGCCATCAGCCTCTTCGGATTCCGACCCTGCCAGATGATCCTAAACTTTGGCTATCTGATTCTGTCAGACGTGCGCCCGCTGCTCGGCTGTGAGAGTTGCGGCATGCCGAACGTCTGGGTCCGACCGATTCTGAAGATGGTCAAATGGGTGAAAGGCATATTCGCCAAACGTCCTCTCGTGAGTCCAACGCCTCATGCCACTTTGTTCTCAGCCGTCACGCCACGAGCGCTACCGGTCAAGGAAGCGTTTCACTCATAAGCGAGTCCCGCAGCGCCAAGACAAATATTTGCTGAATTAAATCAAGGCGAGCAGGTCAATCCATGAAACCACAAATTCCATTTTCCATTCTGGATCTTGCCCCGATCTTGAAAGACAGCACCGCTGCCCAGGCATTTCGAAATACTTTGGATCTGGCGCGTCATGCGGAAACATGGGATTACAAACGTTACTGGCTGGCGGAACATCATAGCATGCCCGGCATTGCCAGCGCAGCCACAGCGGTGGTCATTGGCTATGTGGCGGGAGGCACCTCGACGATCCGGGTGGGCGCGGGTGGCGTCATGCTCCCCAATCACGCGCCACTGGTGATCGCTGAACAATTCGGAACACTGGAATCGCTTTACCCAGGACGCATTGATCTCGGACTGGGACGCGCGCCCGGAACCGATCAGCAAACTGCGCGTGCTCTCCGCCGGGAACTCGGCAACAGTGACGATCAGTTCCCGCGAGATGTGCTGGAGCTTCAGCACTATTTTCAGACCGCTGTGCCTGGTCAAGTCGTGCGCGCCGTTCCAGGTGCGGGTCTCAACGTTCCAATTTGGCTGCTCGGATCAAGTCTTTTTAGCGCGCAGTTGGCAGGATTATTGGGTCTGCCGTATGCCTTCGCCAGCCATTTTGCACCGGACGATCTGATGGCGGCGCTGGAGATTTACCGCAGTAAATTCCGGCCGTCGGCAGCCCTCCAAAATCCTTATGCGATGGCCGGCATCGGCGTCTTCGCCGCCGAAACTGACCGCGAGGCGGAACTCCTGTTCACTTCCGTTCAACAACAATTCGTCAACTTACGGCGTGGTCAGCCCGGCCCGCTCAATCCGCCCCTCAAATCAACCGATGGCCTCTGGACCGATCAGGAAAGGCATGGCGTCGCACACGCGCTACGCGAGTCAGTCATCGGCTCGCCGGAAAAAGTGCAGGCAGGAATCGCCGCCTTTATTAATAAAACTGGCGTGGATGAACTCATGGTGACGGGACACATTTTTGACCACGCTGCCCGGTTGCGCTCGTTTGAAATTGTCGCGCAAGTGGCGATGAATCGAACTCATCGGTAAACACAAAATCCAAAAAGCAAAAATATAAGGAAGCGATTATGAAAATCATTGAGAGCCGCGAAATCCGGCTGGCCTCCCGTCCTAAAGGAATTCCCACCGCAGCCAACTTTACCCGCGCGCAGACCGAACTGAAATCACTGCCCGATCAGCAGGTGCTGGTTCGCAATCTGTTCATGTCCGTTGATCCTTACATGCGCGGACGCATGAATGAACGAAAATCCTACGTGCCGTCGTTCGAGATTGGCAAAGTGCTGGAAGGCGGTGCCGTCGGCGAAGTCATCGAATCGCGCGCCAAAGAATTCAAAGTGGGCGATGCGGTCGTCTCCAACTTCGGGTGGCGGGAATATTTCATTGCCTCGCCAAAAGACCTGCATCGAGTCAGCCGCGCGATTCAACCGCTCTCGGTTTATCTCGGCGCGCTCGGCATGACGGGAATGACCGCCTGGGCTGGATTAAATCTGGTGAAGGTCAAAGCCGGTGATGTCATTTACATTTCCGGAGCCGCCGGTGCGGTCGGCAATGTGGCCGGCCAACTGGCAAAAATACGTGGGTGCAAGGTTATTGGCTCCGCCGGTTCCATGGAGAAAGTGAAATTTCTGCGTGAGGAATGCGGCTTTGACATCGCTTTTGATTACAAGACCGGGCCGATAGTTGAGCAATTAAAAGTTGAAGCACCGGACGGCATTGATGTTTATTTCGACAACGTCGGCGGCGAAGCTCTGGAAGCCGCGCTTTCTACGTTGCGAGTACATGGCCGGATCATCGCCTGCGGTGGCATCTCTGGTTACAACGAAGAAAAACCGCGACCCGGTCCTTCGAATTTATTTAACATCACCACCAAAAGGCTGACGATGCGCGGCATGATCGTGAGTGATTCGCTGGGACGGCGCGGTGAATTTGAGAAGGAAGTGGGCGGCTATTTGCAATCGGAAAAACTGAAAAGCAAAGAAACCATTGTCGAAGGCCTTGACCAGGCCGAGGGTGCATTCATCGGCCTCTTCACCGGAAACAACATCGGCAAGATGGTGGTGAAACTCGATTAAGCCGCCGTGGATAAAATGTGTCCGTTCCTTTCTTCGAGTTTCGGGAGCCGGCCGCAGATCGTTGAATATGCTCCACTGGTTGCATTCTTTACTACCGCACATTCCACATTACGGATATGTGCTAGTCTTCATCGTCGCGTTTTTGAATAACCTCGGCATGCCGCTGCCGGGCGAAACAATTCTTCTGGGAGCAGGATTTGTTTTGGGGAGAACTGGCCATTCGTTGTGGCCGCCGATTGTGGCTGGAACGATGGCCTGTTTTTTGGGCGGCATTTGTGCCTTCTGGTTGGGGCGACGGCTCGGGCTGGCCGGACTGGAAAAAATCCGCTGGCTCCACCTCACGACCGAACACCTGCAATGGCCCGAACAATTTTTCAGACGTCACGGTGCCAAGACAATTTTTATTGCGCGCTTCATCTTCTTGTTTCCGCCCGTTGTGCCCAATCTTCTGGCTGGAATGTCGAAGATGCCGTTGCGCACTTTTCTGTTTTTCAATCTTACTGGGTCGGCGGCCTATTCCACCACCTACATCCTGCTCGGATATTTTTTCGGGAAGCAGTGGAAACGGCTTGTAGCCTGGCTCGGGCCGGTGCCCCTTTACCTGATTCTCGCGGCAATAACCCTCATTGCGCTGGGCGTGCTTTTCAGACATCCCATATCGGCTTTTTGGGCGCGGCGATTTTCAAAAGTAGGCCGGCAAACGTCGGTGCCGCCGGCTAAAATCTGAAATTTCATCCACCATGAAAAAGACCTTTCCCTTGTGCGAAGTCTATCGGTTGTTGGAGCCGGGCCCGGTCGTGCTGCTCACTACCGCCCGTGCCGGGCGGGCGAACGTCATGCCGATGTCCTGGCACCTCATGATGGAATTCACACCGCCGCTCGTGGGCTGCGTGGTCAGCAACAGTGACTACTCGTTTGCCACATTGAAGACGACTAAAGAATGTGTGATTAACATCCCGACGGTGGAGCTGGTGAAAATAGTCGTGGCTTGCGGAAATACTTCTGGTAGCGATGTGGGCAAATTTAAAAAATTTGGACTTACACCCGTGCTTGCTAAATTGGTTAAGGCTCCGCTCATTACCGAATGTTACGCCAGCTTGGAATGCAAGGTTGTGGATATGAACCTGGTGACGAAATACAATTTCTTTGTCCTCGAAGTCGTTAAGGCGTGGGTTGACCCAACGCGGAAAAAGCCCCGGACAATTCATCATCGGGGCGAAGGCGAATTCATGGTGGCGGGTCGGACCATCCATCTGCCTTCGCCAAAAACTTCACTCGGTGGAAAGTAAATCTCGTGGTCATCCGCCGGGATGACAGATTTCTATTGGTCTTGATTTTGTGTGGGGTGTTCACCCCATTGTTCGCGCCGGAAAAAAGCGACAACTTTGGCTGTGGCCGAAGTTGTTCTTGAAATCAAAAACCTGACCCGCCGATTCGGAGCGTTCACAGCAGTGGATTCCCTGACACTTTCGGTCAATGCCGGCGAGGTTTTCGGCCTGCTTGGTTCCAACGGGGCGGGCAAGACCACCACGATCAAGATGCTCACCACGCTGTTGCCACCCACGTCGGGCGGGGCGCGCGTGGCCGGTTTCTCCATCACCACGCAGGCGGTTGGCGTGCGTCGTGCCATCGGATATGTGCCACAGGCGGTTTCCGTGGATGGTTCGCTCACCGGCTACGAGAACCTACTCATCTTCGCCAAACTCTATGATCTACCGCACCGCGAACAGCAGGCACGCATCGCTGAGGCGTTGGAATTCATGAACCTCACGGCCGACGCGAAACGGTTGGTTGCTGAATATTCCGGCGGCATGGTCCGTCGCCTGGAAATCGCGCAGTCCACGCTGCACCGGCCCAAGGTGCTGTTTCTCGATGAGCCGACGGTCGGGCTGGACCCGATTGCGCGCGATGCGGTCTGGAAACATCTGATTGATATGCGCGCCAACTACGGCACGACGTTGTTTTTCACCACGCATTATCTGGAGGAGGCGGAAGCCCATTGCGACCGCATTGCGATTATGCATCAAGGCAAGTTGGATGCGCTTGGCACCTGCAAGGAACTTGAAGCCTCGCTGGGTCCGGGGCACACGTTGAACGATGTCTTTGTTCATTATGCCGGTAGCGCACTGGATTCCGGCAATAACTTCCGCGCCGTTTCAGCCGAGCGCGCCACGGCTGAACGGGTGGGTTGATTTATGACCGCAACTTTTATTTACCCACTGACATCCTTCGTCGAGAAAACGTTTGTCATCACCGAATTTGAGTTGCGTAAACTGCGTCACGATTTTACGGAACTCATCACGCGCGCCCTGCAACCCGCGCTATGGCTGCTCATCTTCGGACAGGTATTCGCGCGCAGCGGGGCGATGCACACCGGCAATATTCCTTATCTCGATTTCATCGCACCCGGCATCCTGGCGCAGAGCGTTTTGTTCGTGGCCATATTTTACGGCATCAATGTCATCTGGGAGCGCGACCTCGGCATCGTGCAAAAGTTTCTGGCCAGCCCGACACCGCGCGCGGCACTGGTGCTCGGCAAGGGATTTTCCGCTGGAATCCGCACGCTCTCGCAAGGTGTCATTGTTTACAGTCTTTCGCTGCTGCTCGGTGTGAAGCTGAATTGGAGTCCGCTCGCGCTCCTGAACGTGTTGGTTATCGTCATCTTGGCGGCGACGCTGTTCTCGACGTTCTCGCTGGTCATTGCCTGCATCGTCAAGACGCGCGAGCGTTTCATGGGTGTCGGCCAGGTGCTGACCATGCCGCTGTTCTTCGCCAGCAACGCCATTTATCCGACCGATATCATGCCTGGCTGGTTGAAGATGGTCTCGCATTTGAACCCGTTAACCTACGTCGTGGATGCACTACGCACCTGCATGTTGGCCAGCAGCACCAGCACCTTCGGCTTGAGTCTCGATTATGCGGTGATTCTGGCGACCACGACAGTGCTGGTTTTGGTTGGAGCGCGATTGTATCCGCGTTTGGCGACTTGAATGATGAGCTCCCGCAAATTGAATTTACCAATGATTCACTTCACCGGCTTTTCCAAATGGCCTCCGAACCCGTAGCGCATCGCAGAAAGCAGCTTGTCCTGAAAATCGGAGTCACCGCGCGAACTGAAACGTGCGTAGAGCGCCGTGGTCAGCACTGGTGCGGGCACGCCTTCGTCAATGGCTGCCTTGATGGTCCACCGGCCTTCACCTGAATCAGAGACACGTCCGGCAAATCCGAAGAGGGCAGAATCTTTGGCGAGCGCATCTGCGGTCAAGTCCAGCAACCACGATGAGATCACGCTGCCGCGTCGCCAGACTTCCGTAATGTCGGCAAGGTTGAGTTCGTATTGATAGTGTTCTGGCTCTCGCAATGGCGTGGTCTCGG
>Ga0302281_10000309_pt1 | contig 37575 bp, 31 predicted proteins | sample III_Fen_E1_2_FD_198762 | JGI IMG/M metagenome (GOLD analysis project Ga0302281, IMG submission 198762) | Peat permafrost microbial communities from Stordalen Mire near Abisko, Sweden - III_Fen_E1_2 | ecosystem: Environmental > Terrestrial > Soil > Wetlands > Permafrost | place: Sweden: Abisko...
TGGAACGACAGCGTTTCCAAGCCGATGTTCGCCGACAAGCGCGCCAATTCCGTCGGCGACATCCTGACCATCGTGGTTCAGGAAAGTTCGTCCGCCAACAAGAACAACGAGACCAAGACGGAAAAGAATTCCAGTTGGACGGCCGCCGTTACGTCCTTCCTCTTTCCCGGATTCCTGCAATTCAAAGGCTCCACGCCGGCGGTGAATTATAATTCCGACCTCAAGCACGACGGCAGCGGCGCCATCAATAATTCCGAGACCATCGTCGCCCAAGTGGCGGTGAAAATCATCGATGTGCTGCCGAACCGCAACCTCGTGATCGAAGGCAAACGGGATACGTCGTTCGGCGATGAACACCAGACCATCATTTTGCACGGCATCGTCCGCGCCGACGATGTCACCGCCGCCAACACGGTGTTGAGCTACAATGTCGCCGACGCCACGATCTCAATCCTCAGCGACGGCAGTGTGACGGACTCCACGAAAAAAGGCTGGTTCACCCGGATTCTCGGCAAAGTCAACCCGTTCTGAAATGCCCCTGGTACCCCGACATCTGAATCCACGATTCCGCCACGGCTGCTCCGCGCAGCCGTGTGAAAATTCGGCCGCCGAAAAATCCCCACCGCGCCCGCCGCGGGCCATCGGTTTTCTGAAGGCGGAGCTCAAGTTCATCAAAGTCATTTTGCCGGTCTGGATTTTGCTGGTCGCGGTTTCGGTCTCTGCCGACAGCGTCCGCCTGCGCGACCTGGTCATGGTGGCCGGGGCGCGCGACAATCAATTGGTCGGCTATGGCTTGGTCGTCGGACTCAACGGCGAAGGCGATAAGGACCAGATTTACACCAAGCAGTCTGTGGCAAACATGCTCCAACGCTACGGGATGAATATTTCCGCCGCGACGGTTTCCTCCAAAAACGTGGCGGTGGTCATGGTCACGGCGGACATCCCGGCGTTCGCGAAGCCCGGCTCCCGCATTGACGTGACCGTCGCGTCGCTCGGCGACGCCAAGGCGCTCACCGGCGGCGTGCTGCTCCAAACCCCGTTGATCGGCGCGGACAACAAGGTTTACGCCGTGGCGCAAGGCGCCATGACCACCGGCGGCTTTTCCGCCGGGGACGGCGGCGCCGGCGGCGCGACCGTCACCAAAAATTATCCGACCACTGGCCAGATTGCGAACGGCGCCCTGGTCGAACGGGAAATTCCCACGACGATTGTTCGCGATAACCGCGTGGAACTGTTGTTGCGCGAACCCGGCTTCACCTCGGCCGCGCTGATGGCCACGGCCATTAACGGCGTATTCACCAACTCCACCCACGCGGCGGACGCCACGTCTTTGGAGGTGCAAATGCCGGACGGCGCGGAGAACGACCCGGTCGGATTCATCGCGCAACTGGAAAACATCGAGGTCACGCCCGAAACACCGTCGGCGCGGATCATCATCAACGAACGTACCGGCACCATCGTGGCGACCGCGCGCATCCACATTTCGAGCTGCGCCATCGCCTACGGCAACATCACCATCAACGTCGCGCAGACGCTCACCGCGTCGCAGCCAAATCCCTTCAGCAACACCGGCCAGACCGTGGTCACGCCAAGCACGAGCACGGAGGTCAAGGAAACCCGGTCGTCCCTGATCGCGATGCCGGAACTGCCGACGGTGGAAAAAGTGGCGCAGGCGTTGAACACACTCGGCGCGACGCCGCGCGACATGATGTCCATCTTCCAAGCGCTGAAACAGGCGGGCGCGCTCCAGGCTGACTTGATTGTGAAATGAATATCGCCGCCCTTCCATCCAACCCGGTTTCCGCCGCCGACATCGCGCCGGAATCGCTGGCGGGTAACAAAAGCTTGTCCGAGCACCAGAAAATCGCCGAGGCGAGCCGGCAGTTCGAAGCGATGTTGTTGCGGCAGATTTTGTCCGAGTCGCAAAAACCGGTCATCAAGTCTGAATTCACCGACAATTCGACGGCGGCGGGCATTTACCAGGATTTCGTGACCACCCAGATGGCGGACGGCCTGTCCAAATCCGGCACCTTGGGTTTCGCCCAGGTTTTTGACCGTCAGCTCGACCATCCGGACGCCAAAAATTCACATCCGGCCCAGACCATTCCGGCCAAAATTTCAACTCACCCCCTTTCTTCTTCCCACCATGAATGATTTGCTCCCGAATTTAATTGAGGCCCTGCGCGAAGAACTGAAGCAATACGGTGAAATGCTCGCATTGCTCGACCAGCAGCAGAATCTGGTCATGCAGCGGCAGTCGAACGAGCTCTTGTCGAGCGTCGCGACCATCAATGAACAGACCGGCGTCATTGCCGCCGCACGGCATGAACGCGAACAGCGCCAACGCCACATTGCGCGACTGCTGAAGCTGGCGGAGGATTCCAATTTTAATGTCATTATCCCGGAGTTGCCGGCGGATTACCGGCCGCTGGTGCAGGCGCTCGTGCAGGAAAACAACGATCTGCTCGTGCGCGTCCAACAGCGGGCCCGGCAGAATCACCTGCTGTTGAACCACGCCGTCGAACTGATGCAACACCTGATCAACGCGATTGTTCCCGGCGCGAGTCCGAAGACCTATGACGATTCTGGCCGCGTGCCGGCAACCACGTTGCCGCAACATTCACTCTACGAAGCCGTCGGCTGATTTATGCTTGGACTCTTTGGCACATTAAACATGGCGGCGCGCTCGATGCAGGCGCAGATGACCGGCGTCGAGGTGGCGGGCCAGAACCTCGCCAACGTCAACACCACCGGCTACTCGCGGCAGACCGTGCAGCTCGCCACCAGCCCGGATCTCCAGACCGCCCTCGGACCGGAAGGCACCGGCGTAGCGGCGACGTCCATCCAGCAGGCGGTCAGCGCGCTGCTCAACGCCCAGGTGCAGACCCAGCAGGGCACGAGCGGTTATTGGAACGGCCAGCAGACCGCTTTGCAAAGCGCACAGAACGCGCTGGATGAATTTCTGAACGGCGGCACGGCGTCGGCTTCCGCCACTTCCGCCACGAGCGGCTCCTCGACCGGGCTCGCGTCGCAACTGAATGGGTTGTTCAGCGCCTTCAGCGCGGTGTCAACCGCGCCCACCTCCACCACCGCGCGCCAGGCGCTCATCGGCCAAGCGCAGACGCTGTCGACGACATTCAACAACGTCAGCACGCAGTTGGGCGGCCTGAAAACTTCATTGAATTCCTCGTTGCAGGACAATGTGACTTCCGCGAACCAGCTCCTCTCGGGCATCGCGACGTTGAACCAGCAGATTTCCGCCGCCCAGTTCAGCGGCGGCACGGCGAATGATCTGCTCGACGCCCGCGAACAGGATTTGGAAAAGTTGTCCCAATTCACGAATATCACCACCAGCACGGAAACGAACGGTTCGGTGGATGTCAACATCGGCGGCCAGGCGTTGGTGACGGGTTACAAGGTCGCGGACACGTTGCAGACTTACGATGCCGGCGGCGGACAAATGCTAGTGCAAACGGCGACCGGCGGTGTGCCGCTCACCCTCACCGGCGGTTCGATGCAAGGCACGATCGACGCCCGCGACGGCACGCTGGCGACATTGCAGTCCAGTCTCAACACGCTCGCCGGGACGCTCATTACGCAGGTCAATGGCATTCACAATGGCGGCTACAGCCTGACGGGATCCACCGGCGCAAATTTTTTTAACGGCTCGGATGCTTCCACCATCACTGTGAACGCCGCGCTCGCGGCCAATCCGAATTTGATCCAGACCTCCGGCAGCGCGACGGCTTCCGGCGACAACACCGTGGTGTTCCAACTTGCCCAGCTGGGTTCAACGGCGCAAAGCGCGCTGGGCAACCAGACTTTCAACGATAATTACGACGCGACCGTCGCCGCGCTCGGCGATTCGCTTTCGACGGCGAACACGCAGGTTACCAACCAGACGGCGGTGACGCAGATGCTATCGACACAGCGCAGTTCCATCAGCGGCGTCAGCGTGGATGAGGAGATGACCAACTTGATGGCCTATCAAAGAGCTTACGAAGCCTCCGCGCAGTTCGTGACGACGATAAACACGTTGATGGGCGATACGCTGGCGATGAAAACTTCCTAGGCCATGAAACCTGAATAATTTTTTATGCGCATAACCTCCAACGCCTACGACAGTTCGCTGGTGAACCAGTTGAACCAGCTTTCCGCGCAGCAATATACCATTCAAAATCAGGTCTCCACCGGCTTGAGCGTGCAGGCGCCGTCGGACAATCCGGAGGCGATGGAGAATACGCTGGATTATCAGGCGCAGAACGCCGCGCAAACGCAATACAGCAGTAACATTTCTACGTTGCAATCGCGGGCCACTTCGGTTTACAGCGTGCTGCAGTCGCTCCAGACAATCACTAGCCGCGCCGGGGAGATTGCGACGTCGGCGGGCAACGCCACCAACTCACAGTCGGATTTGAATAATTACGCGGGCGAGGTCAACCAATTGATCAACCAGGTCGTCAACGCGGCGAACACCAAGGATCCTTCGACGGGCCAGTATTTGTTCGGCGGCACGGCTTCCGCATCCGCGCCATTCACCACCACCACCGACGCCAATGGCGACGTGACCGCTGTGACTTACAATGGCAACAGCTCGGTGAATCAGGCGCAAATCGGCGCAGGCATGACGGCGACGGCGGACATTCCCGGGGCGAACACCGGCACTTCCGGCGCACACGGCTTGATCACCGACAGTCAGTCCGGGGCGGATCTCATCAATCATCTCATCTCGTTGCGCAATAATTTGACCGCCGGGAACACCACGGCGATCACCAGCACGGACAGCACTGATTTGCAGAAGGACGAAAACAATGTCGCCTACCAGGTTGCCAACAACGGCGTGGTGCAAAGCCAGTTGACCACGGCCGCAACGTTCGCCACGAACAGTTCGCAGTCGCTCAACACAATGATTTCCAATGCCTCAAGCGCCAACTTGGTGCAGGTGATGATGCAGTTGAGCCAGACGCAGAACGCCTATCAGGCGGCACTGCAGAGCGGCGTCAAAATCATGCAACTTTCGATTTTAAACTACCTCTGATGAATCTAAACCTCGCCAATCTGAGCCTAGCGGAAATTTTCGCCCAGTGGCCGGTCCATTTTTGCCGGGTGGCCTGCTCGGCCACCGGCAATTTCCGCTTGAAATTGAAAAAACTGCCACTTTTTGGGGAATTTCCTGGTCATGCCGGATTTTTCTTGCCGTGGCACGCCCGTTGCTAAACAACCCTTGCGAACCAAATTGAAATGAAATGCGCCGAATCAATTGAATTGGAACCACCCCCCGCGCCGCCGGCCAACCCCGTGCGCCTGCCGATGGGCCTGCTGGGTTTCGAGCAGATCAAGGATTACGTCCTGGTCGTCAATCCCGGCGAGGAGCCTTTCGCGTGGCTGCGGGTCGAAGACAACATCGCCCTGGCATTCGTCGTGATTGATCCGTTTGTGGTGATGCCGGAATACAAGCCGGACATCCCGCCCGCGGACGTGGAATTTTTAGGTTTGAAAAGTGCAGGCGACGCGCTCCTGCTCGGCATCGTGACCATTCACGGCACCAGTCAGGCGACGGTGAATCTGAAAGGGCCGGTGGTCATCAACCGGCACACGCACATTGGCAAACAGGTGATCATTACGAACGCGACGCAATATTCGGTGCAACATGCATTGCCCGTCGCGGACCATGTCGCCTAAACTGAGTCATGCTAATTCTTTCGAGAAAACTGGGCGAGAGCATCGTGATCGATGGCCATATTCGCGTGCAGGTGATGCGCGTCGAAGGCGACGTGGTGAAGCTTGGCATCGACGCGCCCATGACGGTGCCGGTGCACCGCCAGGAAGTTTACGAAGAAATCCAGCGGAGCAATCAGCAGGCGCTGACGAAGCAAAGTTCGCCGCTGCCCAAACTGGCGGGCGCGGCCAAGTCACCGGCGCCCCCGGCGAAGAAAATGAATTTGTCCAAACCCTGACGGCGGGCGCAAGGCGCCGCCGGCTTGGTGACAGAACCATGTCAGTGATCATTGTCGAATGTTTTGTGTTTAGACATACGGCGAGACCCACTGGCTCCTTCCCCGGGCGGATCCGCAAGGGTCCGCCCGGAAATGAGGAGGACAAGACATAAAGCAACCCGCTGCTCCGGCAGTTTGAGCGGGGATGTATTTAAGTCTTAGAATTTACCATCAACCAGCATCACCGCGAAATCGTGCTAGTGCAGTCAGCCAGAACCAAAGATTATTATGCCAGCCATTTCTTTTGGAGACGAAACCCTGCAATTTTTGGCAGCAAACCGCGGTGGCGCGGTGGTCGCGAACAAGTGATCAACCTTATGTGTCAGAGCCCGATCACAACCGAAGCCTCCGTAACTCTTGCGGAACGCGAACGCTGTATGCCGAATATAGGGCGAGGCATTGCGCTCGGACTCGCCGAGCCGCCAGTGACCACGGAAAGCCAACGGCCAAATCGTCAGGTTTGTTTACAATCCTCGGAATTACCAAAGGTGGGAGGGCTTTTATGGAAGTGATTGCCCATCGGGCCAACGTGGCCGGCAAAGAGCCGAAACGAGAGAACACGCTCGAACAGGTTCATATTGCATTGGGACTCGGTTTCGGGGTTGAGACCGACATCCGCTGGAACCCTGGGCTTGGATTTTACATTAGCCATGATCTTGCGGCGTTCTCTGAGGCTAACAATGCGGCACATCATGCGGCACAGTGGCGCAAGTGTCCCCGGCAAGTCATCGCACTGAACGTCAAGGAACTTGGCTACGAACAGCGTTTGGCCGAATTTCTAATTCAGGAAGGTGTGGCGGGGCAGACTTTCCTGTTTGACATGGAGTTGCTTGAGACCGTGCCGGGAAAGACCGCGCAACAATACGCACGCCTCAACCCAAGTCTGCGGCTTGCGGCTCGCGTTAGCGACCGGAATGAACCGTTGGCGCAGGCCTTGAGCATTCGCGAGGCAAGCATCGTTTGGTTGGACGAATTTGACCGGATGTGGGCAATGGAAGAAGATGTGGTCCGGCTGCACAGCGCAGGGAAAAAGGTTTATGCAGTGTCACCTGAATTGCACGGGTTCACTCTGGCCCAAGCGCAGGTCCGCTGGGAGGATTTTGCCAGCTGGGGCGTTGACGGCATCTGTACGGATAACCCGCTGGCACTCTGCGAGCAACTTGGTTTGTCGCAGCGGCAAGCTCTCAAGGGAAAGGAGACATCATGCAGCGTTTCGAACTGAAGAACATGAAAGGGGGCTGGTTCCTCGGTGACTTTGAACCCGCAGCTTTCCGGACCCCAGTAGCCGAGGTCTGCTGCAAGCATTATCGGGCGGGAGACGCGGAGCTGCGGCATGTTCACCGCGTGGCGACTGAACTCACCCTGATCGTATCGGGACGGGCCCGCATGAACGGGGTTGAATACGGTGCGGGCGACATTGTGCAGCTGGAGCCGGGGGAGGCGACGGATTTTCTGGTGCTGGAAGACACAATCACTGTGGTCGTCAAGTCGCCTAGTGTCATGGGCGACAAATATCCAGCATGAACCTATTACTTGGAAACTGCTTATGAGTCAAATACGCGCAATTCTTTTCGATCTGGATGGGGTGTTGATTGATGCCACCGATTGGCATTACGATGCGCTCAACCGCTCCTTGGCCATGTTCGGCTTCAGCATCTCTCGCTACGATCACCTCTCTAGCTACAATGGTCTGCCGACACGCAAGAAGCTGGAGATGTTGAGCGTGGAAAAAGGGTTGCCACGCAGCCTCCACGACATGATCAACCGTATCAAACAGGTATTCACCCGGGAGGAGATCCTGAGCCATTGCTGGCCGGTCTTCGAAAAAGAATATATGCTAACTCGGCTCAAGCGGGAAGGCTTCCGGGTCGCCGTGTGCTCCAACGCCATTCGCGATAGCGTCGAATTGATGCTGCGCCGGGCGGGATTGATTGATCACTTCGAGTTTTTGACCAGCAACGAAGAGGTCAAACAGGCGAAACCACACCCGGAGATATATCTCAAGGCGTTCGCGCGTTTGGAGTTGTCGCCCGACCAGGTGGTGGTAGTCGAGGACGCCCCGCACGGCATCGAGGCCGCCATAGGCTCAGGCGCACATGTATGCCAGGTGTCCGGCCACGCGGAAGTGACCTATTGGCGCATCCGGGAATTCATCAACTCAGTTGAAAAGCTTAACCCTGTTGAAAAATCCAACCAGGTCGAAAAACTCGGGCCGGCCGAAAAACAGGAGGAGGAAATATGCTGCAAATAGTAATCCCCATGAGTGGTGAAGGCCGTCAGTTTGCCGAACAGGGCTACACGTTCCCCAAGCCGCTGGTGGATATTGCCGGGCGCCCTATGATCGAAATCGTGGCGCGCAACGTCACACCGCGCGAACCGCACCGCTTCGTCTTCATCTGCCGCAAGGAACACATGGCGCGGTTTGCTCTCGCCGAGGTACTCCAACTGATCGCACCGCACAGCGACCTGATTACTCTGAACCAACCCACCGCCGGTGCGCTGTGCAGTGTCCTGCTGGCCGCCGACCGTCTGGCCGAGGACAGCGAGCTGCTGGTGGTAAACTCCGACCAATACGTTGATGCCTCCATTGATGTCTTTTTGGCGGCGGCCCGACAAGTCGAAGCCGACGGCAGCGTCATCATCTTTCCATCCACGCACCCCAAGTGGTCCTACGTCAAGGTGGAGAACAATGCCGTGGTGGCCGTAGCGGAGAAACGGCCGATCAGCCGCAACGCCACCGCCGGCATTTACTACTTCCGAAGCAGCCGGAATTTCGTCAAGGCCGCTGAACGGGTGATCCTCAAAAATGCCGCCGTAGGTGGGGAGTTCTATGTTTGCCCTGTCTATAACGAGTTGGTTCTTGAAGGCCGGACTGTCACTATATTCCCTATCGCGCGCGAGCAAATGCACAGCCTCGGCACGCCGGAGGAAGTGAAAACCTTTGCTGCCAATCGGGCGTTCGCCTTCGACTAGGATTACGCTATGCTAAATATTGTCTTACCTATTGCTGGCCGCGGGAGCCGGTTCGCCCGGGCGGGTTACCCGCTACCCAAGCCGCTGATCCCTGTGAACGGGCAGCCCATGATCGAACTTGTTACCGAGAATGTGCGCCCTCGCCAACCGCACCAGTTCATTTACATCTGCCTTCAAGAGCATCTGGATCAGACCGACATGCGGTCGGTCCTGCAGCGCGTGTCTCCCGGATGTCAGATCGTGCCGGTTCGCCAAGTGACTGAGGGGGCGGCTTGCACCGTCCTGCTGGCTCGGGACTACATCAACAACGATGAGCCGCTCATGTTGGCCAACAGCGACCAATATGTAGACCTCGACATCAATGATTACCTCGCGGAAATGGAACGTCAGCACGCCGATGGCCTTATTATGACCTTCTGGTCCGACCACCCCAAATGGTCCTATGTCCGGTTTGACCCAAAGGGGAAAGTGACCGAGGTTGTCGAAAAAAAAGTAGTCTCGAATGAGGCCACTGTTGGAATCTACAACTTCCGGCAGGGTGCTGATTTCGTCCGCGCGGCGGACCAAATGATTGCCCGTGACCTGCGCGTGAACGGCGAGTTCTACGTCGCACCGACCTACAACCAACTGATTTCCGAAGGGCACCATCTCGCCGTCTCCAATGTGGGACGTGAAGGGGCCGGAATGCATGGCTTGGGAACGCCCGAAGACTTGAATGCGTTTTTACAATTGAATCTCTCGCGAAACAAGGTTGTCATGCCTACGTTATGACACAATCCTGCAAACGTGATATCGTGATAGACGTGGGTGCTAATCAAGGCGGTTTTGCTATTGAGGTGGCCGCCCGAAACGCAGAGATAAGCGTGCTTGCGATCGAACCGATTCCGCAGCTTTGCGCCGAGATTGCTGCCACTGCAAAAACGCGGCAACTGGAAAATATTATTCTTCTGCAATTGGCAGCTGACGCGACCGCGCGCAGTGCTAAATTGCATGTCTCTGACCACGCCGATTGCGGTGTTTCAAGTCTGTTGAAGTTGGACGACGAATTGATCAAACATGACGATTACTGGCAGACGCGTGAAGATCTTTACTTTGACCATACAATCGATGTCGCAGTGGTGCGGTTGGACAGCATCCCCGAGATCCAACAGGCTGAGCGTATTCGTTTTATCAAAATCGACGCTCAAGGAGTTGATCTGCCGGTGCTTGAGTCGCTAGGAGATTACCTTCCCCGCGTCGAGGCCGGCGTCCTTGAGGTGCCTTCCACCCACGAGTCACGCCTGTACACCGAAGAAGTCCACGACCTCCACTCGGTCACCAGTCGGCTACTATTTCTCGGGTTTCGCGTCTATGCAATCAAGCCTAACGACAATGCTTCGAAAGAGTTCAACCTTTTCTTCTGTCGCCAGGATATAGATTGGCGAACCGTTGAACACGATCTCCAATTACGCGGGGTTGTTTTGTATGACGGCAAGCACTTCTGGCACTCGCCAGCCGATCGGCTGGCGCCTGACGCCGCTCTTGCCGACATGCAGCGTATCATTGAGCGCCTGGCGGTTGTTGAGCCCGCGATAGCTCGGGAAACCATGGAAACCAAGCGCCTCAACGAACGCTTGGCAATTGTTGATCCCGCGTTAACTCGCGAAATTGAGGAAACCAAGCGACTTAAGGAACGCCTCGCGGCTATTGAGCCTGCGTTAGCTCAGGCTACCGGGGAAATCAATCGCCTCAACGAGGTGTTGGCGACACGCGCCAGTGCTACCACAATCCCAGGTACTACCTTGGATGCTATAAACCGGCCGGCCCTAGATTCTAAGTTTCTCAGGCCGAGTGCCTTCAACTTGAAATCGATGCTTACGAGTGGGGCTCGCATCCTGTGGGCTGGTCGTATGCCGCCGCTGGCACGTTTGGAGGTGGACACACGACTGCTCAATCCGGAGAACGACTTTCGAATGCCCCCCGAGGCGCACCAAGCCTATGACTTAGTCTATTTGGTCGAAAACGACCTTGGCAAAATTAAGGCATGGCCTGTTGTTGTGGACGAGTCCTTGCGGCTCTTGCGCCCCGGTGGCGTGCTTGTAATCAGGATGACAAACACGCCCATGTGTTCGATCTTCGCCCTAAAGCATCTAATACACCAGTGGGGCGGCCTAGAACCTTTATTCGAGTTCACCTGTGAGGACGGGGCTACCGAATTCGCTGTCCGCAACTCGCGCACCGCTGCCCGCCCGTTGGCTAGCACAGGGATCTCATTCGGGATCATTACAGACGGTAAACGCAGGGATCGCTTGTCCGCATTTATCCAGAGTGTGTATGCGCTGGAGCGAGCCAACGGGCAGCAAGTAGAGGTATTGGTCTGTGGCCCTAACACAATCAAGGCAGACCTTGCCGCTATGTTTCCTCAGGTTCATTTTGTGGTTGATACCGGCGATTTTGCTGAGCAAGGATGGATCACGCGAAAGAAGAACCAGCTAGTTGACTCTGCGCGTTACGATACTCTGGTCATTGCTCATGACCGATATACAATTGATGCGGGGTTTCTACTGGCACTGCAACAGTTCGGGAGTGATTTTAGTGTGGCGGTTTGTCGTCAGGTGCGACCTGACGGTCGACGTTTCCCTGACTGGGTCTCGCTTGGAGCCCAATGGTCGTGGTCATCACCGGCTATGCTCGAATATGGCGATTGGACACCGCACATGTTCATCAACGGAGGCATCATTATCGGAAAGACAGAGGTGCTGCGAATGGTCCGGTGGAACGAGTTGCTTTTTTGGAATCAAGCAGAGGACGTGGAACTGACTAGGCGCTTAATGAGCCAAGGGTTCATCCCGCGCCTTGTGCGAAAAGCTGTCGCGGTGTCGCACCTGACGCGGCCTGGCACTATGGAAGCATGCGAGCCGCTTCCAGTAGTATCAGACCGGTATTATCTTTCTGGTCCAGCGCAAGCGACCGCCGAGGTCATGTCCCCGAGTTTACCTTTTGCCCAGCCAATTCGTTTCCGGAGACGCATGGGCCAAATGCTTGGTCGTCTCGGGATATTTCGCTGCGAACGCTGGCACCTGACTGACGATGCAATTGAGCTGCCGTACGGTGTTTATGGAGAGATTGGGGGACGCCTACCGTCAACTCTTTCGGTACCATTGGTCATAACACTATCCTTGGCTGCTCCCGCTGAGCAGGTCGAGGTCATAGTTAACGATCTGCCAATCACGCCTCAGATGCTTGGGCCGCTATCGCTGCGCTTAACTGTTCCAGCCGGGTACTTCGCGAACACGCGAACATTCCGCCTTCATATGCGTGTAATGAGTGGCACGCTACGGCTCCAGTCTTTACTTATGGCTCCCTTTGGCTGGACGCCGGGCATGCCTTTACCAGTAACCCGCGAAAGTGTCTTCGCCCTTGGTCAACGCCCAATAACTAATGAACTGCTTGATGGTGGCGCGCTCTGCGTTAGCGACCTTCCTCTGTTGACTCGTGGCGCGCGGCGCATCGCGGTGTTTGTGCCCGAGACATTAAGTACTTGGACGGCCGTGGCACCGTTCATCACGGCACTGCGGACGCATGTGCGACGGGAGGCCATCATCCGATGCGTTGGGAAATCTTGGAGAGATAATATGCTTGGTGTGGTTGGCGCATTCGACTATCTGGTTGTGGACTGGCAGCGCTACGGAACCGACAGGAATTATTTGAACGAGCGCGACGCTGCCTTCAATGCGTTCAAACCTGATCTCATCGTAAACACCGAGATACCTCGGGCACCCCTGCCAGATTATATGATCTACAAGAGTCACGCGCTGGGAGTAATCGGATTCGAAAGCGCAATAGATGAACCAAATCAGGAGTATTTGGTTTCTAAATACACGAGGCTGTTACCAGACACGGAAAACGCTTCCGACGCACTCTGTCAGGCTCTCGCCATTCCCACTGCGATAAGCACAGGTCAAACCTGTAAGACCGAGACCTCAGGAAGGAATAGCGGATCCCGGAAGACAAACCAATTGAACCTAAATCCATGAAAGCCCTCTTCGTTGTCCAGTCCGACTTCCTCCTTTCCCATGTTGGTGTTCGTCGTGTCATTCTTTACTACATGTCAGCACTCAAACGTGAGGGATGCCAAGTAGAACTTGCGGCTCTTAAGGATGAGCAATTGGAGTATCTTCGCTTGGAAACGTCACCTGGCGGCAAGAAAGATCTTTATTGGACGGGGCGGCGTGCTCGGGGCAGTGACTACTCGACGGTTGTCATTTCCAATCCGTGGCTTTGTGCAAATGGATTGCCCGATTTGCCCGGCTGTGTTGGCATCGTATATGATATGGTTCCTAACCTTATCGCCACCGGCTGTTTGCGCTTTTCTAACATGCCCAGTATTTACAGGTTTGCACACGCCCATGATATGGGTTATCGATACTACCTTCGCAATGCACGGCGCATTTGTTGTATTAGTGAAAGCACCCGACAAGACTTTCTTGAATTGTATGGGCCGATTCCCAACGGTCTCGACATCACAGCGCACATACCATTCCAAGTGACGACACGATCAGCCCTTGAAAGCGACGGTAAGCGTGTTCTGTTGGTAAATGCCCTCGATGCGCGGAAGAACGTAGCCGGTATCGCCGAAGTGCTGGAGCAAGTTCACTCCACAACCTCAATCCAACTTGACATTGTTGGGCAGCCCCGTTCCTCGAAACAAGTGATTGAGGGCTTTTTCGCTCGCCTTCGTAAAGCCGGAATCGCTCATAAATTGCACCAAGACATCTCGGATGAGACGCTCCAATCGCTTTACCGAAGTGCATCGGTCCTGCTATTTCCATCACTTTATGAAGGGCTAGGTTTGCCAGTCCTAGAAGCGCAACAGGAAGGTTTGCCAACCATTACCACAAACATCTCCTCTCTGCCGGAGGTCAACTTGAATGCGTCCCTATGCTTCGCGGCTGATGACACCGCCGGCATGGCTCGGGCAATGAAGGAGATTATCACAGGCCGAACCACTGTATTGCGGGGTGAAACGCTGCGCTCCGCTTTGGTTGCGCGCCTCGCACGACAACCACGCGTTTCTGATCTGTTGTTGTCGGGCCCGATCCTAGTTCCGAATGGGTACTCCGGTGTGGACACCTCTCAACAGCGAGACTCGGTGCTGGGAGCGTTGACTGAAGTTTGTAAACAACCGCCAATCGCGGTCACTTGGGAAGGTTCTTTTCTCGATCACGGCAGTTTGTCACACGTCAATCGCGAATTGGTGGGCGCGCTCAGAAGTGTCTCCGGCGTGCAAATCAAATGCGTCACCAACAGCGGACCCGTGGCGGCGGACGCCGCAACCATTTGGCCGCAGCTGGCGCGCGATGTGTCCGCGACACGAGCTTCGGACGCGGCCATCACCGTGCGCCACGCCTGGCCGCCGAATTGGCAGCGGCCCGCTCGCGGCAAGCTAGTCGTCATCCAGCCGTGGGAATTTGGCGTGCTGCCGGAAGACTGGGTGCGTGCGGCACGCGACGTGGATGAGTTCTGGCTGCCGTCGGAATACGTCCGTCGCGTCTATATTGATTCCGGCGTGCCGGTGGAAAAAGTCTTTGTTGTGCCGAACGGTGTGGACGCGGCAAAGTTTCATCCGCAGGCCGCGCCGATGAAACTAGCTACCGAGAAACAATTCAAATTTCTATTCGTCGGCGGCACCATCGGACGCAAAGGTACGGATTTATTGCTCCAAGCCTATTTGCAGAATTTCACGGCGGCGGATGACGTTTGCCTGGTCATCAAAGATTTCGGCGGCCAGAGCGTTTACACCGGCCAGACTTTTGAAACGCAGATCCGCGCCGCGCAGATGCTGCCGAATGCGCCGGAAATTCTTTACCTCAACGCCGAGCTGCCGCCGGAACAATTGCCTGGACTTTATACCGCTTGCGATTGCCTGGTGCTGCCGTATCGCGGCGAAGGTTTCGGCCTGCCCGCGCTGGAGGCGATGGCTTGCGGTCTTCCGCTCATCGTCACCGCCGGCGGCGCGACGGATGATTTTGTCCGGGATGATTTTGCTTGGCGCATACCAGCCGTGAAAAAAGTGTTTGGCCACGAAGTCAGCGGCTTGAAACTGGCTCACGCCGGCTGGCTGCTGGAGCCGGATTTGGGCGCACTCGGACAACATCTGCGTCATGTTTTCAAGCATCCTGCCGAAGCGCGCGAACGCGGCCAGTTGGCCAGCCGCCACGCCCACCAGTTTTTTACTTGGAAAAATTCTGCGGCCATTGTCCAACACCGCATTGGCCAGCTAGTCGGAAACCAAAATCCGCCGGGCCAGCCGTCGTGTGGGCCGGTCAAACTTCCCGAGGTGGCCTATTCGGGCCGGCTGGATGAGGCGCGCGAACTGTTCGCGCGGAAAGAATTTCCGGCGGCGTGGGAATCCACCCGCATCGCCCTGGCGAAACGTCCATTTCATCCCGAAGCCTTATTCCTGCTGTCGGAAATCGCCTTGGCGGCCGGCAATGGAAAAGTCGCGAAACTATGCGCCCAGCGTGCCCGTGACCTCGCGCCGGGCTGGCAGACCCCGAAACAGTTTTTGGCCAAGCCGCTCAAGGGCGATGCCCAGCTAGACTGGCTCGTCCTGCCGGAAATAATCCGCCATCCGCCATCCGCCATCCGCCATCGCTTATCCGTCTGCCTCATCGTTAAGAACGAGGAAAAATTTCTCGCTCAATGCTTGAAGTCCGTGCGCGGCCTTGCGACCCAGATCATCGTGGTGGACACCGGTTCCACCGACCGCACGGTGGAGATTGCGCGGGAATTTGGTGCGGAAATTTATTCCTTCGCCTGGAGCGATGATTTCGCTGCCGCCCGCAACGCCGCACTTGAACCCGCGACGGGTGACTGGGTTCTGATGCTTGATGCCGATGAGGAATTGCCGCCTGTCCAGCACGCGGCGCTGCTCGCCGATCTGAAAAAATCCAGTACGCTCGCGCATCGTTTGCCGCTGGTGAACGCCGGCCAGAATGATGGTCGGAGCTTTGTGCCGCGGTTATTCCGCAACGCACCGGGCGTTTATTATTTGGGACGCATCCATGAGCAGGTTTTCCCCAGTTTGCTGCCACATTGCAAAAATTGGGGGCTAAAGACCGCGCTCGGCACGGCGGAAATTCTGCACCACGGCTACACCCGGGAAATGGTGCGGGACCGGAACAAGATTGAACGCAACCTGAATTTGCTCCGGCTGGCCATTGAAGAAAATTCGGCTGATGTGAATCTGGTGATGAACCTCGGCCTGGAACTCGTCCGCTCCGACGATCTTGCCGGCGGCGTGGAGAAATATCGCGAAGCGTTTCAAATGATGTCCGCGCAACCGTCGGGCGACCTCGTACCCGAGCTGCGCGAGGTGCTGCTCACGCAGTTCACCAGCCAGCTTTATAAAATCCGCGCGCACGCCGAGGTGGTGGAAGTGTTGGATTCGCCACTCGCCCGCCAGGGTGGGTTGACGGCGTCGCTGTATCTGGCTTTGGGCCTGGCGCAATTTGAATTGAAGCAGTTCAGTGAGGCTGCTGATCAAATGCGCCAGTGCCTCTCCAAACGCAAACAGCCCGTGCTTTCGCCGATCAACACGGACATCCACTCGGCTGCACCGCAGCATTGTCTGGCTCTTTGCCTCGATAAACTGAACGACCCCGCCGGCGCCGAAACGGCGTTTCTGGCGGCTTTGGCCGAGCCGGGCAGCGGGGAACCTGTGCAGCTCGACTTCGCAAAATTCCTTACCTCGCAAAATCGCGGCGTGGATGCGCTGCGCCAATTGCACGAAATTGTCGCGGGCAGCCCCACCCAGGCCGCCGCGTGGCGGCTGGGCGGAGACATTGCATTGGGTCAGGCGGAACTGCTGGAGTTTGCCCGCGACTGGACCGGCGAGGCGGTTCGCGCCCTGCCGGCCGATACCGCGCTGGCCGCCCAACACGCCGAAGCCTTGTTGTTGAATGGTGACACAACGGTGGCCTTGGAGCTGTGGGGGAAAATCCTGGAGTGCGACCCTTCGGCCCGTACGCTGGCCGCCTTGATCTTGTGCGAGACGCTGGAATCACCAACCACCCACGCGCCCGACGAGGGTGCCGACGAAGTGGCCGCCAGCCGCGCGTTCATCGAATGGTATCAAAAGCTGATCACCCTGCAGTCGCCAGCGCTGGCCGCGCGCCTCAACGAGCAGTTGGAAAAACTCTCCCGAGCGCTGCCGACGGCGGCGCAAATGCTCGAAGCGGCCTTGCAAGAAACGGAAGCACCGGCCGCCGTTTAGGCCGACATTTTACCTCCGCGGCGTGATGAAAGACATCACGCCTTTAATTTTTCCAACATGGCAACCGCGGGGGCATAGCCGGACCGGGCGGCGGATTCAAAACAGTTCCGCGCGCCGGCGGCGTTGTCGAAGACATGGTAAAACAGGCCGAGATTGTAGTTCGCCAGAAACGTGCCCGTGCCGCGGACGCTTTTATAGCAGTCGGTTTCACCCAGCTCCAGGCAGCGCTGAAAACTCTGCCCGACCTTTGGCACCTCGGCGAGGTGTCGCGCGGTATCATGACGGATGAGGTTCATGTAAAACACGCCGCGCGCCAGATGTAAATCCGGGAAGTCCGCCAGCCGTTGTTCCGAAAGCGCCAGCGCTTCCAGGCCCGCGTCAAACTGTTTCACTGCCATCGCCGCGTAAAGCAGGTCCACCACGACGTTCGGCGCGAACGGGTCGGCGGGTTGCATCCGTGCGAATGCCTGTTGCAAACACGGAAACGCCTTTTCCGGCTGGTCGAGCGAGATGTATTCGAGGGCGAGCTGGTGAAGCAGATAAGCGCAATCCGGCTCGCGTTCCAGCGCGGCGCGCAGCAGCTTCACATTGCGGTCGGTTTTATTCGTTTCGAGATAGCCGTCATGCCACAGCTCGCCGGCCAGACTCACCCGGGGCAGCGCGGAAATAATCTGCTCATGGATTTTCCCTTCAAACCGCGCGCCGCGCGGGAACAGCCGTGAGACCAAAGTCTGGGACTGCAGCGTTTGGCCATTTCGTCGGAAATCGCTCACGATTTTGAGCCGGCCAACCCGCGGCGCGCCTTCGACAAATTTTTTGATTTCTGCCGCGAGTGGTTCGCTGACCGTTTCATCCGCGTCCAATACCAGCATCCACTCGCCCGCGGCCCGGTCCAGAGCGAAATTTCTGGCCGCTGAAAAATCATCGTGCCAGTTAAACTGAAAGATTTTTGCCCCGTATTCACCGGCGATTCCCTCGGTGCGGTCGGTCGAGCCGGTGTCCACGACGATGATTTCGTCCGCGACGTGTTTTGCGCTGCCGAGGCAGCGTGCGAGGCAGCGCGCCTCGTTTTTAACAATCATCGCGAGTGATAATTTTTTCATTGGCCGGAATCCGCCCACTAGGCGGCGATTGTTTTCATGACCACATCCGAGGCCTCGTGAATATCGTAAGGCTTGGAGAGCAGGGTGGCTTTGCAGCTGGCGACGCGCGCGCGGGTCGCATCGTCCAAATAGCCGGAAGCCAGGATGAATTTGGTCCGCGGCCAGCGCACCGCGACTTTTTCCATCAGTTCAACGCCGTTCATGCCGGGCATGTTGTAATCGGTGAACACGATGTCCACCGGCGTCGTCGCCTGTTCCAAGATATCCAGCGCCTGCTGGCCGCTGTTGGCAACCAGCACGGTCAGCCCGGTCAGTTCTAAAAACGTCCGGGCAAGATCCCGCAGCAAATCCACGTCGTCCACCACGAGCACGCGGCCGGAACCCTGTCCGAGCGGTGCGTGATTTGGCGCGGCGACGGGTGTGCTTTGCTCCTGTACCAGCGGCAGGTAAAGGTGGAAGGTCGTGCCTTGGCCCAAAATGCTTTCGACCTCGATAAAGCCGCCGGCTTCATGTGCGACGCGCTGGACGATGGGCAGGCCAAGGCCGGTGCCCTTGCCGTGTTCCTTGGTGGTAAAGAACGGCTGGAAAATCTTGGGCAGCATTTCCGGCGCGATGCCGCAGCCGGTGTCGGCCACGCTGCATCGGGCATAGACGGTCCCGGGCTGGAGGCTGTGCCGGATCACAAGCTCGGCGGAGGGTTCCAGGATCGTGTTCGTCAATGTCAGGTTTCCGCCGTCGGGCATCGCGTCCTGCGCGTTGACGCAGAGGTTAAGCAACGCCTGACTGGCGCGGGTCGAATCCATCTTCACGTTGACGGGTTGCGCCGACGGCATCAGCTCCAGCACGACATTTCCGCGCAGGTTGCGGCGGGCGAGTTGCGCGGTTTCTTTAATGACCAGATTGAGGTCGATAACCGTGCGATTGTCGTCCGACATCCGGCTGAATGTCAGAAGTTGGCGGGTGATTTCGGCGGCGCGGGTGGCGGCCAAATCGATTTTTTCGATGCCCAGCTGCAACGGTGAACCTGGTTTTGCATCCAGCAGAATCAACCCGGCGTTGCCACGGATGGCCTGCAGCAGATTGTTGAAATCGTGCGCCACTCCGGCGGCCAGGGTGCCGATGATCTCCATTTTTTGCGCCTGAAACAGCTGGTTCTGCAGCTCGTGATAATGGGTCTGGTCGGCGATGTTGCAAATGAGGCCGCGGATGCTCGGGCCGTCAATCCACGGCGAAATCCGCATCAGCCAGTGGCGGCCGTCCGGCGCGTGATAAAGATTTTCCTGCGGTTTGCCGGTGGCGATAACCTCCTCGAAGGCCAGGCGCAACTCGCCCCGGCGCGCGGTCTCCGGCACATGGTCCAGCAACGGGCGGCCGAGGGCGGGTGCCCCGCCGAACTGGATGCCGGCGTGCAGTGCGGGCAGATGTCGCCAGCCGGCATTGGTGTGCGTGAGGCGAAATTCGCAGTCGAGGCTGTAAATGGCGCCGTCGAGCGAGTGCAGGATGCTTTGGACGAAATCGCGTTCGGCCCGCAGCGCACCCTGCAACTGGCGGCGGACGGTGATGTCGCGTTCGCACACGACATAGCCCATGAACCGGTCCGCCATGTCGGCGATCGGCGAGACCGTGCATTCGACGTGATAAATTTCGCCGTTGCGCCGCCGGTTGACGAGTTCGCCGACCCATTCACGGCCCTGGCTGGCCAGCTCGCGATAGGTACGAACTTTGCCCGCTTCGGCGGGTGCCCGCAAAAATTCATCCGACCGGCCGAGCACTTCTTCGAGGCAGTAACCCGTGGCGGATTGAAAGGCCGGGTTGACATAAGTAATGTGGAGCTCGGAATCAGTGACGAGAAAATGATCCGGCGTGGCGTCGATGGCGGTAACCAGCCGTTGCACGTGGGCTTCGAGCCGCAGCCGACGGCTGGAATCCTTGAAAACCAAGAGGCTGTGAACCTCATCCAGCGGAATAAACTCCAGATCCATCAGTGCGACCGGCGTGGTGCCGTTCTGGGTGACGATGGAATGCAGCCGGTCGGGGGCAGGATTGGATTTTTTTAGAAGCTGACCCAGTTTGCGGTTTCCCGGCGCTGCGAGCAGATCCAAAACGGAAAACACTCCCTCTTCCGACGACGGATCGAGTTGGAATCGTTGGGCGGCCTTGGGATTGATGTGCTCGGCGATGCCGTTTTTGCGGCAGACGATCTGCGCATCCTCGGAGGCGGTGAAGAAGTTCAGCCACCACTGGCTGACCGGCTTCGGCTCCATCAATGCTGTATTGGCCACCAGGAGTTGGTTCATCTTTGTTGGCCCGCACTTTCAACGGCGCGCGCCCGCAGGGTTTCATCGGTCAAATCCGGCTACGGTTTAGCGTTTTTTTACCGGTGAATCCCGGCGCGGAAAAAAACACCCAGTCATGCTTGTTTCAGGAAAATGAATTCATCGGCGCGTCGTGGGCGAAACCATACGAACGCCGGAGCTGCTTCAAATTGATTCTGGCCAGATTGAGCTCCTGGATTTTGACGTGGGCCGCCGCGCGGACGGATTGTAGCAAAGTTTGATTGCGACGTTCCACCGCGATCAGTTCGCGGAGGGTGTCGTTGAACCGTTGTTCCCGGCTTGGGCGGTCATTGCCGGATCGTGCCCAGTCGGCGCGCGCGGCGGGCAGGATGGCGTCCATGCGCTCGCGCAGGTGTTGCAGGGCTTTCTGGCAGGCGGCGCAAAGACCCCAGTTGCCGGTGCGGATGGCTTCGCCTTCGGCTTCCGCGAGCCGCCGCCATTCGCGACAGGCTTCAGCCAGATCGCGCTCGGCGTTTAATTGGCCTGCCATGCAGCTTGGGCGGCGGCTTCCAATTGCGGCTGGCCCTGATTGGCCAGCATGGTCGCCCACGCATTGCGGAGTTCTCTGAGGTGAACCAGGACTTCATCCACGCCGGTGCGCCGTTTTTTGAAATTGCTCTCCATGAGCCGCCGTTCCATGTAATCGTAAAGATCGCGCAACGTCTGGGCCAGCTGGCCGCCGGCCTCGGTGTCCAGGCAAACATTCAGTTCCCGCACGATGTCCACCGCGCGCTGCAAATTGTTGTTGATCGTCATGTTTCGCTCGCCGGGATCGGTGCTGGCAAAACCGGTAAGGGCCCGTTCCAGAAACCGGATGGCACCATCGTAAAGCATCAGCACCAGCTGGCCGGGCGGCGCGGTTTGCGTGGCGATCTGGCGGTAGGATTGCCAGGGATTGCGGGCGGTCGTGATCATGGGCGTCAATCGTTGATGTGCTGGGCCAGCAAGCCGGCCATGCGGTTTAAAACGTCGTCGGACGGATAGCTGGGGTCGGCGACCAAGGCGCTGGCTTGGGCGACTTTTTCCGGCCGGATTTGGGCTGAGTCCTTGAGCGTTTGCTGCAAGGATGTGGTTTGATCGAAGGACATGTTATTCCCCGCAGCGGGGGCGGATGGTTCCCGGCGAATCACCGGCTGATTAACAACGGTGATCGGGCTGCGGCCAGGGTTAAAATCGACTTCCATAAATATATCTGGGTCTTCCAAGCGGCTTGATTTTCTCGTTTACCGGCTTACTATCGGCCATGGGTGACGCTACTTTAGGAGTATTTCGCCGGATGGGCAATGTGTTCAGAATTTCCGCCACTGTAAACCGGCCAAATTGGAGCGGCGAATTCAATAACCGCCAACGGCTCTCGGCTTTTGTCGCCAATGAGTTACGAACTTCAAAAAACTCAGTGATGTCCAAACTAAAGGCCGGTCGGTGGGAGTCGAAGACCTCGTCGGCCGACCAAATGATCTGGTGCGTTCGCGCGTCCGCAAGTTTCAGCCGCCAACCAATCGCCAGCGGCGCGTAGGCATGATACACCGTCAATTCGCAGAACAACACAGCGTCGCACCCATACTCACGCTGGAGCGAATCAAAAAAGGCCGCCGGCAACGGTTCCGTGCCGGTCCACGCGGCACGCCCGGAACCCATACGCAGATTTTCGGGACGTACGGAAACCACTTCAAATCGTTTCGTCCGGATTAGTTCGTCGAAGATCACCGGCTGCAGCGCCTCGCAACCCGCCGACAGGTCGGCATCCGGACCATCCGCCGCGAGCGGCAACACAACCACGCGATGCAAATCCGCCGGCAAAAACGGCGCGCTGACAAAAACATTGTCCAACGACGGCTCGGCCGCAGGCACCGAGCTGCTGAACAGCACGCCGGCCACAAGCCAGCCAAGCCATTTTTTGGCGCGGAGTTGTTTGGCGGCTGGCCGGTTCATGGCTTAGAGCGACCCATTGGTGACTGCTTGGCTTAGGTAAGTCAGTTCCTGGTTGGTCTGCGATTCGGCCGTTTCCATCGCCTGAAATTCCGCATTCCACTGGTTGGTGTCATTGGCGATCTTGGTTTCCAGATTGGAAATCTGCGTGGTGATGTCGGTGCTCTGCTGCGACAAATTTGCCTGCCGGGTGGTCAAGGTGCCGCTGCTGCCAATGGTGGCGTCGATGAAAGTGTTCATTTGCACTCCCAGTCCGCTGGTGGTGTTCGAAAACAGCGCCTTCACGTCACTGAGATTGCTGGTCAGCATGGAGGTCAACGTGTTGGAATTGCTCAGGGCGATGGTGTTATCATTGCCATTGCTTTGAAAGCCCAGGTCGGACAACCCCTGCACGGCACCTGAGGTTCCGGTAATATTCTTAACCGACGATAGCAAGGAGCGCAGACTGGTGGAAATACTGTTGGTGTTGGTGTCGCCGGTGAGCGTGCCTGGCGTCACCGTGCCGTCCGCCGCCGTGGTCACGGCCTGCTGGCTGGTGATGAAAGACTGCGTTGAATTGTAGTCCGTAACAAATTTCTGAATGGCGGTGCTCATCGTGGCGGTGTCAATGGCGACATTCACCGTGGTCGTGCCGGTGGTCAGCGCCGATACCGTCAAGCCCTGGATGCCGGAGCTTGAACTGGCAATCGTGTTGGACTGGCTGACGAGTTGTTGCGATCCGCCATTCAAGGTATAAAGCAGATTCTTCCCGTTGTTAAGCGTCCCGCCCGACAACCCGGTGGCGGCCAGCAGATTTCCCGTCACGTCCTGCATGGCGATGCCCATGTCGCCAGTGGTGTTGTTGGCCAGCACAAACCGGTTGTTGACCGGGTCATACGAGGCGGTCACGCCCGCGGCGGACGCGTTGATGTTGTTCAGCACATCCTGCAGGCTGTCGGTGGTCGCATTGTAATTGACCGTGACACCGTTGATCGTGAATGCACCGTTGCCGCTGCCGCCATCGGAAACCGTCGTGCCAAGCCCGGCATTGGCCAGCGTCGCGGAGAGCTTGGCATGGCCCAAAGCCGACGCGCTGGTGATGGTGCCGGTATTGTTGCTCGTGCCGCCGTTGGTATTGTAAAGCTGGGCGACTTGGAGGAAATTACTGGTGTCCGTCGCGCTGCCGAGCGTGATCGCGCTGGAACTGGTCAGCTTGATTTCGTCCTTGGTGGGATCATAGCTGGCCGTAACGGCGTTGCCCGTGGCCGTGGCGATGTGGTCAAACACCTGCTGGAGCGAGTCGCTGGATGAAATGTTCACTTGCTTGCCGTTGACGGTGAAGGTGCCGTCCGTCACGGCCGTGGCAAACCCGGCAGTGCCAATGGTGACATCGGCCGGAATCCCGTCGGGCACCAGCTTCTGGCTCACGCCGGTGGCGCCATTGACCTGTGCCGCCGTGGCCAGTTGCGAAATATTAAAGGAAAAATTGCCAACCGGCGTTCCGGAACCCGCATTGGCCGAGGCGACGGCGGGACTGGAACTCGTGGCGACCACGCTGTTAAAAAAAGACGGATCCAACAAGGTCTGCGCGTCGGTCTGAAGCGACTGCAAGTCGGTCTCGATGGTGGTATAGGCGGCGTTTTGCGCGGCGATCGTGGTCTGCTGGTTTTGCCACTGGATTTCCGGCGAACGTTCGGCATTGCCCAGTTCCTGCACAATGCTGGTCCAGTTCATGCCGGAAGCCAGACCGCTGACCGCCAAGCTGGCGGCCGTGCTGCTGACATTGCTGGTGGCACTGCCGATGCTGGTTACGGTGCTTTGCGTCGCAAACGGATTGCTGTTGCTGATGGAACTGCCGATGCTGGTCGCCATAATACTGTTTATATCGGTTGTTTTACGTTTCGCCGGACATATTTCGGCCGGTGCCTTTCAACGTCAAACTCGGACGGCGTTGTGCGCCGTCCGAGTGACTTAACTACCCGTGCTTGCCAAGCTCGCTTATTGCAGGAGCTTGAGCATCGTCTGCGGCATCGCATTCGCCTGCGCCAACATCGCCGTGCCGGACTGGACCAGGATGTTTTGCTTGGCGTAGTTGGTGCTTTCCGTCGCGACATCCACGTCAGTGATCTGACTGTTGGCGGCCGCGAGGTTGTTCTTCAACGAACTGAGCTGGTTGCTGTAGTAACCGAGCGTTTCCTCGTTGGAACCAATGTTCGCCCGATCCGACGCGAGCTGGGTGATGGCCGCCTTCACATCCGTCAAGGCCTTCTGGGCACCACTGATGGATGTAACGTCGTCTGCGGTCGCCGTCGTGTAGGTGGCGGCTCCCAGGTTGACGCCCAGGTTGCTGAACGTGTTGCCTTCACTGTCCGAGGTCACGTTGAGCGTGGCACCATTGAACAGGCTGACGCCGTTGAACGACTGGGTCGCCACGTTGTTGACGTAGGCGCCCAAGGTCGAGAACTCCTGTTGATACAGGGCGCGGTCGCTGGTGGTTTTAGTGACGTCCTGTGCCGACACAGAGAGTTCACTCATGCGTGTCAACGCGCTGTTCACCTGTTGCAGATAACCGTCCTGCGTCTGGTTGAGCGAGATGGCGTTGCTCACGTTGTCTGAGGCCGCCCCGGTGCGGGCGATTTGGGCGCTCAACTTCATCGAGACAGCAAGACCGGCGCTGTCATCGGCGGGCGAAGTAATCTTCGATCCCGATGACAGACGCGCGAGCGACTGGCTCAAGTTGTTGCTGGACTGCATAAGCAGACTGGCAGCTGATTGTGCGGATGTGTTTGTGCTAATGACCATAACTGACTCCTTCCATGAGTCACCCCTTGCGGGGTTGTGGATGTTTTGTTACGCGGCATCCCTGCCACGGAGCGGACCTTGTATAAGGGCGTCCACCCATTTTATCCCTCCGGCAGTTTGCGGTCGCCAGGCACCGTTTCACCTCCAACTATCGGCGCAAAGCGCCGGCACTTGAGGGCCGAAAATCAGTTGGAACATTCCCACCGCGCATCGGGCGATCGGCCGTGGTGTTTGCACGGGCTGAACAGGATGGGTTGGCGGGCAAATTGGCAGCGACGAACAACCACCGCGCCGCCACGTCGGGCTGCCAGCGAAAAACAACAGGCCCGGAGCGGTTGCGACCCGGGGCGTCCGTGTTTGTCTCCCGGCTGAATTTTCCGGAGGCGACTGGCGATGTGGTTTTCATTTTGGCGGTGGCTTACTTGAAAAAGGCGTTGGCGGTTGTTCGTGCTGTTGGGCAGCTGGCTCCTTCCCCGGTTGCGGACTTTTTTTCGTCCTTGGGCGGAGCCCGGACGGCGTTTGCGCGCCATCCGGGTCCGCCTGTCCGCCTACCTGGCGGGAAGCTTAAGGCTTAACCTAAGAGCTTAAGGACCGATTGCGGCAGCGAATTCGCCTGGGCCAACATCGCGGTGCCGGTCTGCACGAGGATGTTCTGCTTGGCGTAGTTGGTGCTCTCTTGCGCCACGTCCACATCGGTGATCTGGCTGTTGGCGGCCGAGAGGTTGTTTTTCAACGCCGTGAGCTGGTTGCTGTAATACGACAAGCTCTCTTCGTTGGAACCAATGTTCGCGCGGTCGGAGGCCAGTTGAGAGATGGCACCCTTCACGTCTGTCAAGGCGGACTGCGCCCCGCTCATGGACGTGATGTCGTCCGCCGTGGCGGTGGAGTAGGTCAGGTTGCTCAGGTTGATGCCGGTCATGCCGAAGGTGTTGCCTTCGCTGTCGGTTGTTACGTTGAGCGTATTACCGTCGAACAGGCTGACGCCGTTGAAGTCCTTCGTTGCCACGTTGTTGATGTAGGCACCGAGGGCGTGGAACTCCTGCTGATACAACGTGCGGTCGCTCGTCGTCTTGGTGACGTCCTGCGCGAGGACCGACAGTTCACTCATGCGGCTCAACGCCGAGTTGACCTGTGACACATACCCATCCTGGGTCTGTGAGAACGAGACCGCGTCGTTCACGTTGTTGGTGGCTCCGTCAATCCGCGCCATCTGGGCGTTCAATTTCATTGACACGGCCAGGCCGGCACTGTCGTCCGCCGGCGAAGTGATCTTCGATCCGGATGACAGACGTTGAAGGGACTGGCTGAGGTTGCTGGAGGATTGCATCAGCAGCGAAGCTGCATTCTGCGCCGATAGGTTTGTATTAATGACCATAACTAACTCTTTCCGTGAGTCGCCCCGTGAGGGGCATTTGATTTGCGCAACATCCATGTTGCGGGTGTTTCAATTAAAGGGCGAAACACCGTTTTCCCCGTCGGCTCTTTTTGGCTGCCAACCGCCATGTCTTGCGACGCCTCATCATCGGAAAGTCCGGCGGATACTTGAGTTGAATTTCGCCCCGGAAAAATTAAATTTTGCCAGCGCCTGTTTTTTCGGCCATCGTTTGACATCTAAAAAAATCCAGCGAGCCACCCAACCCAGCCAATGTCGAAAGCGGACGTCCAGGCCCAACGCCGTCAGGAATTTCAATTCCAGCAGGGCCGCGCCTTCGATTCGATCAACTCCCTGGCCAAAGGCATCGTGCATGACTTCAGCAACGTCATCGCCGGCATCCTCGGCAGCGCGGAAGTGATTCGAATGGATGCCCCGGCGGATCAGCCGGACCGCGAGGTGCTCAACCAGATTTTCACCGTTGGCGCGCGCGCGAACCAGATCCTCCACCAGTTGAACCATTTCAGCCAACGCAAGCCCTGCCAACGCACCTTGATATGGCTGAAGCCCGTCATTGAAGCATCGTTACCATTAATCCGCTGCAATCTTCCCGCCGCCGTCGAGCTCCATCACCACCTTGAAAGCCAGACCCCGGCAATCTTCGCGGATGCCGCGCAAATCGGCCAGCTCGTCACGAGCCTGTGCGCAAACGCCTCCCAATCGCTGGCCGGCAGAGCCGGACGAATTGAGATCGGGCTGGAAACCTGCCCGGACGGCGGGGATTTGCCGGCGGCCCATCCCGGACTCAGTCCCGTTCCGCAGTTGCGGCTTTCCGTCCGCGACAACGGCGCCAATTTCAGCAAGAGCGTGGTCGAACGGATATTCGAGCCGTTTGCCTGCAAACACAGCAATGGCCACGACTGCGGCCTGGAACTGTTTGCCGTTCGAGAAATCGTCCATGCGCACGAAGGGACCATCACCGTGGCTAGCGTACCCGGCGAAGGCACGGTGTTCCGGATTTATTTTCCCATTCCGCCGGAGGAAAATACGGAAACGCCGCCACCGGGTCGTATTGCTGATCAGCCGCCAGCCCGGCTCGGCTGATTAACGCCACCGGTGGTCTGATCCTGACGAAGGTAACAGTCAGACGGTCGCCGATGATGCGGTGTTTTCGGGAGCTTCCACAAACAGCGGCTCCTTGATGCCCGAAACCAGGCTGAAGTTTTTTATTTTCTCCAGTGTCATCTCCGTCAGGTTGTGTCCGCTACACAGGATCAGGGTGCCTTCCTTGGTTTCGATGTTTGAGCGGAGAACCATGCCCGCGGCCAGGTCGCAAACGGCAATGGAAATGCACGACCGGGCGGCGTTGCGGGCGGCGGTGGCCACGCCATAATATTCCCGCACGCCGTTCAACAGCGCGGGGTCATACCAGCCGAGGCGCGTCTGCATTTCGTTCAATGCCGCCAACCGGTTCAAGTTGCCGGCTTGGAGTTGGGCCAGATCGGTAAGAATCTTCAGCAGGCGCGAGCCCAGCGGCAACGCCTCGCCCTTGACCGCGTCCGCGGGCAGGCCCGTGCCGTCGTAGTTTTTATGCTGATATTTGACGATCCGCGCGACGCCTTCCAGCCGGGGAATGTTTGCCAGTAGTCGCGCGGCGGTTTCTGGCAACTGCGACACGATCTGCTCCTCGACCTTGGTCAGACTGATGCCGGCCCGGGCGCGAATGAGCAACTCTGGCGGGATGGTGACGTTGCCGATTGGCGCGAGCATGACGGCCAGCGGAATTTCCCAAGGATTGCTGGCGCTGAACTTTTGGGTGACGCTGTTGATGAGGTCGCGCATCGTCTGTGCCCGGCCGAACGACTGCGGATCCATCATCGAAAGGATGTCGGTGAGCAGCTTGATGCTGCCGCTCAAGGTTTTGTTGAGTAGCTCTTTTTCGGCGGTGACCAGCCGATATTGCGCCAGCGCGTCCTCGACCGCCTTGCCGAGAATTTCCAGCGGACAGGGCTTGGTGAGAAACCGGAAGATGTTCCCTTCATTCACCACCTTGATTGCGCCCTCCAGATCGGCGTTGCCGGTGAGCATCAGGCGGACGGTGTCGGGCGCCCGTTCCTTCACGAGCGATAACAACTGGATGCCATCCATGAGCGGCATCTGCCGGTCGGACACCACGACGGCGAACGGGCCGCGCGTCTTGATTTTTTCCAGTGCCGCCTCACCGCTGGCGGCGGTTTCGAGGGTGAATTTGCTCCGGAAATTCCGTTCGCACGCGGCCAGCAAATTGGGATCGTCATCCACAAATAATACTTTTTCGTTCATAAAGCTTGCGTGTTTTAATTTTCGATTTCTTCCTTGCAGCCCGCCTGCCAGGTTTCAATTCGCGTTTCAAAACCCAGGCGGGTCAAATAGGCGCGGTCCAGTTGCGGCCCCGGCACCTCGGTGTTGACCCGGAAAAATTCATGCGCGAACACATCGCCGGCGTGGACCGCGATCGCCGGCGAGAATTCCGGCGCGGCACACCGGGCGGGCTGATGGTGTAAGGCCACCGCCTCGATGATCGGGTTGGGCAGTCCCCAGAGCGCCAGCAGATAGGCGCCCACATCCGCGTGCGAGGCCCCGAAAACTTCCTGTTCCACCTGCCAGACCGGCAGGTTTTGGCTCATCGCCTGGGCGATCACGGCCGAATATTCCTCCTGCAAGCCAAAGGCGAGCACCAGCTGCCCGATATCGTGCAGCAGCCCGGCCAGAAAACATTGTTCCAGAAACTTGAGCTCCTGCCGCTCCTGTTGCGCCACGCACCGGGCCATGACGCCGGTCGTCCAGGAATGGCTGGCCAGCACCTCGAGCGAAAATGTTTTACAACGCTTCTGGTCATACTGCGAAAAAATTTCCACCGACAGCGCCAGGGAACGGATCGTATTCAGTCCCAGATAAATGGCGGCATCCGCCGGATTGCTGATGGGCTGGGCGAGGCCAAAAAAGGCCGAATTGACCAGCTGTAGTATCTTGGCCGTCATGCCGATATCGCGCGAAATGATTTCCCCGATGTGTTCCATGGAGGGGGAATCCTTGCGCAACTCCTCCGTCAGCTGGTTTTGCAACGCGGGCAAGGCCGGCAGATTTTTGATGCGCGTGGTCAGTTGCTTGAGCCGTTCGTTGCCGAGGAGGTCGCGCAGGGCGAACGCGCGGGCGATGGCTTTGCGCAATTCATCGGCATCGCACGGTTTAGATAAGTATTGATGCGCCGGGCCGACGAGCCGCAGGACTGCCTCGCGTTCCGCGTGGCCGGACAAAATGATGCGCACGGTTTGCGGATAGCGTTTGACGACTTCGCTGAGCAGTTGCGAGCCGTCCATGATCGGCATCATCATGTCCGAAACCACGATGTCAACCGGCCGCGCGTCCATGAATTCGAGCGCCTCGCGCCCGCTTCCGACAAAGGTCATTTCCCACTCCTGCCGCATGAGCCGCAACTGACGTTGCAGGCCTTGCAACACCTTCGGTTCGTCATCCACAAATAAAAGCGTCTTCATGAAGTTGCCAGCTCCACTGGCTGGGACGGGTTGGCCGCCATTGAAAGCAGCGGGCTGATTGGCAGGCGAATGATAAAGGCGGTGCCCTTGCCAACCTCGGTTTCAAACCTCACCGACCCGCCGTGCCGCTTGACGATGCTGCCATAGACGATGGCTAATCCCTGGCCGGTGCCTTTGCCCACATCTTTGGTGGTGAAAAACGGTGCGAAGATTTTCGGGCGGTTTGCCTCGGCGATGCCGGTGCCGGTGTCGGCGACCCGCACTTCAATCTGATTGCCATCCCGGCGCGTGCTTACGGTGATGCTGCCCTTGGTTCCGGGATTTTTTTTGACGACGTCGCCGATGGCGTGAGCGGCATTGACGACCAGGTTCAGGATGCACTGGTTGAACTCGCCGATGAAACAGGGAATGGGCGGCAACTCCGGCTCCAGCTCCAATTTCAATTCGGCGACATATTTCCATTCGTTGCGGGCCACGGTCACCGTGCTTTCAATGGCGCGGTTGAGGTCGGCCGGCGTTTTGCTCTGGCCACCGGGGTGCGAAAAGTCTTTCATCGCGCGGACAATCTTGGTGACGCGTTCGACGCCTTCGAGCGTTTCCGCCAAGGCCGCCGGAATTTGCGTGCAGAGATAGTCCAAATCGCTGGCCAGCAGCAACGCTTCGTTCCGGGCCAGCAGTTCCGGTGTGATGATATTGTTCCGGGCGGAAGCCAGCAATTCCTCGTGACTTTTCAACACCGAACAGATGGCGGCGAAGGAATCTTTGACGAAGCGCGTGTTGTCGCCGACGTATTGCGACGGCGTGTTGATCTCGTGCGCAATGCCGGCGGCGAGCTGGCCGATCGATTCGAGCTTCTGCGACTGGCGCAATTGCATCTCCATCATCTGCCAATCCATTTCGGTGCGGCGGCGTTCGGTGATATCACGGAAAATCCACATCCGGCCGTAGTATTTTCCGTCGGCGCCGGTCATGGGCGCCGAGTAGCGGTCGAAAATTGTCCCGTCTTGCAGTTCCAGTTCATCCTGACCGATTTCGTGCCGATGAGAATTCAGATAAAGAACTTTTTCCAGGAACTGTTCGGGGTTCTTGACCTTTTGCATGACCCAGCGGAGTTGCTGCTCGTCGTCTTCATCGTCCGCAATGGGCGGGGGAATTTTTAACAGGGCGGTCAACCGCTGGTTTTGCAGCGTCTTCCGGCCCAACTCGTCCACCACCAAAATTCCGTCAATGGAGGAATTCACTTGGGCCTCCAGAAAAGCGCCTTTCCGCTGCAACTCCTCCTCCGTCCGCTTACGTTTCGTGATGTTTTCGTGGGCCACGACCACCCGTACCGGCTGATCGCTGGCGAAGCGCGTGGCCCGCACGACAAACCAGCGTTGTTCCTGCGGGCTGTGACACGGATATTCCAAGTGAAATTCGTTGCTGTTCCCGGCCATGACGGCCCGAATGCCGCTGGCCACCGCCGCCGCGCCTTCGGAGTAATCACCGGCGGCCGCGTCGCAGATTTGCAGGTAATTATCGCCCACGCCGCAATGGCCACCGCAGAAACCATTCTCGCGGGCGAAGCGATGCCACGCGGTGTTGACTTCCACAATCGTTCCCCCCTCATCCAGAATTGCGATATGCGAAGAGAGCGCATCCAGCGTGTATTTGAGGAAGCGCTTCGATTCCATCAACGTGGCCTCTGCCCGTTTGCGTTCGGTGATGTCCTGGGCCATGACGACGATGCCGATCACCTTCCCGTTCTGGTCGCAATAAGGCACCTTGTCCGTTTGCACCCAAAGTTCCTGTCCTGCCGGCCCCGGCACCATTTCCACATACGCCAATTTGGGCGCACCCGACCGGATCACTTCCAAATCATCCGCATAAAACCGAGCCGCCTCCTGCGGATAAATCTCGCCCGAAGGTCTGCCCTCGATTTCCGCCACCGGCTTCCCGGCCTGTTCTGCAACTTGTTGATTCACCCGCAGGATGCGGTTTTCCGTATCCTTGAACCAGATCAGGGCCGGCATCAAATCAAACAGCGCGCGCAATTCGGCTTGCTGTCGCTGTAGCGTTTCCTCGACCCGCTTACTCTCGGTCACATCGTGGGAAATACCCACCAGCCCGGTGATTTTTCCGGCCTCACCATAAATCGGGACCTTGGTTGAGGACACCCATTTGGTGTCCCCCGCCCGATCCGATTTTTCCACCAAACCCTGTACCGGCTTGCCGGTCGCCAGCAAGCGCCGTTCATCCACCAGCTTCTGTCGAGCTTCGCGCATGGGAAAAAAGTCCGCGTCCGATTTGCCGATCGCCGCCTCCGGGCCCGTCAGGCCAAAATACCGGGCCAACGCCAGGTTGATGCGGGTAAAGCGGCTGTTGGCATCCTTGAAAAAAATAAAGTCGGGCAGGTTGTCCATCAAGGATTGCAACAAGTCGCGTTCGTGCGTCAGCAATTGCTGGTTTCGTTTGCGCTCCGAAACATCCTGTTTGATGGCGATGAAATTCTGGACTTTACCATCCTCCCCGGCCACGGGTGTGATGGTCATCTCCTCATCGTAAAAACTGCCGTCCTTGCGCCGGTTGACCAGTTCGCCGTGCCAGACCTTGCCGGCATTGATCGTGGCCCACAGGTCCCTGTAAAATTCCGGCGTATGCCGGCCGGATTTCAGCAGGCGCGTATTCTTGCCCACCACCTCCTCGCTGGCGTAGCCGGTCAACCGGGTGAAGGCGCGATTGACCCACACAATATTCCCATTCCGCCGGGTTATGGAAATGCCATTGGCAGCGGCTTCCAAGGCGGAGGTTTGCAGTCGCAGTGCCTGCGCCTGCTCATTGAGCTGATCCAGTGCCTTGACCAGCTGGCTGCGCGTCTTGCGCGCGGCCCGCCGCACGAACAGCAGCAGGCCCAGCGCCACGACCATGTTCACGATGCCGAAGACGATGGCCCAATTCTTGATGCTTTCAAAGCTGTGGAAGGTCGCGTTGGCTTGGACGGTGGATAACTGGTAGCCAAAAATGGTCAGCTGGACCGCCGCCGCATCCACCTTTTGGATCATGGGCGGAACATCGTTGTCCAGCGCAACCATGGCCCCGGTAAAGTTATTGTCCACCAGGCCCTGCACCCGGTCGAACTCCCGCGCCAGTTCCGCAAATGACGTTCCCAGGGTGGCGGCCAGTGGCTGCCCGCGCGGATCGTGGAGCAACTCTTGGATCTTCGCCAAATCTATCTGGGTCTGGTTTACCACTTCCTTCACCGCCCGCGCCAGTCGTGGCCGCTTGTTTTCCCGCGCAAACAAATATTCGTAGGCATACAGGCGGAACAGGATGAGATGCTCCCGGAGTGCCGTCAGTTGATTAAGGTTGGGCAATCCCTGGTTTTCGAGCGATTGGGCGACCTGCATGCCATGGTTGCACACCCACTGGAGGCCGGACACCTGCACCAAGGTGAAGACAAACACCAGCACCACCACTTGGAGGATGTTGCGGAAACCCCGCGCCGTCATTTGGTGTACCTCCCCATTGATCCCGACGGCCTCGCCTAATTTTTTGTCCGCGCTGATGTGTTCGGGCTGCGGCTTGGCCGCCCCGGCCCCCTGGCTGCCATCCAGCCGTTGCAGCCGCGCCTGCACCTTGGTCAGCATCGACTCCAGCGCAAAGGGCTTGCGGAGGTAACCGTCCGCGCCTGGGTCCAGACTCGGTCGGGCGTCGGCCTGATCCGCTGCGCCGGTCATCAGGATCACCGGGATGGACGAGGTTGCCGGCTGAAGCCGCAATTCCCTGAGCACGTCTAACCCGCTCCGCCCTGCCAGGTTCAGGTCGCACAAGACAAGACTGGGTGCTTGCGCCTTTGCCAAAGCCACGCCTTCCGCTCCATTGGCCGCGCCCAGCGCTTCAAACCCGTTCCGGCGCAATTCGGTCATGACCGAGTTGCGCAGCGGCCTGTCCTCATCAATGACCAGAATTTTTTTCATTAAATCGTCGCGGCCACGCCCAAGGCGGATTGGCAGGCGACCTCGGATTGAAATCGGTCAATCGGGCTATACGCTGAAATGGAAATATCAGACTTCTGGCGAAGACTTGCGCTCATCTAAGAAGACCGTGTCGCGCGGAAAATATTCCTCAAGCGGATCCCTAAATGACCGATGCCAAAGGGATTTTCATTATGTCACGCTACATTATGTCTCGCGAAGGGTTTGGCCGCCGGAAACCATTCCTGTCCGCGCACCAGAAACAAATCCGATTCTTCACCCGGCTGGCCGTAGCCATCTGTGCCGTGCTGGCCTTGGCTTTGTCCTGGTGGTTGAGCCGGCCCGGTTACCTCTCCCACTGAATTTTTCGCCTGCGGAAAGTCGACAACCTACGGTTTTTATCTCTCGACGGCCGTCCAAGTTCCCGCCACGAGTATTGACGCGGCCCGGCTGCTGCGAAATTCTGAAAGAATTGGCGGACAGGCCAAAACCAAAACGCCCGGAAGTTTTCAAACTTCCGGGCGGCGGAGAACGGAGCCGCTAAATCATTCCTGTACGTATTTAATAATGCGGGTCTTCTCGGTGCGGCGGCGCAGGGCTTCGTCCAGGACTTTCTTGCGCAGGCGCAGGTTCTTGGGCGTGGCTTCCACGTATTCGTCCACGTCGATGTATTCCAAGGCCCGTTCGAGGGAGAGCTTCATGGGCGGTGCTAACTGGATGCCCTTGCCATCGCCTTGGGAGCGCATGTTGGTGAGACGCTTCTCCTTGACGGGATTCACGGGAATATCGTTCTCGCGCGCATTTTCGCCGACAATCATGCCGACGTAGATGGCGTCGCCAGCCTCGACCATGAGTCGGCCGCGTTCCTGCACCATGTTGAGGGCATAGTTGGTGGCTTCGCCGTTGTCCATGCTGACCAGCGAACCGTTCTTGCGCGCGGCGATTTCGCCGCAGTCGGGGCCGTATTCGTGGAAGAGATGGCTCATCACGCCCATCCCCTTGGTGGAATTCACGAGGTCGGTCTCGAAGCCGATGAGGCCGCGCATGGGAATCAAAGCCTCGACGGAGACCTGGTTGCCAACGTGGTTCATGTTCGTGATCTGCGCCTTGCGTCCGGAAAGGTTCTCCATGATGTTGCCGAGGCAGTCGCTGGGAATTTCGACAAAGAGCTTTTCAATCGGCTCGAGGGCATTGCCGTCCTTGTCCTTCTTCCACAGCACTTCGGGGCGGGAGACGAGGACTTCGTGGCCTTCGCGACGCATCTGTTCGACGAGAATGGCAATCTGCATTTCGCCCCGGCCACTGACGGCGAAGATTTTCGGGTCGCTGGTCTGGGCGATGCGCAGGGCTACGTTGGTGCGGATCTCCTTGACCAAGCGGTCCCAGATGTGGCGGGCGGTGACGAGCTTGCCATCCTGGCCGGCGAGCGGGCCGTCGTTGACGGCGAATTCCATCTGGATGGTGGGCGGGTCAATCGGGATGTAGGGCAGCGTGGCGCGCAGGTCGCTGTCGCAAATGGTCTCGCCGATGAATACTTCCTCGAACCCGCAGATGCCCACGATGTCGCCGGCGTGCGCTTCCTGCACCTCGATGCGCTTCATGCCCTCGAAATGATAGAGCATGGTGACCTTGTTCTTGGTGACCTTGCCGTTACCGTGACGGCAGATGGCGGGATCGCCAACCTTGACCTTGCCTTCGTAAATCTTGCCGAACGCGATCCGGCCGAGGTATTCGGAGTAATCGAGGTTCGCTACCAGCAGCTGGAAGCCGTCGCCGGCCTTGGCGCGCGGGGGCGGGATGTGCTTCACGATGGCGTCGAAAAGCGGCTCCATGGTGCCGGTCACGTGTTCGAGCTCGGTCTTGGCGTAGCCTTCCTTGGCGGAGGCGTAGATGAACGGAAAATCGAGCTGCTCATCCGTGGCGTTGAGCGACATGAAAAGTTCAAACACCTGGTCGAGCACCTTCTTGGGATTGGCGTTCTCGCGGTCGATCTTGTTGATGACGACGATGGGCTTGGCGCCGGCCTCGAGCGCCTTGCGCAGCACGAAGCGCGTCTGCGCCTGCGGGCCTTCGGCGCTGTCCACGACGAGCAGCACGCCGTCGATCATGTTCATGATGCGCTCCACCTCGCCGCCGAAATCCGCATGCCCGGGGGTGTCCACAATGTTGATGTGGTAGTTCTTGTATTTGAAGGCGGCGTTCTTGGCGCGGATGGTGATGCCCTTTTCCTTTTCGAGGTCCATCGAGTCCATCAGGCGTTCCTCGGACGATTCGTGCTGGTTGGCGCGGAAGGTGCCGGACTGTTTGAGCAAACAATCGACCAAGGTAGTTTTACCATGGTCCACGTGCGCGATGATGGCAATGTTGCGGATATGTTGCATATTGTAAATGTTCGGAATACTCACGTCGCTCAATCTACCAGACGTGACCAACGGCACGAACGGGAAAGCGGCGGAATGGCCGGGTTGCGTATAATGGAGATTTGCGGCCAAAGGTCAAGCTTTGCGCCGGAATAAATTGGCCGGGCCCGCCGGGTGGGTCGGAGGGATTCGCGCCTAAACCGGCGTCCCTGGCTTAGTTTTGGCGGCGGGTGCCGGGACGGGCTTCGGGCTGCGGATGGATTCCCGCAGCCGGTACCCCAACAGGACGGCCAGCAACGCCGCGAAGACGAGCGGCTGACGCACGTCGGCCTTCGCCTGCATGTAATAGTGGACCACGCCCGCGATGGCGGCCACATAGGCGAGCCGGTGCAGCGCGCGCCAGCGTTTGCCGCCGAGCCGCTTGATCATGGCGTTGGTGGAGGTGACGGCCAGCGGCACCATCAGGATCAGCCCGGTGGCGCCGACGATCAGATACTTGCGCTTGATCATTTCCGACAGCGTGCCGGCGATGCTGCCCTGGCGGTCCAGATAGAAGAAGATCAGGAAGTGCAGCAGCGCGTAGAAGAAGGCGTACAGCCCCAGCATCCGCCGGAAGGCAATCAGCCAGTTCAACTCGGTGATTTTGCGCAGCGGGGTTACGGCCAGCGTCAGCAGCAGGCAGATCAACGCCATCAGGCCGGTGGTGAGGATGGCGAAATTCACCGGGTTGGCCCCGAGCCGGTGGTGCGCTGCGTCCCAGCCCAGCAACGCCATCGGCACGGCGGCGTTGACCAGCACCAGCAGCTTGGCGAAGCGAAGGTCGTTCTCGTTCATGCGTCAGAAGTTCGCGCGCAGATCCAGCCCGGCGTACAGGTGGCCCACCTGTTCCTCGTAGCCATTGAACATCAGCGTGGGCCGCCGGCCGGACTCGCCGATGCGCTGCTCGGTGGCCTGGCTCCAGCGCGGATGATCCACGTGC